>ERZ779876.560-NODE-560-length-40537-cov-15.810928_pt1 | contig 40537 bp, 43 predicted proteins | sample MGYA00511068_ERZ779876 | MGnify/ENA primary metagenome ERZ779876 (study PRJEB29588, sample SAMEA1970858) | human gut metagenome | biome: human gut; feature: human-associated habitat; material: faeces | place: Denmark | collected 2008/2010 ...
ACCAACGCAACAAAGTTTGCGGTGATAAAAAGTTCGGATTTCGTGCTTGTGGTGGGAGAAAGGCTTTCAAATCCGAAAGCGCCTTCTATCTCGCTTGTATCAAGCTCTGTGCGATTGTCACCGTCGTGATTGTAAATGATAATCATTCGGTCGTCGTACAGAATAATTCTATTGATGAAATATGTTACAAGATATTGGCGCGCCCCTTCGTCGTTAATATCGAAGTTTGCAAATTGCTCAAACCAAAATTGTATGCGCCCTCGTGTGAGAACGGTGGATTCATCGTATTCCGCGAGGGCTTTCTTTTTTTCAAGCTCTGCCCGTTCCGCTTCCAACCGTTCAAGCTCTTCTTGTGTGGATTCTGTAATGACGCCCTTTTTAATAGCGGTGAGAATATTTTTGATGAAAGAGTTGACCTCTGCAAGCTGTTGTTTTATGACTTCGACTTCTGCCGCGTTTCTATTTTCCTCCTGGATTTTGAGGAGCTGCACGGTCAAATCTTCAATAATATCGCTGCGGAGGACGTGGTTAAGGGTCGATTTGATAACCAAATCTTCAAGCTCCTGTTTCGGGACATTCTTCTTCTTGCAAACGCCCTTTCGATATTTCTTTGTGCCGCATTTATAATAGTGGTAGATGTCTCCGTTTTGACCTGTGCCGGATTCGCCGACCATTATATGTTTGCAGTACCCGCAGTACAATTTGCCCGTAAGCAGGTATCTATCAAACGCTTTGCCCTTTCCAGGCTGGCGTTTATTTTCTGCGATTCTTGTCTGCACAACCTCGAAGAGTCGCTTGTTGATGATAGGGGGGAGGTAGTTTTCAATAATCCGAGAGCCATATTTGAATGTTCCGATATATTTTTGATTCTGCAACATTCGCATAATTCCGTTGGGCTTGAAGTCTGTTCCGAGAGAGTTTTTTAAGCCTTTTTCCTTGAAAATATCAGCAATATCAAAGGCGCTCTTTCCTTTGGAATACAATTCAAACATTTCACGGACAATTTCCGCTTCTGCTTCATTGATGACGAATTTTTTATCTACAACACGATAACCGTACAACACGCTTCCTCCAAGAAAATTCTTCTTTTCAAGACTTTCATTTTGCCCTCGGCGTACCTTTTGCGCCAATTCGCGGGAATAGTATTTTGCGAGAGCAACATAGATTCCTTCGGTCAATATGCCTCCGAGGTTTTCCGTTCCGTCTGCATTTACGCCGATTTGTTGCGTAGCAGATAGGAGTAAAACGCCGTTTCTTTGAAGAATCCTCTTGTCTGTTCCGTGGTCTCCGTCGTCTCTTGCAAAGCGGTCAAGAGCGTACACTATAACAAAATCGAACTCGTGATTGTAGCTGTCCGCAAGCATTTTTTGAAAGCTGGGGCGGAGGTCGTTTTTGGCGGTTTTGGCTCTATCGACATATTCCTCCACCACGACCAAATCATTGTCTTTTGCATATTGATGACAAATGCGGAGCTGTCCCTCAATGGACTGCTCTGTTTGTTTTGCGCTCGAAAAGCGAGCGTAAATAACCGCTTTTCTAATGGTAGCCATTATGCCTCCTGGGGAACAAGAACGTATCCTCTTATATTTATAACTTCAATGCTTGTTGGTTGGTGCGGGGGCGAAAATATAGGATAGTTTGAAACGAAACAAGGAAAGGTGCCGTGTGAATTTCCAATTGAATCTAACTCAACGTAGCAGCCGCCCAACGTATTCCACGTTCCAGCGCCAGATATTGAAAAAGTAATGGAAACATATTCAAAAAAGCAATTTATTCTTTTAGATGTTTCAAGGTTGCCTATACAAGATAAATTATAATATTGATTTGTTTGGGTGTCATTTTCAGTCAAAGAGTATTGGAAATCGGAAAAATATGTATTAACAGATATATATTCGGAATAGTTTGCTTCTGTTAATGCAATTCTTTCGTATGTTTGTTCGTTTGAGCCGCAAGCGGAGAAAGCTAATGTAGCGCAAAGACAAATTAACATTGCAAAAGCAGTAATAATTTTTTTCATTGTGTTTAATCCTCCTTATCTTCGATGAGACTGTATGCAAAAGTCAAAAGTTTATTTTTTTGTTGAACTGACATCTTTTTGCAGAGGGCAATCAATTCGGTTTCTATTTCGCCCGAAGATTCTACCCCATAGATGACATTGTTGTGATTTTGATTACCTATAATCCCATTGTTCACGCCGGAGTTATTGTTTTCCCAACCAAGCAAATACGCAGGAGTGCAGCCAAGAACGTGGGCTATTGTAATGAGTTTATCCATAGGAATATTCGTGATAATCCCAGACTCATACTTAAAAATTGTTTGTTTTGTTGACTTGATGTATTTAGCAAGCTCCGCCTGCGTTATGCCACGCTGCTCTCGCAGCATTTTAATCTTTTTTCCTACTTCCATAAGATACCCCGTATATTTATTTTGTAGTTATATAATAGCAGAAGGAAGAAGAAAAGTCAACTGAAAAGATAAAAAATTACCTACAAAGTTACAAAAATCGCTTGACAAGTTACGAATAGCATGATAAAATGTGGGTAACCTAATAAGTTACAAGGAGGTGAAACAATGAATCGCAACAAGCTGGCGGCTGCCATTGTCGAGCAGGGAATGACCCAAAGGGAATTGGCGGAAAGGCTCAATATGTCGCCAAAAACCTTCTATGCAAAGATGAAGAAGGGGGTTTTTGGAACGGACGAGGTTACGAAAATGGTAGAGATTCTCCATATTCAAAACCCAATCGAAATTTTTTTGCGCGATGAGTAACTTGTAAAGTTACATAATGGGAGGCAGCTGTGAAGGTAGAGGAAACAAAACTGAAAATGTCGCCACTTCAAACATATCTCACGGCAAGGGCGTTGGACGAGCCTATCAAACAGTTCTATAAATGCCCCGAAAACGAGGAGAAGTTCCAAGAGTGGCTGAAATCTCAAAAAGGAGGTGTCAATGGCAAAGTCAACGATGACAACGGAGGAAGTTCTGGCGGAAATCGAACGGCTGAAAAGCAGTCCCTATGTGAAGATAGCGAAGAAAGCTGAAAACGATATGCTTCGGCAAAGAATGTATCAGCTTCGCTCTCTTGACAAGAAGGGCAGGGCAATCGCAAAAGCTCTCGGCTTTACCGTCGAGGAAGAATCTGACAAGGAGGTATAAAGGTGAAGCTGAAAGAAATTCGCGTTGCGAAGGGACGGCAGCAGAAGGAGCTTGCAATATCGGTCGGTACTGATGAGCCGATGATGAGCAAGTTTGAAAATTACAAGTGTCTGCCTACTCCGCCAACAATGAAACTTATCTTGAAAGAGCTTGGGTGTACCGTCGAGGACATCTACGAGCCGCACGAGGTTTACTACGCTCCGCCCGCAAAGCCGAAAAAGCGCAAGAGGAAATCAAACGTGTACCGGCTTACAGCAGAGTTGCCCGAAGAGGCGAGAGAGTTCTTCAAGAGCGGAGCATTGCAGAAATGCGGCTTTCAAGACATTACGGCGTGGGCGAATTGGTGCTATACGCAACTGAAACGCACACATCAAGAAATTTTGCAAAAAGAAAAGACCTCACCACAGCCTGGCAGCAAGTAAGTGAAGTCTCGCAAAGGAGAGCTATGCTCCTTTTCAAATATCATAGCAAAAAATCTATAAAAAGTCAAGGAGAATTTGTTATGAAAAATTACTACAAAGAACGGGTTGAAGTCCTCACGGAACAGGTTGACCTTGCCAAGAAGGGTCTCGTCGTGAAAATGCAACAGAACGGAATAGGAATGTCGAATACAAGCAACTTCGACGAAATGTGCAAAAAACTCGAACAGGTGCAGGTATCTGTTGCGGCAATCAAAGACTTGGAGCAGGGGTTGGAGTACGCAAGAAAGCAGTACGCCGAGGAAAACGAAAAGCCCGAAAACAAGAGGGCGGAAGCCGTCGAAACACTTTACGGAGGTAACAACAATGGCTGATAAGCTCAAAAAAGCAAGCAAGGCTCATACCAGGTATTATCTCGCAGACGGGACTCTTGTCCCCGGCGCGACCACAATCACGGGACTTCTCAATAAGCCCGCGCTCGTAAAATGGGCAAACAACCTTGGTTTACAGGGAATCGACTCTACAAAGTACGTCGATAAGGCGGCGGCTGTCGGAACGCTCATTCACGCGCTCGTCGAGGCGCATATTACGGGCAAGACGGCAGACCTTTCCGACAACACACCCCTTGAAATCGAAATGGCGCAGGTTGGCTTCAAGAAGTATCTTGAATGGGAGAAGCAACATAAGGTCGAGCCGATATTCAATGAAAAAGGCTTCGTATCGGAAAAGTATAAGTACGGCGGAACGCTGGACTTCTACTGCAAAATCGACGGCAAATATACGCTCGTGGACTTCAAAAGCGGCAAGGGGATATTCAACGAGCATTTTCTCCAAGTGTCCTCGTATGCAAATCTGCTGACAGAGAACAAGCACAAAGTGGAGCAAATTATGATTCTCAATATCGGCAGGAACGAGGACGAGCCTTTTCAGCACAAGGAAATTCCTATGCCGACCGTGCGCAAATATTTCAAGATGTTCAAGGCGCTTTTGCAGGTCTATTACATAAAACGAGACCTTGAATGGAGGTAAGTATGGAAAACCTCGAACTGTATGAAAAAGTCCGAAGTGTTCCCGAAAACGCCAAAAAGAAGATTACGGGCGGCAGATTAAAGGGAATGACGGACATCAATCCGATGTGGCGAATCAAAAAACTCACAGAAGAGTTTGGGGTTTGCGGTATCGGTTGGATTCCGAAAATTGTCCGCACTTGGCTCGATTTTGGAGAAAACAACGAGGTCATTGCAAGCGTTGAAATCGAACTGCGAGTCAAAGTGGACGGCGAATGGAGCGAGCCTATTCCTGGTATCGGCGGCAGTAAAGCCGTTGTGAAGGAACAGAATGGCGTTTATACGGACGACGAATGTTACAAGAAGGCATACACGGACGCGCTTTCGGTGGCTTGCAAGGCTCTTGGAATGGGCGCAGATGTGTATTGGGACGAGAATACCAAATACACCTCGCCTTCACCCACAGAGCCAACAAGAGCGGCACAGAAGCAAACGCCTGGCACGCAGAAAAAGACCAAATGGGCGCAGGTAAACGACCTGCTCAAAGAAAGCGAATTGTCGATTTCCAATGTTACCGATTGGATTGTTAAAAAGTTCAAGAAGAACATTAAAATCAACGACCTTTCGGATAAGCAGTTCGATGAACTTATGACCGCTTTAAGAAAGACGGTTGAAGGAGAATCGGGTGAGTAAGTTTATCGCAAACAAGACCTATCGAATGAGCGACGAAAACGGCGACCTCGTTATCAGCTATGTTGTTCACGGGATAGACAAACAGGCTGCGCTTCTCGCCTTTGAGGAAACGAAAAAGGCAGAGGCGAAATTGGAAGTCGAGGTCAAGCCGTATAAGTCCAAAAGAAGTATCGAGCAGAACAAACTCTTGTGGGTGTTGCTTGGAAAAATGGCAATGGCGATGTCGGGAAGAAAAAACAGAGTATCGAGCGAGGAGTGCTATTGCATTATGCTCGAAGAGGCGAATGTCGCCTACGATTATCTGTTGGCTCTTCCCGAAGCAGAGCCTATGCTTCGTAAATCCTTTCGCGTTGTCCGAAAAATGGGCGAGCGGGAGGTGAACGGAAAGACTCTCAATGTCTATCAATACTTCATCGGCTCGTCAAAATTCAACACGCAGGAGATGACGGAACTCATTGAGGCGGTGCTTGATAAATTGGCGGAGTTGGGGGTGTATGACAGCGAAATTGAGCTTGCAAGGAGTACATACCGTGGCTAAATCAATTATGCAGACCGAGAAGCGGTGTTACGTTTGCGGCGCGATATACGGATTGCACGAACATCACGTTTTCGGCGGGACTGCAAACAGAAAGAACAGCGAGCGAAACGGATTCAAGGTGTGGCTTTGCGGGAGGCACCATAACCTCTCGAATGAGGGCGTGCATTTTGACCGAGACCTCGACCTCCGCATAAAGCAAGATTGCCAAGCGGAATTTGAAAAGACTCACAGCCGAGTTGAGTTTATGAAAATCATCGGCAAAAATTATCTTTAAGGAGACGGCTATGAAAACGAAGGAATTTGTCGTAAAAGACGAAAAACATAACAACAAAAAGGGCTTCCGGCTCATCGTAAAGAATCTTGATACGGGGAAGGACGAGTTCGATGTTACGACCAGGGCGATTGTCGGTGCGCATGCAATCGACATCGGCATAAACGGAACAATGTCGGCAGGAGGAGTCGTTGTAACTTCGTGCGATACGCAAACCTTTATCGGTACGATTGAGGCGGCGGAAAGAACGGTTGAAAAAGCAAAAGAGACCGTTATTAAGCAGGAGTTTCCCAAGATTCTTGCTGAAATTCTCGGAGGGAAAAATGAATAAGGTTTTTCTTATCGGGAATCTCACGAGAGACCCCGAACTCTCGGAAACGGGAAGCGGCGTAAGCGTTTGTCGATTTTCGATAGCTGTCAATCGGGACTATACCAATGCCGACGGAGAAAGAGAGACAGACTTTTTTAACTGTACGGCTTGGCGCGGCGCTGCGGAAACCATTGCGAGGTACTGCAAAAAGGGGAACAAAGTAGCAATATGCGGAAACATACAGACCCGCTCCTATGAAGGCAATGACGGTATCAAAAGAACGGCAACCGAGATTGTGGCTCAAAATGTGGAGTTTTTGACACCGAAACAGCGCGACGAAGAAACGAACGACCGGCGCGGAGGGCGCAAAAAACCGCAGCTTGAAGAGTTCGACGATGACGGCGACATTCCGTTTTAAGGAGGGCGTATGGCGGAGCGCAGAATGTTCTCGAAACGAATTATAGACAGCGACGCCTTCTTGGATATGCCTCTTTCCACGCAAGCTCTCTACTTCCATTTGTCGATGAGGGCTGACGATGACGGTTTTGTAAGCAATCCAAGGCGAATCCGTACTATGGTCGGGGCGAGCGAAGATGACTTAAAGCTCTTGATAGCAAAAAGGTTTTTACTGACATTCGAGAGCGGCGTGGTCGTGATAAAGCATTGGAGAATACATAACTACATCAATCCAGACCGCTATACACCGACAACCTATGTTGAAGAAAAAGCAACCCTTGCTCTTGATGATAAGAAGGCGTACACGGAATGTTTACACGATGTAGTACAAGATGTAGTACAAGGTGGCGACAAAATGTGTACCCAGGTTAGATTAGGCAAGGTTATAGACAGGAAAGGTAAGGATAAAGAGAGTATAGCGGGCGGACAAGCCGCCTCTCGCTTCAAGTTCGTAAAGCCTTCTGTTGAAGAAATCGCAGCCTATTGTGCCGAAAGGAACAACAACATTGACCCGCAACAGTTCTTTGACTTTTACGAGTCGAAAGGGTGGAAGGTTGGGAATCAGTCTATGAAAGATTGGACAGCTGCCGTCCGAACTTGGGAACGCAGAGAAAAGCCGAAGAAGGTTTTACCGAAAGAAACACCGTCGAAGTACAACAGGGAGGAATGATATGATGACCCTTAAACAGCTTCAAGAGGCTTTCCGAAAAGGAGAAGCGCCTTTACAGGAAGATGAATATTTGGGCGATGACAGTCTCCCTTATTGCAAGAAATGTAAGACAAAGCGGTGGTTTTCTACCGATGACGGGAAGTGGGCTGTGCGTGTGATGTGCGACTGTCAAGCTGCGGAAGCCAAAAAGCGACAGGACGAGGAAGAGCGCAGAAAGTATTTGGACGAGTTCTATAATCGCCGAGAGCTTTCGCTTTTAGGGAATCGTTATAAAAGCGCAAACTTCTCGACAGCAACGATTACCGCAAAAAACCTTGAAGCGTTTGAGAAAGCAAAGAGCTATGTCAAAAACCTGCAAGAAGTCCTCAAAAACAATATCGGACTGTATGTCTATGGGGACAATTCGACAGGAAAGACATACCTCACGGCGTGTATCTGCAACGAGCTTCTTTGGCGGAAACAGAATTGTATCTATACAAATCTTGCCTCAATGCTTGACTACATAAGCGCCTCGTACAACGGAAGAGGCGACGGGAAAGGCGGTTTACTTGCGCGAATCAAGGCTTGCGATTTTGCCTTCATTGATGACTTCGGCAAAGAGTTCCTCGGACGAGAAGCGCAGCCGACATCTTCAAAGTGGGCGGAGGAAAAACTCTTTGAAGTACTCAACGAGAGATATAACGCTCAAAAGCCGACAATCTTTTCGTCAAATTATTCGATAGGCGAGCTTATCTCTGTCCTCGGTCTCGACAAGGCAATCGTTGAGAGAGTCAACGAAATGGCAACGAGGGTAATCAAGCTGGAAGGCGACGACTTCCGAAGTGATGTGTGTAAGAGAAAAAGCGAAATCGCAAAGAGGCTCGGAATATGAAACACCTCGGCGATGTAACAAAAATTGACGGTCGTACAGTCCCTGTGGTCGATGTGATTATCGGCGGAAGCCCCTGCCAAGACCTGTCCGTTGCGGGCAAGCGTGAGGGGTTGCAAGGGGAAAGAAGCGGCTTGTTTATGGAACAAATAAGAATCATCAAGGAGATGAGACAGCAAAGTGAAATATGTGCAGACGAGTTTATTCGACCTCGATACTTCGTTTGGGAAAACGTCCCAGGTGCTTTCAGTTCAAGCGGAGGAGAGGATTTTAGAGTTGTCCTCGAAGAAATCTGCCGTATCAAAGATAAAAATGCCACTATTCCTCGACCTGCGGGGGGGGGTAAATGGGAAACAAGCGGCTGTATCTTGGGAAACGGGTATTCAGTCGCTTGGAGAGTTCTCGACGCGCAGTTTTGGGGAGTCCCCCAACGCCGTCGTAGAATCGCACTTATCGCAGATTTTGGAGGACAATCCGCACCCGAAATACTTTTTGTCCGAGAAAGCCTGTCGTGGTGTGCTTCGGAGAGCGGAGGCGAGAGGGAAGGAGCTTCCGAGGCTTCTCAAAGAGACCTTGGAACGGCAATCGGGTTTAATTACTTAATGGGGAGCAAGGCAAGAAGTGTCGGTGCAGAAGTGGAACGAAGCGAAACGCTGCGGGCGGGAAGTACAGGAATGGCTGTTTGCTATGATATGACCCACGCAGACGATGTGATTCGTGAATGCGGAGAAAAATCGCCGACACTTCAAAGCCGAATGGGTACGGGCGGAAATCAAGTGCCTCTTTGCCTTGACAACGAACTTGCCTTTCATCTTACGCAAGACCCGATAGCGGGAGACAAGTCCCCGTGTTTATCATCGGGGAATCCCGTTGGAGGACAGGCTTCCGTCGGTGTGTTGTATTCTATCGACCGCGCCGCCTTCAATCAAGGGAAGAATGCACAATACGACCCGAATATCAACGATGAAGATGTTTCTCAAACGCTTGTCGCAAAGGGTCCTGGTGCGGTGTGCTATGCGGTAGGGAACGGTCAAGTTCAGCAAACGGGACTTCATAAAGTGGCTGGCGCATTGAACTGTATGCACGACCAACAAGCCGTGATGAACAAGTACGGTGTCCGCCGCCTTACACCCCTCGAATGCGAGAGATTGCAGGGATTCCCAGACGGTTGGACGGACATTGGCGAATGGACTGACAGCAAGGGGAAGAAACACGAATCAAATGATTCCGCAAGATATAAGGCTCTCGGTAATTCGATAGCAATACCACCCTGGCGGTGGGTGCTGAAAAGATTATGTGCTTGTTTTGAGCGCAACGCAACAATGGCGAGTTTGTTTGACGGTATCGGCGGTTTCCCGCTGATATGGGAACAGCTCAACGGAAAAGGCTCGTGCTTATGGGCGAGCGAAATAGAGGAGTTTCCGATAGCGGTAACGACCGCTCACTTCAACGAAAGGAGTTAAAAATGAACAACATTAAAATCAACGAAAGGATTTTTAAGAAAATCCTCATCACATTAAAGGATTGTGTCGCAAAAGATAATGCGCGACCGGCATTGCAATACATTCGCCTTGAAATCAAGGAGGACAAAATCGTTGGGTATTCGTTGGACGGCTATCGTTCGGGGAGAATCATCATTCCCTGCAAAGAGCCGAACAAAGAGGAGTTTGTCGCTTATATCAAAGCGGTACCGTTCAAAACGAGCGCAGGTGAAATGAACGATGTCATCATCTCTTCGGACGGAGCCAATACGACCGTAGAATTTGAGCAACCAATCGGAAAAATACGATACCAATTCCAACACCCAGATTTATGGAAGGTGGATATGGAAGAAATTTGGGAGAATGCCAAGAGGCACGACAGAGAAATTGGCGTAAATGCTACATATCTATCACGGGCTTTCAAAACGCTTGCGGAGGCGGGCGACGACCACCGAAATCGCTTGGCAATTCTCGAAACAAAGAGGAGTAGGGTGGAGGCGTTTTGTATCAGCGCACAAGCCGAGGGCGGCATACAGCTCGACCAACTTGTTCTCCCTATTCGGACATCGTTCTCGGAAAATCCTATCGAGGACGAAAAAACCGCAAAGCTCGTGAAGCTCATCAACGAGAATCCTTCTCTGCCCGTCGTTCCGTTGGTGTATAGCGAAGTTGTTGCCGATGACGGGTACGCTTATTGGATTGGCTCGTGGGGTGATTGCTATGTAGACGAGTATGTTTGCGTTGAAAAGTATGGCGAAAATTGCTTCTACACAAGGGGAGCCCAAGACGAAATCGAGGAGTATTTCGCAGAAGAAATCCTTTACAAAGACAAAAGCCTTTCCGATGAGCAGGTCGAAAAAATGGCACACGAACAAGCGGAAGCGCTTCCTTGGAAAAAGGCGATTCTCGTATATGTCGGAACGCCGGAGGTGGAGTAATGGCGAGATGTAAGTCTTGCGGGGCAGAAATCATCTGGATAAAAACAACGTCAGGGAAGGCTATGCCTTGCAACGCAAAAGAGGTCGTGTATTTAGAAAACAAGGACGGAAAGGCAAACATAGTAAGACCGAACGGCGAAGTCGTGCGGGCAGACCTTGAAGGCGAAGAGGGTAAGGAGTCTGGTATCGGCTACATTTCGCATTTTGCTACTTGCCCGAATGCAAATTCGCACAGGAGGCGGTAAGATGAATATCATTGTAAAAGATAAAAAGGGGACTCCGGTAGATAACATTGGCGGGAAGTTGTGTGCCGTTGTTGTCGTCGGAAAGAATGGAGCGCATATTCTTCTGCGCGGCAGAGGGGATTCGAGCGACTATCTTTCACTCATCAGCGGGCTAAATGCGGTTATGAGAGAGGCTCTTGGCGGGTTTACGGAGGAAAAGCAAGATGACTGATGAAGAAATTATCGAGGTCGTAAATTTTTGTCAAAGTTCAAAAGCCTGTTCAGCCGAATGCCCCTTTTGGAAAAGAGCGATGTCTGGAAGCAGGGGCGGGGAGTGCGATAAGCGCCTCGGAAGAGTTGCGTTTGATTTTATTCATCGCTTGTTGGCTGAAAACGGCTCTTTAAGAAATGAAGTCGAAAGGGTCAAATCCGAAAATTTCAAATTGCGTGAGAGATTATCGAAGGCAGCGGAGGAAGTGAAAGAAATAAAAAGAGATATTGAGCCGAGAATGTATGCCACATTTTTCGGATTTTGTGTACGGTGGTGTACATTACAAGAACACAAAGAGATTTACGGCGATGAGGAGGCTGGGCTTGCCCGTCTTGCGGAGTTGAAAGGTGAAAAATGAAAAGAAAATGCTATTACTACTGCGACGGCTACTGTTTTTGGAATGGGGACAGGGGTGAAGTCTGCGACACAGACGATAAGCAACACGAAGGATACTGCCCTGCCGAAGAAAACGACAGAGAGTTGCAGGAACACGCAAATTTTATTATGGAGGAGATGAAAAATGAGCGATAAGCAGGAGAACGTCTTGAAAATCCTTCCCGAATACTTTGAAGCGGTGTCGGACGGATTCAAGCGGGCGGAGGTGCGGTACAACGACCGAGACTTCAAAATTGGGGACATATACAGCTTGTGTGAGTGGGACGGCGAGAAGTTTACCGGTCGCAGCATAACAATTCGGATTACGCACGTTTTGCACGGCGCAGGATTCAAAGGGCTTGCTCCGAATTACTGTATGTTTTCCTTTGTTACGCAGAAGGAGGACGAAGAACAAGCTGCCCAGACAGAAAGGCTCGCAATTCTCAACAGGGCGTTGGGTCAAAGCAAGGAGGCGCTTTCCCGCGCGAAAGACGAGATTTGCCTTCGGAACGCAAAAATTTCGGAACAGGAAACCGCGATTCGCGTTCTCGGCGAGCTTGTAGGGAGGCGGTAATGGCAAAGAAGAAAAAAGAAATTGACATTTTTGATGTAATCCCTTCCGAGGTCTATACCGCGATTGACAAGTTCGGATATTCCTTCCTTTCGGAACAAGGCTACGACACGGAAGGGGCGCAGGAGTCCGACGAGCTTCGGACGAAGCTCAAAAACGCTATCAAGAAAAGGGGCGAGGAACTTCGGTACTTTGGGGCGGTCGATAAAGACAGCGGGGCAATCCTTGTGTGGTTTGAGCTTTATAAGGGGAGCGAGCGCAAAGCCGTAAGCCAAGGATTAAAGTTCATTCCGAAGCCAGGAGGTGAGAATGGAGACGACGGAGAAAATCAAGAGAGACCTTCGGCTTCTTCGGAAGATAACGCATAGTATCGAGGTTTCTTTGACGGTCGAGAAGAGGCATAAGGAACGCCTTGAAATCCTGCAAAAGCAAGAACAGACCGAAGAGGTCAAACAGAACATTGCAGACATCGAGGCGGTGCTTGCAACGCTTGATACGGCAAAGTACATACAGCGGGCGACAGAGCTGGAATCGCGGTATATCGAGGCGATAAACAAGCTCGACCCCTTGGATAAGACAATAATCCTTGACGGCTATGTGAACGGCAAAGCCTATTGGAAAATCGGCAGAGACATCGGATATACGAAAGAAGGAGTGCAAAAGCGGGTGAATAAAATCATAGAGCGCCTTGCGGAGCTTCTTTGAAAGTGTACACCGCAGTACAGTTTTTTCTGTGCAATAATGGTAGCGTGAGAAGGTGAAGCTCACGACCATAGCGGTGTCGCCAAGCGGTAAGGCAAGAGACTTTGACTCTCTTATGCGTATGTTCGATTCATACCGCCGCTGCCAAAGCCAAGGGGAATCCGCGAGAGCGGTTGCGAAAAACTTCGGGGAGTTGATAAGTAGCGTAAAATGGCTGTAACTCCTCGCCTATGGGGCGGTAGCTAAAAAGGTAGAGCGGCTGATTTTTAATCAGTGTCGAGCGCGCGTTGCAAGTTCGAGTCTTGCCCGCCCCTAAAATTTTTTACAAGGAGTGTTTCAATATGACCGAAACCGAAAAGAAGGCAGACGAGGCAAAGGAGCGCGTTGAAAAAGAGCTTGACGAACTCAATGAGAAAATCGTGAAGCTCACATCGTTCCTGTACGGAAGGAAACTCGCGGCGGCGGGACTGTCCTATGCAATGAAGGACTGTTTGGAAGAACAGCTCGGAACAATGCAGAGATACGCCTCTATCCTGCAAAGACGGCTCGCAATCTGGGGTAAGACCGACGAGGAGCTTAATTGCACCGGCAAGATTTATTAAGAGCTTGGGGCGACAAGCCCCTTATACGTGATAGATGTATAGTGCATACTCCGGCAGGTATGGTGTAAGAGAACGCAAGACGGCAAGCACGGCAGGAGAGGGGCGGGGGCAAATCCCGTATCACGCTCCATAATTCAATATCGGAGAGAAGGAAATGGCAAAAGGCAAGAAGTATAACGATGACATCAAAGAAAAAGCCTTTGCGCTTCTCGCCTGTAACAACAATGCGCAAGTAGTGGCGGACAAGTTGGGGCTTCCGTACACCACCGTAAAGACTTGGGAGAAGAATTGGATTCGGCAAGCGCAGGAGAGAGAGGCGAGGCAAAGGGCTTTGCAGGAAACTCCGCAGGGAGCAGATAATGCAGAGGCGGAGGGTGCGCCTACGAATCCCGTTACGAAGTCGACGAAGTTTGAGGACGAAAGTTTGATAGAACTTCGTAAGAAAAAGAAGGCAGAGTTCGTAGATGACGCCTGGGGGCTTATCGGAAAAATTCGCACTCTGCTCGAAAGGCGGCTTGACCGCGCCCTCGATAGCGAAGATGTGCTTGACGAACTTGTGGAAGAGATTACGCAGCTCGACCATAAACAACTCACGGATTCGCAGCGCAAAGCCTTGTACTGCAAGATGTCCGCTATCAAAATTGAGAGCGTGAAGGAGCTTGCGGTCGTCCTCGGAACGCTGTACGACAAACAGGCGCTCGCAAACAAAGAGGCGACGGCAATCGTTGAGGGCAATATCGCCGTCAAAAAGTTCGAGGATTTCTAATGCTGACGGTACAGGACATCATCGACAAAAGGCGGCGGATTTGGTCGCAAAAGAAAGACCTTGACCTTGACAAAGCTCTTGTGCGGGCTTCTGCCGTGAAAATATTAAGCACCCCGTCGCTTGTGGCGGAAGTACAGGCAAAGCCGTATCTGCTCATCGAGGTAGCCTTCTATATCGTCAACAAGAAAAGGGAGACTGTTCCGTTCTTCCTTAACGAAGTACAGCGAGATTTCGTCGATAAGCTGGAAACGCTCGGAACAAGTAAGCCGTTTTTCATCTTAAAGGGAAGGCAGCAGGGATTTACGAGTGTTATCACGGCGATACAGCTTTCATACGCAATCGTAAGGAAGAACTTTTCGGGCTTCACAATGGCTGACCGCTCGGACAACACAATGGCGATATTCAACGACAAGGCAAGAGTTGTATATGACCGCCTCCCCGAAGAATTAAAGCCTTCCGAGAAGTTCAATTCCCGCAACGAGCTGTTTTTCGATAAGCTCAATTCGTCGTGGCGCATAGCGACGGCAACAGACCAGGTTGGGCGTTCCAGGACATTGAACTTCGTCCATTTCTCCGAGGTGGCTTTCTACGAGTGCAGTCTTGCAGACCTGCAAGCCGGTATCGGTGAGGCAATCACCGCAGGAGCGATACAGGTTTACGAGACAACTGCAAACGGCTTCAATGAGGCAAAAGACCTTTGGGATTCGGGGAGCTGCCACAATCTTTTTTATGAATGGTGGCGAACGCAGGAGTACAGGAGCAACGAGTATGAATATCTCGAAACAACGGATTCCTGGCTCATCGAACGGAAGAAGGTGCTTGAAGAAAAGGGACTTGACCGAGAGCAGATAACTTGGTACTGCAAGAAGTACGCAGGGTATCTTGATAAAAGCACTATCAAGCAGGAATATCCGATAACGCCAACAGAAGCCTTCATATCGAGCGGAGATTGCGTGTTTGACCTGGAAGCGCTCAATAATCAGCTCGTGCGGGCGGCGGGCTTGCAACCTGCAAAACAAGGCTATTTTACCTACCACAAGAAGGGCGTTCCGATAGTCAATTCCTTGGGCGAGACAGAAGATGTCGAGTGGCGTATAACCGATATAGAGTTCGTCGCAGACAGAGACGGCTGTATCACGATTCACGAAGAGCCGCAAGTCAAACGAAACAAAGAGAATGAGGTCGTCGGGAAAGCGCCGTATGTCATCGGCGGCGACACGGCAGGGGGCGGCGAGGACTACTTCACGGGGAAGGTCATCAATAACCTTACGGGAAGGACAGCCGCAACATTACGGCGACAAAAAATGGACGAGGATTTGTATGCGGAGCAAATGTACTGTCTCGGAATGTACTATCACGAAGCCCTTATCGGAATCGAGACGAACTATTCTCGACACCCGATGAGGGTCTTGCAGAAGAAGTACAGCTATCCAAACCTCTATATGCGGCAGAGGCTTGACAAGCTCACAGACAAAACGGAAGAGGTCGTCGGCTTCGAGACCACCGTTCGGACGAAGCCGATAATTATAGGCGAGCTTGTGGAGCTTATGAGGGACGACCCGACAATAGAGGTTGATGTGCCTACCCTAAAAGAGATGACGACGTTTGTCAAAAAGGAGAACGGCAAGCAAGAGGCTATCGAGGGAGCACACGACGACCTTGTAATGGCAAAAGCGATTGCCCACTTCATCTCTTCGCAGCAGACGAAGAAATGGATTGATGTAACCCCCGAAGAGTCCGACTTTATTGAAGAAAACTTCCACCAAGAAGGCGGCGGCAACGGGGAATATATGAGCTGGGAGGACTTTTGATGTTCAAATTCATCAAAGACAAAATAGACGATATTCGGGAGAAAAGACACCGTAAAAAGCAGATTTATCCTGCATTAAACAATTTTGGGAGAAGAATCGAAGCGTTGGAGAAGAAAGTCGAAGAGCTTTCCAAACGGACGATTTCGCAAAAGACGACCCAAGACGACCCCGTTCCGTTCTCGCAGATAGTGGACGAATGGCTGAACGGCGCAGAGGAGGAGGGCAATGGAGATTAAGGAACGATACGATGTAAACGAAGAGACGACAACCCTTTGGGACGACTACCAAAACGGACTTTCCTACCAGGCGAGCAGCGGTCTTTCCAAAAAGCTCCCCGAATTTGTCCGATTCTACGAAGGAAAACAATGGGCTGCGCCGACAAAGAACACACGCAACCTTCCGCGCCCCGTCGTCAATATCATCAAAATGATTTGCCGAAGTAAAAAGAGTGCAATCACCGCCGCCCCCGTGAGAATCATTTACAGGGCGGAAGATGAGACCGTTGATGTGGAGAAGTTCAATAACTTCGCCGCCTACATACAGAAGGAAATCGGGCAGGAAGGGCTTGACAAGAAGGCAATCGACGACGGCGTGAAGAAAGGCTCGTATTTCTTCCATTACTATTGGGACTCGGAGGCGAAGGGAAAGGACGGAATCAAAGAGGGCGGTCTCCGCTGCGAGGTCATCGACCCTCTCTCGATTTTCTTCTCAAATCCGACAGAGCTTGATGAGCAAAAACAGAAGTGGATTTTGATAGCCTCCCGCGAGGACGTGGAGAGCGTAAGGGCGAAATGCGATAAAGATGTTGACCCGGGGCTTATTGTCGCCGATGAAACGGACAACAAATATGGCGTCATTGAGCAAGAGGGCAACAAGCTCTGTACGGTACTCACGAGATACTTTCGCAAAAACGGCGAAGTGTATTGCGAGAAGGCGACGAAGACGGTCATTATCAATAAGCCGTTTTCGCTCGCCCCCGACATTGCGGCGGCGGGCAGAGAACTCGGATTTGAAGAGGACGCGCCCAACAATAGCCTTCCCGACAATCACGACGAAACGCTTGTACCCGAAGGCGTAAGGGCGTACCTCTATCCCGTGGTAGTCGGAAACTATGAAATCCGCGAGAACTCCATTTACGGACTTGGAGAAGTGGAAGGGATAATTCCGAATCAAAAGGCAATCAACTTTAACCTTGCGATGATGTTGTTGAACGCGCAGGAAATCGCCTGGGGAAAGTATATTGTGCTTCCAAACGCTTTGCGTGGGCAAGTGATAAGCAATGAGCCTGGACAGGTGCTGACGGATTACTCCAACACGGGAACAGGCATACGCAAGATGAGCGAGCAAACAATGCAGTCGCAACCCCTTCAACTCATTGACTCCATTATGTCGATGACAAGGAATGTAACGGGTGCCAATGAGGTTATGAGCGGCGAGGTGCTTGGCTCGAATATGTCCGGTGCTGCGATAGCGCAGCTTCAATCCCAGGCGCAACAGCCGATAGAGGATTTGAAAGACGCTTTTTGGCTCGTTAAGGAAAAGCAGGGAAAGGTACTTGCGCAGTTCTTTAAGCTCTACTACGAACAGAAAGAATTTTCATACGAGGAAACAGCGGTCAAAAGAGACGCGCAGGGGAATCCCGTCCTTAACAAGCTCGGACAGCCCGAAGAGGAAGAAGTACAGTTTACGGACGTGTTTAACAGTTCGGAGTATGCGGGAGTCGAGTTCTCCGTCGTGGTGGAAGCGACAAGCGGAACGAAGGCAAGCACAGCGGGCGACATTAACGCGCTTGATGTACTTCTGTCAAAGGGACTTATCTCTTTGAAAACATATTTGAAGGCATACCCGAAGGACGCGCTTTCCAACCGCACGGAAATTTTGAAGGGCATTGAAGAGGACGAGCAGAGTCAGCTTGCCGCCTTGCAACAACAGCTCGCGCAATACGCACAGCAAGTTGAGCAAAGCACCAAAATCATTCAGCAGCAAAAAGAGACGGTTGATAAGGTCGTGTCGCTGATACAGGAAAACAACCAACTCAAAACGATTATCGCAAATCTCTACACGGAGGCAAAGGCGAAAATCGAGGCTGGAAATCAGCAAATCCAACTTGGGAACGCGAAAATCGCAGAAGTGCAACAGGACGCGACAGATTTTGCCCAAGTCATAGCGGGACAAATGCAAGGAGGACAGCAAAATGTTATGCCCCAAGTGCAAAACCGAGGGAATGGTCAAGCGGGATAAAAAGACTATTATTTGGGTGTGCCGCAATCGCGGCTGCGCGAACTACAATAAGCCCATAAGGACAAACACCAATAGCAAGCGAGCATAGCTCGTTGACTATACAAATCTACACGCAGGAATAGCGAAAAAATCCAAAGGAGAATACTTCTATGCCGGAAGAAATCAAAACAGCGGAAACAAGCGGAGCAAATCCGCAGGGCGACAGCAACGCTGATGTCGCCAAGCAACAGGAGGGCGTGAACGATGTCGAGTTTACCGATACTCCAGAAGCGGAGGCGGGGCAACCGCCAAAGCCCACGGAGCAGAAAGTAACCCAGACAAGGGAGCAGAACTCCGAAAATGCTCGTCGTAGGCGTGAGGCAGAACGCCAAAGAGAACTCAAAGCGACGAGAGAGAAGGCTATCATCGAGGCTCTCAACGGCAAAAATCCGTTTACGGGCGAGGAAATGAAAGACTCCGCCGACGTGGACGAATATTTGACGATGAAGGACATCGAAAAATCGGGCGGCGACCCGTTGGCAGACTTTTCAAAGTACCAAAAGCAGAAAGAGCGGCAAAAGGCGGCAGAAGCCGCAGCAGGTGAACAACAGGCGGAGTGGTTTAGAAAGGACAGGGAGTCTTTTTCGACCAAATACCCCGATGTAAACCTTGAACAGCTTATCCAAAATAGGCAGTTCCAGCTCTTTGCGAGCGGTAAAGTCGGAACGCTTCCTCTCACGGAAATTTATGAGGGATTCGTAGAGGTCGCGAGCGAATACGAGAAGAAAGCCAAGCAAATGGCGAAGCAAATGCTCGCCAACCGAAAGGCTTCCCCAGGTGCGCTTTCAAGCCCTAACGCACCGGATACCGCCTTCTTTACGAAAGAGCAAGTTCAAAAGATGTCCGAAGAGGAGGTCTCGAAGAACTATGACAAAATTAGGGCAAGTATGCGCCATTGGAAATATTAAAAAGGAGGATTTTACATAAATGGCATACGCAAACTTCATTCCCTCCGTATGGAACGAGGGAATCAATCGTGAACTCGAAAGACTCTGCGTTTTCGTCGAGGACTGCAATCGTCAATACGAGGGCAGCGTCAAAAAGAAGGGCGAAAGCGTAACGATTCTTGGCGTCGGCAAGCCCACAATCAAGTCTCTCGCCAAGGCGAACAGAAACAACGACATCGACGCGCCCGAAGAAATCGAAGATACGTCGGTGATTATGTACATCAACCAAATCCGCTACTTCAACTATATGGTCGGCGACATCGACAAAGCGCAGGCTGTGAACGGCGTTATGGACGCGCTCGAACAGGAAACGAGCGAGGGTCTTGCGGACGAGGTGGATAAGTACGTTGCAAGTTTTGCGGTCGACTCGTCCGTTGCGAAACTCTATTCGGCGGCGACTACCGTAACGAAGGACAACATTCTCGGCGTACTCGACCAGGCTATCCAAAAACTGTACGAGAACGACGTGAAGGCGACTACGAAAATCGTCGTTACGATTTCGCCGCGCTTCTATACGCTGTTCAAACAAGCGTATATCGACAAGGACACCGACAACAGCGAAATGCTCAAAAACGGCAGAGTGGCGAAGTACGGCAATGTAATCGTCAAGATGTCGAACAACGTCCATAAGACGGATTCCGGCGCGACGGACAACATTATGATTCGTACCCAAAGAGCAATCGCCTTCGCCAAACCGCTCACGCACACCGAGCCTTACCGCCCCGAAAAAAAGTTCGCGGACGCGGTAAAGGGATTCATTCTCTTCGACGCGAAGGTCGTTCGCCCGAAGGAAGTCATCAACATCAACGTCAAGTACGCATAAGGAGGTAAACGAAAATGGCGGTAACGATGAGAAACGAAATCGCAACGGTGGAGCTTGAAGCGCTCACCGCAAGCACCGACAAGGCTATCGAGTGGAAGGACGGCGACGACAAGATGATTCTTGTTATCGTCGCCACCGCAGCAACCACGCTTACCGTAAAGGCGGGCAACGGAATCCAGGGCGTTGCCGACAAGGTGCTGACCGTGCCTGTTGGCACAAGCCTTGTCAAGCTCGAAAGCGGCAGATTCAAAAACGTGTCCGGCACCAACAAGGGCAAAATCGTTGTCCAGTCGGCGGGTACGCCGAAGGTCGGCGTTGTCGCGCTCGTATAAGCAGAGAAGCGCCTATCTTTTATAGGTAGGCGCTTTTATGCAATCCAAAGGCTGTTTGCGGTTCGATTCCGCAGGATTGCGAAGGAGGCAGATAATGAAGCTGGGAGATATTAAAATCGAAGCCTTGAAGTTGATGTTTGTGAATTATAACATTGACCCTGCAATCGACGAGCTTCCAAACCTTGCACTTGATGAGAATTACGGGAGTTATCTTGTCAATATGCCAGGAGCGATAAATCGCTGTTTTGCGAGCATTGAAGAAAAGCGGGTGTTGCCCGTTAAGTCGTTTGCTCTTACGGCAGAGAGCGGGCTTGCAAGCGGCGGATTTATGCGCTTCGACCTTCCGCAGCTTATCGAGGACTATTTCGATGTGCAGAGGCTTGTGTGCGAAACACAGTACGGGGAATATATCGGAGACCACGAATATCAAAAGGAAGGAGATACTCTCGTGGTGGCGGGGTTTGATGAGGGAGATACATATACGCTTTTGTATTATCCCAAGATTCCGCGCGTTTCGTCTTTGACGAGCGATGAGGAAGAACTTACGATTCCAGAAAACATAGCTTCGCATATCCCGTATTTCATCAAAGGGGATTTATACAGGGACGATGAGCCGAACGAAGCAAGCGAGGCGCGGAATTGGTATGAGGTGGCAATGGACGAGATTTTGAACAGCAGGGCAAACAAGGCAAGCAAGGTAGCGAGTGTGTTCTCGCAGACGGAGACGTAAAATGAGGGCAAGGACGAATATCGGACTCAAAGAAAGAAAGCAAATGCAGCTCGCCGATTTTAAGGGGGTTGATTTTTCCTCCTCAAAGCTCCGTGTTCAGTCAAATCGTGCTTCAAGTATGTCGAATTTCATCAACGAATACGGAGTAAACAAAAAGCGCAACGGCTGGAATGAGCTTTTCAAAATCGAGATAAACAGAGAGCCGCAACAAATCAACGGCATATTTTGGTATGTCAACCGAGACCATAAGGAAATGCTCGTCCACGCCGGAAAGAGGTTTTACCGTATAAAACATACCGAGGAAGAGGCTTATGTTGCGGAGGACATTACTTTAAGCTCCACATACGCTCCCGCAAAGTGCGATACGGCTCTTTTGAAAGACCAAAGGAGTCAAGCCTTTTTCAATAAGGGGAAAGCGTACATAATCGGGTGCGGCGATTACCTTGTGTACGGGAGCTGGGACGAGGGAGAAACCTATGAACTGCGCCGCGTCGTGAACAACATCGACACTTATATCCCGACCACCACAATTTCTATCGACGACGACTCTGTACTTGATGATACGAGGGGAAGTCTCGACGATGTGAATATGCTGACTTCAAAGCGTATCAACCAGCTTTTGGGAAGCAGCGAGGCAAATAAGACTTGGACTCTCGATTCGGGAAGTATAGACGAAGGAACGGACATCTCTATTGTGGTGGAGACAATGGACGGCTCTACGGAGAAGATAATCAATATCAGCAACCCCAAGACGGACAAAACGAAACTCTACAACGGAGATACACAGGTCGGAACAGTTGACTACGCGAATGGCAAAATCACGCTCACGATTGCCACCACACCGCAAATCGAGAACAGGGACAACATCTATGTAACCTTCGAGCATTCCGTCGAAGGATATTCGGAAAGGATAACAAACTGTAACTTTGGGATTCTCTTCGGCGTAAGCGGCAACACGGACAGACTGTTTTTGAGCGGAAATTCGGATTATCCGAATGTAGATTTTCACTCGGAAATGGACGACTACACCTACTTCGGAGACCTTAATACAGCGTCAATGGGTAGTGATTCTGTTGCAGTTAATGGTTATGCGAGGCTTTCGGACAGTACGCTCGTCATTTACAAAGAGGAGAACGGGCAGGAGGCAAGTATTTTCTACCGTACCGGCTCGTATCAAGAATATTACGACAGCAGCGGAAATCTTGAAGCCGTGCGCGGCGTGTTTCCGACTTCCGCAGGAAGTATAGGCGAAGGCGTTGTGAGCAGGTATGCTTGCGTGAACTTTGGCGGAGACAACATTATTCTTTCAAAGAACGGAGTTTTTGGTATTGTTCTTGCCAATAACGTCGCGACGACGGAAAGATATACAAGGGAGAGAAGCCGCTCTATCAACGAACGGCTAAAAACGCACTCCGACCTCTCGGAAGCCGTCGGAATCGTCTATAAAAATCGGTACTATCTTGCGGTGGATGGCGTGTGCTACATTGCAGACGCGAGATTCAAATACGCAAGCGCGGACGACCTCGACGATTCCTTCAATTACGAGTGGTGGTTTTGGGAGAACATTCCCGCGAGGGTGTGGGCGAATATTGACAATCGGCTGTATTTCGGTAGTCCGCAGGGGCAGGTGTGCGTATTTGATGACGAATACGTTGACCGCACCTATCAAACAAGCGAGAGCGGAGACCTTGCGCTCGATGTGTCGGAAAACAAAATCATCTACAACAGCAATATCGACATCGGGCTTGCAGAAAACGACAGACTCACATTTACGACATCGGGGATATATTCGCTATTTGCGGACAATTTGACCGTATCGGACGGCAAGATATTCGTTGCGGAAGAGCAAATCATCTCGATGTATGACGGGATAGAGGTCTATGCGGACAATGTTGGGAATAGCGGCTTACAAGCGGGAGTTCCGTATCTATTGTATGCGGTCGATAAAGGGCTGTGCTGTTTTCAGCTCACGAATCAGCAGGGCGAGGTACAGAGTATTTCTGCGGGGGGATTCCGATTGCATAAATCGCTTTCGCAAAAAGAGCTGTATATCACGAACGTAACAGAAACATCGTTCCAGCTCAAAGATTACAGGACGAGCGAGGCTTTGACTCTTTCTGCTTATAACGGCTCAATCCCTTCGACGCCGGTCGCGCGATTCACCCATAGAGCAAACGTAGTTGCAAAGTGGTACACGCCTATATTTGACTTCGGCACGAATGAATCAAGCAAAACACTATTGAAACTTACAATTTCAACGGAGCCGGAGGTAAACGGGCAGCTCTCGTTTGGCTATGAGACAAAGAGCGTGAACAAGCTCTTGGAGGCGAAGGGTATCAATGTTTTCTCGTTTGAGGACTTGTCGTTTGAAAACTTTTCCTTCGATACGGGCTTTGCGAGTAGCTATTCGGTGAGGGTCAAGGAGCGCAACTTCAACTTCATTATCTTCCGATTTGTTTCGGATAATGAGTATGACTGCGCGATAAACACTTTCACGGTTTTGTATAAAATCAATAAATCCAACAAGGGGGTGAAATAAAATGTCTCAAATCAGCAAGGTAAGCAGCGCGACGAAGGACGCAATTAAACGCAAATCGGCGTATGCGTTGCCGGACAGACCCTCCGACCAAGGTATGAAGCCCGAAGATATAAAACGTGCGTTTTGGCAGCCGATTGTCGATGTAACCTTTTCGGCTATCTCCGAAATCGACAGGGTGATAGACGAACTTAATGCGATTATGACGGGAAATTATGACGCGCATATCGCAGATAAAAATAATCCGCACGCCGTAACAAAAGCCCAGGTAGGGCTTGGGAATTGCAACAACACCGCCGACGCGGATAAGCCCGTCTCTACGCCGCAGCGGACGGCGCTGAATACCCACAACACGGCTACGGACGCGCACAATGATATTCGGACAGCTATCACAAACGGGCTTGCGACGAAGGTCGGATATACAGATGTCATTGACGGATTCGCTTCTACGGAGGTCAATAAACCGCTTTCGGCATACAGGGGGAAGGTCTTGTATGATTCGTTGCAGGAGACTATCGGCAAAGCGGATTATGCGATAAAAAACATCGCGCTCAATTCCGAGAACGGGATTTTGACGATAACAAGGACGGACGGCACGAGCTTTACGATTGACCTTCCGCTTGAATATATCGTCAAGAGCGGCTCGTATAACGCTTCTACAAAAAATATCGAGCTTGTTCTTGATAACGATGAGAAAATCGAGATTCCCGTCGGGGCGCTCGTTAATGAGTATTACGGAGACGGAACTACTGTAACGCTCTACATAGACTCCGCAGACGGGAACAAACCGAAGTTCAAAATCAGCGATACCTACAAGAGCAAAATCGACGCAAACGTAACAGCAAGGCACACGCATTCAAACGCGAGCGTACTCGACAACACAACCGCTTCGTTTACGACATCGTTAAAATCCACCTATGACGGATACGCGACAAGCATTGCGGCAAATGCAACCGCAATCACCCAAGCCGCGAGCGATATGGAGGACGAAATCGAAAGGCTTGAAGGTCTTATATCTTCAAGTGGAACGGTGGTTTATGTGGACGGCTCTCCCGTAGCTTCGCTCAATATCGACGAAATCTCCGTAGCAAATGCGTATTTTGCAGAGGAAGCCGTAAAGGCAAAAGACTATGCGGCGACAGGCAGCATAGCAAGAAAATTCAAAAAACTCGAAGCCAGAATCGCGGCGTTAGAGGCATAAACAGGAGGACGGCACAATGGTTTTGGAAAAGGCAAAAATCTACGGCGTTGACGGCGTTGGGAAATCCACACCGACTCTCACGCGCACGGACGCAGCCGTGGGCTTGACGACATCGGTCGGCGTGAGCGAAATCACGAGCGACTTCGACAACTGCTATCCTTGGTGTGAAATGAGGGAGGAGGTCGATTCCGAAGGGAATGTGTTTATCCGAATCCCGAAGTTCTATACCAAGATAACAAAAAATTCCGACGGGAGCTATAAGCACCAAATCTCCGGTGTGAGATATTCGGGTTTCACGACCTTGTTTGTGGACGGCAAGGGCAACGAAATCGACTATGTTCTCGTCGGGAAATATGAAGCGAGCGGAAGTTCGACCAAAGCATACTCAAAGAGCGGACAAACCGTTCTTGTGAATATCACGCTGCCGAGCCTTCGGACGGCTTGTAAGGCAAACGGCGCGGGGTATCAGCAGTACGATTTCCTCATCGACGCAATCATCAAAGAGCTTTTTATGATTGAGTTTGCGACGACCAATTCGCAGTCGATTATGTACGGCTATGCAAACGGCAATTCCGCCGCTCTTGCTACGGGTCATACGGACAGCGTAAAAACGCCTTCCGGCTCCGCGAATAACGGACACGAGGAAGATTGTACCGCTTGCAATACGGACGGCAAACACGCTTGCAAGTATCGCGGAATCGAAAATCCGTGGGGAAACGTGTGGACTTGGTGTGACGGTATTACATTCTCGGCGGAGAAAGTGTATATCTGTCTTGACCCCGAAAAGTATGTAAGCGAGAACACGGAACAGCCGTACAACTATGTGGGCGACAGACCGACATCGAGCGGCTGGTTGAAGGAGATTGAATATTTTGACAAATTCCCTCTGCTTGGGTATGTAAAGACGGCTTCGGGCGGAAGCACGACATACTACTGTGATTATACATATTACAGTTCCGGCGGCACCGTGCTGCGTGTCGGCGGGAGTTGGGGCAACGGTGCTCATGCCGGTCTTTGGTATTGGCTTGGTAGCAATTCTGCGTCCAGCGCGAGCTCCAACATCGGCGGTCGCCTTTGCTTCAAGCCTCTTCCAGAGAGGGATTAAAAGGGGGACACCTCCCCCTTTGGGAATGTAACAACACAAAAAACAGGGTATTGTGTGTAGCCCGTGCTGAATGTCGGCGGGAATTGGAACAACGGTACTAATGCCGGTCTTTGGTATTGGAATGGTAACAATTCCGCGTCCAACGCGAACTCCAACATCGGCGGTCGCTATTTAATCAAGAAAATATGTAGCACACATAATCCTTGCCCCTTGGCAAAAAACACTTCGATAAGAGGGCGGTCGAGTAGGTCTGTCTCGAAAAACCGTGAGAAGATTAAAAGGTATGAAACGAGTAGGTTATTTATACGAAAAAATGTGCGACTTGACTTTGATAAAGCTCGCCATTCGCAAAGCGGCGCAGGGCAAAACGCGCAAGCATTATATCGCAAAAGTTCTTGCGAACGAAGAGAAGTATGCGTTGAGGATTCAAAAAATGCTTCTCGATAATGAGGTGCAGTTAAGCCCGAATAGAACTATCGAAATATATGACCGCTCGTGTATGAAGCAACGGTTAATAACCGTGCCGAAGTTCTTCCCCGACCAAATCCTTCATTGGGTACTTATGCTCGTTATCGAGCCGATTCTTATGAAGGGTATGTATCGGTTTGCGTGTGGGAGTGTTCCTGGACGCGGAGGTATGGAGGCAAAGAAGTATGTCGAAAGAGCGTTGCGCGACGATAAAGTTCGGTATGTCGCAAAGCTGGATATATCGAAGTTCTTTAACAGCGTAAAGCCCGCAATTTTAATCGGTATGCTTCGCAGAAAAATAAAGGACGAGAGGGTAATAGACCTCATCGGGAAAATCTTGAAGAATGGCGGAGATTGCCTCCCGATAGGGTACTACACCTCGCAATGGTTTTCCAATTTCTTTTTAGAGGGTTTCGACCACTTTGTAAAGGAAGTGCTGAAAATCAAATATTACGTCCGCTATGTGGACGATATGGTGCTGATAGACACCAACAAAAGAAAACTGCGCAAGGCGATAATGGAGATTGAAAAATATCTCAACGGCATAGGCTTGAAGCTCAAACCGAATTACCAAGTATGGAAGGTGCATAGCCGCCCGATAGACTTCGTGGGGTTTAGGTTTTACAAAGACAAAATGCTCCTGCGCAAGAAAATTTTTTTTCGACTGTGCCGACGAGTGAGAAAGATTGAGAAAACGGGTTATATTACCGTGAATCAAGCAAGGGGACTATTGTCCCTGCTCGGTTGGCTTACTCATATAAACGGGTGCGGATTCTATAAAGAACATATTTACGGAATCGCGCCGAGAAACAAACTCAAAAAAATCGTGAGCAATCACGGAAAAAAGGAGGCTAAAAATGGAAAAAACAAAGGTTTTCAGCAAAGAGAGGTGGCTTGTTAGCGCGCTCGGAGACAAAGACCGTGGGCTTCTCACCCAGAAGGAAATTGACGACGCTTGCGAGGTGTGGGTCAACGACCTTGACGGAAAAACCGTTGCACAAATCGAGGCGGCGGGCGATATGGGCGCTCTTCAACGGGAGGAGTGGTTTGTATGAAAATAACCGTCGAAAACATCTGTGCCGTGTGCGAAAAGCAGGGCTGCAACGAGCCTTGTGAAAAATGGTACGACTGTTTGGAGGGCGAGCCCGTTGACTTTGGCTTCCAAGACGAGGAGGAATAAGTATGAAGGCAAGATTTTTTATCGGGCTGCTTATCGGAGTAGTTCTCGGTGCGCTCATAGCTTGCGGGGTGTATTTCCTTACCGTGGGCGACGTGGCGTGGCAAGAGTATATAGAAGAAAAGCTCGCGCCCAATATCGTCATCGTATTGTCGTCAATCGGCACGATTTTATTGGCGGCGACGCCCGTTATAAAAAGGGTGTCGTCTGCGGTGGAGAAATTTAAGAAGGCTACGAAAGATGTCAACGATACCGTGGAAAACAACGGTAAAAATGAAAGCCGCATTGCCAGGCTTGAAGAGAGGCTCGGCGTAATCGAGACGACTGCGAAGAATACAGAAAAAATCGTGCGGCTCGGATTCTGCAATACCAGCGAACTTGTAACAAAGGGGTACGCTAACGAGATTGCCAAGGTGGGAGGCGAAAATGAAGGACAAGACGAAGAAAAAGTTGAGTTTGAAGGGTAGGCTTATCCTTTTGGAAATCGCCAGCTTCATCGTTTCAGTCGCTCCGTTGGTCGTCGTTTTTGCGATAAATTGGGACAAGTACGCTGAAACGCCCGCAGATACGGTAAAGCTGTGTTTTGGCGGCGCGCTTATTGTTGTGTTGCTTCTCCTTAAAGTCATCGGCAAATTGCGTATGCCAAGTAGAATTGTATTCTTCGGTATAGTTTTTATTATGGCATACTTATTACAGGCAGTATTGGCGGACATTCTCCTTATCAGTGGTATGGCATTGGCGGGGGAAGTCGTGGACTGTATTTGTTTTCAACGGGCTATCCGAATCACACGGGAGAACATTCTCGTCAATAAGACCGCCGACGCTACCACGCAAAAGGTGGAAGAGGTCATTAAAAAGTACGTCGGCAGCGGGAGAGTATAATGGGCGAAAAGGCAAGAGACTTCTTGAAAAAGAATATCGGTTATATGGTTGTCGGTCTTGTTTCCGCAATCTACATAGCCACCTCGGTCATCACAATGGGGAAAACGGGAAAGACGTTCGGCGAGATTATGGCGGACGGTGCGGTGGTGCTTTTCCTTGGCGTGTTCGTCAATCGGATTTTCGACTTGCAAGGAATGATGAACGGAGACCGGGAGGAAAGGGTGCAAGAAACGATTCGGCTACACGGAGAGGCTGTCGTGCGTGTTTCGCCGTATCTTGACCGCTTGGATAAGTGGTGCGAAGAGAAAAACGAGGAAGCGTTGAAAATGCAGCGCACAAAAATCCTTGCAAGCGAAGGAATGAGGTATGATGATTATTTTGATGAAAAAGGCGGAGCAAAGCCCTTTGTTGTCAACAAAGACAGGCTCAAAGACAAATTCCTTCGCGGTGATGAGATTAAGCGGCTGCGGTGTTTCCGAAAGGCTCTTCGGCTAAAACTTACTCCGCTTACCGCAAGCGGACTAACGAGCGAGGGCGGCAAGAAACAAGACCCGTATTATCTCGGCAGGACAAAATCTCAATATGAGCGAGGGGCGACGATTTCCGATGTTATTACAAAAGTCATCATCGCTTGTTTGTTCGGTTATTACGGCGCGGAACTCGTCCAGGATTTCAGCTATGCGGACTTGATATGGAAAGCCTTACAGATAGGGATTTTCTTTATCACGGGCGTTATCAAAATGTATCAGTCCTATATGTTCGTTGTGGACGAATACAGGGGCAGAATCGTCAAAAAGATAGACAATCTGCAAATGTTTGAGAACTATATCAATTCCGAAAAAATTACGGAGGTAGAAGAAAATGGCGTTGAGCAATAGATTCAGTCAAGTATCGCTGTACGGCGGCGGAAGTACGCCCGAATGGAAACGGCTCGGTTATTCCTCGCAAGCGGAATACGTCAATGCTATGACAGGTGCGAACGGGAACAAAAAAGCGCCGATTACTTTGCAAGAGGCATACGGAACAAATAGCCCCCTTCAAACGTCCGTTCGAGATAGACATAATGCACTTAATGGAGACATTGTGCAGAAAGCCTATGGAGTAACTGATGAGGGCGTTGTTACGGGTAATCCCACATTGGAAAAATTTCCGACTATCAAAAACAATTCGAGAGGAAAAACATCGACAGATACGCTTGCTTCGATGAAAGAAACAACTCCTACGGCAACGGGCGGCGGGAGCGTTCCTGCGGGCAACGACGGGACTTCTGCGGGAACGGGTGGCGCGGCTACGGCAACGGGAAGTAACGAATTTGGCGCAAAGTATCAAGGCAATGATTTCCTGGAATGGTACAAGGCAAACTATGGCGCAGATTATGACCCTTCCCAGGGATTTTCGCGGGGACAAGGTATGTCCGATGTCGATTGGGCTATCGGAAGCAACCTTTATAACTCTTACTTGACCGGGCAGAATCTTGAAAACAGCTATAATTCGAGTAAAAATGAGTTGGAGCAAAATTACGGTCAATCGGTAGAAGCTCTTGATAAAAGCAAGCGCAATTCACAACAAGCCGCAAGCATTACGCTTGATAAGCTCAAAAAGTATCTCCCGACGCAAATTAAGGCACAAGGTCTCGGCGGCTTGGGCGTGAGCGAATCTTCTATGTTGCAAGCCTATAACGATTACAATAACAGAATGGGTGCGATTGAAAGCGATTATAACGCCAACAAATCCACCCTGGACGCGAATCGGGAAAGTACATTGTCCGAGCTGGAAAGAGCATATTTAGAGAATAAAACAAATCTCGGTATTTCGGCGGGAGAGCAAAGTCAAAGCATTTTCGATAAATACCTCGCCGATTACAGAGCTGATAGACAGCAGGCATATCAAGCTGTTGCTACCAATATTAACTATATGCTTGTCGACCCCAGCAATTTCAATGATAATGGCGTGCTGACGGAAGAAGGCAAAAACAGAATGTTGCAATATATCGAGAGCAATAAGTCGGCTCTTGGCGAACAGGCATATAATGACTATAAGAGTCGAATCGAGTCTATGAAAGTCTATACCGAAGCCGACAGACAGAAGGAAGAAGCGGAGACGCAAGCCGAAAAAGACAAGCGTATCATTACGGGGCAGGAATCCATTGAGTACGACGGAAGATATTATCAGCTTCAATCGCAACTTGATAAAAATGCAAATCAAATCAAGAGAAACAATGACTTCAAGGACAAATTAAAAGCCCTTGGTTACTCCGACCCGTTTGACCCGAATATCCCGAACGGGACTACCATTAAGAGCAACGTCGACAACAGAGGCTCGAATGACTTCAACTTTTGGGACGACATTGGCGCGTCCCTGCTTTCGCCTCTTGGCGCGGGGGCTTGGGACTCCTGGGGGAATTGGAACGAGATTACTATGACCTACTACAACGGAAATTGGTATTTATCCGCAGAAGTATAAGGAGAACAATATGGCATACACACTAACTCCTTCGGATAGAAGGGCAAGAGCGCAGTCTATTATGCAAGAACGCGAAAACCGCCGCTTCGTCTCTCAATATGCCGACAGGCAGAAAGAGGCGTTGGAGGAAAGTGAACGTCAGCGTTTACAACAGGCTCGTGCAGAATATAAGGACAAAGAGAGTCAAAACTTTTTTGTTCGCGGTCTCTCCACAATAGGCGATTTGGCGGCGAATGTGATTACGGGCGCGGTAAAGGGTCTTGAAGGCATTTATGACCTCGGCGCAGGTATTGTCGGCGGCATTGGCGGGATTTTCGATAAGGACTTCCAAAACAGCGTCCAAGAGCATATTGCATACGATTGGACGACAGAGACTATCGGGAATCCGTTGCAGGAGTTGACGAAATACTCCTATTTGAAAGACGGCGGAATTATCGAAGGCGTTGCGAGCGGCGTCGGGCAGATGTTGCCCGCCGTCGCCGTAACGGTTGTAACAGGCGGACTTGGTGCACCCGCTGCTGTTGCGCAGGGGGCGAGCCTTGCAACACTCGGCGTGAGTGCGGCGGGTAATGCAACAGAGCAAGCCTATAACGACGGTGCAGGATATTGGCAGGGGCTTGGATATGGCGTTGCTTCCGGCGCGGTAGAAGTTGCCACAGAAAAACTCACAGGCGGCTTGACGGGTAACGTGTTCGGACGCGGACTGTTGGACGGCGTTGGAAAAACGGTTGCAAACACGGGAGTTAAGCGCATTGTTAGGGGCGCGCTTGAAGAAGGCGCGGAAGAAGTTATCGCCGAACTTGCAAATCCTGCCCTTAAATCTATTTACAAAGGGAAGGCTGCCTTTGAGGACTATAAAGACCCCGAATATTGGAAGGGTGTTGGTGAAGCGGGACTTGTCGGCGGCTTGACGGCTCTCGCCTATGGAGGCACGGTCGGCAGAGTCGTAAATTCCGCAAGAGGAGTCAACGAGGATATTTCCGAGAGCATAGCGCAAGTGGAAACACTTGAAAAGAAGCGCAATAATCTTTTTGCCGATGACAGACTTACGCCGCAAGCCGACACAAAGATTTCGGACGGGATTCGCGCAAATTATCAAAACGTGGAGACCGCTCTCAAAAAAGCCTCCGAAAAGAATCGCGCAAAGTTTATCAAGACATACAGGCTTTCCGAAGCGTTTGATACAGACGGCTCTATGAAGCCGGAATTTGCGACGCGTATCGGAATTACGCAAAACAGCCAAAATGCCGCCAATACAGGCGAAACCGTTCAAGCGGACACGGACGCGAACGGCGCGGCGCAGACACCGCTTGCAAGTCTTGATACAAGGTATTACCACCCGTCGCTTCGCGGTCAAGAACAAAGAATTTCGGAACAACTTGCGCGGCAGGGTACGAGGGTTTACAGCGGTGAGCTTACCGCCACAGAACGGGCAAACTATTCCAAGTTCAAGAAGGCGTTTAACGCTTTGAGCCAAAAGGGATTGGTGCAGCCCGATTTCGTTATTGCGGAAAGCTCCGAAAATTTCTATTCCTACTTGGACGGGAAAACGGTTGTTCTTGGAAAGGACGCGCTTGAATCCGATATATGGCAACAGAAGATTATACACGAAGTCGAACATTTTACCGAAGGGACGAAAGAGTGGGCGGACTTCGCTTCGTTTGTGTTCAACGAGACGGACACGAGCGAAGCCGTTCAGTCTATTCTGCGAAAGAATTACGGCATTACGCAAGCCGACGTTGACAGCCTTCCGACCGCTCTGGCGGAGGGGAATCTTACGGATAATCAGCGACTTTTGGTGAGTGAGGTTGTGGCAGAGCAAAGCGAGATTTTGCTTGGAAATGAGCAGACAATTCAACGCTTGGCGACCACAAAAAGAAGCCTTGCGAGAAAGCTGTTTGACCGTATTAAAAATTTCATTAAGGTGCTGAAAGCAAAAACGCCCGAAGAAAAGACGGTCATCAAAAAACTTGAAAAGGCGCAACAGCTCTTTGAAAAGGCTCTCGGTAAAGCGGGGGCGAAGCACATCGCTTTGCAGGTTGACTCCGATAACGAGAGCGTTACCAACAAAGAGAGAGCGCGCAACAATTCGGCGCTGTCTCAAAGGGGCGGAAATGCAAACGACCAGAGTGGAGATGTTGAGAGGCGCAAGACAAGAAAAACGAAGATAAAATATTCTCTAAAAGAAGTTCCGCCTGTTAAACCAACGACAAAAGGGTGGAGACCCACTATTAACACGGACGAAGCCTTAAAGCGTTTTCCCAACCTTTGGAACATCAAGGCGGAGGTGGCAAGCGTTAGGAATCCTACGCAAATCAAGGGAACTGTATCTACATACAGGAAAATATATGAAGCCTTGAAGCGAGAGGGGTTTAACGGAACTATTCTCGACGCTTCCAGCGGTCTTGGTTATGGCACAAGAATGGGAATTGATGATTTTGGTTTTAATGTGGAGGACATAGAGCCATATCCCGACAGTAATTATAAGCCCAAATATACAAACTACTCTACGCTTGAAAAAAAGTATGACGTAATTATTAGCAATGCGGTTTTGAACGTATTGCCGCAAGACCAAAGAGACGCTCTTGTTGTAAAAATGGGCGAACTTCTCAATGAAGGAGGGAGAATTTTTGTCAATGTGCGCGGCGACGATGTAAACAATCTTTCTTCCAATCCAAACAATGTTAGAATTGGGGAAAGGGAGTGGTATGTCGCGCCTACCGGTTCTTACCAAAAGGGTTTTACGAGAAGTGAGCTTGTGGCGTATCTTCGAGACGCGCTTGGAGAAAATTTTTATGTTGAGCCGGTTTCATTTTTCGGTAAATCATCTGCGGTTGTTACGAAATTATCAAACAAGAGCAATTTGCAATACTCGTTAAAGGCAGGAGAAGAGACGGTTTCGGGCGCGGTTGAAGAATCGGGTCGTCTTGTTGCGCTTCATAATCTTTCCGAGGAGAAACTTTTGAAGGTTTTACAGCTCGGAGGGTTTCCTATGCCCTCCATTGCTGTAACCCGTCCGAATTTGGCGCACGACCAATTTGGAGATATTACGGTCATATTTGGCAGAGACACCATTGACCCGCAGCGCAGTTCGGCAAACAGGGTTTTCTCGCGGGACGGCTATACCCCGACTGTTCCGAAGGTCGATTACAAGGTCAATGAGCGAGCGGAGGAGAGAATCCACAAGAAGTATTATGAACTTGCTCGCAAATACGGCTATGATACGCTTCGCCCTATGTATAAGTACGCCAATGACCTTGATGGTGTGCTTGATAGTGCAGGTGGCGAAATATCTATGTTGTCCGAAATCTATGATAACACGGATATTATGCAGATTTATCTGCTTGACACAAAAGGACAGAGCGTTGAGCCGATTTATCGTGAAACAATAGAGGAAATGCCCGAAGAATGGGCGGCGAGGAAGGAGCGGCTTATCAATGCGCTCGGCAGAGAAGCGATAGAGAATTTTACACCGCAGCCTGGAAAATCCATTCCCCAACACAGAAAAGAGTATATTGCAAAATATAAAGACAGATATATTGATTTTCTCACTGATGAGCTTTCTGCCCACCTCCCTCCCGAAACAAGCAGAAATATTATTTTAGATACATATACTGACGATAGTTTTATCAAGGATATTCGAGAAACCAGGAGGTATTTAAGCGAAGGAAGAACAACAGTCAAAAACGAATATGATTCTTCGGCAACGCAAGAGGCTATTCGCAATGCAGTTTCACAAGAAGAGTATAGAGAGTGGGTCGATTCTCTTTTTGGTGGAGTTGAGGAGAAGCAGGGGATTCGGAACGATAAAGACCCGTTTACTCCTTCTGGCAATCGCAGGAGTTTTGAGGCTACACACGATAACTATACGCTTGAAAACCTTGTGAGGGCAATGAAAAAAGCACCCGCAAAAGGAAACGGCGGTTTTGTTGGGTTGACGGCAAACGAACTTGCCGCAAAGCTCGCAAAAGAGTTTAAGAGCGTGTCGGAGATTCGCAAAAACGCAGTATCGCTCAAAGCATTCAATCAAGAAGTTCACGATAACTTTGTTGATACGGCGCGTGGAATGATAAACGAAATAGAGTCTCTCCTGCTTCCGCAAGCGAACACGGAGCGTATGACGGATTGGTCTCTGCTTGACGGGGCAAGCCTTATTATTGGCGAGATTGCGGATAAGGGATATTCTACGGAAAAACAAATTGCCGATTATATGGCTCGTGAATATGCAAACAGTCCATACAGGTACGCGAAAGAAATCGGCGATAAAATTCTGTCTTTGTTTCAATACGTTCGCCAGATGTCCGATACGGATTATTTCGAGGCGAAGCCTCGCCGCGCCGTTGGATTTAACGAAATTCTGCGGGTATTGCTCCCCGAAGGCACAAATGCGCGTGTTACAAATGCGCTCGATTCAAGGCACATTCCGTATGAGTTCTACAAAGAAGGCGAAAGCCGCTCGTCCATTATTCAAAAAATGGACGATGTGCAGTTCTCGCGCAAGGACAGCGAAGGGAATACTTTGACGGAACAGCAGGCGGAATATTTCCGAGACAGTAAGGTGCGCGATGAAAACGGAAATCTTCTCGTAGTATATCACGGAACGATGACGGGAGATTTTACCGTGTTCGACGCAAGCTATGCGAATGTCGAAGGCGATATGGGAGCTGGATTTTACTTTACTTCCGACTATGCTGATGTTGATAGCAATTATGAACACGGCGGTCAAGATTTTGAAGCGAAAATCGAAAGGCTTGCGGAGCGCATAGAATCCGACGAGGATATTAGCTACGATGAAGCGAAAGAGAAAGCAAGGGAGCGTCTCGCGAAGGGGTCAAAACTCTTTGAAGTATATCTTGATATAAAGAATCCTGCGTATGTCGGCGGCAATTTCGACGAAGCTACCATTCTTTCGCTCGACCTTGATGACGGTAGTCTCTCCGTGGAGGACTTTGAAAGCGAGGACGCCTACGAGGAGGCTTTGTGGGAAGCGCGCGAGGAATCCTTGCAGGAGCTTTATCAAAAAGTAGAAAGTATTCTTGAACGGGAAGGTATTACAGGCTACGAAGAATGGACGGGAGTCCTGTCTCCTATTGGCTTCTTTGACGGGGGGACGACCATAACAGAGTTAAAAGCGGCTCTTAATGACACTCTTTACGATGTGTACGATGAGAACGGTAACTATGCTGTGAACGAAGTTGCTCGTGCTATCGTCGAGGCGCTTGGTTATGACGGTATCGTCGACAACAGCGTAGTTGATAAGTGGGGGTATAATAGTAACAGAACAAACTATATGGAGGGAATCGACGAAGAGACCCGCCACTATATCGTTTTCCGCCCGAATCAAATCAAGCTCACCACAAATCAAACGCCTACGCTTAATGAGGATATTCGCTACTCGTTGAAGGATAAATACTTCTATCAGCTCACGGACGGGCAAATAAAAAAACTGCTCGCAAACAGCACGAAGTTTAAGGTATATTCCAAAGTCGAGGCGGAGCAGATTATCAACAACGTCCTTGGAAATTATATGGCTTTCGGGGACAGTTACGGTGAGCTTTCGGGAAAATCTCGCCGTGAAGTTATCGAAATGCTTTGGCGCGGGCTTAATACGGCTGACCCTGGCAGACAGGCGAAGGCTGCGCTCGATGTGGCAGAGTATATAATTCAAAACGCCGCTCTTGAAAATCTGTATGAGGACGCGGATAATGAGGCGTATATCGACACGATAAGCATTTTGAAGCCGTATCTTCACAAGCTCGACCTGTCTGGAATCAAGAGCGAAATCAAGTATCATTATGACAGGGATAATAGCCCGTATTTGCTTTGGGGTAAGCGCCGTGGGCAAGACGGGCAAACGCCGGACGTTGTGGCAATGGAGCTTGCAGAAAACGGTTTTTATATTGAATCAACGAACGAGGCAGACATTTTCTTTGAAATCGACAGCGCCTATCGTAATGCTGTACAGAATTTGAAGAGAAAAGCTCGTGAGCTTCTCGGTGATTCTCTTACGAAGGCGGAACGCGCCAAGCTGAAACAGGACATCGCAAAAGAAGTTCTGCGCGGATTTGATTATACGGGGAAGCCTTCGCAGCTTGCGAAAATCGTGGAGAAGTACGCAGAGCAAGCGAAGGTATGGAAGCAAAAGTATCTCGAAGAGCGTAGCAAAAACCGCGCTATCAACCGCTTGCTCGATAAAACGCAGAAACTCAAAGACCTTAAACTCGGCACGTTCCTTAATGCCTCGCAGTTTAAGAGTGATATTTTCAAAGGCTCTATTGAAAAATTGGCGGCTATCAAATATCGCGGAAATCTCAACCAAAGTGGAACAAGAAAAATTGTTGCGGGGCTTGCCGAATGGTACTCAAAAGACAATCCTATACTTGAAGGCGTTTTTGACGAAGAAGTGCGCTCGATGTTGGAGGCAGTTGCGACCGGTGAAGGGAATCTTACTGTCGACGATGTGAAAATGCTCGATAATATAGTAGGATACTTTACGCATTTTGTTGAAACATATAATAAAGTATATCGCAACGGAAAATATGTGGACGCAAAGCCGATTGCCGAAAAGTTTATCGGAATCCTTCACAGAAATAAGCCTGTAAAAGTTGGAGTCTTGCGGAATCTGTTTGAGAAATACACATCGACGTTTTCCGACCCAATGACGGTTGTCCGATATATGGATAGGTACAATGACGGCTTCTACACCGAGATTATGACAAGGCTTCGCGAAGGTGCCGTCAATGCCTCCGTTATGGAAATGGAAATGCGAGAGCCTTTGGAGGAGTTCTACAAAAAGCATAAGTCATACATCAAGGGACTCGAAAAGAGAACGGTGCAGTATCAAGGTAAAGAGATACCTGTTATGCAAGCAATGCTGCTGTATATGACTTTCAATAGGGAACAAGCCCTTGCCGGACTTGCATATTCTGGGTTTACCTATGAGAACGGGAAGGAGACTGCGCGTGTCGAAGGGTTTGCGACCGAAGAGAATTTGTCCGTCGAGGAGCTTAAAGTCTTGGCGCAAGAACAGCGAGACGAGCTTTCCAAACAGTTCAACGAAACCGACAAAGAGTATGTCGGGATTGCGGAAAAACTGTTTAACGAGGATTGCAAAGAGGCAAAACGCAAAACAGATATTCTGCGGAAAGGCTATACAAATGTCTTGGAAGATTATTATGTTCCGATTCGCCGTGCCAATATCGCGCATTCTGTTGATACAAGTACGTTCTTTGACGAGATGAACAGAGTGAGCAACGCTTCCTTTAACAAAGATACGGTGAGGGGAGCAAAAGGCGAGCTGTTTATTGAATCGTTGGATAGCGTTCTTGACAGGCATATACACGCTATTTCGCAGTACGCGAATTTGTCTACGGCTATTGATGAGTACGATAAACTCTTCAACCTCGATGTTTCCGATAATCCAAACAAGCCTACGAGCGTTAAAACAGAAAGCGTGGGCGTTTGGCAGAAAGGAGACTCATACTTCAAAAAACTCATAAGTGATATTCAAGGCATTCCCGTTGTAAAGGGTGAGGGAAGCCGCGCAATGGCGTTTATCCGCAGCGGGTATGCAAAATTTCAGTTGGGCGCAAATCCGAAGGTATGGGTAACGCAGTTATCGTCTTTCGCGGCGGCGGGCAGCATTCTTGATGTGAGTTCTATCACGAAAGGAATCGGTATAAACGGCAACGATGTTGACGAGTATTGCCCTCTTGCAAAAGTCCGCAACAACGATAATACGGTTGCAATGGCGCAGGGAGTGATTGATAACGTCGGGAAGGTGGGCGATGTACTGATGAAGCCCATTGGAAAGGTCGATAGGTTTGTTATCAAAAAGCTATTCGGCGCTTGCCAAGTCCAGATTGAAAAGAACGGAGGTGCAAAGGTCGGCACGAAGGAGAATAAGCGGGCGGCGGGCGAGCTTTTGACGAAAGTTATTCTTGAAACGCAACAAAACGCCCTTGCGACGGAAAGGTCTGCGGCAATGCGTTCCGGTAGCGAGATAATGAAAACGCTGACGATGTTTTCTTCGGACGCTATGAAGGTCATTGGCAGGGTTATCGACTCTGTTGGTGAATTGTCCGTGCTAAAACATCGGCGCAAGTCCGCGACGGACGCGGCGGAAATCGAGGCGCTTGACAAGAAAATTAAAGCGGCAAATACGAAAGTACGCAAGTCTGTTACGGCTCTCGCGGTATCGGCTGCGTTTATGGCTTTTGTCGCTCAACTGTTCCGTTGGCTTTACAACAAAGATGACGAGGAAGATGTCGCAAAGACAATCGCAATCGACGCCGCAGGAAATCTGCTCGGAGGGTTGCCGATATTCAAAGATATTTACGCAAGACTTGTCGAAGGATATGACCTGGATAACTATGCTTATTCCACACTCAATAACCTTCTTGACAGCGCACAAAATATCTTTGATGTCGCTTCGGATATTGCGACGGGTAACACAGATGATATTGCAAAGAATATTCGCAATATTATTTATGCCGCCGGTCAACTTTTCGGTATTCCCGCGAGAAACATTTACAACGTCGGGTATGGCTTGATTAACCGTTTCAGCCCTTCGACCGCATACAAAATCGACGATATGTTTTATAACAAAAATTATCGCTCCGACCTCAATAAAGCAATCGAGGAGGACGATGATGAAATGATTGCGGCTATTGTCGGGGTAATGCTCGATGAGAACATCGGGGCGATTACATCTTCTGCCGCGAGAAGGGAGCTTGATAAACTCACGAAGGCGGGGTATGATGTGATACCGAGAGCCGTTTCGGAAACAATCACTTATGACGGCGAAGAAATGGCTTTGACGGGTAGGCAGGTCTCGCAGTTCAATGAGGTCTATTCTACGGCTCACGAGGCGGTTGCAAGTCTTGTGGCGATGTCTCAATACGGCTCTGCGACAGAAGATGTGCAAGCAAAAGCGATTAACTTCATCTATGACGTTTATTACAATCTTGCGCTTGAAGAATTGCTCGGCGTTGACCTTGAAAACAAAAACATTCTTTTTGCCGAAGCAATCGACATCGAGAAGCTGGCTCTCATCATCGCAACGGCGCGGGCAATGACTGCGGACACGGATAATAACGGGAACGCCATAAGCGGGACACGAAAGGCGAAGATTCAGTCCTACATCAACTCGCTTCGGCTGACGGCGGCGCAGAAGTATATGATTATGGGCTATCTTGGTTATTCCAATACAATGGGGGAGACCCAGGTCAAGTCCTATATCAATCGGCTTTCGCTCACATCGGACGAGAAGAAGCAGCTTTTACAGTATAGCGGATATGCGGCATAGGAGCGGGGAATTGCTATCGTACTGATAATTTTCCCGTTGAAAACTGCAAAAAGAAAAGACGACGGTTTATATCGTCGTCTTTTTCTTCACTCTATCCAAACGACCAACGCAACAAAGTTTGCGGTGATAAAAAGTTCGGATTTCGTGCTTGTGGTGG
>ERZ779876.574-NODE-574-length-39921-cov-14.912156_pt1 | contig 39921 bp, 60 predicted proteins | sample MGYA00511068_ERZ779876 | MGnify/ENA primary metagenome ERZ779876 (study PRJEB29588, sample SAMEA1970858) | human gut metagenome | biome: human gut; feature: human-associated habitat; material: faeces | place: Denmark | collected 2008/2010 ...
CAAGCTGGACGAGCAGGGCGAGAGCACCGTCCTCGTACTGGAAGACCTGGGTCTGACCGGCATCCGGCAGAGCAATATGCTCAAAGCCCTGGGTCTTGCCGCAGACCAGATGACCGGCGCGGTGAACACTGCAAATACCGCCTGGCAGCAGAATACCGCCCTCACCAACGAGGCCAACAAGCGCTACTCCACCGCGCAGAGCCGGTTGACCATGATGCAGAACGCCTACAACAACCTCAAGGTAGCCATCGGCGACGCCTACGACGGGGAGCATTTTTACCGGGGCGGGGTGCAGGTGCTTTCCGCGCTGGAACAAGCCCAGCAGGAGGCGGCGGACATGCAAGCGGCGCTTGAGCTGCTGGGCGTGGAAAATGACGCGGATGTGACCGAATAATGGGTAAATATCTGGAAGCGGCTCAGAAAATCAGGGCCGTGATGGATACGGCGGCGGGAATGCTGACGGACGAACAGGCCTTGAAGGTGACCGCCCTGTATCCCCTGTGGGACGCTGCGAAGACCTACGCCGTGGGCGACCGCGTGCGGTACGCTGGCAATCTGTACCGCTGCCTGACGGCCCACACAGCACAGGCGGCATGGACACCTGCTGACGCGCCCAGCCTATGGGCCAAGGTGCTGACCGACCCCAGCGGCGCTATCCTGCCGTGGGTACAGCCGGACAGCACCAACCCATACGCCAAGGGCGACAAGGTGACGCACAACGGCAAGACGTGGGAAAGCCTTGTGGACAATAACGTTTGGGAGCCGGGCGTGACTGGAACGGAAAGTCTGTGGAAGGAAGTGGCATAATGGCATGATAGGAATCACTTTCGGGGAACTGCACTCTTATGAAGACTTGAACCTGATCTTGAGCGAAAAAGAGATCGGCGCACCATCCGTCAAGAAAAAGCTGGTAGAGATCGAGGGGGCCGACGGTTCCATTGATTATACCGACTTTTTCGGCGGGCCGAAATACGGAGACGTGACCCACAAATTCACGTTTTCCACCCTTGTTCCCCGGAGTGATTTTCTTTCCCATTATTCCATGGTCAAAAACGCCCTGCATGGAAAAAAGCTGCGGATCGCCCTTGACGGCGATCCCAGCTTTTACTATGTGGGGCGTTGCTTCGTGTCCTCCTTCAAGGATGAAAAGGGCATAGGCAAAATCGAAGTAGAATGCGAGTGCGAGCCGTACAAGTACAAGACCGCCAAAACCGTTGTGACAAGGGCGGTGGACGGCGCGGAAAGCGTTACCTTGACAAACAGCCGAAAACGTGCCGTGCCGGAGATCACCATCACGACGGAAGCCAGTCTGAACCTTGTGTACGGCTATAACGTGTGGGATTTGGGCAGCGGCAGTTATACCCTGCCGGAGCTGGAACTTGCAGAAGGGACAAACACCGTCACCGTGACCGGGACGGGAAGCATTCGCTTTGAATGGCAGGAGGCGACGCTATAATGTATCGGGTCTATTGCGACGGCCTGCCCCTGTACAACGACCGGCTGGAAAGCCTGACGATCCTGTCCCCCACGGTGGAGCTGGAAGAAAACAAGACCGGGTCTTTCGCCTTTACCCTGCCCGCCGACCATCCCTATTATGGGCTGGTGAAAAAGCTGAAAAGCGTCGTCACGGTGTATCAGGACGATTATCTGCTGTTCCGGGGCCGGGTGCTGGATGAGGAAACCGGCTGGCACAACGAGAAGAAAATCTCCTGCGAAGGGGAGCTGGCCTTTCTGCTGGACAGTATCCAGCGGCCCTATGATTATTCCGGCACGGTGGCGGGGTTTCTGAATCTGCTGATCGACCGGCACAATGAGCAGGTGGAGGAAAGCAAGTGGTTCACCGTGGGCAATATCACGGTGACGGACAGCAACGACTACATTGTACGGTCGAATATCGACTACACCGACACGTGGACGGAGCTGCAAGACAAGCTGGTGAAGCTCATGGGCGGGTATGTGTCCGTCCGGCACGTGGGGAATCTCAACTATATTGACTACTTGCAGGACAGCACCGCCCTTTCCCCGCAGGCAATCACCTTCGGGAAAAACCTGCTCGACCTGAAACGGGTACGGAACGGGGCGGACATTGCAACGGCGGTCATTCCACTTGGGGCAAAGCTCAAGGACGCGGAAGGGAAGGACACGGACACCCGCCTGACGGTGAAAAGCGTCAACGATGGCAGCGACACCATCACGGACGCGGACGCGGTAGCACAGTTCGGGACGATTGTCAAAACGGTGGTTTTCGACGACGTGACCGAGGCCACGAACCTTTTCACCAAGGGCAAAGCACAACTGGACGCGCTTGTCAAGCAGCCGGAAACGGTGGAGCTTTCCGCCGCCGATCTGGCCACGGTGGACGCGGATTTTTCGTCCTTCCATCTGGGCACACAAGTTCGGGTGACCAGTGCGCCCCACGGAATCGAGCAGCTTTTCCGGGTCAGCAAGATTTCCGTGAACCTGCTCGACCCTGCCGCCAACAAACTGTCCCTGAACGGGGCGTTTTTGGGGCTGGGAGGGGCTTTGCTGGGTGTTGGGCAAGCGCAAAGGGAAATTGTCCGCGCCGTGGAAAACGTCGAAAAAAGGGCCTCCGAGGCCGTCTACAACGTGGAACAAAACCTGCTGGCATCCTTGCAGGTGGAGGCGGACAATATCAAAAGCGCGGTGGCGGAAAACTACTACCTGAAAGACGACACCGACGCGCTGATCTCTTCCGTCAGTACGGAGATCGAGCAGACCAAAAACAGCGTGGAGATCGAGTTCACCACCTTCCGGGCGGACATCGACGCGGTAGCCGCCGGGACGGACGCGGAATTTGAAGAAATCCGCAAATACATCCGCTTTGTGGACGGGAAAATCCTGCTGGGCGAAGTGGGAAACGAGCTGGAATTGCAGATCGCCAACGACCGCATATCCTTTCAGCAGGACGGGGCCGAAGTGGCCTATTTCAGCAACCGCAAGCTGTACGTGACAGACACCCAGATATTACACAGTTTGCAGCTGGGGAATTTTGCGTTCATGCCCCGTGACAACGGAAACTTGAGCTTTAAGAAAATCTGACGGAATGACAGGCTTCTGACCCCTGAAAGGGGGAAAGAACATGGCGGCATCAGGAACCATACAGGCGGCCATTCGGACGGGCTACCGGCTGCAGATCGCGTGGACGGTGGGCAGCCAGTCCGTGGCAAACAATACGTCCAGCGTAACGGCCAAGGTGCAGCTGGTATCCACGGGGAGCAGCTACACCATTAACAGCAGCGCCAGCAAGTCTGGCAGCCTGACCATCAACGGCACCAAGTACACATTCAGCTTTTCGGCGGCCCTGAACGGCAACCAGACCAAAACCCTGTTTACCAAGACCGTAACGGTGGCCCACGCATCCGACGGGTCAAAGACCTGCGCTTTCGCGGCTACCTGCGGTATCAACGTGACGCTGGGCGGCACGTATTACGGCAACGTCACGGCCAGCGGGAACGGCACGTTTAACACCATCCCAAGGGCCACCGTTCCCACGCTGTCGGCAAGCAGCGTGAACATGGGCGCATCCGTCACCATCAACATGCCAAGGGCTTCCGGCAGCTTTGACCATACGCTTACGTATTCCTTCGGAAAAGCGTCCGGGACAATCGGCAGCGGCCTTGGGACAAGCAAAACATGGGAAGTGCCGATTTCCCTTGCAAGTCAAATTCCGTCCGGCACGTCTGGAACCTGTACGATCACCTGCAAGACCTATAACGGAAGCACACTGATCGGCACAAAGTCGGTTTCCTTCAAGGCCAAAGTGCCGGATGCGGTCGTTCCCACCATTTCCAACGTTTCCATAACGGAAACAGTTTCCGGCCTTGCGGCACGGTTTGGAGCATTTGTGCAGGGCAAATCAAAGGTCAAAATTGGCATTGTGGCGGTTGGGGCCTTCGGCTCCACCATCAAGGCATACAAAACGACCGTTGACGGGAAAAGCTATTCGGGCACAGCGCCTACAACGGGGACGCTTTCCAGCGGTACAAAAGCGGTGACGATCACCGTTACGGACAGCAGGGGCAGAAAGGCAACCGCAACAAGGACGATTACAGTGATCGCCTATTCTGCGCCAACGATCAGGGGCCTTTCCCCTGTCCGTGCGCTGGCGGACGGCACGGCAAACTATGACGGCCAGTACGGGAAAATAGGCTTTTCCTATTCCGTGGCCACGATCGGCGGGAAGAATGAAAGCCGATACACGCTTGAATACAAGGGCAGGGATTCAACGGAATGGATTCAGATTCAGGCGGGCACGGGATACACGCTTTCGACCAGCATTTTGACCGGGCCTGTGATGGACGTTGATTCGGCTTATGACGTGCGCCTGTCAGTGACAGATTACTTCACCACGACCAGAAAAACGGTTGAGATACCGACCGCGTTCACCCTGCTTGATTTCAACGCATCGGGCCGGGGCGCTGCGTTCGGGAAGGTGTCTGAACTCGCTGACGGATTGGAAATTGGATTGGATATGAGCATTTACAAGGACATCTTCATGGGCGGTTCAAAACGCACAGACGATGAAAAGAATATGTATTTCCAATCCACGGAAGACGCGACAAACGTCCATAACTGCAAACTGTACGGGGGCAACGGGAACAGCGTTACGTCCATCGGCTGCTGGGACAGTGCCCGGAGCATCGGCATCTGGCGCTACCTAACGGGCACGAAAAACATGGTTATTGATAAAAACGTGACGCTGACCCACGGCAACGGCGGGGATGAATTTATCACCTCCGGGGACGTGACCCACGCAAACCACGCGGGGCGGGTGCTGTTTTCCAATGGCCTGCTGATCCAGTGGGGCCGGGAGAGCATCACGCCCGTGGCCAACACGCCCACCAAAAAGGACGTGACCTTTGCCGTGGCCTACACGGATACGCCCGTTGTTATCACCACGCCGCAAACCGCCGTTCCCGGAACCGTCGTGACAGGCAGCGCGGCGGCCAGCATTACCGCCACCGGCTTTGACTGCTACGTGACCCGCACGGGCACCACGGCAACGTCTATCGGCTGGCTGGCGGTTGGATATAGAGCACCACAATAACAAAACGAAAGGAACCCGGAATGATGGAAACGATCATGGCAGCACTCATCACGGGGGGAATGGCCCTTGTAGGGGTTATCATCACCAACGCGGCCAGCAACCGCAAAGTGGAAAACAGTATCAAAACGTCGCAGGCGGTGACGGACGTGCAGATCAAAGAGCTAACGCGGGAAGTGAGGGCGCACAACAATTTCGCCCAAAGAATGCCGGTAGTGGAAGAACAGATCAAAGTGATCAACCACAGGCTGGCAGACTTGGAACACGAAAAAGCCGGGGAGTGATCCCCGGCGCTTTTTTATTCTATATATAGCGCGTATGTTCTTCCGCTTTTTTCTCTGCGGATTTCTCCATTGTGGCCCATAATGTATAGTTCGTTACTTATGTCATTTTTCCATTCTGGCCCAAATCGTTTGTATATATTTTCTTGCTTAATACCGGGTTCTTCTTTGACTATCTGTTTTAATTGATTTCTTACGATTTCAAGCCCTTTTTCATGTTTGATAAGTTCATCTAAGTGCGTTTCTAAATAATCGAGCCTTTCTTTCCGCTGCTCTAAGTCGTCTGGGCGGGAAACCAGTATCTTTGACCATCGTTCAAAGCATTCCCCTTTGGCCGTACAAATTTTCTTAGCATCTTCCATAAAGGCAACAAGGGCTTTTAATGATTTATATTCTGCCAGTACGCCATTCTTCTTTTCGGCAAGAAAAGTATCAACTAAAATTCCATATGTATTTTCCATTTCATTGACGAAATCAATATGGGCATAAATCCATCCATACGGAAGCTGCCCGTCTTCGGTCAAATGACTAAGATCGTTTTCTTTTTTTGATTTTAACTTTCCCTTTTGCAAAAAGCGGAACAAACCCATAAAAGCACCCCTTTGCGATTTTGCCATTATGATGCGCTTTTTTCTGGATTTGTCAATAAAAAAAGCCCGGGGATTATCAAGGACTATTTTTCAAAGAAAAACGGCGACCGAAGCCGCCGCTTTGTTTGTATTTAATTTCAGCGCCATTCGGTACAGAAATTATGTACAACTACAATTTCAAAAAAATATGATGTCCTTGATCTCCTTTTTATCCTTCGACCAGACCACCTGAATTTCCTCGATAAACGACCGCCAGAAGGCCCGCTTGTGTTCGCCGTCCAGCTCTTTGTAGATTTCCTGCCAGCCGTTGGACAAGACTGCCTGTATCTTCTCGTAGTCCGGCTCTTGGTTCAATTCGGCCTGCTCGTTTTCGGCGGCGTGGATTTTGTCCATCAGGTCGTCATAGCTTTTGTCGTACTCTTCCACGCTTTTGATGCGGCCCTTTTGCCAAGCATAGTTCAGCCTGTCCAGTTCGGCGGTCAGCGCCTCCACGTCATGCTTGGAGACCTTTTTCCCGGCGGACTTGACGCTGATCGCCTGTAGCTTTTTGCCTGCAATGATGTCGCCAAGCTGCTCCAAGAGCATTTTTTCAAGCCGCTGCTCCTGCACGATGTTATTGAAATCGCATTGGTTGTTGACACGTGACCGCCCGCATTTATACGCAAGGTAGCCCCTTCTTTTTTCGCGTTTCCCGGTCTCCTTGTTGGGGCGCGAATAAGTGTAGTACTGGCCGCCGGACAGCCGGTAACCGCAGCGTGGGCAGCGAATAAGACCCGTGAAAAGATACGTCCGCTTCTCCGTCGTGCGTGGGTTGCGGGAGATGATCTTTTGCAGCTGGTTAAACTCTTCCCGCGTGATATACGGTTCGCAGTAGTTCGGATTCCCCTTGTACGTGCCGCAGATCATTTCGTTCTTCAATGCATTCATAACGGCGTTATACAGGAAATTCCTGTTGTATTTCTGGTTGATATAGCTCATTCCGGCGCGGACGGAGTGGTTTTTCATCACATAGTCGATCAAGTCCCGCATGATTTCTTCGTCGCGCTTGCCGATGTACTTATGCCGTTCTCCCTCTTCCGGCATTCCGACGGCATAACAGAACGGCAGACATTGAGACCCGTAAAGCGGCTGACCCGTTTTGATTTTGTACTCGTTAATCATGCGGACACGTTCACCGGCCTGATCTGCCTCAAACTGGGCCATGGTGAGCTTCATGTTCACAAACGCCTCGCCGGATGGGGTGGACAGGTCATATTTTTCTTCCGTGGCCGTCCAGATCACGCCGCCGACGGACAGGCGCTTCATGCATTCGTGGTATTCGGCCACGGAACGGAAGAACCTGTCCAGCTTGATAAAGATGATCCGTTTGAATTTTCTCTTTTCGGCATCCTGAATCATTTCCTGCAAAGCGGGCCGGTTTTTGATGAGTTTCCGCCCGGAAACCCCTTCGTCTTTGTAGAATTTGACAATTTTCATTCCGTGATTCTGGGCGTATTCGGTCAGCTTTTCAACCTGCGCTTCCAGCGAAATCCCGTGCAGCTTTTGTTCCTGTGAGCTTACGCGGATATAGGCCGCCACCTCTTCGATATAGTTTTCTCCGCCAATAAATTTCCCTGTTTCCATGTGTTTTCTCTCCCTTTGTTCCTCCGTTTTTCGTGTTGCTATAGCATACTCCGTAGCCAGAAAAAGCCTTTATCCGGGTTCATCATATCCATCACCAGCGCCGCAATGATAACGACAAGCGTAACCGACAGCGCAATGGACAAGGTGCAGATCAACCGCAGATAGCTTTTTTCTTTTTTCTTCATGTAGGCAATGCTTTCGCTTTCTTCGCCTTTTGCCCGTTCTATGTCTTCCTTCGCCGTGGTGTGCAGGTGGTCGATCACGCCGTTCTTCCGCTGGTTTTCTTCCTCCAAGTGCCGGATGATCTCTTCCTTTGCTTTCAGCTGTTCTTCCAGCACCTCGTCAGGCTGCTTGACGCTTTCGCAGTCCAGCTCTTCCGCGCTGCACCCTGACAGCACCCGGATCACCGGCTGGGCGGTGCCAAAGCGGCAATCCGTCCCTTTCCGGCTCATCATTCGTTCAATGGTGCTTAGGGGAACGCCTGACTTTTCGGACAAATCTTCGTAGGACAGATGCAGGGCCACGCGCCGCATTTTCGCCCATTCCAGCAGTTCCGCATTGGTAAACGTCATAAGGTACGGGATACAGTCACGGCCCGGATGGGTGCAGTTTACGCAATTTTTGTCCATTTTTAGCGCCTCCTGACTTATGGCGGTCAAAGTACCAGCCTTTGGGCGGCGGGATCGCCGTCTCCGGCTGTGTACTTTCGGCCTGATCTGTCCTATGCTTTGGGTGGGTCAGAAATGGCCTGTCATTCCGGGACAGCGGCGGGTGGTAGGTGGTGCTGCGCACCCGCCGCAATTCCGATTTTTCTGAATATCGGGAAAAGGGTTGCAAGCCTGAAAATCCTGTTGTAGGATGTTTCTTAGAACGTGCGTTCCCACCTCAAGTGATGAAAGGAAATACGGAAAATGACCAATGAAGAATTGCTCGTCCTTATTGAACAGCTTACTGAACCTCAAGTCGAGTATATCTGCCACCTAATCAAGGCCTTATTCTGCCAAGGTACGAATTAAATCGCGAACCATCTTTTTTTTCTCGTTGTCGAGCGTGTAATACTGTTCGATAGCGCACATCAATTCGGTGTCCATAAGCACTTTTGCATGAAGCGTAGCAGCCTCTTTCGGGTCATTGTCGATTATTAGATCAGACCCGCGTAAATCCAAAGCCAATGCTAGCTTTTGCAAAGTGCTTCTTTTTATATTTACGACCCTGCCGTTTTCATACTTTGCTATGGCCGATTTTTGAAGCCCGACCATTTTACCAAGCTCTTCTTGGGTAAGGCCCTTTTCAATCCGGGCTTCTTTGATCTTCTGCCCAATTTGCATATCGGATCGCCTCCTTTCTGTGTTCTAATAATACACCACAGTTTCCTAAAAATCAATTTATTTTGAAAAAAAGTCAAAAAAACTATTGACCTGTAAAAATTATTGTAGTATAGTAACGGTGTCCAGATTAGACACCACAAAAGGAGGTGAAACGAATTGAACAGCAAACTTCTCAGGTCGATCATGGTTATCCATGATGATACAAACGCAAAACTGGCCACCTACCTTGGAATCTCGGAGCAAAGCGTCTGTAACAAAATCAACGAAAATGGCACCGAATTTAAGCAGGGAGAAATTGCCATGATTAAGAAGCGTTACGACCTAGACGCTGATATGGTTGACCGAATTTTTTTTAACTTGAAGGTGTCTTAATTAGACACGAAACAGATGAACCAATGAGCAAAGGAGAAACGACCATGCCACGAAGCGTAAGCCTCCACACGATGGAGGAGATCGACGAGGAAATCTCCCGCCTGCGGGAATCGGAACATGTCCGCCTGTACGAAAAGTACGTCCGCCTGATGAACCGCCGCCGGGCGTACATGAACACCCTGCGGTTTGAGGAACGGAAGGGCCGGGAGCTGGCCGCCAAGGGCCTGACGATGGAAAACATCGAAGACCGGCTGGCGGAGCTGGACGAAACGGCGGAAAGCCTTGACGAATAAGGGAAGGAGGGAAGCCCCATGAAAAGATTTCTGAACATTCTGACCACCATTGCGGCCATCGTGTTTGTCTGCTCCCTGTGCGCCATTGAAAGCCTGAACACCGGCACCCTTGCGGCGCTGATGATCTCCGGCGGGTGGCTGGTCTGCTACACCATGATCTACCACGAGCTGCGCAGGGCGGGCGAATGGTAAGGCTGATAACCGCCTATCGGGCATGGGTGCAAGTCATGGCCGACGCAGCGGAAGAAAAATGACACGGAGGTGGGCCAGATGCACGAAACCCCAACGGCTGAACGGATTCTTTCCATTCTGGCCGACCTGTACGCGGATCAGGCAGGCGTAAAAATCAAATATGAAATCACGGAAGGAGAGGAGACAAGTGTTTAGATACACAGATGACCCGGTGGCCGACGCTGCCGCCTACGACGCGGAGCTGGCCCGGCTGGAAAGCCAAGTGCCGGAATGCAGCTATTGCGGAAAGCCCGTGGCGGAGGATTACTACTACGAGATCAACGACGAAGTCATTTGCGCGGAATGCTTGGACGAGCATTTCCGGCGGGAAGTGACCGTGGACTGACCCGGAGACAGACCATTTTCGCGGCCCCACGAAATTGACAGGAGGGCCAGAAAATGAAGGAATTTCAGAGCTTTTACAAAGAGGTTGATAATCGGAAGTTTAACACGTGGTGCCGGTGGACGAAACGGCTTGACCTGTACGGCTGCGGCTGTCAGCACGACTGCGCATACTGCTACGCCAAGAGCCTGCTTTCCTTCCGGGGCCTGTGGAACCCGCAGGAACCGGCGGTGGCCGACCTCGCCAAGGTGGAACGGCGCATTGCCAAGTTCAAGCCCGGAACCATCGTCCGGCTGGGCGGTATGACGGATTGCTTCCAGCCGCTGGAACAGGAGATCGGCGTGACCAAAGAAACCATCCGGCTGCTGAATGAACGGGGAATCGGCTACCTGATCGTGACCAAAAGCGCCATGGTGGCGGAGGACGCTTACATTGCCGTAATGGACAAGCGCCTCGCCCATATCCAAGTCACGGTGACCACCACGGACGACGCGCTTTGCGCCACCTACGAACACGCAAGCCCGCCGTCGGAGAGGATCAAGGCCATTGAGAAGCTGGCCGCGCTGGGGTATGACGTGTCCGTCCGGCTGTCCCCCTACATTCCGCAGTATGTGGACATTGACCGCGTCAATGCAATCCAGTGTGACAAGATTCTGATCGAGTTTCTGAAAGTCAACCATTGGGTGCGCGGCTGGTTCGACATTGACTATTCGGAGTATTCGTTGAAATACGGCGGGTACTGGCATCTTCCGCTGGAACGCAAGATCGAGCTGGTGAACAGGATCACCGGTTTCCGGGAAGTCAGCGTCGGCGAGTACGTCCAAGAGCACTACGAGTATTTCCGGGAAAATGTCAACTACAACAAAGACGACTGCTGCAACCTAAGAAAATAAAAGGAGAAAAACAGAGATGGCAACATTATGGCAAATCGACGAAGAAATCATGGCCTGCATCGATCAGGAAACCGGCGAGATCATCGACGGGGAACGGCTGGACACGCTGCAAATGGAGCGGAAAGCCAAGCTGGAAAACGTGGCCCTATGGGTCAAGAACCTTGAAGCCGACGCGGCGGCCTTTAAGGCCGAAAAACAGGCGTTTGAGGCCCGTGAAAAGGCGGCTGCGAATAAGGCGAAGGGCCTGAAAGAATGGCTGGGAAAGGCCCTTCAAGGCGCAAAATTCGCCACCGAAAAATGCGCCGTCAGCTTCCGCAGATCGGAGGCGGTGGAGATCGCCGACGAAGGAACGCTGCGCACGTGGGCCGTGGTCAACCGCCCGGAGCTGCTGCGGATCAGGGAGCCGGAGATCGACAAAACCGAAGTCAAAAAGGCGCTGAAAGCCGGGGAAGAGATTCCCGGCGCGGCGGTGGCTGAAAAGCTGAATATCAATATCAAGTAAGGAGTGACGCAGAATGAGCAAGGTCATCTGTGTGATGGGCGAATCCGGCAGCGGGAAAACGACCTCCTGCCGGAACCTCGACCCGAAGACCACATGCTACATCGACTGCGATAAAAAAGGCTTGTCGTGGAAGGGCTGGAAAAAGCAGTACAACACGGAAAACAAGAACTACCTTTGCACCGACAAGCAGGAGATCGTGTTGAAACTGCTACACCGAATCAACGAAAGCGAGGAATTTGCCCACGTGAAAACGGTGGTCGTGGACACCATCAACGGCATCATGGTGGCGGACGAAATGCGCCGGAGCAAGGAAAAGGGCTATGACAAGTGGCTTGATCTGGCCTGCGCCATCTATGACATCGTGGACTACTCCCTGACCATGCGGGAGGACGTGACCGTCATTTTTGTGGCGCACACCCAGACCGACCACGACGACAACGGCTATATGTTCACCCGGATCAAGACCAGCGGCAAGAAGCTGGACAAGATCACGCTGGAAAGCAAGTTCCCCACGGTGCTGCTGGCCAAGGTGATCGACGGGCGACACGTCTTCGAGACACAGGCCAATTTTTCCACGGCGAAAACGCCGCTTGGAGCGTTCACGGAAAACATCATCGACAACGACATGACCGAAGTGCTGAAAGCGCTGGAAGATTTTTAAGGAGGAATGAAACATGATTCGCAAGCCTAACAACTGGGATTCCGTACAAGCCTTTTCCGACCGGCCCAAGCTGCCGCTGGGCGCGTATGTGTGCAAGGCGAAGCAAGTCCGCGTACAGGACACGAACTACGGCCCGCAGCTGTGCCTACTGTTCGACATCACGGAGGGAGAACACGCCGGATTTTTCCAGAAGGACTTCAACGCCAACGTCAACGCGGACAAGAAGTGGCGCGGCCTGCTGCGCGTCTGGCTCCCGCTGGACGACGGCAGCGAGAAGGACGAAATGACCAAGAGCAGCTTCAAGGGCTTTGTGACGGCGGTGGAACGGAGCAATCCCGGCTATACGTGGGACTGGAACGAAACCAACCTGACGGGAAAAACCGTTGGTATTCTGTTCCGCAATGAGGAATGGGACTACAACGGCCAGCACGGCTGGGCGGTGCGCCCCTTCCGGGCCATCAGCGCCGACAGCGTCCGGGAGGGCAGCTACACCCTGCCCAAGGACAAGCCCTTGGGCAACAAGCCCCAGAGCGCGGCCCCGGCCCAGAATAACGGGTATCAGGAAGTTACGGACGACGATCTGCCGTTCTGATCGGAGGGAATACCCGTGCCGATCCACATGAAGATCAACAAGACCAAGCGCCCCGGTAAATGCCAGACTTGCCTCTGGCATTGGCCGGAGGTGCACGGGGCGGGCGGCTTCCGCTGCTATCTGTCAGAGAGCGCCCATTATCACGAAGATTTTTCGGAGGGCTGCCGCCTGTACGAGCTGCGGGTGCCGTCCAGCCCGTTGAAAATCAGCTGGGGCGACCCGAAGGAGCGCCACAGGAAGAGCACCACCGGCTACGGAAAGCCGAATGAAAGAGAATGAAAGGAAAAAAGCCATGAAGAAAATGGAACTCCGGGAACTGGTTGGCGGCGCACTGCAAGAGCAGTTCGCCAAGTCCTTTGAAAAAGTGGTGGAAAACCTGCAAAACCCCAATACGCCTTTCAAAAACAGCCGGGAGATCAACATCAAGCTCAAGTTCACCCAGAACGAAAAGCGTGACGACGTGAAATGCGGCATTCTGGTGGCCGAAAAGCTGGCTCCCCAGTCTCCCATGGAAACGGCTTTCTCCGTCGGGAAAGACCTGAAAACCGGCGAGCTGTTCGCCGTGGAGTATGGGAAGCAGTGCAACGGTCAGGTCACCATGGACGATCTGAACCGGGAAGAAAATCCCGTCGTGGACACGGAAACCTGGGAAATCATTGGAAAGCCTATCGACAACGTGATCGACCTGCGCAACGCGGCGCTGAAATAAGAGGAGGAAAAAATCATGATCCAAAAGGCATTGCAGTACATCGTCAATCTGGCGGAACCCAAAGTGCAGACCATCAACGGCGAAACCTATTCCGACAAGGCCCTTCATCATGTGAGCTTCAACCCGAAGGCGGAGCCAATCATGCTGAACACCCTGACCAGCTTGGTAGACTACATCCTTTCCGGCTTTGACACCCACGGCAGGCTGTTTGTCCATGTGGTTTCCCCCGTCGAAGTCGCGGTGTTTTCCGCGCTGGACGTGGAGCGAATCCGGGAAGAGCTTCTGACGGTCAACGCCCTTGTTCCCCGGTTTGATTTCGGCAGGTTTATGGAGCATGAAGCGTTCTGCATCGGTTTGCAGTCCAAGTTCCTGAACAGCGGCGACCGGGCGCTTCTGCTGAAATTCGCCGGAACCGTGGAAGCCGGTTCCGTTGCACAGTACGGCGACGACGGCGTGACCCAGAAAGCCACCGTCAAAACCGGCGTGGCCTCCAAGGCGGACGCAGTGGTTCCTAACCCCGTAACCCTGAGCGCTTACCGCACTTTTATGGAAGTGGATCAGCCTGCCGCACAGTACGTGTTCCGTATGAAGCAAGGCCCCGGCGGGGACGTGCAATGCGCCCTGTTTGAAGCGGACGGCGGCGCGTGGCAGGCCGAGGCAAAGGAAGCCATCAAAGACTATCTGATCGCCGAATTCGAAGGTTACAACGACATTGTTGTGATTTCCTGATGAAATATCCTTGCCGGTGGGCGGTAAAACCGGCATTCTTCTGACGATTGATAGAATCGGAGACAAAAGCAAGGTGTGAGAATATGGCAAAAGCAGCAAAGACCGTCACCATCACGGCGGCGGAATACGACTACATCATGGAGACCATTGCCCACGACGGCATGGAGCTGGCGCGGCTGGAAGCGGAAAACGCCCGGCTGAAACAGCTCCTTGAAGCGAAAGGCGGTGAAAACAATGCCGGTCAACAGCAAGCAAAAGGGAGCACGGTTTGAACGCCTGCTGGCGGCTGTGTTCCGCGCTCAAGGATACGACGCACGGCGGACGGCCCAATACTGCGGCAATACCGGCGACGCGTCGGACGTGGTGGGCCTGCCGGGCATCCACGTGGAAGCCAAGCACCAAGAGCGTATGGCCCTGTACGAGTGGATGAGCCAAGCCATCCGGGACGCGGAAGCGGGGGGCGGAAACGCCCTCCCCGCCGTGTTCCATAAGAAGAACAACGCGGAAATTCTGGTCACCATGACCATTGACGACTGGTTTTGCCTGTATCGTGAATGGGAGGCCGGTCACGATCTGAAAGCACGGGAGGAAAACGAACATGAAAACCATTAAGATCAAACTTTTGCGCGGCCCGAACACGGTCAGCCCGCAGGAAAATTCCGACTGGATCGACCTGCGGGCGGCGGAGGAAACCAAGCTGGCCGCCGGGGAATACAAGGCCATTCCCCTTGGCGTGGCGATCGAGCTTCCCAAGGGCTACGAGGCCATCATTGCCCCCAGAAGCAGCACCTTCAAAATCCACGGTATTTTGGCTGCCAACAGCCTTGGCGTGATCGACGAATCCTACAAGGGCGAAGGGGACGAATGGCATTTTCTGGCCCTTGCAGCGCGAAATACGGTCATTCACGCCGGGGAGCGCATCTGCCAGTTCCGCATCATCAAACACCAGCCCGCCTACCGGCTGAAATGGGTGGAAACCCTCAAGGGCCGGAACCGGGGCGGCATCGGCAGCACGGGGAGGGTGTAGCCATGGAAAACCGAAAACCCACGCAGGCCCAGCGGGTGCTTGATTACATAGCGGAATTTGGCTCTATCACCCAATACGAGGCCCTGAAAGACCTCGGGATCATGCGCCTTGCCTCCCGTGTGTCGGAGCTGAAAAAGGGCGGCCACAACATCACCGGCCACATGGTCACGGTCAAGAACCGCTTCGGCGAAAATTGCAGCGTGAAACAGTACCGCATGGGAGGCGGTGCCGATGGCTGACAAAAAGAGCTTTGTCCTGTACTGCGAGTACAAAAAACATTTTGAGCTGCTTTCCCCGGAAGACCAAGGCCGTTTGCTGATGGCAATTTTTGATTACGTGGAATCAGGAGCGGAGCCGCAGCTTGAGCCTTTGCCCATGATGGCCTTTTCCTTCATTCGCGCCCAGATGGACAGGGACATTGCAAAGTATGAGGAAACATGCCGCCGCAGGGCGGAGGCCGGGAAAAAAGGCGGCAGGCCGTCGAAAACAAATGCTTCTGACGAAAAGCAAACAAAAGCAAAAAAAGCAAATGGTTTTTCAGAAAAGCAAACAAAAGCAAAAAAACCTGATGATGAAGATGAATATGTCGATGAGGATGTATATGAAGATGTTTATGAGGATGTAATTCTTCATAAGGGCGTTTCTGACGAAACGCGGGAGAAAAAAACCACCCGGTTCACCCCTCCCACCGTGGAGGAAGTGCGGGCCTACTGCCGGGAGCGGGGAAACAGCGTCAACCCTGAAACCTTCGTGGACTTCTACATGGGGAAAGGGTGGATGGTCGGCAAGAACAAAATGAAGGACTGGAAAGCGGCTGTCCGCACGTGGGAAAAGAACCGGGACGGACACACGCAGGCCCAGAAGATCAACCGGGAAGATTACGACAACGGCGACCAAGTGCCGTGGTAAGGAGGAATACGGATGGAAACAAACCTGTTTGCGGCGGCCCTTGGGCCTGCCATGAGCCGGGACAATACCGCGCCGGACGATCTGACCGACGAAGAAGGGCTGCGGGTGTGCGCCGTCTGCGGGGAACGAAAACAGACATGGTTTGAGGTGGAGGGCCTGATCGCCCGGAACAAAGTGCCCTGCATGTGCAAATGCGAACGGGACAGGCTGGCGGCGGAGGAAGAGGCCCGGAAGCGGCAGGAAATGGCCCTGCGGATCGACCGATACCGCCGTCAGGGCATGACGGACGAACAGTACCGGGGCTGCACCTTTGACGTGGACGATCAGGAGGACGCAAAGGCAAGCCAGTTCTGCCGGGCCTATGCGGACAACTGGGAGTGGGCGGCGGAAAACAACGCCGGGCTGCTGCTCTGGGGCGACGTAGGCGGCGGGAAAACCTTTCTGGCGGCCTGTATCGCCAACGCTCTGATTGACAAGGGGATTCCGGCCACTATGACCACCCTTCCCCGGCTGGTCAGCGCCATGCAAAAGGACTTCGGCGGGTCGCGGGAAGCCGTGCTGCGGATGGTGGCCAAAACGCCCCTGCTGGTGCTGGACGACGTTGGCACCGAACGTGACACCGAGTACATGGGCGAACAGGTCTATGAGATCATCAACGCCCGATACAAGGCCCAAAAGCCCATGATCGTCACCACCAACCTGACCATGGCGGCCCTGAAAAATACCGAGGACGTGACCCACCGGCGAATCTACGACCGCATTGTGGAAATGTGTACGCCCTGCAAGGTCTCCGGCGGCGGCAGGCGGCAGAAGACGGCCCGGAACAAGATGGCACAGATGATGCAGCAATTTGGATTGGAGTAACGAGCAATGATTACGATCAACATTCTGCGCAAGCCCACGGACGAAGAATGGGCGCGGTGCTACGCGCTGGCCGTGGGCACGGAGGGCAAGGAGACCGTCAAGGTTCCCTCCGAAAGCTGGAAACACAGAATCCTTCTGGCGGAGCATTCCCCCACCCGTTCGCTGGTGTGGACGATCCGCCTGCAAGGGGTGCCCTACTACGTCAGCAACCACCTTGTGCGCCACAAGTTAGGGGTGGAATGGTACGTCCAATCCCAGCGCAACGACCGGCAGAGCAGGTACGACCGCACCAAGGCCCCGCAGGACGCGCCCGTCATGGTCACCTTTGAGGCCAACGCGCAGGCGCTCATCAATATCAGCCGAAGGCGGCTGTGCCGAAAGGCGGACGTGGCCACCCGCGACCTATGGTACATGGTCTGCGAAGAGATCATTTCAGAAGAACCCGCCATGGCCGGGATACTGGTTCCCGACTGCGTTTACCGTGGGCGGTGCTGCGAAATGTACCCCTGCGGCGAAAAGGAGGGCTGATGGTGCCTGTTTTCCTGCTGTTTCTTATTTCCATGACCGTCTACTTTCGGCTGGGCCGGAAGAAGGACGCTTGGGGCTGGATCGTGCTTTATTGGGCGGTTTTGTGCGCAAAGAATTTCTTGGAGGTGATCTCATGAGTTTTTGGACAGGGGTTTTTCTCGCAAGTCTGATCTGGGTGATCGTTTGTTTCTTCGCTTTTTTGCGCGGCATGGATTGGAGCTTTGACCATCGGATGAATTGGAGCGACGGGTTTAACAGCGGATGGGACGCGGCAATGGAAATTGCCGAGAAGAAAGGGGAACAGGAAAATGGGTGATCTGATCGAGCGCAAAGAAGCATTAGAAGCGATCAAAAAGTACGGGAAAGACGCGATGTCTGCCGGGAGGAGAACGCTTGACCCGGTGGACGATACCATTGAGCTGTGTAACATGGTCGAACAGCTGCCAGCCGCCCTACACCGCGCCGAGCCGGAAATGAGGCCGCTGACGTTGGACGAAATCTACGCGAAAATAGACGATGAAGATTGGAACGTTGTGTGGATCGAAGGCCCAGATTCTCAAAAAGCGGAACCAATGTGCCCTTATTACAAAGAAGAAAATAAAATCGTCTTTTGCGCACCACCGTTTGTCCGAGTTTGGGAAGAAACCATATCAAGATATGGTAAATCTTGGCGCTGCTGGCCCCGGAAGCCTTCGCCGGAGCAGATGGCGGCAGCAGAATGGGAGGAATGAGTATGCCATGTATCATGCCGGAAATGCCCTATTGCCCAGCATGTCAGTTTGGGCATATTATTTATTTAGAAGATTGCGAAACGACGCGGGAAGCACTGGAAAGCGATTGCACGTGGGAATGCCTCTGCACGGACGAAAGATACCAAACATATCAAAAGGAGCAGAATGAGCATGGACTGGATCAGCGTTAAGGACAGGCTGCCGGAAGACGATGCAACGTATCTTGTATATGGGCGAAACGGGTACGGGATAGTGTTTGCCGTCTATTATGGCGACGGCGAATGGCTTACCTGTGATGATTTGACCAATATTACACGGTTCGTCACCCACTGGATGCCCCTGCCGGAACCCCCGAAGGAGGACGAAAGGAGCGTGTGACCGATGCTTTGCCCCTATTGCGGAGAAAAAACGGCTGTATACAGGACAGAGCCGGATGAAAACACCGTGACCCGGTACAGAAAGTGCCTGAAAAACAAATACCATCGTTTTGTCACCATTGAGACGATCATCTGCGAGAAAGAGGAGGCCCGGAAGAATGACGACGGAAAACAAAACTAAGACCCTGTACCGCTACTATTGCAAAATGCGTCCCCCGGCCCCCGGAGCGGTGCCGAAACGCAGCCTGTACGCGGCCCTTGCCGAGCATGTCCTCATTGCGGGATATGCCCGGCCCATGTGGGGCTTTGCAGACTACACGGAGCCTTTGACAGACGAAGAGATCGACTATTACGAGCTTGTCCCCGGCGGGACGGTGGAATTGGAGGAATGACCCTTGAAAGCAGAACAGCAGACAAAACGTAAAAAGCCCAAACACCCGGCCATGATCTACCTGAACCGATACATGGCCATGAAAATCCGGCGGGACGACCTGCGGGAAGAACTGGAAGCGATCCGGGAGAAAGCCACCGGCACCACCAGCAACCTGACCGAGGAACACGTCAGCGGAAGCGGAAATCATGACAGCTTGGCAAACGCCGCCGTGAAGGCCGTCACCGTGGAAAAGCGCCTGCAAAACACCATCGCCCATCTGGAAGAGGCGCTCAACGTGCGCCTTTGGCTGATAGAGCAGCTGCCGGACGAGTGGGAAAAGACCATCCTGACGGAGCGCTATATCAACGGGCGAAGCTGGGAAAGCGTTTTGCAGCGGCTGCCTTTCAACCGAACCGCCATGTTCGAAATTCACGGGAACGCCTTGCAGCACTTTTGGGAGGCATACAAAAATAATTTTCCCGAAAAAAACTGACTAAAACGGACTAAAACGGACTAATGTGGACGGCATCGGACTAGATTCTGTGCTATAATAGTATCGTGGAAGAAAGGGGCACAGACCTTTCCTCCCAATAGCCTGCGGCGGTCGCCGTGGGCTTTTTTCATGCGCTCATGGCCGGTAGCTCCCCTATCCATCCGGGGCGGGCGACGCTATGGGCTTTTTGCGGTGGCGCGGGCAATGGCTGTTTTGCTTGGGGGCAGCCTTTTTTATTGCCCGTGGGATATTCTCCGGCAGGTGTGGGGCTTGGAGGAACGAAGCTGTTTTCAGAACAAGGGGGAAATCCATATGAAAAGGTGATAAAACATGCTTTCACAAAAGCAGAAGTACACGCAGAAGATGGATGTTCCGCAATATCATCCAACCGGTGAAAAGCCGAAGATTCATGAACTGATCGACGAAAGAAAAACCAATGATCTTCTTGAGGCTATCAGCTTTTCCAAAATCAGCGAGGATGAACGGGATTTTCTGACGAAGGCAACGTACAGACACCTTGCCTTTAATTATCGGAAAATCGCCGAATATTACGCCCACGCTGATAAGGATATGCAGGAGCTTATGGAAAAATCCGCGCTTGTCATTATTGATTATGACGATGCAGTCAAAAATGGTTATGCGAAAGCTTCCAAGCGCCTCAAGGAGCTTCGGGATCATGCGTGATGATTTTGTCGCTTTCATTCTGACCCATGGAAGACCTTGCAATGTCAAAACCTATCATACACTTCGGAAACAGGGGTACACGGGGAAAATCTATTTCATTCTTGATAACGAGGATGAAACGATTGAAAAGTATGAAAAGGAGTTTGGCCGTGAAAATATCATCGTTTTTGACAAGGAAAAAGCCTCTGCCAATATCGACACGGCCGACCTTGCGCAGGATCGGAGAACGGTTGTGTACGCTCGGAATCAGTGCTTTCAAATCGCTTCCATGCTTGGGTTTCGGTATTTTTTGCAATTGGATGATGATTATACAAAATTTAGATTTAGATACGAGGAAGGCGGAAAACTTCGTCACAGAATCGCAAACGATCTTGATGCGGTTTTTGATTGCATGATTGACTTCCTGAACGAAAGCGGCGCTTTGACGGTCGCTTTTGCGCAGGGCGGGGATTTCATCGGCGGGATCAATAATGTTTTTTGGAAAAACAGATTAAAGAGGAAAGCCATGAACACGTTTTTCTGTGACGTGCAAAAACCGTTTTCCTTTGTTGGCAGCGTCAATGAAGACGTGAATATGTACACGACGCTTGGCAATCGCGGAAAACTGATCCTGTCCATTGCGGACGTAAGCGTTGAGCAGCTTGCAACCCAAAGCAATCCGGGAGGGCTGACGGATATTTATTTGGCGCTTGGAACATATGTCAAATCTTTTTACTCTGTGATTTTCTCCCCGCAGTGCGTGAAGGTCGCTGAAATGGGTGTCAATTACAGAAGAATGCATCATTTCATTTCGTGGAATCATTGCACGCCGATGATTCTTCCGGAAAAATACAAAAAAAAGTAGAAAGGCGGTGAATGGAATGAACGAAAGGCAGAAACGTTTTGCAGATGAATATTTGATCGACTTAAACGCCGAACAGGCTGCCATTCGGTCAGGATATTCACCCCGCTATGCCCGCGGGAATGCCCATAAATTGGTTGCAAATGGTTGCATTCAGGAATATATCCAAAAACGCATGGCCGAAAAGGAAGACGCGCTCATTGCCAAACAGGATGAAGTGCTGAAATACCTGACGGCGGTCATGCGCGGGCAGTCCGTCGCGGAGATCGTGGTGGTGGAGGGCACCGGGGACGGCTGTTCCGAGGCCCGCGCCATCCAAAAGGCCCCGGACGAAAAGGAACGGCTGAAAGCGGCGGAACTGCTGGGCAAGCGCTACGGGCTTTATACGGACAAGGTGGAAGCCGACGTTGATATGTCCCCGCTGGTGCTAAAGGATGATGTCCATGCCTGAAATCTCCCTGCAAACCGTCGTCGGCAAGGGGTACGCGGACTTCTGGAACTTCCGGGGGCGTTATGTGGCCTGCAAGGGCAGCCGCGCCAGCAAAAAGTCCAAGACCGCCGCCCTGTGGATCATCTCCCATCTGATCCAGTACCCGGAGGCCAACGCCATTTACATCCGCAAGACGGAAAGAACCCTGAAAGATTCCTGCTATTCGGAATGCAAGTGGGCCATTCACCGGCTGGGGCTGGACAGGTGGTTCACCTGCCGTCTGTCCCCGCTGGAAATCGAGTATCGGCCCACGGGCCAGCGCATTTTGTTTCGCGGCTGCGACGACCCGCTGAAACTGACCTCCATTTCCGTGCCCAAAGGGGTGCTGTGCTGGGCGGTCTTTGAGGAAGCCTACGAGATCACCAAGGAATCCGACTTTGACATGATCGACGAATCCATCCGTGGCGAAGTGCCTGCCGGGTACTTCAAGCGGATTTTTATTTTGCTCAATCCGTGGTCGGAAAAAACGTGGATCAAGAAGCGCTTCTTTGACCCGCCCAACGACGATAACAAACTGGCCCTGACCACTACCTACCAGTGCAACGAATGGCTGACCCCGGACGACCTGCGGATATTTGAGGATATGCGGGTGCGCAATCCCCGCCGCTATTCCGTGGCCGGGGAAGGGAATTGGGGCATTGTGGACGGCCTTGTGTATGAGCGCTGGCGGGAAGAACGCTTCGACCTTGACACGGTGCGCAGGCTGCCCGGCGTGGTGAGCTGCTTCGGCCTCGACTTCGGCTACACCAACGACCCCACGGCGCTGTTCTGCGGCCTTTTGGACAAGGAAAACAAGCGCCTGTACGTGTTCGACGAAATGTACCAAAGGGGCATGAGCAACCGCCGCATTGCCGAGACCATCCAATCCATGGGCTACGGCAAGGAACGGATCACGGCGGACAGCGCGGAACCGAAGAGCATTGACGAGCTGGTCAGCCTTGGCATCCGGGCGCAGGCCGCCAAAAAGGGCAAGGACAGCATCCAGAACGGCATCCAATGGATTCAGGACTTGGAAATCATCATCCATCCAAGCTGCGTGAACTTTATCACGGAGATCAGCAATTACACATGGGACAAGGACAAGTTCGGGAACGCGCTCAACGTTCCCATCGACGACTTTAACCACCTGATGGACGCAATGCGCTACGGGCTGGAAAAACACATCATCGGCAGTAAGTGGATCATTTAAGGGGGTGACGGCATGATTTCGGTGGACGAGATCAAGACCTTTATGGACAGCGACGCGGCCAGCACCAAGAAGCAGCTGGCCCGCATCGGACTTAGGTACTACGAGGGGGAACATGACATCCGTCAGTATCAGCTTTTTTTCGTGGATGCGGACGGCAATATCCGGGAGGACAAGAGCCGGAGCAACATCAAGATCAGCCACCCGTTTTTCACGGAGCTGGTGGATCAGGAAGTCCAATATATGCTTTCCGGCAAGGACGGCTTTGCCAAGTCCGATATTCCAGAGCTGCAGGAGCTTCTGGACGATTACTTCAACGACAACGAGAACTTCACGTCCGAGCTGTATGAAGTGCTGACGGGCACCATTTCCAAGGGCTTTGAATATATGTACGCCTACAAGAACGCGGAGGGGAAAATCTGCTTCCAGTGCGCGGACAGCATCGGCGTGGTGGAAGTCAAGGAAAAGGAAAGCTCCGACGGGAAGAAGTACGTCATTTATTGGTACATTGACCGCAGCTGCAAGGGCAATAAGCGCCTCAAGCGCATTCAGCTGTGGAGCGAGACCGAGACCCACTTTTTCGTGCAGGTGGACGGCGGGGACATCGTGCCGGACGACGCGGCGGTGCTCAACCCCCGCCCGCATACCATCTGGCGGCAGGATGGGGACGACCAAATCTATTATGAGGGCTTCGGCTTTATCCCCTTTTTCCGGCTGGACAACTCCCGGAAGCAGGTGTCCGGCCTGAAGATCGTCAAGGACATCATCGACGACTACGACCTGATGTCCTGCGGCCTGAGCAATAACATCCAAGACGCAAACGAAGTCCTGTATGTGGTCAAGGGCTTTCAGGGGGACAATCTGGACGAACTGATGCAGAACGTCCGCACCAAGAAGCATATCGGCGTGACCGACGGCGGCGACGTGGATATTCGCACCATCGACATTCCCTATCAGGCGCGGGAAAGCAAGCTGGAACTGGACGAGAAAAACATCTACCGCTTCGGTATGGGTTTCAATTCGGCGCAGATGGGCGACGGCAACGTGACCAACGTCGTGATCAAGTCCCGCTATGCCCTGCTGGACTTGAAGTGCAACAAGCTGGAAATCCATCTGAAACAGTTCATGCGGAAAATCTTGAAAGTGGTGCTCTCCGAGATCAACGCAGAACAGGGCACCGACTACCAGATGAAGGACGTGTACTTTGATTTCGAGCGCGAGGTCATGACCAATGCGCAGGACAACGCCCAGATCGAGCTGACCGACGCGCAGAAGCGGCAGGTGGAGATCAACACCCTGCTGGGCCTCCGCCAGACGTTGGACGATGAAACGGTGATCCAGCTCATCTGTGAGCAGCTGGACATCAACTATGAGGACATCAAGGACAAGCTGCCCAAGCCGGAGGAAAGCGACCCCTACGCGGCCCTTGACGGCGCTTTAACAGAGGGTGGAGCCGGTGAGTAACGGGCTGACGAAAGCAGAAAAAGAAGTCCTCCGGGAGCGGCTGAAAAGCGAAAAGGCCGTGCTGAAAGCGCTGGAAAAGCAGTACGAAACCGCGCTGGAAGAGATCGACGACAAGATAGCGTCCCTTCTGGGGCGGGGTGACGCTGACCTGCCCCACGTGATCCATCAGGTGCAGTATCAGCGGCTGATCAAAGCGCAGGTCAAGGCCGCGCTCGACCGGCTCCATGCCGGGGAGTATGAGACCATTGACAAGTACTTGCGGGACAGCTACACCGACGGCTTTGTGGGCACCATGTACAACCTGCACCGTCAGGACGTGCCGGTGATCGTTCCCATCGAACAGGAAGCGGCCATTAAAGCCGTGACCATCGACAGCAAGCTGAAAGAACCGCTGTATGAATCCTTGGGCGTGGACGTGACCAAGCTCAAAAAGACCATTTCGGCGGAGATCACGCGGGGCATTGCCGCCGGGTACAGCTATGGCGAAATGGCGCAGGGGATCGCCCTCATGACCAAAGCGCCCCTTTCCCGCGCCCGAACCATCGTGCGCACGGAGGCGGGCCGGGTGCAGGAACAGGCCAATTTCGACGCGGCGAACAAGGCCAAGGCCGCCGGGGCCGACGTGGTGAAGCAGTGGTCAGCCGTCCTTGACGGCAAGACCCGCGACACCCACCGGGAGCTTGACCACCAGATCAGAGAAATGGACAAGCCCTTTGAGACCCATGGTAAAAAGGCCATGTACCCCCACGATTTCGGCGACCCTGCCGAGGACTGCAACTGCCGCTGTACTCTGCTGACCCGTGCCCGTGCCGCGCTGGATGCGGATGAACTGAAAGTGATGCAGAAGCGGGCGGAGTTCTTCGGGCTGGATAAGACGGACAGCTTCGCAGAGTTCAAGGAAAAGTACCTGAAAGCGGCTGAAACCGTTGAAAATACTGGAAAAAGTGGTATAATAAACTATGGTGAAATGACCTCGGAAGAGATCGCCGCACAGTACATGAAGCCCGACGGAACCAACCTTCTAAGCAAAGAATTTTCCGCCATGCCAGTAGAGATACAGCGTGAAGCGGTGCGCGGCTATGATAAGGCGATCAGCATGTACGGCAGCATTTCGCCACAGCGGATCAAGGCAGAACGCATGAAAAACAATGTGTATGCTTTGTACTCCCCGCTTTACAAAACGATCACCTTAAATTCGTCCATTCCAGACGCACTTGAAGAAGCGTATGCCACCGTTATCCATGAAATGACGCATCACGCAGAATATTCAGGGCTGTTTGACAGCAAGAAAGTTTTGAATCGTGCTTTTAAGAAGTTGGGAATAAATGGCACTTCAAAAAAAGCCGATACTATGCGGATGATGACGACCGGCATTAAGGGGCCATGGAAGGAATCAAAAGAGGTTGTGGCACACGCGATTGAACGTCAAGTGACGGGAAGAGGAAATCCGCTGACAGAGGCGATTTATTCTGTTATGAAAGAAGAGGGGATCATCAAATGAGCCTATGCAGAAGGGTAGGTCCATCACCTGAAATCGAAGCAGAAGCCAATCGTTTAGCAAACGAATGGCTTGAAATTGATACTCCGCTTTCGCTGGACGACTATGTATATCAAAACGGTTCAAAAGAACTTAAATTGTATTGTGACATGATGGACGGAGTTGAAGATGAAGATATGTAAAGCACCCTGCGCCCGCACGGTGCTTTTTTCATGCCTTGGAAAGGGGAAAACATGAAATTCGATAGGGAAAATCGGATTCAGCAGATCAGGGATTGCGGCCAATCCATTATGGATAAGGCCGAAACCATCTATGGCGATTACGAATGCCCGGCAGATTTGCAGATCATTATCAAGGTGAAAATAAACGAAATTCCCACGATTGAAGTAAGACGGGAATTTTACTCCAAAACTATGATTGATAATCTTTAATCATGTGAAAGGGGATGATTCCATTGCAGCAGTAATTAAAAATATTGCAACTGGTCGCAATTAGTCGCAAAAAATAAAGCAACATATCGCAAGAAATAAAGCAACTAATCGGAAATTCCGAACGGTTGCTTTTTTTATGGGAAGAAAGGAGAACCGAACATGGAAATCAACATCATGGAAATCATCAGCAAATACGCGGTGATCCCCGTTGCCGCTGTCTGCTTTATGGTGGGCTGGCTGCTGAAAAACGTGTGGGAGGGCTTCAACAACAAGTACATTCCCCTAGTGCTGCTGCCCGTGGCGCTGGTGGGGGTGCTGTGGCTCAACGGCTGGGCCGTGACCCCTGAAAACATCATGGCGGGCATCTGTTCCGCCGCGCTGGCCGTCTACATTCATAATACTGGTAAACATATTGCAGAATTGAAACCTTCCGACGATGAGGGAGCTGATCCCGATGGCAACGGCTAAGGGAAAGAAAATCGCCGAGTATGCGGAAAGCAAGCTGGGCTGTGCGTACATCTGGGGCGGGTACGGCGAAAAGCTGTGCTCCCCCGCTTTCCGCCGGGAACGGGCCGAAGCCTACCCTTCCCAGAAGGATAATATCTATCGTTACTGCCAAGTGCTGAACGGGCAAAAGACCATCTGTAACGGCTGCCGTTATTACGGCAAACAGGCGTATGACTGCGCCCAGCTCACCCGTTACGCCTGCAAGGCGGGCGGGCAGGCCCTTGTCAGCGGCGCAAACAGCCAGTGGCGGAAAACCGCGTGGGCGAAGAAGGGCACCATTGACACCCTGCCGGATGAGCCGGGCGTGATCCTGTACCATGCCAACGCACAGGGCGTTATGACCCATACGGGCGTATGTGTCGGAAACGGCTATGCGGTGGAGGCCCGTTCCGCCGCCTATGGCGTGGTGAAAACGCTCATTAAACAGCGCTCTTGGACGCATTGGGCGGCCCTTCCCGGCGTTCTTTCTGACGTGGCTAACAGTTCCACTGCAGAGATGGAAAAGCCGCAGGAAAGCCCCTCCGAAGCCCAAAACGGCACATCGGGAACGGCGGTGACGAACATGCAGACCTTACGGAACGGCAGCAGGGGAACGCAGGTGAAAGTCCTCCAATGGCTGCTGAATGAAAACGGCTTTGACGCTGGCAAGGCGGACGGGATTTTTGGCAGCAATACCGAAAAGGCCCTGCGAGCCTACCAGAAGCAGAAGCGCCTTTCCGCAGACGGTATCTGTGGAAAGAATACATGGACAAAACTATTGGCATAAGGCGGGAAACCGCTTTTTTGCATAAATCATCCGCAGGGATGGAAAAAGCTGATTCCCAATCGTGATGCAACCACGGTAAAAGCGTAGAAAGGAATGGAATTATGACCCTGAATGAAATCCTGAAAGCCAACGGCGTAAACGACGAGGCCATTTCCGCTATCGCGGCGGCCATGAAGGAAAACAAGATTTACACGGCCTCCGAGGAAAATCTTGACATCCGCTACGGCAAGCTGAAAACCCAGCACGACGGAGTGAACCAGCAGCTCACCGAGGCCAACGCCCTGATCGAGGAACTGAAAAAGTCCAACAAGGGCAACGACGGCTTGCAGCAGAAGGTGACGGACTACGAAACCAAGGTGCAGCAGCTTCAAGCGGAGCTGGAACAAACCAAGCTGGACGCGGCGATCAAGGTGGAGCTGCTGGCCAACAAGGCCGTGGACGTGGACTACCTGACCTTCAAGTTGAAAAACAAGGGCGAAGCGCTCACCCTTGACGAAAACGGGAAGATCAAGGATTGGGACGACAAGCTGGCCGCCCTCAAGACCCAGTTCCCGAACCAGTTTGAAGCCTCCGGCAAGAAGACCGTCGTTGAAAACCGGCTTCCGGGTAACGACGAGGAAGCGGCGCTTACGAAAAGCGACATCCTGAAAAAGCCCTACGCGGAGCGGGCAAAGCTCTTTGAGGAAAACCCCGAAGGTTTCCGCGCCGCCATGGGCGAGTAACTGAAACAAAAAGAAGGGTGCAAAGCACCGAATCGAAAGGAAGGTAAACAAGAATGGCTGTTACGAAAATGGCGAATATGATCAATCCCGAAGTCATGGGGCCGATGATCGAAGCGAAGATCGACGCTTTGCTGAAACTGACCCCCTATGCCCGCGTTGACCGCACGCTGGTGGGCGTGCCGGGCGATACCAAGACCGTGCCCAGCTGGAACTACATCGGCGACGCGGAAGACGTGGCCGAGGGCGCGGAAGTGGGCCTTTCCACTCTGACCGCCTCCACCACCACCTTTACCATCAAAAAGGCCATGAAGGCCGTGGGCATCACGCAGGAGGCCGTGAACAGCGGTCTGGGCAACCCCATCGGTCAGGCCGAAAAGCAGCTGGCCAAGGCCGTTGCCGGTAAGGTGGACAACGACGTTCTGGACGCGGTGTACACTGGTTCCAACGTCTATGCCGCCTCTACGCTGGCTGCTATCGCCTACGGCGGCGTGGTGGATGCTATCGCCAAGTTCGAGGACGAGGAAGACGGCATCGAAAAGGTCATGTTCATCAATCCCGCGCAGGAAGCCACCCTTTTGAAGGATTCCGCTTTCCTGTCCGCCGACAAGTTCGCCGCCGGTGTGGCGCTGAACGGCGCGATCGGCAAGATCGCGGGCGCGTGGGTCAAGAAGTCCAAGAAGGTCATGCTGGTGAAGTATGAAAAGAACGCCGAGGGCACGATCACCATTGTGTCCGAAAGCACCGCCGAAAGCGCCACCGCCAAGCGGCTTTCCACCGTGCAGCCGAACTGCAAGGACAAGCTGGCCGTGGGCGACAAGGTGAACGCGGCCTCCGCCGACTACTACCTCTGCCCCATTATCAAGCTGGAACCCGACAGCGCGGAAACCGAGTACACCGAGGACGAGCTGCCCGCTGTGACCATCTTCCTGAAAAAGGACATTCAGGTGGACAGCGAATGGTTCCCCAAGAAGCAGCAGACCGACGTGACCGCCGCCAAGTACTACGGTGTCGCCAAGACCAACGACGCGAAGATCGTTCTGGCGAAGTTCAAGAAGTAAGGGGGAAACCCTTATGATCATGACCGTGGCCGAGTTTCGGCAGGTGGCGGACACGGACGCGACGGATCAGGCGCTGGAAGCTCGTCTTCTGGCGCTTGAACTGCTCATCCGGGCCTACACCAACAACAACTTCCAAGTGAGGGCGTTCCGGGCGGCTGCGGACGCTGTCTCCACCGGCAAGACCCTGCTGGTGGAGACCAGCGGCCTTTTCAGGGCCAACGACACCCTGCAGATCACCGATTCGGCCCTGAACGCCGGGCTGGTCAACGTGCGCACGTCCTCCGGCGGAACCGTAACGGTGAAAGAAGACCTGTATGACGAAAGCGACATCACCGTGACCAAGGTGGTCTACCCTGCCGACGTGAAGCAGGGCGCGGCCTCCATGCTCAAGTGGCAGCTGGAAAGCGGCGATAAAGCGGGCGTACAGTCCGAGACCATTTCCCGGCATTCCGTCACGTATTACAACATGGACGGCGATAATTCCATCATGGGCTATCCCCGCTCCCTGCTGGGCTTCCTCGCGCCGTATATGCGGGCCAGATTCGGACAGGGGGTGCAGGCATGAAGGGCATCGGCGGAAACCTGACCGGCATCATCCAGACCCGCACGGCGGCGAAAAACGCCATCGGCGAGGGCGTGAACGCATGGACGGACGCGCAGACCCTTCGGGGCTGGCTCGACCTGTCCGGCGGCAGCTCCGGCTATACGGCCTTTTCGGCGAAGGTACAGGAAAGCACCCATGTTTTCGTGTCCGATTATAAGCCCCTTGCGGAGGGCATCCGGGCGGAAAACAGCCGCATGGTGATCGGCGGAAAGCATTATGACGTGATGCTGATCGACGACCCCATGGAAATGCACCAGCAGCTTGAAATCTATTTGAAGTACACCGGGGGTGCGTAAGCATGTCCGTTGAGTTCAAGGATTATTCTATGCAGGTCAAGGCGGCGCTGAACGATACCACCAAGGCATGGCTGCACACGTGGGCAAACGAGATCGCCGCGCAGGCCAAGGACAACACCCAACTGGACGGCGACGCGGGCATTGAGCTTCGCAAGTCGTACAAGGCGGACGTGGACGACGGAGCCGGGGAAGCCAAAATCGGCACTCCGCTGGAAGCAGGGTATTGGGAAGAATACGGAACCGGCGAATATGCCGTCCACGGCGACGGGCGCAAGGGCTGGTGGGTGTACAAGGACGGATACAAGGGCAACGGCGGCAAGCAGCTGACGGAAGCGCAGGCCAAGGCCATTGCAGCGAGGAAGCCCAACGTCCACGCCACCAATGGCCGGAAACCCGCCGCCACGCTGGAAAAGGCTTTTACCTCCGTGAAACCAAAGGCCGAAGCCGACCTTGAGAACCGATTGAAGGGGCTGTGAGTATGACCATTGACGCGCTGCAATACGTGGGCGAACTGCTGGAAAGTGCGGGAATCAACTATCAATTCATGCGCTGGGAAGTGGGCCAGACCGGCATCCCTCCCGACTGCTACTTTGTGGGGGAATACATGGAAAGCCCGTCCCTGACGCTGGAAGAAAACGGCTTTCTGGAAAGCACATTCGTACTACGGGGGTTCACCCGTGGCGCATGGCTCCTGCTGGAAGAAAGCAAAGCAAAAATTGAACAGGCCGTCCCGAAAACCGTGATCCTGCCAAGTGGCGCAGGGATCGCGGTTTTTTATGATTCGGCCATTGTCGTTCCTACGGGAGACGACGAGCTGAAAAGCATCAAGATCAATCTGAAAATCCAAGAATGGAAGGTGAAATGATATGGCATTGGGTGATGAGTTCAAGTCCTCCGGCATTACGGAGGGCACTCCGGGCAACGTCCTTTTCGGCGCTGGCACGGTACACGCTGGCCTTGAGTTTAAGACCAATGCGTGGAACTTTGCGGAATCCCTGCTGTGCGCTACCAACGGCGGCAGCAAGGTAAGCATTACCAAGGAACTGTACGACGTGCCCGTGGACGGTGCGCTGGTCAAGATCAAGGACTTGGCCGTGAAGGTGGGCGAGACCGCCACCATGGAGATCAAGCCCGTGGAGCAGACCCCGGAAATCCTGAAGAAGACCGTCATTGCGGACGAGGCAGCGTCCACGACCGCTACCGGCTACACGGAACTGAAATCTCGTGGGATGATCAAGACGGGCGACTACGTGCAGAACCTTGGCTTTGTGGGCAAGCGGCTGGACGGTACGCCCATCATTGTTGTGTTTGACTATGCGCTGTGTACCTCCGGCTGGGAAGTGGAAACGCAGAACAAGGAGGCCGCTACTCCCACGCTGACCTTTGAGTGCTACGCGCCTTTGACCGCCGAAGCGGACACCCTGCCGTGGCATATCTACTACCCCACCCCGGCGGCGTAACGTAAAAAAGGGGGCAGGGTTTTTCCCTGCTCCCATCTTATGAAAAAAGAAGGGTGCGAAGCACCGAGGGTTGAGGACAGCCCGAAGGGCTCCGCAAACCCGAAGCCTGCGACCCAAAGGGGGGCAGGCCGAAAGGAGAAAAACGATGGAAGAAAAGACCTATACTTTGCGGGCGCTGAAAGCGGACGACCTGTTTATGGTGCTGCGCATTATCAACAAGATCGGCTTAAGCGAGCTGAAAAAGTGCTTTGACGGCGAAACCGTGCGTAAGGCCATTGCGGACGCTGGCAAGGAGCAGGAAAGCGACTTGGCCGCCGCCGTGGGAATGCAGATCATGGTGGACGTGGCCGCGCTGGTGTTGGAACGCCTGCCGGAGTGCCGGACGGAAATCTATCAGTTTCTTGCGGCCCTGTCCGGCATGAAGGAAAAGGAAATTGCCGAGCTGCCCATGGGCGCCTTTACCGGGATGATGATGGAAACCATCCAGAAAGAAGAGTTCGCCGATTTTTTTACGCAGGTATTCAAATTGCGCAGCTAAACGAGCAGGATTTTTTCGACCTCGTTTTTCGGCGGTATGCCAACCCCTATCCCCTGATGGACGGAATGATCCGGGCCGGGAAGCTGTGCGAGTTTGTGGAAGGGCTGGTCAAGCGGTACAACGACGAGCAGCGGGAAAAGGTCATTTGGGAAGTCTGGCTGCATCGTATATTTGACAAGTCCTACCCCGATTTCGTGGACAGCATCGACCCGGAAAAACACGCAGCACCAACGCAGGAAGAAGTACAAAGCATCGTAGCGGAATCGGAAAGCATCCTGAACGCTTTCCTTCCGGCGTGTGGTGAGGTGAACGCGAATGGAACTGTTCCGGCTGCTGGGGACGATAGCGGTTGAAAACGAACAGGCCAACAAGGCGCTGGACGAAACAGCAGGCAAGGCGGAAAACACGGGAAAGAAGTCGGAATTGTCTTTTCAGAAGATCGGCAAGGCTGCCCTGACGGTGGGAAAGGCCGTCGTAGGGGCCGGGGTGACGCTGGGCACGGCGTGGATAGCGGCCATTGAGGGGAGCCGGGAATACCGCACCGAAATGGGCAAGCTGGACACGGCCTTTGTGACCAACGGCCATTCCTCCGACGCGGCCAAAAAGACCTATCAGGACTTGCAGGCGGTTTTGAGCGAAACGGACGTATCCGTAGAAGCGGCAAACCATCTGGCCGTCATGACGGACAACGAAAAGGATTTGCAGACATGGACGGATATTTGTACCGGCGTTTTTACCACCTTCGGCGACAGCCTCCCCATTGAGGGCCTGACCGAAGCGGCCAACGAGACCGCCAAGGTGGGCGAAGTGACCGGCCCGCTGGCGGATGCGCTGAACTGGGCGGGTATCTCCGAGGACGAATTCAACGACAAGCTGGCGAAATGCTCCGGGGAACAGGAGCGGCAAAGGCTCATCATGGAGACCCTGAACGGAACCTACAAGGCCGCCTCCGACCAGTACAAGGAAACCAACGCGGACGTGCTGGCGGCCAACCGGGCGCAGGAGCGATTGAACGGCGCTATGGCGGAGCTGGGCCGGGTGGGCGAACCCATTTTGACCGCCGTCAAAAACGCCATTTCCAAAATGGTAGAAGCGGCAGTCCCGAAGCTGGAAAGCCTGATCCAAAAGGTGAAGGATGCGCGAAAGTGGATGAAGGACAACAAGAATACCGTGGACGCATGGAAAGCGGCCCTCATTGCCGCTGCGGTCAGCGTCGGTTCCTTCCTTCTGGTGCTGAAATGGGGCGCGATTATGAAAGCCGCCACCAAGGCCGTGAAAGCCACCAGAGCGGCCATTCTTTTGTTTAACGCGGCTCTGCGGGCAAATCCCATCGGCCTTGTGGTAAGCCTGATCGCTGGCCTTGTAGCTGCCTTTGTGTACCTTTGGAACAACAACAAGGATTTCCGGGCGTTCTGGATCAGCCTTTGGGAAAAGCTGAAATCCGCCTGCTCCAAGGCCGTTTCCGGCATTAAAAAGGCTTTTAACGGCCTGAAAGGCGCGGTAAAGACGGTGCGTGACACCTTCGAGGGCATCCGAAAGGCGGCGGCGGATAAGATCGACGCGGCGCGGGAATCGGTGAAAAAGGCCGTGGACAAGATCAAGGGGCTGTTTCCCCTGAAAGTCGGAAAGCTGTTCAGCAATCTCAAAGTCCCGAAAATCTCCGTCAGCGGTGGCAAGGCCCCCTTCGGCATAGCGGGAAAGGGCAAGCTGCCGAACTTTAACGTGAAATGGAACGCGGCAGGCGCGGTCTTCGACCGGCCCACCATCCTTGACAGCCGGGCAGGCTTGCAGGGGGTAGGCGAAGCAGGCGCGGAAGCCATAGCGCCCATTGACGTGCTGCAAGGCTACGTCCGGCAGGCGGTACGGGCAGAAAACGAGGCCGTCGGGCGGCTTCTGGTGGAACAGACCGGGCGATTGATTGACGCAATGCGGCGGATCGTGCCCAAAGACGTACTGCTGGACACCGGGGTTCTGGTGGGCGAACTGACCCCGGCCATTGACGCGGGGCTGAATGTAAGGTACAGGAACGCCGGGCGTGGGAATGTGCGGTAAGGAAAAGGGAGCGGCGCGGGCCGTTCCCTTTTATGGTTCTGCTGTAGCTTCGTCTTTCAGCACATCATATATGATTCTTGATTCACCGCCGAAACCCATAGCGGCGATAATTACGTTGGAATGGTCTGTATCATCCAGAAAGTAAAAGCCAAGAATCTTGTCTTTTATGTCCATCGTATTGCGAACAAATCCGTAAAGCGATTCACAAACGGAAAGTACGGATTCTCTGGATTTTTCCCACGATTCCTCACTATAACCGTTTTCTTTCGCAGAGGCAATCATTTCGGCTTTTCCGTCTTCCGCAACGCTTACCCAGATTCCCGCTTCATCGTATGAAACACAATAGAAAGAGTATCCCTCTTTTTTGATGGTTCGTTCGATCAGGCCAACGGCAAGCTGCAAGTCTTCCGATTCATTCGCCGACGAAAACGCGGGCATTGACAAGGTAACGCAAAGAAGAATCAAAACAAAAAGAACCCTTTTTTTCATGTGGAAGCCTCCTTTTGGAAGATTATAAGGCGGTGATAAATAGAAAACAATGGAAAAAACGACATAAAACGCAGCACTAAAAAGAAGGTGATACGGAATGGCAGACCTTTTCACGCTATACGGGCGTATAGCAATCAACGCCGAAGAGGCAAATAAAAAAATCGACAAGGTTTCCTTTAACGCAAGCGGGCTGGCAAAAACCTTTAAGAACATCGAGAAAAAAGCCGTTTCCGTTGGAAAAACTGTCGTAAAAGGAGCCACAGCCGGAGCAGCCGCTTTAGGTGTTTTGGCAAAGGCATCTATCAGCGGCTATGCCGAATATGAACAGCTTGTCGGCGGCGTGGAAACGCTGTTCGGGGCAAGCGGTCAATCACTGGAAGAGTACGCAGAAAGCGTCGGGAAAAGCGTTGACGAAGTCGAGGGAAAATATAACCAGTTGATGAACGCGCAAAGTACCGTATTTGCAAACGCGCAGGCAGCCTACAAGAACACCGGATATTCAGCGAATCAATATATGCAAATGGCAACGCTTTTCTCCGCGTCCCTGATCTCCAATCTGAAAGGCGACACGGAAAAGGCGGCGGGCTATACTGATTTGGCCATCAGTGACATGGCGGACAACGTCAGCAAAATGGGCACGAACGTGGAAGACGTGCAGAATGCCTATAAAGGATTTGCCAAGGGAACCTATGACATGCTGGATAACCTGCGGATTGGTTATTCGGGCGGCAAAACGGAAATGCAGCGGCTTTTGAAAGACGCGCAGAAACTTTCCGGCAAAAAATACAATATCAAGAACCTGACAGACATCATTGAGGCAATTCACGTCATACAGGAAGAAATGGGCATTGCCGGGAACGCAGAAGCAGAAGCGGCAACCACCATTTCCGGCAGCATCAACGCCACGAAAGCGGCGTGGGAAAATCTGGTGATGGGCCTGTCTGATGGGAATGCGGATATTGATAAGCTGTTTGGCAATTTGACCGTTTCCGCAAAAAACGTCGTGAAAAATGTCGGCAAGCTATTCCCCGGCTTTTTGAAAAATGTCGGAAGCCTGATCCGTGGTATTGGGTCAACCATTTCCGACGAATGGGCAAATACCGTATACCCCATCATTCAGGAAAAAGTCAAGGCAAAATTCAACATTGAACTTCCTGACTGGGACGATGTAAGCAACACGATCACCACGAAGATGGCGGAAGTGCAGGAAAAGTTTGCCCCCGTCATTGAAAGCTTTTCCGGCTGGATTGGAGAAAACAAGGAGCAGATCGGGCAATTTGTTTCTTCCATCGGTGACGTTGCAGTTGATGGCCTTGATGCTTTTCTTGGCTTTTTGGAATGGACAGTTGAAAATGGTGATACCGTGCAGGCCATTTTGAAAACGGTCGCGCTCTCTTTCATCGCTTGTACTGCTGCCGCTCATCCGTATATTACGGCAATCGTCGCATTGGTCGCTGCCATGGAATCGTGGAAAAACGGCGAAGAAAAAATGCGGGAGCTTGGCGTTGATGTCGATAAAATCAACAGCGATCCTCTCGGCGCTTTGAACGACTCGGCAACGAAACAGAAAGAAAGCGGACGCTCTTTGCTAGAAACGCTGACGTTCGACCCGGCAAAAGTGGAAATAGAACCAACCGATGATTCTGAAAGCAATATGCAATCGGACATTGATGGGTTCGATCTGAACGACAAAGCGTTGGTAGAGGCCGACCCGGAATCGAAAAATGCGCTGCAATCCTATTTGGACAGCTTGTATCTGAATGCAAGGGTAATGCTGGGAGTTGACGACGGAACCGGCGGCCAGCATGAAGCCAGCGGCTTGCGGCGCGTCCCCTATGATGGTTTCAAGGCCCGATTGCACGAAAACGAAGCCGTCCTGACGGCCTCGCAGGCGGCCATCTGGCGCGGGGAAAGAATGCCGTCGCTGGCCGGGATCGGGGCGGTGACCATGCCCGTGCAGACGGAGCAGCCCGTCAATCTGACCATCAATATCAGCGGGAATACCAATAGCCCCTACGAGGTGGCACAGGCCGTGCGGAACGCCGTGGATGATTGGAGGTGGCGCGGATGATACCGAAACTGGTATATGAAAACGACATCGGCAGCGTGACGTTTAACGCGGGAACGCCCGGTGCGTACATCGAAAAGGTCACATCCTACGGGGCACAGAACGTGGAATTTCAGACGACCCAGTCCAACCGCGAGATCGGCGAAGTGCTGCAGCACCAGAACGTCAGCCCGAAAACCATCACCATCAAGGGGGCGATCAACGGGAAGTCGGACGGGCTGCGCGACCAGATGAACCACGTCATTGCCCCTTTGGCGAAGGGCCGCCTGATCTACAACGACGAATACGAAATGGAAGTGTACGTCAAGGCTTCGCCGGATATCGACCGCCAGCCCTACGGGGCGAAGTTCAGCTTTTCCTTGTATGCTCCCTTCCCCTATTGGCGGGACAAAGAGCGGACAAACAAGGTGCTGGTGGGCTATGAGCCGCAGTTCATGTTCCCTTGGAACATCTCCGACCCGGAACCTTTTTACCTGTCGAAAGCGGCGCAGGTGGGTTATGTGACGGTGGTCAATGAGGGGGAAGCCCCGGTCGGCTGGACGATCAGCTTTTTGGCGCTGTCTGCGGTGAAGAATCCTTTTGTGCAAAGCATCGACACGGGCGAAAAAGTATGCGTCCTCAAGACCATGGCCGAAAACGAGATGCTGACCATCTCTACCGAGGGCGAAGAGCTAACCGTGACACTGACGGCGGCGGACGGAACCGAGACAGACGGGTTCGAGTATCTGGACATTGACAGCATACCTTTCCTTCTGGCGCTGGGTGAAAACCACATCAAAACCGACGCGGAAGAAGGCGGCGCGGGCCTGCGGGCCAGCATCAGCTTCCGCCCGGCGTATGCGGGGGTGTAGCCATGATCCTGCATGTATTTGACGATACATTTACCTACCGAGGGCGTATTGAAAACTGGATCAGCCTGACGTGGACGGAGCAGTACAAGGACAAGGGCGGGTTTACCCTTGAGGTATACGACACGGACAAATACGCCGGTCTGCTGCGGCGCGGCTGGTATTTGTACCGGGCCGACCGTCCGGCGGCTATGCTGATCATCAGCGTCAAACGGGACACCGAGGCCAACACCATCACGGCGGGTGGGTACACGGCCTTGCACCTGCTGACATGGCGGACAATCGCCCACGCGTACAGCGTGACCAACGTGGAAAGCGCCGTGTACGGCATGATAAACGCGGAGCTGCGCTGGCTCAACGTCACCACCGCCGCCGTGAAGGGGCTGACAGCGGAATACGAATGTGAGATCGAAGGCGAAGACCTGCTGGAAGCGGCGGAGGAAGTGCTGGGCCAGACGGAATACGGCATCCGGGCGAACTTCGACCGCACCAACAAGACCAACGTGATTGAGGTCTACGAAGGGGTCGACCGCACGTACAAGAACGGCGTGGGCGGCGTGGTGTTTTCACAGGAATACGGCAACCTTCGGGCGCTGACTGTCAGCGAAGACGACGACCTGTACAAAAATGTGGCGCTGGTGACCGGCGCGGCCAACAACGACCCGCGAACCGTGTATTACGAGTATGTCTCCCCGGAGGCCATCGAGGCCGGAGCGGCCCAGCGGCGGGAGCTGCTGGTGACCGGCGAAGACCAAGGGGAGGAAGAAACGAACCCGGACTGGCAGAAGCGGCAGAAGCAGATCGGCATCAAGGCCCTGCAGGAGCATAAAAACGCCCTGTGTTTTGAATGCGAGCTGAGCGCGACCGAGTTCGGCCACCGCTGCGACCTTGGGGACAAGGTGACATGCAAAAGCCAGCGCTACGGCCTGCGCTTTGATGCGCGAATCACGGAATATCAATACGAAAACCGGCAAGGGGTGGAGACGATCAAAGTAGTGATCGGCGACAAGCCCTTGAACTATGTGAAGGGAGAGATCGTAAAAAATGGCTGAAAAGAGTTTTCCCCTTGAAAATACGGCCTACACGGCGGAAGATGCGCAGCTGTGGTTTGCCACGCGGCAAAGCGGCGTTTACGCCGGAACTCATCTGGGCGTGACGGCCAACGGCACCATGGCGGTAACGCTGGGGACGGGCATTGCGTGGCTGCACTATGCGGATTTTGCGGGATGCGTGTACGGCAACACCGTGGGAAAGGCCCTGACGGTGGAACTGGCCGACGCGCAGTACGCCCGCATCGACCGGGTCTGCATCCGTTTGGAAATCCTGAACAACAAATGCTACGCCTACGTGAAGAAGGGCACGGCGGCGGCCTCTCCGGCGGCTCCCGCCCTGCAGCGGGACGCGTCTGCCTATGAGATCAGCGTTGCGCAGATCGCCGTGGCGGCGGGCGCGACGGCCATCAACGCGGGCAACATCACCGACGAACGGCTTGACGAAACCGTCTGCGGCCTGATGCGCGACGGCGTGACGGGCATCGACACCAGCGTACTGCAGAGCCAGTACAACGCCATTCTGGCCGAACTGAAAGCGAACCTGCAAGCCGTCTATGATGGCGTGGAAAAGGTGAACGTGACGGAATACAGCGCCACCCTGACCGTAGCCGGGTGGACTGGTTCCGGGCCGTACACGCAGGAGGTGACCCTTGCTGGCATCCTCGGCAGCGACACGCCTTTTGTGGACGTGGATATGAGCGGGCTGACCGACGCGGACGATATGCAGGCGGCGCAGGACGCATTCGGTCTGATTCTCAAGGGCGTTTGCGGGGCAGGGAAGATCACCTTTACAGTGTACACCAAGCCCAAAGTGGCGCTGCCGATCAAGATCAAGGTGGTGGCGTAAATGGGTGAATGTTACATTGTGCGCCGGGGCGGAAGCGGGTCTTCCGGCGGAACCATCCCGGAGTTTAATTACACCGGCACGTATCAGCTCATCGACGACGGAGACCGAAACTGGCGAATCAAGCTGCTGACCAGCGGCATCCTGACTTTTACTGACCTTGGCAATGCCAAGAACGGCGTTGACGTTTTCTGCGTCGGCGGCGGTGGTGCCGCTGGCTGGGGCTGGTACAACGGCAGCTATGGTAAGGGCGCTTGCGGCGGCTTTACGGCCACGAAAAAGGGCGTGCCCGTGCAGAAAGACACGGCCTACACCTGTACAATTGGCGCGGGCGGACAGGACAGCTGGGCCACCGGCGGAACCACCAACGCCCTGAATGGAGCGCTGACGGCTGCGGGCGGCGGAAAGCTGCTGGGTGGCAACGGCGGCGGTGCGTATGGCAACAACGTGCCCTATGATGGCGGCTCGGACGGCGGGAACGGCGCTTGTGCGGACGGCAACACGAGCCA
>ERZ779876.576-NODE-576-length-39888-cov-6.064293_pt1 | contig 39888 bp, 29 predicted proteins | sample MGYA00511068_ERZ779876 | MGnify/ENA primary metagenome ERZ779876 (study PRJEB29588, sample SAMEA1970858) | human gut metagenome | biome: human gut; feature: human-associated habitat; material: faeces | place: Denmark | collected 2008/2010 ...
CAAGCAAGCAAGCAAGCAAGCAATGCTGTTTTGTTCGGACTGCGGAAAGCGGCTGTATCTTAACCGTTGTAACGTGCATAGGAGTTACACGAAAGACGTCTTTGTGTGCGCCACTTACCGAAAAGGAACGGCGGGGCGCAGAGGCTGTACGTCGCACTCGATAACGCTCGAAGCGATAGAGAAAATCGTACTTACGGACTTACAACGCGTTCTTTCTATGGCAAAAACAAACGAAAAAGAATTTGCGGAACTGTTGCGGGCAAGTAAAAGTAAGGAAACAAAGCGAGATTTATCTTCTAAAACGAAAGAGTACGAAGAAGCGGAAAAGCGGATAGCAACGCTCGACCGCATTATACAGAGTTTATATGAAGATAAGGTTTGTGGAAACCTTACGGAAGAACGATTTAAGAAAATGACGGAAGCCTACGAAGCCGAACAGGCAACGCTGACTGAACGGGTAAAGGTTTTAAGACGGGAACTCGTTACGGCAAAAGAAGAAACGGAAGGCGTGGACAAGTTTTTGCGGATAGTACGAAAGTACACGGAAATAGCCGAACTGACGCCCGAAACGGTACGGGAATTCATAGACCGTATCATCGTTCACGAAGCGGAAAAGACGGACGGCAAGAAACGTCAGATTGTAGAAATTTATTATAACTGCGTGGGCGTGATACCTAACCCCGCGTGAAGAGTTTTCAGGTATAACGGGCGGTACGAAACCAACCGCACCGCCCATTCTATTCACTCACTTCCCTATGGAACATAAAGGAACAACAAGCGTTTTATCGGGGGATATGAAAGAAAACGCTCGGGTCGTCTTTTGACAATTCTAAATACTTATCCGGATTCACGAAATATAACAAAATAGCGGATAGAGAAACGCGTTGTTTCGCTGCTCAATTTATAAAAATCCCGAGGGCAAGAGGAGAGACTTGCGTTCGGGATTTTATGTTTTATAACGGGGGCCGGGGAAACTATGCGACGGATTTATGCTTGCCGTGTGGTATTCGGTGAATTTATCGGGCGAAATAGGATTTTTTTCGGCAAAATAACGCGAAATACGACAGGTTTCGGGCCGACGGAAGGTGTATAATTAAAGCTCGATAACGGGGCGTAGGCTCTTTCTCGTCCGATGTAAAAAGGTCGCAGAAAGTGCAACACGGGCGGTGGTAAAATGCGCCATGGGCGAATCGATAGGCTATACAAACAGGCGATATAAAACATTATAGAGAGATAAAAGCTATTGAAAAAAAGGAAGGTGTGTTATGACGACAAAAACGGTTGAATCGGGCTTTGTTTCGGAGCGGAATTATCTGTGGCTGAAAAAGGCGGTTAAGTATGCGCTGCTCGGGGCTGCGCTGGCGTGCGCGTGGCGAGTGACGATAGGCGACTCGCGTCCGTTCGCGACGGGAGCGTTGCTGGCGCTGGCGCTTTCCGAGGGTTTTTGCGTGCCGCTTGCAGCGACGCTGTACATAATCTCGTCGTTTGCGGCGACAACCGAGCTTTTGCCGTGCATTTCGGCGATAATCGCCGCCGTAGCCTGCGTCGCGGTTTCGGCGCTGCGCAAAAAGTGCAAGGGGAAGCGGCTCGTCGCGCTTGCCGCGGTCACGTTCGCAGCCGCCGAGAGCGGATTTTTGTGGTGGGGAATAGCCGCCGGCAGCAGACTGTACGCGCCGGTCGGAGCGATGTTTTCGCTGTGTTTCGCGCTCGTCGTGTTCCGCGCGCTCGGGGTTGCGAACGCGTCGGCGCGCCCCACCGACGCCGACCTCGCCGGAACGGGCATAATTTTGTGCGCGTTATCCGCCGGAGCGTTTACGATAGAAGCGTTCGGCGTGAATTTCGGTTATGCGCTTGCGGTAATCGCGGCAGGAACCGCCGCGTTTCTTCTCGGCAAGGGCGCAGGGCTGTTTGCCGCGGTAGCCGCAGGCTTGGGCGGCGCGCTCGCCACGGGCTCGATAGCGGTCTTTGCGCTGACGACGTTCGCGCTGGCGATTTACCTCGTGTTTTCCGACGCGGCGAGGCTGCTCTCGGCGATAGCGGCGGTGACTGCGGTGGTGCTGTTCGAGCTGTATTTTTACGTCGGCACCGACGAGCTTTTGCTCGATATGGCGGCGTTCTTTATCGGCGGAGCACTGTATGCGGCTATCCCGAAACGCGCACTACGCGAGCTTAAAAACAGCCGTTTCTCGTCGGTGACGGGGCTGGCGTACCGCTATGTGACCGAGCGCAAGAACGCGTATTTCGCCGCGAGAGTGCGAGGGCTTGCGGAGATTTTTTCGGATATGCGGCGAGCGTTGACGGCAGGCGGCGCAGGCAGAACGCCCGGGGCGGATGAAGTCGCGGCGGAAATCGAGAACGCCGTTTGCGCTCGTTGCGACAGGCATGAAACGTGCGAGGGCAAAACCGCGGCGCTCACGGAACTGTGCGAGATAGCCGAGAGGAACGGGCGCGCCGCCGCGCTGGACGTGCCGTATTTTGTGGAGAACGACTGCCCGAAAACGGCGGCGTTTCTGTCGATGACCGCCGAGTACACCGCGGCCTCGCGAGAGCGGCGCGCGGAATCGACAGCCGACCGCGAGCGACGTGAAGCGATGGGCGAACAATTAAGATGCGTGACGAGCGTTCTATCGGAAGCCGCCGACGAAATCGCGGCGGAATCGGGGCGCGACGAGGCGAGCGAGCGCGCGCTGAAAACCGAGCTCGGCGAGCGCGGAATAGCCGTCGCCGACGTCGTGGTCACGCACGGCGCGGAAAACGCGGTTGCGGCGTTTATGCGGAGCGGAGCCGCTTCGCCCGATGAAATCGCGGCGATAACGGGCAGGGTTTTGGGCAGCGCGTTTGCGGTCAAGCGCACGGAAAAGTGCGCGTACCCCGGTTATTCGATGGTGGAAATGCGCGAAAAGCCGCCGTTCGACGCGGTGTTTGCGGTTGCAGGTTCGTCTAAAAACCGCGCGGCGACGGGCGACACGCACTCGTTCGTCAGACTTGGGCAAAACAGGTTTATGGCTGCGCTGTGCGACGGCATGGGCAGCGGCAGGGAAGCCGGGCGAATCAGCGAAACCGCCGTCGAGCTTGTGGAGAGCTTTTTCAGGGCGGGCTACCCGGGCGAATTCGTGATAGACGAGGTAAATCGGTTTTTGTCGGTGAGCACGGGCGAAGGCTTTGCGGCGTTTGACGTCATGGTGTGCGATTTGTCCACTCGCGAGCGCACGATAATCAAGCTGGGCAGTCCGACCTCGTACATAAAAACACCCTCGGGCACGACGGCGGTAGACGGCAGCGCGTTGCCGCTCGGAGCGCTCGGCGAAATCGCGCCGTTCGTGCGCACCGACGAGTTCGCAAGCGGCGATATAGTGGTATTCGCCTCGGACGGCGTGACCGATTTGTTTACGGGCGACGAGCTGAGAAATCTCATAAACAACGCTTCGTGCGACAACGTGGAAACGCTGGCGAGCGAGGTGATGAACGAGGCGAAGCGGCGGTCGGGCGGAGTCGGTCGCGACGATATGACCGTGACGGCGGTGCGCGTTTTCGAGAGGAAATAGCGCGCGTGCGGACAGAGTGCGCTTCCACTGTGGAAATAGGACAGCATGTTTGCACGAAATTCGCGTAAATTCGGTACTTTCGGCGTTAATTATTGACAGGCGAAAAAAGACGGTATATAATGGAAGCAACAGAAATAAGGAAGATACACTCAAATGATTGATTTTTCCGATAAAGCGCAGCTCGGCTGCTTTATAGGGGTTGTGGCGGCGATTGCGTGCCTTGCCGCCGCTTTAATCGTGATGACGGCGAGAATGAAAAAACGCCTTTCGGGCGGCGCGTTTGCGGCATGGCTTACCGCGGCGATAATCGTGGTTGTGGCAGGAATCGCGGCGTGCCTCATCTCGATTATTTTCAAGACGGAATTTCTCAAGCTCGACTGCGTAATAGTGGGCGGCGCACTGTCAATCGTTCACGACGGCAACACGCTGTTTACCGTGCCGGGACTCGGAGTTTTCTTCGGCGTGGCGTTCGAGCACGCGACGATTGAACTGCTGATGTACGGAGTCACGTTGCTCGCGCTCGCGCTGGTTGCGCTCACCTGTATTCGCAGAGGCGTTTCTCGTGCCGTGTGGAGCAGGGACGTCGACGGCGAGGGCTACTACGTCGTAAGCGGCGACGGCGACGAGCAAAGCGCGTTCGAGCCGATTGAAACGGAGACTTCCGACGACGAAAACGCCGCGCAGCCCGAGAATACCGAAACTGCCGAAAAAGAAGCGGCAGAAGAACCCGAGGCAGCGGAGATTGCCGAAAAAGAAGCGGCAATCGAACCCGAGGAAACCGAGGTAAAACCGATTGAAACGGTAGAGGAACCTGCGGCTGCGGAAGAAAAAACGGTAGTTTCTGTCCAGCCCGAAACGGGAATCGAGCAACCCGTGACTATGGAAGAGGAAACGGTAGTTTCTTCCGAACCCGAAACGGAAATCGAGCAACCCGAGGTTGCAGTAGAGGAACCCAAAGCCGCGGAAGAAAAAACGATTGAAACGGTAGAGGAACCCGAGGCTGCGGAAGGGGAAGAAGTCGTTTCTCCCGAACCAAAACCAACCGAAGAGCTCACAGAGCCGACAGCCCTCGTCGAGCCGATAGAGGTTAAAGAACCCACAGAGGCGACAGCTCCTGTCGAACCGATAGAGGTAGAAGAGCCCACGGAGGCGACAGCTCCGACGGAACCTATAGCTGCGGAAATCCCTGCCGAAAACAAGCCGACAGCCGCGAAGCGGCATAGAGCGGTGAAGAGCCGCGCGGCGCAGGTATTCGGCGAGTATCTGGGCGAGCGCAACGAAGAGGACAGAGAAAAACTGCTCGGAAAAATCGATATAATAACGAAAAGAACCGATTGACGAGTCCGCGCAACGCGGAGAAAATTATGCCGACGGGCTTTGGCGCTTCTGCCGAAGCCGAGGGACTGCTTATGACGAAAGAAATAGACGAAAACGCAAAACAGGTCAAACAGCGCTCCTACAAGCTCACTTTTTTGGCGTGCGTTGCCTGCATTGCGAATCAGGCGGTGGTAGCGAGTATCGTCGCCCTTTTGTTTACTACTTTTATGGACCTGTACGGCTTCGAGGTGTGGCAGCTCGGCGTGTTCGTGGGCGTAAACTTCGTCGCGCAGCTTCTCGCCGACATAATTCTCACCGCGACAATCGACAAGCTTTCCTATCGCAAAACCGCGCTCACGTCGGTGTCGCTGTCGGCTGTGGGGCTTGCGCTTTTGGCGCTATTGCCCATGCTGCCGTTTGTGGCGGAAAACGGACTGACGTACTACGCGATGCTGCTGGCGACGGTGATTTTCGCGTTTTCGGGCGGCATGGCGGAAGTGATAATCACTCCGATAACCGACGCGATTCCCGACAGTAAGTCGAAGTCGGGCGCGCTGGCGCTCATGCATTCGTTTTACGCCTGGGGTCAAGTGCTGACTATTGTCGTGACGTCGCTGTTCGTGGTGTTCGTCGGCGGCAGGTATTGGCATTACATAGTGCTGCTGTGGTGCGTGCTCCCCGTCGTCGGAATAATCCTGTTTTCGATTTGCCCGATTAACCGCCTGCCCGTAGAGGACGGCGGCGCGAGGGCAAAGGGCAAAACGCTCTTGTCGCCGTTCATGCTGGCGGCAATGCTGGCGATTTTCACCGCCGGCGGCACGGAAATCGTGATGAATCAGTACGTTACCACGTTTTCGCAGAAATCGCTGGGCTTCGACAAGGCGACGTCCGACCTCGTGGGAATGGGTTTGTTCGCGGCGATGATGGGCATTGCGCGGACGGGCTACGGAATACTCGGCGACAGGCTGGACATGAATAAGGCGCTGATTGTCGGCAGCTTCGCAAGCTTCGTTCTCTACCTCGTCGTGGGGCTTGTGCCCGTGGCGTGGGTTGCGCTCGTCGCGTGCGTGCTGTGCGGATTTTTCAGCGGACTGCTGTGGCCGGGCACGCTTGTGGTCGCCTCGCGCAGATTTCCCGCGTCGGGCGCGTGGGTGTTCGCGATACTCGCCATCTGCGGCGACGTGGGAGCGAGCGTTTTCCCGACGGTCGCCGGCTTTATCGCGGACGGAGTCGGGCTAAACGTCGCGTTTGCGATAAGCTCGCTTGTGCCGCTGACGTGTTTTATAAGCAATCTCATACTATCGAAAAAAAACAACCCCGTGCCGGGAGCTATCGACGGCGCGGAAAGGAGTTAGAAATTATGTACGTATTCGGAGTGGACATCGGCGGCACCGGAGTGAAGTCCGGCATTGTCGACGAGCAGGGAAAAATCGTAGTCAAGTCGTCGATTAAGACGGACAGGAGCCGCGATTATAAGGCGATAATAAAGGACATAGGCGCGCAGCTTATCGCGCTCGCAGAAGAGGCGAAAATCCCCATGAGCGAGCTTACGGGCGTGGGAATAGGCTGCCCCGGCGCAATCGACAGCGCGCGCGGCATAGTCGACTATTCGTGCAACCTCTGTTGGAAAAACGCGAATGTGGCGAGCGAGCTGAGAAAATACGTCGACTTGCCCGTAAAGATAAGCAACGACGCTAACGTCGCGGCACTCGGCGAAACCAAGTTCGGCGCAGGTAAGGCTTACTCCGACACCGTGTTCGTGACGCTGGGCACGGGCGTGGGCGGCGGCGTGATTATAGAGAACAAGCTGTTCGAGGGCTATCGCTCCAAGGGCGCGGAGCTCGGTCACATGGTAATCGTCAAGGGCGGCGAGCCGTGCGCCTGCGGCAGACGCGGCTGCATGGAGGCTTACGCTTCTGCGACCGCGCTCATTCGCGACACCAAGCGCGCTATGGAAAAGGACAAGACCTCGGCGATGTGGGATTTTGTCGGCGGCAGCCTTGATGCGGTTGACGGCAGAACGTCGTTCGAGTGCGCGAAAAAAGGCGACAAAGCGGCTATGGAAGTGGTCGAAAACTATGTAAAGTACCTCGGCGAGGGCGTCTGCAACTTTATCAATATCTTCCGTCCGCAGGCTGTCATTCTCGGCGGCGGCGTGTGTGCTCAGGGCGAGTATCTGTTAAAGCCGCTCAGGGAGTTCGTGAAAGCGAATACCTACGGCGGCGACACCGTGCCCGAAACGGAAATCACCGTGGCGACGCTCGGCAACGACGCAGGGCTTATCGGCGCGGCTTCGTTGATGCTGGGCGGCGGCGTGGAAACGCTTTTGTAAAAAACAATATTCGCAATGAGATAAACGGAGCATGAAGAACATGAACGAAAGCGGAAAAAGAACGCTCACGGCGTTCTGCTTTACGGACATTCACAATCAGCAGGCGATGCTGGACTACCCGACGACCTTGCGCTCGTCGTTCGTTGCGGCGTGCGACCTTGCGGTAGCGGAGTTCGGCAAGGCGGATTTGGCGATAAACGGCGGCGACAACGTGTCGGACTATCCCGATTGGACGAAGTCGTGCGCGCTGCCCAAAAAGAACTTTCTCGACTTGAAGGCAAAGCTCGGCGCGGCGACCGCAGGCGTCACTAAGGACGGCAAAGCGCTGTACGTTTCGGGCAACAACGACATGATACTCGGCGACATCGGCACCGCCGACAACGCTCCGTACAATACCACCGACTTCTATGATTTTATGGACGAGTCGCTGGGAGTTTTGCAGGATTCGGAGAAGCTTGTCGCGCACTCGAGCCAAAAGCCCGGGGAGCGGTACCTCAACGCGTTTCACTATGTAATAGGCGGCTTCGACTTTATCGGTATCGACGTCGACCCCGACAGCGCGTTCAACACGCACGACGGCATTTACACCGACGAAACGCTGCGCTGGGTCAAGGCGAAAGCAGACGAAATCGACCGGACGGGCTATAGGCCCATTTTCGTCGTGGGACACCTGTCGGCAGGCTGCTATCAGAACAAAAAATACCACGAAACGTTTGACGGCAACGTGCCGCTGTTCTACGAAATGTTTAAGGGACACCGCAACGCGTTCTACCTCTACGGGCACATTCACGGCGAGAGCTGCTGCTATAAGGACTACTCGTCGGGCGCGGTGATTCACCTTAGAAACGCCGAGCCGCTCGACATCAATCTCGCGAGCCTCGATAACCGCGGCAAGGAATACGACTACACGTTCGTGCACATGGGCGGCTTGCGCCCGTTCGGCGACGAGTACTTTCTCCGCGACGGGCTGACGGGCTACGGCGGCAAGCCCGAAAAGGAGTTCTACCTCAAGACCGGCACGCCCACGCTCGCGCAGTACCTCGTGTTCGTCGCGGATGAGGAAAAGGTCACGTTCTATATCCGCAATACGGGCTCGGAGCCGGGGTACACGCCGTCCGACAAGCCGAAGCCCTACGTCGTCTACTACCAAAAACCGCGCGGATAAAAACCGAAAAGTTAAAATCAAAAACCGAAAGCGCCGAGGTTTGTCCCGACGCTTTTGCGTTATTTACAATGCTAAAAGCGGATAACGCAATGCCCCGGAGTTGACAAGACCGTCGACCTCGGGATATACTTAACGTAACCTCGATACAGAACAATACGGGAGGAAAACGATGAGAATAGGTGTTGCCGGACGTCCGGACGATTGGCTTGTCGCGGCGGAGAGGGGCTATGACTACTTCGAGGAAAATCTTGCGCCGATTGCCGCGATGACGGACGAGGAGTTTCGTGCGGTAAGGGAGCTTCCGCGAAGAACGGGGCTCAAGTCCGAGGCATTTAACTGCTTCTTTGACGGCGGCGTGAAGCTGTACGCCGAGCCGGACTCGTGGTTTCGCGACTACTGCGAGCGCGCGTTGGAAAGGGCTGCGATTCTGGGCGGAGAGATAGCCGTGATAGGTTCGGCAGGGGCGCGTTCGGTACCGAACGGCATGAGCCGCGAGGACGCCGAGAAGCGATTTATCGACATTCTGCGCATCGCCGGCGACGCGGCGGAAAAAGTGGGCATGCGCGTTGCTATAGAGCCGCTCAATCACTGCGAATGTAATTTCGTGAACACCGTCAGCGAGGGCGCCGAGCTTTGCCGCAGGACGGATCATAAATCCGTGGGCACGATTGTCGACTTTTATCATTACTTCGTCGAGAACGAAACGCCCGACGATTTGGTCAAGGCAAAAGACAGGTTGTGGCACGCGCACTTTGCGCGGCTTAATCCCGACAGGTGCTCGCCGCGAGAGGGCGACGAGGCTATGGTGCAAGAGTGCGCCGACGCGCTGAAAAACGCCGGGTATTCGGGCGGCAGAATCAGCCTCGAATGTTTTGTGCGCAAAAGCGTTCGCGACGATATTGACGAGGCGTTTTCGCTGATGGACGCGTTCCGCAGGGTTTAAGAGGAGAAAATTATGGATGAAAAACGAGCTACGGTTACGCCGACCTTTACGCCGACCTTATTGAAAATAATCAAATACGAGATAACGGGCAAGCTTCCCGATCCGTTTTTGTTCGAGGACGGACAACGGGTTGCGACCGAAGCCGATTGGGCGGCGCGGAAAAAGGAGCTTTATAAGTCCGTAATCGAACTTCAGTACGGCATACAACCGCCTGCCCCCGAGCTAATGGCTGTCGAAATGTTGTACAACGGCGACAAAACTCGCGTTTACAGGATAAAATCCGGAACCGAGGCGCACCCGGTTACGTTCAGAATGAAGCTGATTTTGCCGGACAACGCAGTAAATCCGCCCGTCATCGTGGACGGCGACGGCTGCTTCAATTACAGCATGGACAAGCAGTGGTTGGGGGCAGCTCTCGAGCGCGGCGTGGCGTGGGCGATTTTCGACAGAACCGAGATCGCGAACGACGTTATGGGCGAAAAGCGCGGCACTGGTCAGCTTTTCGAGGCGTACCCGGGACTTGAATGCGGCGCGCTTTCGGCGTGGGCTTGGGGCTACTCGCGAGTAGTTGATGCGTTGGAACAAATCGGGCTCGTCAATCTCGACTGCATAGCCTTTACGGGGCACTCGCGCGGCGGCAAGACGTGCGCACTCGCAGGAGCGCTGGACGAGCGCGTGGCAATTGTCAATCCCAACGAAACTTGCGCCGGGTCGTGCTCGTGCTATCGCTCGCACCTTGTGGCTTTGGACGAAAACGGCGCCGAAGCGCGTTCGGAGCGGCTGAGTGATTTGTGGCACAATTTCTATTATTGGATAGGAGAGGGAATGGGCAAGTACGTCGCTCGCGAGAGCGAGCTGCCGTTCGACTGTCACGAATTAAAGGCGATGATTGCGCCGCGCACGCTGTTCCTTTCCGAAGCCGCGCATGACATATGGAGCAATCCCGTGGGCGCGTGGCAGACCACCGTGGCGGCAAAGGAAGTCTACGACTTTCTCGGCGCAGGCGACGAGCTCTTTTGGTACTTCCGCCCGGGACGGCACGCGCATAAGACGGAGGACGTCGAAATGCTGGTGTCGTTGATAAAGCGCAGGGAAAACGGCGGCAAAGATTTCGACGACTCGCGGTTTTTCCGCCTGCCGTTCGAGGAAACGGCGATACCGCCGATTTACGATTGGAAAAATCCGAAAAGGAAATAGCATGAGAAAAAAGCGGAAGCGCGCGGAATTTTATCGCGGCTTCCGTTTTTTTGTTGATTTTTGCCCTCGGGCGTTTGCGTATAGCGCGCCGCGGTGTTATAATGGGAGTGGAGTGAATACGGACGAAAAACAACTTAATACCGTACCGCGGATGCACTACGTCGCGGCGTTTTTGCGGAACAATATCGTGCTTGTAGTCGCGCTCGTCGCGGCGGCGGTTTCGTGCTGCTTCGTGCCGCCCGACGGGGAGTACGTCGACTATTTCGATTTGAGAACGCTGTCGTCGCTGTTCGGAATGTCTGCGGTCATCACCGCAATGAAACGGCAGAACGTGTTTCGCGCGCTCGCGGACAAACTGATAAAGCGTTTTCGCACGACGCGTTCGCTCGTTGCCGCGCTGGTGGCGATTACCTATCTTGCCTCGATGCTGATTGCCAACGACATGGCGCTGCTCACGTTCCTGCCGCTCGGGTACTGCGCGCTTCACGCCGCCGGGAAGGAGGACAAAATGGCGTACACGTTCACCCTCCAGACGGTGGCGGCGAACCTCGGCGGCATGCTCACGCCCTTCGGCAATCCGCAGAACCTGTACCTGTACAACCGCTTTTCGATACCGACGGGCGAGTTCTTTCGCATCATGATTTTTCCCACGCTCGCGGCGGTGGCGGCGATAGCCCTGCTTTGTTTGTTCGTAAAGCGCGAGCCGATTGAGCCCCATGCCGATGAAGTCGCGTCGCCCGACAAGGCAAAAACCGCCGTTTACCTCGTCGCGTTCGCGTACATGATAGTAGTGGTGTTCCGCGTGGTGCCCTATTGGACGGCTTTTCTCGTAATTCCGCTGCTGCTCGTCCTCGACCGCGGCGCGCTCGCTCACGCCGATTATTCGCTGCTGCTCACGTTCTGCGCGTTTTTCGTCTTTACCGGCAATCTCGCAAGGATAAGCGCGGTGGACGCGTTCTTCCGCTTTCTGCTCGGCAAAAGCGTACTGCTCACGGGAGTGCTGTGCTGTCAGGCGATTTCCAATGTGCCCAGCGCGGTGCTTCTGTCGGGCTTTACGTCCGACTACGCGCGGCTGCTTGTCGCAGTCAATATCGGCGGTTGCGGCACGCTGATTTCATCGATGGCGAGCGTGATTTCATTCCGTAATTTCTCGCTGTACCGCCCCGGGGAGCGGCTTAAATACCTCGGCATAAACGCCGCCGTGAACTTTATGTGCCTTGTCGCGCTCACGCTGTTCTGCCTGTTCGTGCCGATATATCCGTAACGCCGCGCCGAAAGCTCGCGCTTAAACCGAAAACGCAAAATAATAAAACGCAGATAATAAAAAGACAGCCCGGGAGAAGCGCGATTACGCTTGCCGCCCGGGTTGTCCTATAAAATGAGGAAGGAAAGGAGCAGATTAAATATTGCGGTTGCAGTACAGCCGCTTGTAGATGTTAGAAGTGGACGGGGTGAGCAGCACGAACTCGCCGCTCGCGATTTCGTCGTAGTCCGCGCCGAACGCCGCCGAATAGTCGCGGATTAGCGGCAGGATTTCGGTTATGTCGGCGTTTTTCGTGACTTCGGTTTGCGGAGGAAGCGCGGTGGGAGCGGATGAGGAGCGGATATAGATTTTGCCGCCGTACTGTCCCGTCGCGCAGTAAGCGCCCACGGGGCATTCGTCGCGAACACCAAGCCCCAGCACGACTATCACGCCGCCTGCCTGATACTCGCCGAGGAAGTCGCCGGCTCTTCCGCCGATGACGATTTCGGGGACTTGCTCGCCGTACTCTTTCATGTGAATGCCTGCCCTGAAGCCTGCGTCGCCCTCGATAAGGATTTCGCCGCCGCGCATGGCGTAGCCCACGGTGTCGCCGCACCGCCCGAAAACGGTAATGCGTCCTGCGTTCATCGTGTCGCCGAGCGCGTCCTGAGCGTTGCCGAAAACGGTTATTTCCGCGCCGCCGAGGTACGCGCCGAGCGCGTTGCCGGGAGTGCCCGTAATAGTCAGCGACTTGTCCGACAAACCGCAGCCTATGTACCGCTGCCCGAGCGCGCCGTCGATTGCGATTTCGCGCGTGGGAGCGGTCCTTACGAGGCGGTTGAGCTCGTCGAACGGCATGTTTTTACAATTTATCGTCGTCATGATTTCACACCTCGCTTTACTCGCCGGCATGGCTTACGCCCAGAATTTCCAGCTCTTTTTCGTTGAGTCCCACGCCGCGCAGCATAAGACGGTTGCCGCGGAGCGCTTCGATGGAGTTTATGCCCATGCCGCCCATCATCTCCTTGATTTCGTTTGTCCAGGCGGTGACGAGGTTAATAAGCCGCCGCGAGCCCTCTTCGGGGTCGAGTCGCTTCATGAGCTCGGGGTCCTGCGTGGCGATGCCCCAATTACACTTGCCGGTGTGGCAGGATCGGCACATGTGGCAGCCCATCGCCATGAGCGCGGCGGTGCCGATATACACCGCGTCCGCGCCGAGCGCGATTGCCTTCACGACGTCCGCGCTCGAGCGAATCGAACCCGAAACCACCACCGAAACCTCGCTTCTGATGCCTTCTTGCCGCAGCCGCTCGTCGACCGCCGCGAGAGCGAGCTCGACGGGGATACCGACGTTGTCGCGGATTCGCGAGGGAGCCGCGCCCGTGCCGCCGCGGAAGCCGTCGATTGCGATTATGTCCGCGCCGCTTCTGGCGATACCGCTGGCGATTGCCGCCACGTTGTGCACCGCCGCAATCTTGACAATCACGGGCTTGCGGTATTCGGTGGCTTCTTTCAGCGAGAACACCAGCTGTCGCAAGTCCTCGATGCTGTAAATATCGTGGTGAGGAGCGGGGGAAATAGCGTCCGAGCCCTCGGGAATCATGCGCGTCGCCGCCACGTCCGAGCTTATCTTGCGCCCGGGGAGGTGACCGCCGATGCCGGGCTTCGCGCCCTGACCGATTTTTATCTCTATCGCCTCGCCTGCCGAGAGGTAGTCCTCCGTCACGCCGAAGCGGCCGCTTGCGACCTGCACTATCGTGTGCTTGCCATAGCGGTAAAAGTCGCGGTGAAGTCCGCCCTCGCCGGTGTTGTAGTAGGTGCCCAAAGCTTCCGCGGCTCTTGCGAGGCTCTCGTGAGCGTTTTTGGAAATCGAGCCGAAGCTCATCGCCGCGAACATAATCGGCGTTTCGAGCTTAAGGCAGGGGCGCTCGGGGGCGACAAGCTCGCCGTCCGCGCCGTAGTGTACGTTTTCGCTCTTTTTGCCGAGGTAAGTGCGCGTTTCCATCGGCTCGCGCAACGGGTCGATAGGCGGATTGGTGACCTGCGAGGCGTTTACGAGCAGCTTGTCGAAGTACACGGGGTAATCTTTTGGCGTGCCCATCGACGAGAGCAGCACGCCGCCCGTTTCGGCTTGCGCGTACACGTCGCGCATAAGGCTGTCGTTAAACGACGCGCCGGGCTTGAAGCAGTTGCCGCTTTTCACTATCTTTATCGCGTTCACGGGGCAGACGGCGGCGCAGCGGTGGCAAACCGCGCATTTACTTTCGTCCGCAAGCATCACGTTGTGTTTTTCGTCGAACGAGTGCACGCCGAACGCGCACTGCCGTTCGCACAGCCGACAGCGCACGCACCGCGAGTCGAGCCGCACTATTTCGTATTCGGGTTGAAAATAATTGATTTTCATCTTCACACCTCGAGCCTTGCAAACACGGGCTCTCCGCCGCGCGGAGTCCACAGCCTGTCGGGATGAGGGCAAATAGCCCTTATCGCACATTCCTCGCTCGCCACCAGCAAAGCGTCGTCCTTTTCCGCGGCAACCATACTGCGCAGCTTCAGCCTGTCGTTCAGCGCCATCATGCCGCCCTCAAAGCCTAAAATTATGCTGAACGGACCCGTGACCAGCAGCGACGGGAAGGACTTTCTGAGGGTGGTGAAACGCGCCTTTTCGCGCTCGGGCAGGCGTTCTATCTGCTCCCAGAACGGCGGCGCAATCACACGGGCAGTGTCATCGAGCGTCAGGTCCTTTTTGCGGTTGAGAAAGTCGATGATGTAGGTTATGACCTCGGTGTCGGTGAGCAGGGTGCACTTGTAGCCGTAGCTTTCGATATAGCGGCGATTGGCGTCGTAGCTGGAGATTTCGCCGTTGTGCACGACGGTGTAGTCAAGCAGAGAAAACGGGTGCGCGCCGCCCCACCAGCCCGGGGTGTTGGTGGGATAACGCCCGTGCGCCGTCCAGCAGTGCCCCTTGTACTCGTCGAGCCTATAAAACTCGCCCACGTCCTCGGGGAAGCCCACCGCTTTGAATACGCCCATATTCTTGCCGCTCGAGAAAACGTAGGCGCCGTCGATTTTTCGGTTGACGTTTATCACGCACTTTACCACGAATTCCTTTTCATCCAGCTGCGAAGCCGCGAGCTTGGTTTGCAGCGGCGAAACGAAGTACCGCCAGATAAGCGGCTCGTCGGTTATTCTCGGGTGCTTGCGCGTGGGGATTCTCGACAGGTTTACTATGTCGAAGTGCTCGTTTAGGAATTGCTCGGTTGCCTCTCGCGCCTTCATGTCGTTGTAAAAGACGTGCAGGGCGTATTGCTCCTTGTACTCGGGGTAAATACCGTAGCCGGCAAAGCCGCCGCCCAGACCGTTGGAACGGTCGTGCATGTACGAAATGGACTGAACTATCCTGTCGCCCGGAATACGCTCGCCCTTTTTCGAGAAGTAACCGCTTATCGCGCAGCCCGACGGGATACGCGCGTTGCCCTCGATGTATTTGTCTTGTCTGTCGTAATAGGTCATGTTGTTCCTTTCCTTTGGTTTCGGCAAAGCGTTTTTCGTATTCCGCGCGAGGCAAAACCGCCGCGATACGAAAAAAAGACGGCGCGAAAAAATCCGCGACGTCCTTGTCGATAGCCGTATGATAGCACTTCGCCGTGCTTTTGTCAAATGAATTGCGGATATTTGACGAGAAAAGTTTTTTGCGCTATAATAGCGGAAAACGGGCATGGAGCGACGTTCATGGCAAAGGACAATATCGAAAAAGAAATCGCGCGCGCGGCGGACGGCGTGAAAACGGTCAAGACGAGCGTTTACCTCGTGGGTAAGCGGCAGGCTGCGGCGGTGCTGATTGCAGGCGCGGTTATGCTTGCGGCGCTTATTTGCTACACGTTCGTGAATGTCGGAATCGTCAGGATAATTTCGCTCGTCGCAATCGGCGTTTGCGCGGCGTTCGTAATCGGGCTTTACGCGGCAATCCGAGCCAAGGGACCCGTGACCTATACCGCGGCATACTGCCGCGCCGACGACGGCACGGAAACGGTGATTCAGCGGCTTTCAAAGACTAAATTCGTTTTCGCCTGCGGTAAAAAAGTAATTGAGTGCGACCGCGGCTACGTCACGGGCGGTAAGCTTTTCCGCGAGGACTTGAGGTGGGATTGGTTCCGCTGTTTCGGGTGCGAGGAGGTTAAAAGCCTTAACTCGCGCGATAAAAAATACCGACTCCCGGGCGGCTCGCTGTGTTTAAGGGACGGCAAGGCGTACTACGCCGAAACGGGCAAGGCTCGCATCAGGTATTCCGAAATCAACGACGCAGGCGGCGCGATTGCCGTGCCGGACGTATTCTACCGCGCGATAAAGCGCGTTTGCCCCGACGAAAGCCTGCTCGCGTTCGTTCGCCCCGACGGGAAAGCGTGAGTAACGGCGGCGATTATCGCGATTTTACCGAAGCTTCATCGCGGCGCGCCCGAAAACCGAGGTTAAAACGGCAAGACCGTGGCAATAATTACCTTTGATTATTATCGGAGGTAATTTTTTTATGAATATGTACGTCGAAGCGCTGCTGCGCACGCTCCTGTCCATTGCCGTCATTTTCGTGCTCGCGCGGCTCAACGGCTCCAAGCAGGTGTCGCAGCTCACGTTCTACGACTATATCGTGGGCATTTCCGCAGGCTCGATTTCCGCCGCGATGTGCATCGAGGAGGACATCGACATCTGGGTGTGCCTCATCGCCGTCACCATTTTCATGCTGTCGTCGCTGTTCTTCTCGGTGCTCACCTCGAAGAGCATAATTCTGCGGCGGCTTTTCACCGGGCAGGCGGTATTTCTCATCGACGAGGGCGAGATTTCCTACGACGGATTGCGCCGCGCGCACTTCGACCTGAACGACTTGATGCGCGAGCTTCGGGCGCAGGGGTATTTTGATTTCAATCAGGTCAACTACGCCATACTCGAGGCAAACGGCAACTTATCCGTGATGCCGAAAGCCGGCGACCGTCCGCTCACCGCCGCCGAGTCGGGCGTGTCGCTGCCCGAGGACGGACTGCTGTCCAACGTAGTGCTCGACGGCAAGATTATGAAGGGCAACCTGACCGCGTTCGGCAAAACGCCCGAATGGCTGCGAGGCGAGCTGAAAAGACAGGGCGTCGCCGCGCTCCGCGACGTAATGCTCGCCACGCTCAACGAGTCGGGTGAACTGAACGTCTACTTCAAAAACAAGGGTCAGGAGCAAACCAAACGCACGATTTTCCAATAGTAAACCGCGTATTAAACGAAAAACGCCCGTAGAAACGTCGATTGCTTCTACGGGCGTTGTTTTGCGCGTGTTATTATGCTCCTCATAATGACGGTTAAGGACGTGAACTGCACGCTAAATTTTAAATCGAACGAGAAGCCTGCGTTTTACCTCGTCATCCGAGAAGCAAAACCATAAGGTTTCAACGTGGAATCCCGGGCATGGAGCGAATACTAATCCTTATTTTCCCACGAGTGGCGCGTTTCGTCACGGGAGCGCGGTTGTTTTCATATATATAGGCAATGATGACCTATCGGGAAGTAACGGAAAGGATATCAGACATCGGGCGGCGCGGCGCGGAAACGGGTAGTATCGGGCGGTCGGAGTGCGGGAGCGAAATCCCGTTTATAAAAATCGGTCGAGGCAAGCCGACGATAATCGTCACGGCGGCTATTCACGCGCGCGAAAACGTGACCGCTTCGCTCGCGCTCGACATGGCGGAGTACGCGCGAGAGTCGGCGGCAGACGGCTCGCTGTATTTTCTGCCCATGCTCAACCCCGACGGCGCGCGGCTGATAGAGGAGGGTGCGGCGGCGTTCGGGCAGGAAAGCGCGGAATTTTTGCTGCGAGTCAACGGCGGCAATCGCGACTTCTCGCTGTGGAAAGCGAACGGGCAAGCCGTAGACCTCAACGTCAATTTTGACGCGAGGTGGGGCGAGGGCAGCCTTAACCGTTTCGTGCCGAGCCCCGAAAGTTATGTGGGCAAGCAGCCGTTTTCCGCCGCCGAAACGCGCGCGCTTCGCGACTTCACGCTGTCGGCAAAGCCCGATTGCACGCTGTCGCTGCACGCGAAGGGACGCGTGGTTTATTGGTATTTTCACCAGAGCGGCGAAGTTAAGGCTCGCGACCGCCGCATTGCCGAATTTATCGCGAGAGAAACGGGTTACGCGCTAGGCGAAGCGTACACGACGAGCACGGGCGGTTACAAAGATTGGTGCGTGGAAAGGCTCGGCATACCGGCGTTCACAATCGAGGCGGTATCCGATTATCTCCGTCATCCGCTCCCCGACGACGCGCTCGCGGCGAGTGAAAAAGCCGCGCTCGTTCCGCTCCCCGTCAGACTCCTGCGCGAGCTTTGACCTTCCGCGCAATGCCGCCGCCCGGAAAAAGCCCGACGTTGTTTTTGCCGTTATCGGCAATGTTTACGGATATAATTCGTATAGAACGTGCAAAGTCTTGCCGCTATCGGCAATATTACGCCCATTTTCGCACCGAAAGTTCTTTACTTTTTGCCGATAAAGGGGTATAAAGATAATGGACAAAAAATCGAGAGGATTGGCAATGACGAGCGACGAAAAAATAATGAAAAAGTGCCTGGGGCTCGCGGCGCGCGCGGCGGCGAACGGCGACGTGCCGATTGGCTGCATAATCACCGACGCCGACGGCAAAATCGTGGCGCGCGCTTTTAACAGCAGGGAAAAGGACGCCGACCCGACCGCTCACGCCGAGGTACTTGCGCTGAGAAAAGCCGGGCGGCGGCTTAAACTCAAAAACCTGTCGGGTTGCACGCTGTACGTCACGCTGGAGCCCTGCGTAATGTGCGCCGGGGCGATAGTCAACGCGCGGATAGAGCGCGTGGTGTTCGGCGCCTACGACCGCCGCTTCGGCTGCTGCGGCTCGAAGGACAACCTCGCGGACTGCGACAAATTCAACCATCGCGCCCGCGTTACGGGCGGAGTGCTGGAGGGCGAGTGTGCCGGAGCGTTGTCGGCGTTCTTTGCCGCGCTTCGGGAGGAAAAACGCGAAAAGCGCAACGCGGACTAGCGACGAGCGGCGGAAAGAAAAGCAATTATCGGCGCAATTACGGCGTTTAGCCGCGCGATAACGTTGACAAAAGTCGGACGGTAGGGTATAATAGACTAGGTATGGGTAAATCTTATTGCGGTTTAATATTAAAGACGTCCTACGACAAGATGGGCGAAACGTCGGGCATCGACATTTTAGGAAAAACGATGCTGGATTGGGTTTCGCTTGCGCTGTCGGGCGTGGAAACCGACGTTGCGGACTACGAGCGGCACCTCGAGATGCCTGCGCTCGTCAAGCCGCACGTTCGCCCCGGGTACGACTATATAGTCGTGCTGTTTTCCGACACTCCGCTCATCACCAAAAAGACGGTGAACGCGGCGGTGGACGAGGCGTACAACAGCGGCAAAACCGTGATTAAGATGACGCGCGGCTACGTTTTCAACTGCGCGTACATAATGAACGCCGACAAAATCTACACCGAAAACACGTTCTACTTCGACGAAGAGGACTTTATCACCGCGTTCAGCTACAAGCAAGTGGGGCTTATCACCGACATACTCAAAAACCGCATACTCGACTTCCACATGGGTCAGGGCGTGCACTTCGAGGACATCGCTTGCACCGTTATCGGCTGCGACGTAATCATCGACGAGGACGTGACGGTGGGCTTTAACAACGTCATTCGCGGCAAAACGCACATAAAGAGCGGCGCGAGAATAGGCAACGGCAACGTCATCGAGGACTGCGTCATCGAGAGCGGGGCAAAGATAGAGGCTTCGCACCTTAAACGCAGCGTTATCGGCAGGGGCACGAGCGTGGGACCCTACGCCAACCTTCGCGAGAACAATATCGTGGGCGAGAACTGCAAAATCGGCGATTTCGTCGAGCTCAAGGCATGCAAAATCGGCGACGGCACGAAGATGTCGCACCTTACTTATGCAGGGAACCTCGTCATCGGCAAGAACTGCAACGTGGGCGCCGGCGTGGTGTTCGCTAACTACGACGGCAAGGACAAGCACACCACCGTCGTGGGCGACGAAGTGTTTATCGGCTCGTCGTCGACGATTATCGCTCCCGTGGAAATCCTCGACAGGGCGTTCGTGGCGGCAGGCTCGGTCATAAACTCCGACGTTCCCAAGGACGCTTTGGCTATCGGGCGCGCGCGTCAGGTGGTAAAGCGCGGCTGGGAAAACAACAAGTACGTCAAAAAAGACTAGCGGCAAACCGCCCTAGGGCGCCCTCAAGGCGCGACGCGCGGCAGAAACACTTATGAAATTATCCGTCAAGGCACGGACAAGCAATATTTTTACGGAGGCTCAATCAACATGATTGCACACGGAAACAAAATCAAGCTCTTTGCAGGCAACGGCTCGCCGGCTCTTGCCAAGGAAATCGCAAAGGAGCTTAACATGCCGCTCGGCGAAATCAAGGTCGGCAAGTTCTCCGACGGAGAAACCAGCGTCCAAATCGACGAAACGGTCAGAGGCTGTGACGTATTCATTATACAGTCGACTTCGACCCCGGTCAACGATAACCTTGTCGAACTGCTGGTCATGATAGACGCTATGCGCCGCGCGTCCGCAGGCCGTATCACCGCCGTCGTTCCTTACTTCGGCTATGCCCGTCAGGACCGCAAGGCTCGCGCTCGCGACCCGATTACCGCCAAGCTCGTCGCCGACATTCTCACCGCAGCCGGCGCCGACCGCGTGCTCACCATGGACCTTCACGCGCCGCAGATTCAGGGTTTCTTCGACATCCCCGTCGACAACCTGCTCGGAAGCTCGGTGCTGTGCAAGTATATCAAGGACAAAGCGTTCGTAAAGCGCGACGACCTCATCGTCGTTTCGCCCGACGTCGGCTCCGTTTCGCGCGCTCGCGCAATGGCTAATCAGCTCGATTGTCCGCTCGCCATCGTCGACAAACGTCGCCCGAAAGCCAACGTCATGGAAGTCATGAACATCGTCGGCGACGTCAGCGGCAAGACCTGCCTGCTCATCGACGACATGATTGACACCGCCGGTACCATCACTCAGGGCGCGAAAGCCCTCGTCGAAGTGGGCGGAGCAAAGGAAGTCTACGTTTGCTGCACTCACGCCGTGCTCAGCGGCCCCGCAATCGAAAGGCTGGAAAACTCCGTCATCAAAAAGGTGTATATGCTCAATACCATCGAGCTCACCGAAGACAAAAAAATCTCCAAAATCGAGGAAATCACCGTCGCTCCGCTGTTTGCTCGCGCTATCGAGAGTATTTTTGCGGAGTTGCCGTTGTCCAGACTCTACGAATAATTAAAGCCGGTCTTTTTTGCTCTTTTCTGTGAAGTCTTGCCGGCAGTACGTCCTTACGGGGTAAAGGCGTCTTTTCCGCGCTTTTGTACGAAACCTCGCTAGACGTATAACCCGATACGCCGTCGCTCGGTTTCGCACAAAATCATCGAAAAATCCGCTCTTTACCGTTTTGTGTAAGCGCATTGTCTTTTCCGCATTTTCTCGGAGAAAACAATAGGCGTTACTTGGGTATTGCCGTCGCTTGCAATAGGTAAAAACATTAGAAGCGGAATTAAATCACAAATACAAACGAACTGAGGGATTATTGCGGTTTCTCCGTTCGTTTTTTTGTAGAGCCCAAAAGGCGCGGCGAGTCGCGCGCAAAATCAGATCAGAGGAAATTATCAAAGGAAATTATCAAATGACGTTCAGAGACCTCGCGTTAAGCGAAAGCGTGCTTCGCGCGATAGAAGAAATAGGCTATGAAAAGCCGTCGCCCATTCAGGAAAAGGCTATTCCCCCGGCGCTTGCCGGCAGGGACGTTCTCGGGTGCGCGCAGACGGGCACGGGCAAAACGGCGGCGTTCGCGTTGCCCGTTCTCGAAGAGCTGGCGCGGCGCAGTACGTTTTCGGGCAAAATCCGCGCGCTTGTGCTCACGCCCACTCGCGAGCTCGCCCTGCAAATCGAGGAGTCGTTTCACTCTTACGGCAAATATCTCCCGTACCGCGTGGGGCTCGTTATGGGCGGCGTGGCGCAGGGCAATCAGATTGCCGCGCTTCACCGCGGCGTGGACGTGCTCGTCGCCACCCCCGGGCGGCTGCTCGACCTGCAGTCGCAGCGGCACGTCGACCTTTCGGGCGTGGAGTTTTTCGTGCTGGACGAAGCCGACCGCATGCTCGACATGGGCTTTATCCACGACGTCAAAAAGGTGATTGCGCTGCTGCCGCAGAAAAAACAGACGATGTTCTTCACCGCCACGATGCCGCCTGAGATTGACAAGCTCGCAAAGTCGCTGCTCGTAAACCCTGCTTCCGTTGCCGTCACGCCCGTGTCGAGCACGGTGGAACTCACCGAGCAGTCGGTGTATTTTACCGACAAGGCGAGCAAGACCGACCTTTTAATCGAGCTGTTTAAGACGGGTAAGGTGGAAACGCCCTGCCTCGTGTTCACGCGTACCAAGTACGGCGCGGACAAGCTCGCCCGAAAACTCAAGGCGGCAGGAGTGACCGCCATGGCTATCCACGGCGACAAGTCGCAGGGAGCCAGACAAAACGCGCTCGACAGCTTCAAAAAGGGCAAAATCATGGCGTTGGTCGCCACCGATATTGCCGCTCGCGGCATCGACGTAGCCGCGCTGCCGTCCGTCGTCAACTACGAGCTTCCCAACGTCCCCGAAACCTACGTTCACCGCATCGGCAGAACGGGCAGAGCAGGCAGAAGCGGCGTTGCCGTTTCGCTGTGCGACATCGACGAAAAGGACTACCTCCGCGACATCGAAAAGCTTATCGGCAAGCATGTGACCGAAGCCGCCGACAATCCGTTCCCCATGACGGTTTTCGAGAAATCGCCGCCCAAAACCCCGGGGCGCAAGCCGTCCGCGCAGCCTGCCGAGCATAAGGACAATAAGAACAAACAGGCGGAAAACGCCGCGAATAAGCCTTTCGAAAAGAAAGCGGAACCTAAGAAAACTCAGCTGCAAAAACCGCCCGTGAAAACCGCCGCGCCGCCGCAAAAACCGCAGTTCCCCGGCAAAAAACAGGAACGCCGCAAGCAGAATAACGGCAATCCGAGCTTAGACGCTAAGGATTCGGCAAAGGGCAACGCTCCCGTAAAGTCGGGCGGAAAGCCGTCGGCACACTCCGGTAGCGCAAAAGCCGCGCCGATAGCCGCAAGCAACGCCGCGAACGACAACGCCGCGAATAACGGAGCAAACAAACGCCGCAATCGCTTCCGTCGCCGCAAAAAGCCGGTCAAAGGCGAATAGCCGATTTAATGTAATTACGGCTAAGCAATCGCTTAGCGCACGCGCTTGTGCGAAACAGTCGAGCAAACTCGTTCGGCTGTTTTTTTGCTTGCGCGGACTAATCGATTAAACAAAGAGAGCCGACGGCGGCAGTAGTCCGAAAGATTATCGGAGAAATCTCGCAAAGAATGGCGGAAACGCAAATCACCCCGTCGATTTCTTTGATTTTCCGCGTAAGTTGTGGTAAAATTCTTACGAAAAGCAAGCGCGCCGACAATACGCAGAGGGCGCTCGGGAGGGGGCATAGCCTTAAAATGAAGCTGAAAGGAGCAAGGCACATAAAATCCGAAGAGGGCGTTTCGGTCAAGGTTTACCGCCACGGCAGCAGCAATCGGCACTCGCACGAGTTCGTCGAGCTTGTTTACGTTCTCGACGGACACGCGCGGCACGTCGTGGGTAACGAGGTCATGGACGTCAAAAAAGGCGACGTGATTCTCATGGACGCAGGCGTCGAGCACGAGTTCGCCACCGAAAAGGACGAGCGGATTACGCTGTGCAATTGCTTATTTTATCCCGAGTTTCTCACGCGCGTCATTACGGGCGATAACTTTATCGACCTTGCCTACGACATGTTCTTTTCGGGCTATGAGGACGAGCACGGCGCAAAGGGCTATTTGTGTCTGCTCGGCGCCGACACGAGCGAAATAGGACGGCTGGTGCTCACTATGGTCGACGAGCAGGAGAAAAAACAGGAGGGGTACCTTAAAGTCATTCGTTCGTTGCTGTCGGTGGTGCTGATAAAGACTTTTCGGCTGTGCGAGAGCGAAAACCGCCCGACGATTCCGTCGGCTCAGCGCAAAATCGTCAGCGAAATAATCGACTATGTAACGGCGCACGACAGCAAGTCGCTGTCAGTGGGCGTGATTTCTCACGCGATGTTCTTCTCGCCCTCGTACCTTAGCCGCATCTTCAAGCAGCAAACGGGCAAATCGCTGGTGAGCTTCATTCAGGCGAAGAAAATCGAAACCGCCGCAGAGCTGTTGCGCTCCACGTCTTACCCCGTGGAGAAAATCATGCTCGACGTGGGCTATGCCGACAAGAAGCACTTTTACGAGGTCTTTGCCGCCGCCTACGGCACCACTCCCGGCGAGTATCGCGCCTCCGGCAGCCCTCGCGAATAAAAAGAAAATATAGAAAAAAACAGGCGAAGATGGCGACAAGGGCGTTATAAGAAGAGCGGAGGCAAGCGATTTCCGGGGATAAACAAGCTCCTCTATAAGGTGCAGAAGGTGCACGGCGACGCGCGTCCGGATTTATTCAGGGCAGGCGCGAAGAAGTATACCGACGAGCAGCCTGTAAAAATAATCGGCAGCGATTCCACGCCCGTTTTCGTGCTTGAAAAGAACGGACAGGTGCTCGGCTATGAGTTTTGCACATTCAGACAGGTCGCGGACAGCAGCACGCTGACGGCGATAAAGACGCTGTACATCGACGATTTGTGCGTGCGGCACGAATAAATCACGGGAGAGGACGATTATGGATAAAGCAAGCTACGTTTACATAGCGGCGGCGGACAGCGGCGCGGAAGCTAAAGCGGCGGCTGACTTCGTTTGCGGCGGCGAGCACGACGAGCAAACGCTCGCGTCGGCACTTGCCGAGTGCGACAGGCTGGGCAAGAACGCGTACCTGTATAACGGCGTTTACAATATCGACGGGTTTCGGGACGTGGGCGACGGCGGTCCGAGGGCGGCGATAGTTTTACCGCGCTCGCACCGCGAGATAGCGATTATCGGGCAAAACCACGAGTACGGCATTCAAAAATCGTTCCGTAACGGCGTGGTGTTTTACGTTTCGGCGGCGGCGTTGACTTGCGCGGACGGAGCGGAAGCTTCCGTCGTGCGCGGCGGTTGGACGGAAGCCGGCATACAAAACGGTTCGAGCCTGAGAATGGAAAACCTTGCCGTGGCGCTGGCAAACAACGCTCAAGCGGTGCGCTGCGTCGATCTCAGGAGAACGGACAGAGCGGAAATCAAAAACTTGACTATGATTTCCTACGGCGACGCGCTGGAAAACGACGGCGTGGGGCTGGACGTCACCGCGCCGCTGCCGAAAAAGGGCTGCATAGGCTTGACGATGACCGACGGTAGCAACTACAATTACAGCAACTACACAAACGTGCATGCCTACGGCTTCGACGAGGGCATACAGGTTGGCGGTGAGCACGTCGTGTGCGTAAACTGCGGCGCGACGGGCGGCAATTACGGCTTCACGTTCGGCAATTACGAAGTTCATTGCGGCTCGAATCACCCCATAACGCTGATAAACTGCCTCGACGAGCGCAACGTAAATCTGCCGTACTTCGGCAAGTGGTGCGGCGACGAAGCCCCCGGCGGAAAAACGCGGCTTCGGGGCGCGCAGGAAGTGACGTTTGTCGGCTTCAATATCGAGCGCACGGCGGAGCATACCCCGGGCGGACGGCTCGGCGAGCTTATGCGCGAGGAAATCCCCGGGCTGTGGCGCGGCAGCGTAGACTTCACCGCCCAGACAGCCTGGAACAGCCTCAACGCCGTCGACTTCAAGCTGTGGGAGAGCGACGGCTCGGGCAGCGGCATGAGAACGCGCAACGTCTGCCACAAGGCGGTGTGCGGTACGCTCGAGCGGCTGTCGTACTATCCCTCGCTCGGTCAGCAGGTTTTCGACACCGACCTTAACAAAATGCTGGTTTGCGTAGACCCCGACCTCAAAAAATGGGTGGACTTCGACGGGCGCGAAGCGTGACAATCGACCGAAAGCAGCGATTGAGCGCAAGAAACGCGAGCGGCGGCAAAATAATTCGGCATTACGAACTTTACAACCGCCGCACATAATGCTATAATACCGAAAGAAGCAAGGTTAAGAGGTCGGCAAAAATACTTTTCGGCTGTGTTTTCAGCCGCCTCGGAGAATAATCATGAGTAAAAATACCGGAGTGGGCGTGGGCTCGTATGCCGCGCGCGGCGAACCTAGGGAAAATTACACCGCGAGGTATCACGAGCAATGGACGAGTCATCACGAAAAGCGGCTTGCGACGGGGTTACCCGTCGTGCCTTGCGTGGCTATGGGCCGGAATCCGCAGCCCCGAATCGACGCGCCCGTAGTGTGGTACGGCTACCCCGAGGGCAATTTGAAAATTATTTTTGCGTTTATAACAGACGTTTATGATAGTTGTATATACAAGCATGCATGTACAACTATTTTTTATTACGGGAGCGGAAAAAGAAAAGTCTGACAAAAAAATGATATGTTTTGAAAAAAGCGCGGATATTGTCATCGCTCGTGGCGGTCGGGTATAATATTCTCACGAAATTAAACAGGGAGAAGGGGAATTGAAAAGATTACGCGCAATGATAGCCGTTCTGGCGGCGGTAGCGATTGCCGCTTCGTGCTCGTCGGCAACGCCCGAAATCGATTCCGCCCCGGATGACGACATGAAAGCAAGATACGTTGAAGCCGCAGGGAATTGCCTAGAATGGATTGAAAAGCAGATGCTCACTTTTGACGGCGGAGCCTGGGGAGTGTACGAGCGCATACGCATCTCGAAAAACGAGCGCGTAAGCCTGTGCCGCCCCGACACCGCTTCGGAGTATTTACTCGCCGTGCATCTGTACCGCAAGGCGACGGGCAAGGAAGTTTATGCGCGCGAGTTCGACAACGTTTTGGGCTGGCTGGAAAAGGCGCGCAACGGTAGCGAGAGCGGCGAGAAAGGCGGTTTTCCGTTCGCGTATATAGGCGGCAAAAAGCAGTATTCGGGCAGCGACATTACGCTGTACCAGAACGACAACGGCAAGATTATATCCAACCTCATAGAAATCTACCGCGACACGCGCGACGAGCGGCTTCTCGGGCTCGCGTGCGCTTCGGGCGAATTCTGGCTGAGTTCGCAGCGCGACGACGGCAGTTTTATAGACGGCGAAAGAGTGAACGGCGACGCGCACTCGCCCTTTTCCGTGCTGTGGATGATGCGCGCGATGTATGACCTCTATGACGTAACGGGCGACGAGCGGTATTTTGCCGCCGCCGAAAAAGCGTTCGCGCTGGCGCAGACGTTTATCGAGAACGGCAGAGTAAAGACCGCCTACGAGCTGGAGCGGTGCGAAAACTGGCGACCCGTTTCGTCCGAAAACTACATTGCGCTGCTCGCGTTTTGCGCCTCGGGGCTCGTGAGCGGCGACGAACGGCTGAAAAAAGCCGGCGACAGAGTGTCGGACTTCTGCCTGTCGCTGATAGATGAAAATACGGGCGGAGTGCTGAACTGCACGCCCGAAACGCGCGACGCGTCGGAGAGCAACAACCCCTACATACTCGACCTCGTGTATACCGAGGGGTTTGCGCTGAACGGGCTGTACTACGCCTACCGCGCGCTCGAAAACAAGACGTTTCTGATAAAGGCGAAGAATCTGGGCGACTTTTTGTGTTCGATTCAGATAAAAAACACCTCGCCGCTCATCGACGGAGCATGGCGAGGAATGTACGACCTTAAAACGGGCGCTTACGGCGGCAGTATTCACGAAAGCAGCTCGGCGGAGGAGGGCGGCTCGGACTCGGTGTACGCAGGCTGGTGTTCGCTGGTCAACGCCGCCGGGCTACTCAGGCTTGCGACGCTGTGATTGCTCGCGATGGACGCGCTTGTATGCCTGCGGCGACGAGCCGAACTTGCTTTTGAAGGACTTTGAAAAGGCGTAAAGCGAGCTGAAATTCAGTTTTTCGGCGATTTGGCTTGCGCTGAGCTTGCCCTCCTGGAGCAGCAGCCGCGCCACCTCGAGCTTGCGCGAGCGGTAATAGTCGTTCAGCGTGCGCCCCGTGGTGGAGTGAAAAGTCGTGGACAGATAGCTGTAATTATAGCTGAAAACGGAGCCGAGCTCGCTTAGTCCCGTCATCGAATAGACGTGCGTGTCGATGTAATTCATCACGCGGTAGCAGAGCTGCTCGTCGGACGAAACGTCGTCGGCGCGCGCCGCGACGGCGTGCCGCTTGAGGTCGCGCACGATGTAGTAAACGGTTTGCAGGAATATGCAGGACAGCACGCGCTCGGAATACTCGTCCTCCGCCGACAGCTCGGCAATCGCCTGCGAAACGAGGCTCGCGATTCGGTCGTCGCGGAAAATACGCGTGCCGAGGCTGAGCGTGCTCATCACCTCCGCGAGGTCTGCTTTAAGCTCCGGGTCGTCGGTGTTAAAGGCAAAGAAATCGTATTTGAGCGGATTGACTTTGCTGGTCACCACGTCGTGGAAGTCGCCGGGGAACGAGAAATAAATATCGCCCTTTCCGACGCTAAGCCGCTGGTCGTTGGTGACCACCGCGCCCTCGCCGTCGGTGACGATTGTCAGCTCGAAACAATCGCCGTGCAGGTGCGTGCCGATAATCGTCGAGGGCGAGCAGAACAGCCGTCCCGCCTGATAAAGCTTCACGAGCCCGAATGCGCGCTCGTTGCCGCTGAGGTAATTGAAGTCCAGAAAATAATTGCGCTCGGTCATTTTGGGCGATTTCCTCCGTATACCGCGATTATATACCGAATTTCGGCGATTGTCAACAAAAGGGCAAGAAACAGGCTGTAAAAAAGAGGAAATACAGGACTAAACGAAAAAAATGACAAATTTTAGTCAACAACAGGGTATTTACAGACATAGGACGGCGTGATACAATTATCGTATAACGAGAACGCGGCGGCAAAGCCCGGGGACTCGACTGAAAACCGAAGAGGAGCGGTAAAGTGACAGGAGCAAATACGGACGTTAAACCGACAACGAGGCTTGCCGGAATAAACAAGAGGAAAAGGCGCGGATTTTTCAATCAACGCACGTTGTTTATCGTGACGATTCTGGCGGTACCGGTGCTGAATTGGCTGATATTCTGGCTGTTCGTCAACGTGCAGACGATTGCGCTCGCGTTCCGCGACGCGCGTACCGACGCGTTGACGCTGAAAAATTTTGTGACGTTCTGGAACGACCTCACCACGCCCGTCGGAAACAGCGTGGGCGTTGCGCTGAAGAACACGCTCATCTACTTTGCTACGGATATGCTGATAAAGCTTCCGCTGTCGCTGGCGATCGCGTACTTTATCTACAAGCGCATAAAGGGCTATAAGTTTTTCCGCATAGTGTTCTACCTGCCTGCGATAATCTCCGGCGTGGTAATGGTCACGGCGTACACCAAGATAATCGACCCCAACGGACCGCTCGACTCCATAATCAAGCTTTTCGGCGGCAAGATTCCGCCCTACGGACTGCTCGGACACAAGGACACCGCGACCGCCGCGATTGTGGGCTATTATATCTGGACGGGCTTTACCACCAACGTTTTGCTGTTCAGCGGCGCGATGTCGAGGCTTCCGCTCGAGATACTCGAGTCGGCAAAGCTCGAGGGCTGCGGACCGTGGAAGGAAATAACGAAAATCGTGTTTCCGCTCATCTGGCCGACCGTCACCACCGTGATAATCTTCACGCTGACGGGCATATTCAACGCCGGCGGACCGATACTTCTGTTCGGCGCCGACCAATACGAAACGACGACTATTTCCTATTGGATATTCAAGCAGCTTTACGGCGACGGAATACAGGGCGGCACGGGCAACTACAACGTGGTTTCCTGCACGGGACTGTGTTTCACGATGGTGGGCGTGCCGATAATCATGACGATACGCTGGCTGCTCGAGCGCAGAGAAAGCGCGGAATACTGAAAGGAGGGGCTTATGACGACGAAACTTCAACCGAAGCTCAAATTTCGCCGCGACGACGGCGTGGCTGTGCTGACAAAGCGCGGCAAAGCGGAAAGAATACTTTATTCGTTTGCGTTTTTGCTGTTCTCGCTGTACGCGCTGACTATCGTGTACGCGCTGTTCTACCTGTTCATAAACTCGTTTCAGGATAAGCTGACCTACATAGACAACCTCGCCGCCGGCAAGCCGTTTGCGCTTCCGAAAAAACCGAGGCTTACCAACTACAAGGACGCGATTTCCGGAATGGCTATGGTGGATTGGTACGGCAACAAAGTGTATCTTCCGGAAATGTTTTTCAACAGCGTCTGGTACTGCGCGATTAACATAATCGGCACCGTGACGATGAGCGCGTTCACGGGTTATGTGATTGCCAAGTACCGCTTCCGCGGCAGGAGCGTAATCTATACGCTCGCGATATTCTCGATGACCATTCCCGTCGTGGGCACTGCCGGCGCGACGTTCAAGCTGGTTTCCGACATGGGCATTTACGACACGCCGCTGTTTGTCGTCGTCACGTCGCTCAGCGGTTTCGGCGTAAACTTCCTGATGATGTACGGCTTCTTCAACTCTATATCCTGGAGTTACGCCGAAGCGGTGTTCATCGACGGCGGCGGACACTTCACCGTGTTCTTCAAAATCATGCTGCCGCTTGCGTTCATGCCGATGCTGACAATCGCGATAATCTCGTTCATCGGCTGCTGGAACGACTATATGACGGTCTTACTGTATCTTCCCGATTACCCCACGGTGGCGGCAGGGCTCCAACGCAGCAACTTTTTGCGCGAGGGCAACATGCCGGCGTACTTTGCCGGGCTCGTGCTGTCGGTAGTGCCCGTCATCGTCGTGTTCTCGTGCTGCTCGGACACGATAATGAAGAACTTTACCATGGGCGGACTGAAAGGCTAGAAAACGCTTATAGATCGATAAATACGGAGGTAACTCATGAAAAAATTAGTTTATTTGCTGCTCGCTGCGGTTATGTCGTTTTCCGTTTTCGGCGCGGTAGGGTGCAAGCCCAAGACCCCCGACGACTCGGAAAACGTATTGGAAGTGTTTTGCACCGACAAGGGCTACGGCACGAAATGGTGCTCCGACCTTATGGATTTATTCCAACAGCAGGATTGGGTCAAGGATAAGTACCCCAACCTCACCGTGCTGCCGCTGAGGGCCAACGACGTCGAGAACTTTACCGCCTCGCGCATAGACGCAGGCGAGAAAAACAACTCGATTGATTTGTTCTTCGACACTTCGCTCGGGTGGGATTACATGGGCGTGGGACCGTCGGGCAAGGAGCGTTGCGCCGACCTTACCGAAACGGTGTACAATTCGCTCGTTCCCGGCGAAGAGGACAGAGGAGTCAAGGTAGTCGACAAGATCCTCTCGAGCTATAACATGGTCAACGCCTACTACGACCCGAACGACCCCACAGCCGACACGAAGTATTACTTTATGTCCTGGGCAGGCGGCATGGAGGGTCTTCTCTACAACAAGGATTTACTCGACGAAATGGGATTGAAAACGCCCAACACCACCGACGAGCTCGACGCGGTGTGCGCCGCCATAGCCGCGAGAAGGGACTCTGCCGACGGCAAGTACAACCTCGGCTACTCGTTCATTCAGTCCAAGGACGCGGACTATTGGGCTTACCTGTTCAATATCTGGTGGGCGCAGTATCAGGGGGCGCAGGGCTTTACGGATTTTTGGAACGGCGTGGACGAGAACAGAATTTCCAAAAACATCTTCACCCAGAAGGGCAGAATAAGAGCGCTCGAAGTCTACGAAAAGCTGCTTAAATACGACAAGGGTTACCTTAACCCGTCGTCGGGCACCTACGATTTCAAGACCGCGCAGACGATGTTCCTCAAGGGCAACGGCGTGTTCCACGCAAACGGCGATTGGTTCGACAACGAAATGTCCTCCATTCGCGCGGACGTCAAGTCGCAGCAGGGCCTTGACTACGATATTCGCATGCTGAGAACGCCCGTCATGAGCTCTATCGTGGAAACGCTGGAGAACAAGGAAATGACCGACGAAACGCTGTCGGCGGTGATTACCGCGGTGGACGAGGGCAAGACGAGCTTTGACGGCGTGAGCGCGGCGGACTTTGCGAAAATCCGCGAAGCGCGCTCTATCGTGTATTCGGTGGGCTCGGCGCACGTTTCCGCAATCCCGGCTTACGCCGCAGGCAAGGACGTCGCGATGGACTTTTTGCGGTTTATGGCAACAGACGTCGCCAACGAATCGTATATCCGCAGTACGGGCGGAGCTTCGCTGCCCGTCAAGTACAACGTTATCGAAAAGAACCCCGAGCTGTACGCTTCGCTGTCGACTCTGCAAAAATCGCGGCTCGAGTACTTTAACAACGGCGCGTTCGAGATTTACACGCTGCCGCAGGAACGCGCGTTCCCGTTGTACCGCTACGGCGACGTAAAGCCGTTCTCGTCGGCGGCTTACTACGCGACGTTCAGCGCCGAGGGGAACAAGAAAACGCCTGCCGACTACCAGCGCGAAACCGAACTTACCTGGACGGACGCGAAGTGGACGAAGGCGGTAAACGACGCCGGTCTTACCAACTGACGGAAAAGCGTCAAGGAGGAAACCTAAACGATGAAGAGAGCGATTACGATTTTACTTTGCCTCACGATGATATTGTCGGCGGCGGCTTGCTCGCCGAAAACTCCGGACGAGGAAAAGGGTGCGGTTGACGTGTGGGGCGCGCCGGCGACGGAGAAAATACTCGCCGACAAGCCCGGCGAATATTCCGGTATCCGCACCGCAGCCGAAATAAACCTTCTGATGGCGAAGAACGAGTACGAAAGCGGTCAGATTATCATGACTCCCGACTACGACGTGAAAAGCTACGACGTGACGGTGAGCGCGCTTACGCACTCGAACGGAACCGATACCATTCCTGCGGAGAACGTGGAGGTCTTTGTCGAGAAGTACCTGTCGCTGGGCGTGGTATACGACACCGCCGGCGGAGCTGTGCCCGGCAAGTATCCCGACGCGCTGCTGCCGTTTTCCGCGGCGAAAGAGCACGGCGAGAACACGATTGAAAAAAACACCAATCAGGGCTTGTACGTCACGGTAAAGACCGCGGAAAATCAGGCTCCCGGCTCCTATACCGGCGCGATTAAGCTCACCGTCGACGGCAAGGAAACTTCGGTGCCCGTGACGGTGAACGTCGCCGACCTTACCGTCAGCGAGGAAAATCACGCGAAGAGCATATTTCTGTCCGTGCGCCTTTTCGAGAGCGGCGAGCTGGAGGGCTCGCAGGACATAATGGATAAGTACACCCGGCGGCTTATCGACTATCGCCTTTCGCCGCACATTATCGTCACCGATACCAAGCATACTCCCGATGATATAAAGTACTACGCGGACAAGGCTTACGAGTTCATGAAAGACCCGCGTTGCAGTAACATTTCCATTCCCTACGCAACGACTTTTCTCGACGGCGAAACGTGTTTCGACCCCGAAATCATGAAAGCTTACGTCCGCGAGTTCGTCCGTAAAAGCGTGGAAGAGAACTTCGATATGCTCAAAAAATCGGTATGCTACATGTCGATAATCGACGAGCCGCAGCTCCTCGGAATGCAGAACCGCGTGGCTGTCGTGGCGCGTTACTACCGCAGTACGGTGGAGGCGCTGGCGACGGAAGCGGAGAACAACCCGTCTATTCCCGACGGCGAGCTGAAAACGTCGATAGTGAAATCGATACGCTCGCTACGAAACGTCGTGACCTGCGATTATCTCCCGGGCTTTGCGGCAAGCATAGACACCTGGTGTCCGCAAGTACAGCACTACGACACCGAGAGCGAGAGGGCAAACTACGCAAATCAGGAGGAGAAGTGGTGGTACACCTGCTCTTCGCCGCGCGTCCCGTACCCGACTTACCACACCGAGGACACGCTGCTGTCCGCACGCGCGCTCAGCTGGATGCAAGCCGAGTACGGAGTTACGGGCAACCTTTTCTGGGCGGTCAATAACTACGCCGACTACAACGGCTCCTACTATGAGAACATAGAGGACTACTACACGGGCGACGCTCAGCGTTTCGTCACCGTCAACGGCGACGGCTACTTGTTCTATCCCGGGGCGCAGTACGGGCTCGACAAACCCGTGGCTTCCATGCGGATCGAGGCACTCCGCGACGGCATGGAGGAATACGAGCTTTTGTACGCGATGAAGAACCGCTACGCGGAAATCGCTGCGGTTTCCGGGCTCGACTTCGGCGCGGAAAAGGCGATCGCGGGGCTCAGCTCGGCGATTTACAGCGGGACCAAGGTCACGACGACTTCCGCGAAATTCATGAGCGCGCGTTCGTCGCTGTTCAGCCTCGCCGAGTGCGCGAGTTCAGAAGCCGGCATGTGCGTGACCGACTACTTCGACGACGGCTACGGCACGATTACATACAAGGTTTTTATGAAGAGCGGCTATTCGCTCCGCAACCACGGAAACGAAGTCACGGAGTTCTCCGAGGTGAACGGCGGAAGAATCTACGTTATCCGCACCGCGCTCACGGGTGAATCCAACAGCCTCGAGCTGACGTTCGATTGCGGCGGCGAAACCTACGGATACACTCAAAATCTCGGCGGCAAAGCGACGACGCACACGGCGGAAAGCCTTGTGAGCACGATTTCCGCCGGCTCGGTAACGCCCGTCGTCACCGCAGTGGGCGCCGCGGAAGTCGGAGAACAAGCCGGCAGCGGCAAGCTTGCGAAAATCGCTATGCCTGCCACTACCGAAAAATCCCAGAGCGTAAAGATGACTGCCGTCTTTATCGAGGAGCTGTCCTCGTCGGTGAAAAAAGCCGTGATGCACGTTTACAACCCGTCGGGCGAAAACGTGAAGCTAAGCGTTTCCGTCAAGTACTCCAAAAAGACGACGCTAATCGATTTGGCTTCCGTCGACCTTAAGCCCGGCATGAACGAAATCGAGCTGCCGACGGGCGCGATAAATTGGACGGGACTAGGTAAAGCCGAGAGCATGACGTTCATTTTCGGCGACACCAAGAACGAAGCCGCGAGGACGATTTACCTCGGCGACCTGACCGTGTACAACGAGTAGGAGGGGAATATGAAAAAATCGAGAATCATAGCGGCGCTTGCGCTGTGTCTGTGCTTTATAACTCCGCTTCTCGGCTGCGCGGAAAAGCCCGAGGAAAACGAAACGCCCGAAACAAATACGATAAAAATCGCCGACTTCGAGCAGTGGGAGCCCGATTTCGGGCTGATGCGCGTGATGCCGAGCTTCGGCAAAGTGAGCGAAAACCGCGACGAGAACTTTGTCAAGTCCGGCAAAGCTTCGGCGAAAATTCAGCCGCTGGGCGGCAAGTCCGACATCAAACTTCCGCTGATGTACTTCCCGACCGTATCTACGCGATTCGGCTATGACCGTTCGGACTTTTCCCGAGTCGAGTGCGTGGACATGTGGATATACAACGCGGAAAATAAGGAAATGCGCGTGACTGTGGGTTTCCTGTCTGCAATCGTAAACGCCATGGAAGTGGAAACGATGCGCGGCGAAACGTTTGCGCTTGCGCCGACCGGGTGGACTCACGTCAAGTACTACCCCTCGCGCGAGGTGCTGTCGATAGCGGGCGATCTCACGTCGGTGCCCGGCGTTTACCTCGAATTCGAGAACCAGAACGCGCGCGAGCTTAAATACGCGCCCGTGCTTTACCTCGACGACGTGACCGTAACCGTGAATCCGAATCTCGAGGAAATAGGCTCGGTTATGAGCTTTAAGGACGGCGTGGTGCTCGACTTCGAGTCGACCTGGCAGAAGTATGCCGTCTATGCAAAGGCTACCAGCGCGAAATGCAAAGCGGACATAGAAGTCGTCAAGACCGCCGACTACGGCGTGACGGGACTTCAGGGCGACTACGCGCTTCGCGTGGTTACGCACAAGGGCGACCTGTTCGAGGCGAGCTATCCCGGCATCTATATCCCCGAAAAAATAATGCAGGCTTGCGGAATCAAGGACGTCGACAAGGACGATTGGAATAAGACCGCACTCGAGTTCGACGTATACAACGACAGCGACAACATGATGCGCTTTTTCGTGGAGGCAGGCTCGAAAACCACGGGCGGCAACTACGCGATGCGTTGCGAGGTGAACGCCAAGAGCAAGCTTCGTTACAGAGTTTCGTTCTCCGACGTCGAGCTTCACAACGCAGGCAGCGTTTCCGACCCGGCGGCATGGAGAATTTCGTGGGCGGAGTATACCGACCGCGACGACCAGGTATTTTACTTTGACAATTTCAGGATTGTCAAGGAGAAATAAAAAAAATCTAACGGCGGAAGCGCGGTCAAATCCTAGGCAGATTGCGCGGAAGCCAAACGGAGGGAATCAAAAAGATGAAGAAAGTTAAACTGATTTGCGCCTTTTTGGCGACGGTGCTCGCGCTTGCCGTGTTTGCGGCGTGCGCCGACAAACCGCAGGACGACCCGGCGGCGGCGATTACGCCCGTTGATTTCGCCGACTCGGCAGTCACCGTGAGCTACGGCGACGATTATGCGTTCTCGTCGGCGCTCAACGTCAAAGGCAGCGACGGCGAAACCTACCGCGCTTCGGTTAAGGTAACGACGACGGGCGGCGAGGCTGTGGCTGTCGTGGACGGTAGTTTCCGCGCGGACGACATCGGCGGCTACAAAATCGTGTTCACGGTAGAAATCGACGGCAAGACTTACACGCGCACCGTAACCGTAAACGTCACTCGCTACGCCATCGAACTCGAGGGCTATAACGAGAGCGGCTATCCGCGCGGCGAAGTTGCCGTACCGACCGCTTCCGTCGTCGACAAGGACGGCAACAAACTTGACGTCGAGGTTACCTATACGGTGACCGACAAGGCAGGCAATCCCGTGACCGTGACGGACGGCAAAATCAACGCGCCGCTCGCCACCGCCTACACGGTAAACTACGTCGCCACGGTGGACGGCAAGGAAATCAAAAAGACAATCGTCCTCGCCGTCGTTCGCGACGCGGCGAAGGAAAACGAAATCGAGAGCTACGACTGCGTTGAGGCTCTTGAAGGCACGAGAGCGCTGTGGAGCGACGGCGGTTGGCCCAGCTTCACCTGGGCGGCGCGCCACGAGCTCGCGCATTACGAAAGCTATGATTACATAGTCGTCCGCGCGTACTTTGCCGACTGCGAGGGCAAGATTACCCGTGCGGTCATGGGCGGCGGAGACTATCACGTCGAGCCGATTGACGCCACCGGCTACGTCCACGACGGAAACGTCGACAGCGGCGATTACCACATGACCTACAATGGCTGGAAGAACTACGTTTACCCGATTAAAAACTTTATCGACGCGTGGAAAACGGGCAACGTTAGTTTAGGTCGCTGGCTGATGCACGGCGAAATCGGCGCGGGCACGCTGTACATTGCCGACATAAAGGCGGCGAAGAAAGCGGACGTGACGATTACCGCCACGGGATCGATGCGCCGCGGCGAGGAAATCTCGCTTGCCGTTACGGCGGACGTAAACGCCGCGCTCACCGTGGTTGACCCCGACGGCGAGGCGGTGGAGCTTACGGACGGTAAATTCACGCCGGAGAAGCCCGGCACCTACTACGCTCGCGCCGAGTATAACGCCGAAGCGGTCTACGGCTTGGGCACGCTGGAAATCAAGGTTACCGCACCCGAGCTTAAAGCAAACGCATACACCGGCTCTACGGCAAAGGGCAGCGCGGTCACCGTTCCCGGCGCGAAGCTTATCGCGGAAGGAAATGAACTCGCTTCCACCGACAGCGCGGCAAGCGTAACCTATCGCGGCACGGCGGTTGACCTTACCGACGGCAAGACCTTCACCGCGACTTATGCCGGAGCTTACGAAGTGCGCTATACGCTCTCTCACGACGGCAGAGACTACGAGGTCACGCAGAATATAGTTATCGAGCGCGACGCGGCGGCTGTCAACGAAATCGAGAGCTTTGACGACCCGAGCGCGACGGATAACATTACCGCGTGCTGGAGAGACGGCACCACCGTTACCAAGTCCTGGCTCGAAAACTTCGAGGGCGAAGACAGCGTAGTCAAGCTCGACTACTCCGACAACGGCGGCGGTTGGCCGAGCTTCACCTGGGCGGCGCGTCACAGCCTCGACGATTACGCGGATTACGACTATATTGTCGTTCGCGCGTACTTCACCGAGTGCGAGGGCAAAGTGCTTCGCGCGGTAATGGGCGGCGGCGACTATCACATCGAGCCGATTGATGCGACGGGCTACGTCCACGACGGCAACGTCAACAGCGGCGATTACCACATGGCCTACAATGGCTGGAAGAACTACGTTTACCCGATTCGCAACTTTATCGACGCGTGGAAAACGGGCGACGTTACTTTCGGGCGCTGGCTTATGGCAGGCAACAGCGGCAGCGGCATACTGTACGTTTCGTCGATTTACGCGGCGAAGAAGCAGGACGTGACCGTCACGGGCGGCGAGAACGCCAAGGTCGGCGACGAAATCACGCTTAACGTGACTTCGGGCGACGTGACCTGCACGCTCACCGTGGTTGCCCCCGACGGCAACAAAGTAACCGTCGCGGACAACAAGTTTACCGCCGAACAGGCAGGTAAGTACTACGTCCGCGCGGAATACGTTTCCGGCGGCGTGACCGTGTACGGCTTAGGCACTCTGGAAATAGAAGTGAAAGCGCTTGCCGATTTCAGGGCAAAGGCGTTTACGGGTACTGCAATCGTCGGCACGGCAATCACCGTGCCCGGAGCCGAGCTTATCTCGGGCGGCGCAACCGTGGAAACGGTTGAAACCGCGAAATCGGTTACCTACGGCGGAGTAGCCGTCGCGCTCACGGACAACAAGACGTTCACCCCGAACGCGGCAGGCGACTACGTCGTCAATTACGAAGTTGTGCACGAGGGCAGAACTTACACCATAAGTCAGACGATTACCGTCGCGCGAAAAGCGGCGGCTGTCAACGAAATCGAGAGCTTTGACGACCCGAGCTCGGTGAACAGTATCATCGCATATTGGAACAACGGCAATTCCGCTACCAAGACCTGGCTTGAGAGCTTTGAGGGCGAAACCAACGTCGTTAAAATCGAGTACAGCGAAAACGGCGGCGGCTGGCCGAGCCTCACCTGGACTCCGCGCCATGACCTCGACGACTACGCAGGTTACGATTACATAGTCGTCCGCGCATACTTCACCGATTGCACGGGCAAAATCACTCGCGCGACTATGGGCGGCGGCGATTACCACATCGAGCCGATTGACGCTACGGGCTACGTCCACGACGGCGCGGTCAGCAGCGGCGATTACCACTTCACCTACGGCGGCTGGAAGAATTACGTTTACCCGATTCAAAACTTTATCGACGCGTGGAAAGCCGGCGGCGGCAACGACAAGTGGCTGATGCACGGCGAGGACGGCAGCGGCGTCATGTACGTTTCGTCGATTTATGCGGCGAAAAAGCAGGATGTGACCGTCACGGGTGGCGAGAACGCCAAGGTCGGCGACGAAATCACGCTTAACGTGGCTTCGGGCGAAGTGACCTGCACGCTCACCGTGGTTGACCCCGACGGCAACAAAGTGACCGTCGCTGACAACAAGTTTACCGCGACTAAGGCGGGCAAGTATTATGTCCGCGCGGAATACGTTTCGGGCGGCGTGACCGTGTACGGCTTAGGCACTCTGGAAATCGAGGTGTCCGCGGCATAAATCCGCGCCTTAATGAACAAGTAAAATCAAACAGAAAAACGCGCTTTGGGAGCTTTTCTCAAGGCGCGTTTTTTGTATACCGAAACCTCCGCCATAGCGGTGGGGGTCCAAAGAAGAAACGGAACACAATCGGAGGACATTAAAATGAAAGAACAAGATAACGTCGGTAAAAGTCCGCATACGAGATGAAATTGCAAGTAATGCGACTTTGCGCATTACATATTTAATTTACTACTCGTTACAACGTAAAAGCCCCTTGCGAGATTTACCTCGCAAGGGGCTTGTGTTTTAATTTGCGCTTTTATTTAGTAGCGATTCTCGTAATGCTTCGTTATCTATACACTCGGACATTATCGCTATAAACTCTTTAGGGGTCATCATATCCTTATCTTCGGGGAAGAGTCTATAACCTGCCAATGCGTTAAGGCTCAGATACTTTTCGC
>ERZ779876.585-NODE-585-length-39445-cov-33.568799_pt1 | contig 39445 bp, 26 predicted proteins | sample MGYA00511068_ERZ779876 | MGnify/ENA primary metagenome ERZ779876 (study PRJEB29588, sample SAMEA1970858) | human gut metagenome | biome: human gut; feature: human-associated habitat; material: faeces | place: Denmark | collected 2008/2010 ...
GCTGGTGGGCGTGCCGGTCGCCCCTCGCGGAGGGGCGTGAATTGAAATGGCGTGCCGCTTGCAGGGCGGCCGATGGTGGGGGTCGCCCCTCGCGGAGGGGCGTGAATTGAAATTTGCCGTTGCTTGCCTTTACCACTACGCGCACCCGGTCGCCCCTCGCGGAGGGGCGTGAATTGAAATATTCAATCTTGATTCCTTTTGTGTTTTGGATTACCGTCGCCCCTCGCGGAGGGGCGTGAATTGAAATGCTGTAAATGCGCTGTCCGGGGACTGCTTCCGTCGGTCGCCCCTCGCGGAGGGGCGTGAATTGAAATCTCGATGCTGTCGATGTATAATCGCTGTTCCGGGCGGTCGCCCCTCGCGGAGGGGCGTGAATTGAAATACATGGGGGCTGGGGAAATGAACAACCGTGAACGCCGTCGCCCCTCGCGGAGGGGCGTGAATTGAAATAAACATTGTTCGCGCCTCCTCTCGGCGGTTTCGGGTCGCCCCTCGCGGAGGGGCGTGAATTGAAATGAAACGGCACGAACTTCTGAGAACGCCGGGCGGGGTCGCCCCTCGCGGAGGGGCGTGAATTGAAATGGCTGCGCGCCGCCCAGAATGCGGTTGAAGGTCGTCGCCCCTCGCGGAGGGGCGTGAATTGAAATCCGCGCGGCGGTGCAATGCGGGCGCCCACGCCCGTCGTCGCCCCTCGCGGAGGGGCGTGAATTGAAATGGCAAGGCCGCGGGGCTCGCACTTCGCGACACATGTCGCCCCTCGCGGAGGGGCGTGAATTGAAATGCGGGAAACCGCAGAGGATTCAAATCAAGACGGGGTCGCCCCTCGCGGAGGGGCGTGAATTGAAATGGCGGCAGCGGCGCAAAGCCCGGCACGCAGCCGCAGTCGCCCCTCGCGGAGGGGCGTGAATTGAAATAATTGCCGTTGCTGTCAGGCTGATTTGCGGTTGGTCGCCCCTCGCGGAGGGGCGTGAATTGAAATGTTTTCTTTGATGGTCATCTTGCCAGTCGCCAGGTCGCCCCTCGCGGAGGGGCGTGAATTGAAATGCTGCCGTCACCGTCGCGCTGCCGGAGCGAATCGTCGCCCCTCGCGGAGGGGCGTGAATTGAAATATCGAAGTTGTATCGCCAGAAATCTGAATTTGGAGTCGCCCCTCGCGGAGGGGCGTGAATTGAAATGGAAATCATCAATACGGACGGAACGAACGTCTTCGTCGCCCCTCGCGGAGGGGCGTGAATTGAAATAAGGATACGGATTCCGAGGCAACTTTCCGAAACAAGTCGCCCCTCGCGGAGGGGCGTGAATTGAAATACTGTCTGTCAACGCTTCCAGCGCATACAACGCAGTCGCCCCTCGCGGAGGGGCGTGAATTGAAATACTGTCTGTCAACGCTTCCAGCGCATACAACGCAGTCGCCCCTCGCGGAGGGGCGTGAATTGAAATACTCTGGATAATGCTATAATGCAGGTGGGATGAGTCGCCCCTCGCGGAGGGGCGTGAATTGAAATATGCTGAAGTTCTGCTTCGTTTTTTCAGCTGTTCGTCGCCCCTCGCGGAGGGGCGTGAATTGAAATGCATGTTACTACGCATTCCCCGTCCGGGTTGTGGTCGCCCCTCGCGGAGGGGCGTGAATTGAAATACCAGTGCGATATAATGCAGCTGGTGGGGATGGGGGTCGCCCCTCGCGGAGGGGCGTGAATTGAAATTTTCCCGACGCCCGGAATCCCGGACGCCGCGAGTCGCCCCTCGCGGAGGGGCGTGAATTGAAATCGGGGTTTTCTTGCGCAACCTCCACGTGCCCGCGTCGCCCCTCGCGGAGGGGCGTGAATTGAAATGCCTTCGGGGCAGTTGACCGCCCAGCTGGACGGAGTCGCCCCTCGCGGAGGGGCGTGAATTGAAATAGACCCATCGACCCGCTGATGCGCTCGAAGTAGTCGTCGCCCCTCGCGGAGGGGCGTGAATTGAAATCTCCTGCGGGGTTATACCGCCCCGCCCGGTATGTCGCCCCTCGCGGAGGGGCGTGAATTGAAATAAGAGAATAGGCAAACAGCAGGATTTCAAAATCGTCGCCCCTCGCGGAGGGGCGTGAATTGAAATTGGCAAACTGAACCGCATGACGGACGCGGAGTATCTGGTCGCCCCTCGCGGAGGGGCGTGAATTGAAATCTTTTGGATTGCACGGGCAACCATCAGCGACGCGGTCGCCCCTCGCGGAGGGGCGTGAATTGAAATGTTCGGCAGCAATTCCAGCATATCGGAAAACACGTCGCCCCTCGCGGAGGGGCGTGAATTGAAATAATGTTGTACTGCAAATCGTTAGTAATCACGCGGGTCGCCCCTCGCGGAGGGGCGTGAATTGAAATCTCCCGGCTGTATTGTACGCCGCCCAGTGCGTCCATGTCGCCCCTCGCGGAGGGGCGTGAATTGAAATAACCTACATTATTATATACGCGCACGCATGAGATGTCGCCCCTCGCGGAGGGGCGTGAATTGAAATGGGCTTGCCCAAAACATCAAGCCCGAACAATTAGTCGCCCCTCGCGGAGGGGCGTGAATTGAAATAAACTGCGCCTTTGTGTCATCAGGAGCAGGAGCGTCGCCCCTCGCGGAGGGGCGTGAATTGAAATTTTTGCCTTGCCAAAAACGACAAAAAGATTTTGGGTCGCCCCTCGCGGAGGGGCGTGAATTGAAATATCTTGTCCATGATGGCGCGGACGTGGGAACGCTTGTCGCCCCTCGCGGAGGGGCGTGAATTGAAATATACTTACACCTCCTCTTGCCATGCACTAAAGCAGTCGCCCCTCGCGGAGGGGCGTGAATTGAAATTTGCAGGGCAAACGTTGTCGGAAAGCCACAAAAGGTCGCCCCTCGCGGAGGGGCGTGAATTGAAATCGGGCGTCCGGGGCGTTTCCGCCTCTCGTCCGTCCGTCGCCCCTCGCGGAGGGGCGTGAATTGAAATAAGGTGCGTGCCGTTGCCGGGCCGGGGCGGTGGGGTCGCCCCTCGCGGAGGGGCGTGAATTGAAATAGCCCACTGCAAGCCGTACACCTCGCCCCGGCGCAGTCGCCCCTCGCGGAGGGGCGTGAATTGAAATACGGATGCGTTTTTCAAAGTGCTAACAGGTGTCGTTCGTCGCCCCTCGCGGAGGGGCGTGAATTGAAATTAAATGGCAGAATGGTTGAAGCGGAAAAAAACATCGTCGCCCCTCGCGGAGGGGCGTGAATTGAAATTTGGTATGCCAGCACATTCCCTTTCGCAATTTTTGGTCGCCCCTCGCGGAGGGGCGTGAATTGAAATGCTCCGCGTCCATGCGCTGATTTGGAAGCCCTGCGACGTCGCCCCTCGCGGAGGGGCGTGAATTGAAATAGGGGTGCCGCCGCGCGTGGCGGCGGCGGATTCAGGTCGCCCCTCGCGGAGGGGCGTGAATTGAAATTTCAGCACATTGCCGAGTCCGCAGCCCACGCCGCGTCGCCCCTCGCGGAGGGGCGTGAATTGAAATAGGGGAACCCGCCGGGTTTTACCCGGCGAACGTGGTCGCCCCTCGCGGAGGGGCGTGAATTGAAATAATTGCCCCAAGATATAATAAAATCATAACGCAGCGTCGCCCCTCGCGGAGGGGCGTGAATTGAAATCCACGCGCTCTCCGGGTGCGCGCTGTACTTTCCCGTCGCCCCTCGCGGAGGGGCGTGAATTGAAATGTAACGAAATCGTTAGTGCTTCGGTCGGCTTCACGTCGCCCCTCGCGGAGGGGCGTGAATTGAAATCACAAGGATACCGACATCATGACGTACCTTGATGTCGCCCCTCGCGGAGGGGCGTGAATTGAAATGTCGGCAATGGCTTCGGCGTTCTTGCGCTTCGTTGTCGCCCCTCGCGGAGGGGCGTGAATTGAAATAAAAAGCAAGAAAACAACACGCAAAACGGCACCGTCGCCCCTCGCGGAGGGGCGTGAATTGAAATACGTTCCAGCTCTTCACGCAGGCAGTACTGCTCTGGTCGCCCCTCGCGGAGGGGCGTGAATTGAAATAATACCTTTTTGAGGTTTTCCGCAAGTTTTTTTGTCGCCCCTCGCGGAGGGGCGTGAATTGAAATTACCTCCATTTGGAAGATAAACTCGTCCACGGGGTCGCCCCTCGCGGAGGGGCGTGAATTGAAATAAGCCGTCGGTGCAATGCCGACGTACCGGGCGTGTCGCCCCTCGCGGAGGGGCGTGAATTGAAATTTTCCCGACGCCCGGACTCTCGGACACCGGGAAAGTCGCCCCTCGCGGAGGGGCGTGAATTGAAATATGTTCGACGTGATGCCAAACATGCGTTAAGTCGTCGCCCCTCGCGGAGGGGCGTGAATTGAAATGCGTTTGCTACGCGGTCTGCAAGGCGACGGGGCTCGTCGCCCCTCGCGGAGGGGCGTGAATTGAAATACGCGGGTTGCGTGAGGAAAGGAGAAACGCAATGGTCGCCCCTCGCGGAGGGGCGTGAATTGAAATCTGAATTTTGTGGATTCTCTTTTCAATGAGGCGCGCGTCGCCCCTCGCGGAGGGGCGTGAATTGAAATTGGGCGGGCACGGCTTCCTCTTCGCCCGGCTCGAGTCGCCCCTCGCGGAGGGGCGTGAATTGAAATAGATGCCGGGCTTGATTTGAAACCTTACTGTGGGCGTCGCCCCTCGCGGAGGGGCGTGAATTGAAATAAACCTGAAGGTGATGGATTGGACGCCGTCTTGGGGTCGCCCCTCGCGGAGGGGCGTGAATTGAAATAGATAGGACTTGAGCACGCGCGTGCCGTCGTCGTAGTCGCCCCTCGCGGAGGGGCGTGAATTGAAATACAAAAAGCAAGAAAACAACACGCAAAACGGCGTCGCCCCTCGCGGAGGGGCGTGAATTGAAATAATGGGCGTTGTCACTGTAAATCGGCTTACACCGTCGCCCCTCGCGGAGGGGCGTGAATTGAAATCCCATGAACGCGGTTGATAGGCGCTTGCAGCGCTGTCGCCCCTCGCGGAGGGGCGTGAATTGAAATATTCGTGAAGTCCGCCCACTCAGTTGCCGAGAGATGTCGCCCCTCGCGGAGGGGCGTGAATTGAAATTGTGCTGATGTCCGCGATGGAGCAGTCACTGACGTCGCCCCTCGCGGAGGGGCGTGAATTGAAATGCCGTGCGTGGCTCTGCCAGTCGCCTGCGTCGTACCGTCGCCCCTCGCGGAGGGGCGTGAATTGAAATGCGGGAGCCGATAGGTTTCCAAATCAAGAGGGGGTCGCCCCTCGCGGAGGGGCGTGAATTGAAATTTTCCCGCGCGATGCCAGGAGCGCCGCGCCAGCGTCGCCCCTCGCGGAGGGGCGTGAATTGAAATACAGCGGGCAGGGAAAGCCGCTTCAAGAGGCTCGTCGCCCCTCGCGGAGGGGCGTGAATTGAAATAATATATGCATACTGCACCCACCGTCCCGACAACGTCGCCCCTCGCGGAGGGGCGTGAATTGAAATTATCCGTAAACCGTTGATTTTCCTGCGTTTGCGGTCGCCCCTCGCGGAGGGGCGTGAATTGAAATTGCCTGCCGGTGGACTTCCTACTGCTCCGGCGGCGTCGCCCCTCGCGGAGGGGCGTGAATTGAAATGCGGCGAAGTCTATGGGCTGCAATGGGACGACCTGTCGCCCCTCGCGGAGGGGCGTGAATTGAAATTGTCTGCCGGAGGACTTCCTACTGCTCCGGCGGCGTCGCCCCTCGCGGAGGGGCGTGAATTGAAATAGCCTTCGTCTCCGCCTCCCTTTTCCCCTTCCGGCCGTCGCCCCTCGCGGAGGGGCGTGAATTGAAATTTACACAGACCTCCCGCTGCTCTTTCCCCGCAGAGGTCGCCCCTCGCGGAGGGGCGTGAATTGAAATTGTCTGCCGGAGGACTTCCAGCTGCTCCGGCGGGTCGCCCCTCGCGGAGGGGCGTGAATTGAAATTGGACGACCCGTCCGGCTTCACCGTGGACGTCGCCGTCGCCCCTCGCGGAGGGGCGTGAATTGAAATTGAAGCGGCGTTCGCCCGTTGTGCGTCGGCGGCGTCGCCCCTCGCGGAGGGGCGTGAATTGAAATATTCCCTTTGCGCAAATCAACGCAGGCAATTTCGTCGCCCCTCGCGGAGGGGCGTGAATTGAAATACAACAACGCAGGAAATGCTGGAAAGCGAACGACGTCGCCCCTCGCGGAGGGGCGTGAATTGAAATATGTTGTGTCCTCCTATTTTCCGGGACTAAGCCGTCGCCCCTCGCGGAGGGGCGTGAATTGAAATACATCCTGTGATGCATATTTTTTCGCACCCCATGTCGCCCCTCGCGGAGGGGCGTGAATTGAAATAAATTCTGCCTCAATTTGCCTCATGTTGGAAAGAGTCGCCCCTCGCGGAGGGGCGTGAATTGAAATCATACAGCAGACGCATAACCTCCCCGATGTGCTCCGTCGCCCCTCGCGGAGGGGCGTGAATTGAAATATGTTATCAATTCCTTTCTATAAGTCAGATTTATCTGCCGCCCTTCGCGGAGGGGCGTGAATTGAAATAGGTAGGACTTGAGCACGCGCGTGCCGTCGTCGTGTCGCCCCTCGCGGAGGGGCGTGAATTGAAATATCGTGGCGTCGGTATCGATGGTAAAATCCACCGTCGCCCCTCGCGGAGGGGCGTGAATTGAAATAAGTTGCTGCACCTCCGCCGCACCCGCACGGCAGCGTCGCCCCTCGCGGAGGGGCGTGAATTGAAATCCGCCATTGGATAATGCATTTTGCTTCCTCCTTGTCGCCCCTCGCGGAGGGGCGTGAATTGAAATAATTACACCTGTCGGTAATTGACCTACTTCCTCCGTCGCCCCTCGCGGAGGGGCGTGAATTGAAATAAGGGCATTCAGCTTCCCTTCGGCAATCTGCTGGTCGCCCCTCGCGGAGGGGCGTGAATTGAAATATTCACCCAAGAATGCCTCCTCTCTACTCGAAATCGTCGCCCCTCGCGGAGGGGCGTGAATTGAAATGCAAAGGCTATGAAGAACTTTTTTGATTCGACGGTCGCCCCTCGCGGAGGGGCGTGAATTGAAATTACGGCGCACAGCGCTACGCCCCTGCTGTCAGCCGTCGCCCCTCGCAGAGGGGCGTGAATTGAAATCTGCATGGGCTATTCCTCCTGTTCGCGCTCTTCGTCGCCCCTCGCGGAGGGGCGTGAATTGAAATGCTTGTGTCTGCGCTGGTGCTGGTGCTGGTGCTTGTCGCCCCTCGCGGAGGGGCGTGAATTGAAATACGTCCTCGTTCGGGTCTGCGCCCTCGGCGTACAGCGTCGCCCCTCGCGGAGGGGCGTGAATTGAAATAGCATCGCCGCGAACGAAGAAGTCGGATATCCAGTCGCCCCTCGCGGAGGGGCGTGAATTGAAATGAGCGCTCCATGATAATCTCTTTGCAGGCGGAAAAGGTCGCCCCTCGCGGAGGGGCGTGAATTGAAATTGCAAGCAAGTATAATCCAAGGATTGTAGATACGTCGCCCCTCGCGGAGGGGCGTGAATTGAAATTACAGCATGGAACAGCTAGAATACGCCCTGCAAGGTCGCCCCTCGCGGAGGGGCGTGAATTGAAATAGGTGCAGCTTGCGCGCAACGAGAAGCGCGCGGGTCGCCCCTCGCGGAGGGGCGTGAATTGAAATAATTGCTCAATATCTTTACTATCCGAAAAGTAAGTCGCCCCTCGCGGAGGGGCGTGAATTGAAATGTTCGAGCTTCCCTATTGCCGATGTTAATGTAGCGTCGCCCCTCGCGGAGGGGCGTGAATTGAAATCAGCTGCATATAGCGCGGTGATACAATAAGACCACGTCGCCCCTCGCGGAGGGGCGTGAATTGAAATTCATAGGCGCGAAAGGCGCTCAGCTCCCAACTCGTCGCCCCTCGCGGAGGGGCGTGAATTGAAATAAAACCTACATCGTCCATGCCCGCCTGACACAGGTCGCCCCTCGCGGAGGGGCGTGAATTGAAATAAAACCTACATCGTCCATGCCCGCCTGACACAGGTCGCCCCTCGCGGAGGGGCGTGAATTGAAATAACCGTTTCAGCCACTGCCCACGCATCAACGCGGACGTCGCCCCTCGCGGAGGGGCGTGAATTGAAATTGTTTGCGTGCGTGTTTCCGCCTCGAAACGCCAGTCGCCCCTCGCGGAGGGGCGTGAATTGAAATTGCGAGGATTGCGGCGCAAAATACATGGGTTATCCGCCGCCCCTCGCGGAGGGGCGTGAATTGAAATATCTACGGGCTGAAGGACGACGAGGACTGGCACAGTCGCCCCTCGCGGAGGGGCGTGAATTGAAATGCAAATAATTCCAATGACATTCCCCTGATTTACATCCGCGTCGCCCCTCGCGGAGGGGCGTGAATTGAAATCTGTTCATCAGCTCCGACATGGTGTGCCCTTCGCGGGTCGCCCCTCGCGGAGGGGCGTGAATTGAAATGTTGTAAACGCTTTCCAGTCCACCGGATTTCCGGTCGCCCCTCGCGGAGGGGCGTGAATTGAAATCGGATGCTAATGCCCTTCTAATGGTTGCAATACCGTCGCCCCTCGCGGAGGGGCGTGAATTGAAATCACGATCCCAGCACGGCCTGCTGGGGGAACATCTCGGTCGCCCCTCGCGGAGGGGCGTGAATTGAAATCACGATCCCAGCACGGCCTGCTGGGGGAACATCTCGGTCGCCCCTCGCGGAGGGGCGTGAATTGAAATTTTCACATGCCAGCGGCTGACCGTATCCTGCCGTCGCCCCTCGCGGAGGGGCGTGAATTGAAATAGGTATCGTACACCTGACGGGCAAGGAGTATACTGTCGCCCCTCGCGGAGGGGCGTGAATTGAAATACGCTCTTGTCGGTCGCACGAATGACGCGGAACTGTCGCCCCTCGCGGAGGGGAGTGAATTGAAATGATGGGAAAGTGCATATAATGGTCGCCCGGTTCTTGTCGCCCCTCGCGGAGGGGCGTGAATTGAAATGGAATAAAAAGCTGACTTTTCGCGCCTACAGAGCCGTCGCCCCTCGCGGAGGGGCGTGAATTGAAATAACAAAACGCTGGGATGTGTGATTTGGAGAAATAGTCGCCCCTCGCGGAGGGGCGTGAATTGAAATAAGGTCGGGCTGCTGGACAGCAAAGCCCTCGATGGTCGCCCCTCGCGGAGGGGCGTGAATTGAAATATCTTCGGCATTGCCCGCCTGAATAATCCAGCCGATGTCGCCCCTCGCGGAGGGGCGTGAATTGAAATAAAGTAAGCGTGGATAGCGGTACGCCGGTTAAACGTCGCCCCTCGCGGAGGAGCGTGAATTGAAATATACCCCGGCGCTGCATTGCCGCCACGCCGTGTGGTCGCCCCTCGCGGAGGGGCGTGAATTGAAATATACCCCGGCGCTGCATTGCCGCCACGCCGTGTGGTCGCCCCTCGCGGAGGGGCGTGAATTGAAATCGCTCATTAGCTCCGTGTACAGCATATCTTGTACCGTCGCCCCTCGCGGAGGGGCGTGAATTGAAATCGCTTCCGCTGCTCCACGTCAGCCGCCACGCCGTGGTCGCCCCTCGCGGAGGGGCGTGAATTGAAATCGCTTCCGCTGCTCCACGTCAGCCGCCACGCCGTGGTCGCCCCTCGCGGAGGGGCGTGAATTGAAATACACACGCCGCGCCCATCACGCACGCCGCGCCCGGTCGCCCCTCGCGGAGGGGCGTGAATTGAAATGTTCGCCATCCCGAACGGCGGTTATCGCGCCAAGTCGCCCCTCGCGGAGGGGCGTGAATTGAAATATTGTCATCCCCCTAACCACGCGGCAAGCGCATGTCGCCCCTCGCGGAGGGGCGTGAATTGAAATAACAAGGTTGGAGACACCATGACGGGCCCGCTGAGTCGCCCCTCGCGGAGGGGCGTGAATTGAAATATCCGAAACTGGCGTAAGCCCGCGGACAGCCTGGTCGCCCCTCGCGGAGGGGCGTGAATTGAAATTCAGGCTGTCGGGGCGGCTGCACTTGGTGGACAAGTCGCCCCTCGCGGAGGGGCGTGAATTGAAATATGACCGCCTTGACGTGCGTCCGCGGGAGCAACTCGTCGCCCCTCGCGGAGGGGCGTGAATTGAAATGCGCACGCCGTCCTGCAAATGCACCCACGGCATGTCGCCCCTCGCGGAGGGGAGTGAATTGAAATACTGAAATCAAGATTTTTGCCTTCCGCATCCGAGTCGCCCCTCGCGGAGGGGCGTGAATTGGCGTGGCTGCTGGTTTTCAGGAAAGAAGGTCAGCAGCCGCGTTTTCGCCCTCTGCTTCCGCTGCAAAAAAACTTTCCGAACCCTCTTGACAAAACCGTTGGAATAGGGTATAATAATCAATGTCGCCGATAAAAGCGATGGAATGACGCGGGGTAGAGCAGCTTGGTAGCTCGTCGGGCTCATAACCCGGAGGTCGTAGGTTCAAGTCCTACCCCCGCAACCATTTGGCTCAATAGCTCAGCTGGCCAGAGCATTCGGTTCATACCCGAAGTGTCATAGGTTCGAATCCTATTTGAGCCACGAACGCCGCAGAGAAATCTGCGGCATTTTTTGTTTTGGGCGGAATAATAGGACATTGCAAAAGGCGCAAGCAGATGGCGCGGGTGAATCTGGAAATAGTATCAGAAATTAGACAAAAAACCCCCTGCCGAGAAGGAAAACTCCTCGGCAGGGGGCAGTGAAAATCGACGGAGGATTAGTCCTCGTCGTCCTCTTCTTCCGGCAGCTCGGCATTGTGATACACGTTCTGCACGTCGTCGTTGTCCTCCAGCATCTCCAGCAGCTTCTGAATCTTCTGGATCGTTTCTTCGTCAGGCAGCGCAACCGTGTTCTGCGGAATCTTGTCCACTTCAGCGGTCAGGAAGGTGACGCCCTGCTTCTCCAGCGCTTCGCGGACGGTGGAGAAGTCGTTCGGCGCGGTGTAGATTTCGTAGGCGTCGTCATCCACCTTCATGTCTTCCGCACCGGCGTCCAGCGCCATCATCATCATTTCTTCTTCGTCCGAACCGGGGGTGCGTTCCACCACCAGAACGCCCTTCTCGTCGAACATGAAGCTGACGGAGCCAGTCGTGCCGAGGTTGCCGCCGTTCTTGGCAAAGCAGTGGCGCACGTCGGAAGCGGTACGGTTGCGGTTGTCGGTGATGGTATCAACGATGACCGCAACGCCGCCGGGCGCATAGCCTTCATAGGTGATCTGCTCGTAGGTCACGTTGGACAGTTCACCGCTCGCCTTCTTGATGGAGCGCTGAATATTGTCATTCGGCATATTGTTGGCTTTCGCCTTGGCAATGATGTCGCGCAGCTTGCCGTTGGATTCGGGGTTTGCGCCGCCATCGCGCACAGCAATCGCGATTTCACGGCCAATCTTGGTGAAAACAGCGCCGCGGGCAGCATCCGCCTTGCCCTTCTTCGCCTGAATATTATGCCACTTGGAATGCCCAGACATCAGAAAATCCCTCCTGAAAAAGTCAGGGAAGCGCCGCAAACCGGCATTTCCCGCGAAATAGTAGCTTGAAAACGCTTTATTATAGCATTTTGGTGCTTATCACGTCAAGGGTGAGAGCCGTAATTTCGCGATTTTTTCGGGAAAAAACAGGGCAGAAGCGCGTTCTTCTGCCCCGATATCGTATGTTTATTGCACTTCGTACGTCCCGACCTGCTCGGATGTGCCGAAGCCCAGCACTTCGCTTGTCGGGCGGGAGTTGGTCTTGCCGCCGTCGTAAGCGCCAATCTGGTTGAGCTGCTTGCCCATGAAGACCATCACTGCCGTCTGCCCGCCGTCCATGTTGAAGGCGACCTGACAGCCCTTGGCGCGCATCATCTTCGCCAAATAACTGATGGTAACGCCTGCGGAGCGCTTCAGGCGCCCTTCGCACATGATGGCGACGTAGTGACCGGGTTCGACCATGCCGATGGCGCAGCGCGGATTCTTGTTCTCGTTGTTGGCGTAGGCGCGCTCGGACACTTTGCCGTCCAGCAGCAGATACGGACCGAAGGAGTACACCGTCTGTACACCCTCGTCGATGAACTCCTGCGCCGTCTTTTCCCAGCTGTGGTAGACTTTAAGGCTGCCGTCAGGCATGAACGCCAGCATGTCCAGATTCGGGAACATGGAGTTCGTTACCTGCTTTTCGGTGTACGGGTCGTCGTAGAGAATGCGCCCATCGCGGATGACAACGCCTGTGTGGCGGTTGTTGTTCACGGCGACGCGGTAAGTGTAGTAGTCCGTGTTCATCGCAAAAACGACGTTGTGCTTCTTTGCGGTTTCTGTCGCGTCCACACGCACTTTGCCCATCTTCTCCGGGTCGTTTTGCACCGTGCGGAGCATTTCGCCCGCGTCCAAATCGCCGTACAGATCCGCCTCAAACCACGTCAGCGGCTGGGTTGCGTCGTATTTGCGCTGGATGATGACTTTGCTGGTCTGGCTGACGTAAATCCACAGGCCTTCGTCCTCGGAAGAGTAGAGGTATTCGCCTTCATCGAGGAAACCCTTGGCGTTGAGGGCGGGCATGTGCGCCATGTATGCGGGCACTTCGGTGGGCGCGGGCGTGGCCTCTACGTTGTTTGCTGCCGCATCGTAAGAACCGGGCGCGTCGTAGATGTTTTCGAGGAAGTCGTCTTTGCGGACGTCCTCGCCTACGGTCGTGAACGCCAGACCGAACACGCGGTTGTCGTACTTCGTGCCCGTTTCGGTGACGCTCATGCCGGAGGATGCCTGCGTCTTGTGCAGGGTATAGGCTTCTTCCGCCAGCTCGATGCCGGTCGCGCCATTCATGCTCTTGAGCGGAACCGTCCAGTCAAACGTAATCTGATTTTCGGGGTACAGGTGCAGGTACAGCTTTTTGACCTGCCAAGTGCCGTATGCAATGGTGGACGCGGTGAATTCATCCTCGTTTGCTGCCAATGCAATGCAGTTCTGGGCGGCGTCAGCAATCATCATGTGCTGCTTGTGGCCATACTCGCCATTGGTGTCCTGCGTTACAACGACTTCCGGTTTGTACTGCCGATACAGCCCCACAATCCATTCGTTGACTTTGCCTTTGCCGCCCGCAGATTTATAGGCTGCTTTGAGACTTTTCGCATAGCTGTCCTTGAAATTGCCAATGACCGGATACGTTCGCACGCCCATGTGCCACAGACCGTTGAGCAGCTCGGAGGAGCGGGTGGTGTTGGAACGGGTGAAGTACGCCACAACCACCTTGCGCTGCTGCTCGACAGCGTAGGTGGGAATTGCGCCGCCGAAGAAAATCAGCTCATCATCCGGGTGCGTGGAGAGGAAGAGGATATCCGCCTTCTCCTCCGTCGGCTGCCATACCTGCACCCAGTCAGGCAAATCGCCCTCAGAAAGCACAAACAGGTCGTTGATGCGTAGGGCGGTTTTCTTCTCGCTTGTTACCGCCAAGCGGACATGCTGCGCGGGCTGCGGCAACGCAACATACGCGTGGAGGAAGCGCGTGTCGCCCGGCACGGCGGTGAACCAGTCCTTGCCGTCGTCGCTGGTCTGGATTTCCCACGATTCAGGCATGTTGCCGAAGCAGACATAAAGCCCGGCAATTGGCTTGCCCTCCGGCGCGGTAATTGCGATCCATGGGGTTTTGATTTTGTTGCTCTCCCAGTAAGAGGTATACTTCTTGTCCGTCATCAGCGTGTATTTCCGCCCGGAACTGCACACCTTGAACTTGCAGTCCTCTGTGATATCATTCGCTTCCGCGGCGAAGGCAACGCTCAGGCTCAGCGCGAGCAGCGTCAGCAGCGCTATCAGCCATTTCTTCATAATCAATGCCATTCCTTTCTATGATACTCCAACCTGAAGAATAGCATAAAAAGAAGGCGATTGTCAACGAAAACCGGCAGAAGAATGGAAAATTTACAACTTCCGTCCGCATTCGCTGTTGACGGAAGGCATGGAGCATGGTACAATGCAGCGTAGGAAGGGGGGGAGAAGCATGCAACAGCCGCGCATCTTTTTTGCTGTGGCGCTGCACGAAAAGTACGCGCTGCCGACAGATGCGCTGTATACGCCAATTCAGGCGGGCGCGGCGATTCATCCGCCGCTGGGGCTGATGCGCGACGATACGGGCGAAAATATCAGCGCGAAGAACGGCAGCTACTGCGAACTGACGGTGCTGTACTGGATGGCGCACAATGTGGATGCGGACTGGTACGGCTTGTGCCATTATCGGCGGTACTTCTCCCTCCGCAGGACAGGCTGCCCGCAAAAGCGCATTCTGACGCGCGCGCAGCTGCTGCCCCTGCTTGATACGGCGGATATTTTTTTGCCGAAAAAGCGGCACTACTGGCTGGAAACGAACTTCACGCAGTATGCCCATGCGCACCACGAGGAGGATTTGTGGAAAGCGCGGGCGGCGCTTGCGCGGCTGCATCCGGGGCAGGAGCGCGTGTTTGACCGCGTGATGGCGCGCCGATCCGGGCATCGGTTCAACCTGATGCTGATGCGCCGGGACGCGCTGCAAAGCTATGCATCGTGGCTCTTCCCCCTGCTGGACGCGGCGGAAATTGACACGACGGGCTACAGCGCACGGGATAAGCGGGTGCATGGTTTTCTGGCGGAGCGGCTGCTGGACGTGTGGCTGGCACAGCAGGATTACCGCGTGAAAGAACTGCCCGTGGCGCATCTGGAACGGCAGCACTGGGGAAGGAAGATTGCAGCGTTCCTGCTGCGGAAAATGGGCATCAAAAACGACCGAACGGCGCGGTGAAGCGGGTTCGGTCGTTTTCGTTATCCTGTATAAACACGCGGAAGCAGTATGAAAGTGAAGTCAACTCAATCGCGCGAAAGGGAGTCCAGAGGGTCGAAGACCCTTTGGCAGGGTCAAGGGGCAGCGCCCCTTGGGTTCTCCCATAAACACGCGGAAGCAGTATGAAAGTGAAGTCAACTCAATCGCGCGAAAGGGAGTCCAGAGGGTCGAAGACCCTTTGGCAGGGTCAAGGGGCAGCGCCCCTTGGGTTCCCCCAATCAACACGCGGAAGTTGTATGAAAAAGTCACCAACTCAATCGCGCGAAAGGGTCAAGGGACGAAGTCCCTTGCAGGGTCAAGGGGCAGCGCCCCTTGGGTCACCCCACCCACACCGTCTCTTTCAGCAAGTCCTCGTCCTTCGCACTGTGCCCCGCCATCAGCATGAAGTCGCCCGGCGCGAAAACACGCTCTTCCGCACGGTTGATGTAGGTAAACGCGGTGCGGTCGAGATGGAAGGTGACCTCCTGCTCCTCACCCGGCTGCAGAAGCACCTTGCGGAAGGCAATCAGCTGCTTCACAGGCTGCATCACCTCGCATACGCAGTCGCGCAGGTAGACCTGAACCGTCTCTTCGCCCGCAATGTCGCCCGCGTTGCGCACCTTCACCGACAGCGTGAGCGAATCCGCATCCACCGCCAAATCGCGGTAGACAAACGGCGCATAGCCGATGCCCTCGCCAAAGGTGAACAGCGGCTCGGCAGGCAGGTCGCTGTAGTGTCCCCAGTGCCAGCCGGGGAGATGGTTGTAGTACACCGGCACCTGCCCCGAATGGTGCGGGAAGCTGATGGGCAGCCGCCCGGACGGATTCAGCCGCCCGAAAATCGCTTCCGCGACCGCCTGACCGCCGAACATGCCGCCGTTGAAGGCGCACAGGAGCGCATCCGTCGAATGGGCAATTTCCGGAATCGCCAGCGGCTTGGAGGACAGCAGCACCGTCACCAGCGGAATCCCCAGCGCGCGAAGCTGCTGGTATAGCTCCATCTGCTGCCCGGACAGGGCAAGGTCGGCGCGGTCTTTCGTTTCGCCGTACTGCGCGTAAACGTCGCCCACAACAAGCACAATCGCATCCGCATTCCGGCACGCAGCCACCGCACCCGGAATATTGTCAGCATCCGAAGGAAGCACGCCGCACCCGCGGTGGTACACAACCTCGAAATTCTCCTGTGCGCCGATGGCCTCGATGCCCTCGCGAATCGTCACATATGGGCGGACGGCGGGGCGGTTCGGGATGAGTTCGGGATGCGTGAAGTACGTCCAGTCGCCGTACTGCGCGCGAATGTCGTCCGCGCTCGCACCGATGACCGCCACACGGCGGACGGATGTCAAGGGCAGGGTGTGCGCGTCGTTTTTAAGCAGGGTGATGGACTTGCGTGCCGCCCGAAGCGCCGCCTGCTGATGCTCCTCGCACCCGATGCACCCCGGACGCCCGCTCTTCTCCGGCTGCGCCAGCAGATTCATACGACACTTGACGGTCAGGATGTGGCGCACCGCGTCGTCCAGCACGGCTTCGTCGAGCTTGCCGGAGCGCACTGCGTCAATCGCCGCATCGTAGAAGCCGAGGGAGGTCATCATCATGTCGTTGCCTGCCTTGGCAGCCAGCACGGACGCTTCGGGCATGTCCGCCGCGACGTGCTGGGCGCTCAGAAGCGAATGGCAGTTGTCCCAGTCGGTGACGCTGAAGCCGTCAAAGCCCGCGTCGCCGCGCAGAATCGCCTTCATGCTCTTCTCGTCGGCGGTGAAGGGCGTGCCGTCGATGGAACCATACGCCGTCATGACCGTTGCGCACCCTGCCCGGAACGCCTTCTCGAACGGCGGCAGGAACGTCTCGCGCAGGCGGCGGTACGTCATTTCCGTGTCGCAGGCATCGCGCGCGCCGACCGCCTCGCCGTAGCCGATGTAGTGCTTGGCGCACGCCAGAATGTGTTCGCCGTCGGACAAATCGTCGCCCTGATAGCCGCGCACGATCGCTTCGCCTAATTCACCCGCTAGATAGGGGTCTTCGCCGAAGGTTTCGTCGACGCGCCCCCAGCGAGTGTCGCGCCCCAAGCACAGCACGGGCGAGAACGTCCAGTGCAGCCCGTCGGTGGCAACTTCGCGCGCCGTCACTTCGCCCATTTCGCGCGCGATGTCCTTGTCCCACGCGCAGGCGCACGCCAGCTGCGACGGAAAGATGGTGGCGTGGTCATTCAGCCCATGCCCGTGGATGGCGTCAATGCCGAACAGCACGGGGATGCCCAGACGGCTATAGAGCGCCGCCTGCTGCACCTCGCGCGCGTCGTCGCCCAGAACGTGCAGGAACGAACCTGCACCGAGCTTCGCCCAGCGCAGCGCTTCCTCGCGTCCGACGACGGTGTAGGGAACCTGCACCATTTGGGCGGCTTTTTCTTCCAGTGTCATTTGGGAAAGCAGGTTTTCCACCTGCTGGCGGATGGCTTCATTCGAGCGCATGGATGCGTCCTCCTTTATGTGTGCGGATGATTTTGGTGATGGTCAGGCTTGGATTTTTCTACATAGAGTGCTTTTTTGTTGCAGGGGGAATCGCGCCTGCGGGCGCGACAAGGGGACAATGGAAACAGACGAATGTCTGCGGTCGCCCCCTTGACCCCTTCGGCGTTCGCCCAACTTCATACTTTTGGGGTGGCGGAAGTACCATCATTGAGTTGACGGAAACTTCCTGCTTTGGGGGATGGCAATGGGGCGGCGGAATGGAATACCCTCATGATACAGGCAAAAAAGAAAAAAGGCAAGCGGGGGAGCGGGGAAAATTTTGCGAAAACGATTGAGAAGTCAAGAAAAAACAGACGTTTGGGCTGATTGCACGGATTTTCGGAAAAGTTTTCGGACATTTTTTTTGCTTTGGCGCAAGGATTTTTCACTTGTTTGTCGTACTCTTTGAGCAGGGAATTCATTCTTTTCATTTTTGAAAGGAGTACGCAATGAATCGGGAGCGTTATTTGCAGGAAATCGACGCGGTGAACGCAGCGGGAAAATATCACCCGACGTGGGAATCGCTCAGCACCCACCCTGTGCCGGACTGGTATCGGGAGAAACGGCTGGGCATCTTCCTGCACTGGGGCGTGTTTTCTGTTCCGGCGTATCATGACTGGTACGCGCGGAACATGTACATCAAGGGTTCGCCGGAGTATGAGTACCACTGCCAGCATTACGGACAGCCGAAGGATTTCGGGTTTAAGGACTTCATTCCGCAATTCAAGATGGAAGCGTTCGATCCGCAGGCGTGGGTGAAGCTGTTCCGGGAAGCGGGGGCGGATTACATCGTGCCGGTGGCGGAGCATCACGACGGATTCCAGAACTACCGGAGCGAGCTGTCCCACTGGAACGCGGCGGAAATGGGCCCGCACCGGGACATCATGGGCGATTTGCTGGTGGAGGCGGAGCGCGCGGGCATGACGCTGGGCGCATCGAGCCATCGCGTGGAGCACTGGTGGTTCCTGGGGCATGGGCAGGAGTTTGATAGCGACATCAAGCAGCCGATGCATCTGGGCGACTACGCATGGCCAGCCATGCCCGAACGGGAGAATCAGGACTTGTTCTCCGAGCCGATGCCGACGGATGAGTTTCTGACGGACTGGCTGCTGCGCTGCTGCGAGATCGTCGACCGCTATCATCCGCGCATCCTCTATTTCGACTGGTGGATTCAGCATTCCGCCGTCAAGCCGTACCTCCAGCGCTTCGCCGCGTACTACTTCAACGTGATGGAAAGCCGCGGCGGGTGCGTCATCAACTACAAGCACGACGCCTTCCCGTTCGGCATCGGCGTGCCGGACATTGAGCGCGGGCAGTTCGCGGAAGCGAAGCCGTTCCTGTGGCAGTCGGACACGTCCGTCATGCGCGGCAGCTGGTGCTATTCCGTGCAGCCGGACAAGGCGGTCTACAAAGCGCCGCAGGAGATTGTACAGGACTTGCTGGATGTGGTGAGCAAGAACGGCCGCCTGCTGCTGAATTTCGGCCCGAAGCCGGACGGCACGCTGGCGGACAAGGACGTCGAGATTCTGCACAAATTGGCGGACTGGATGCGCGTCAACGACGAGTGCATCCACGGCACAGGCTTGTGGCGCATCAATCAGGAAGGCCCGACGAAGATTCAGGAGGGGCAGTTTGCCGACGGCGCGTCCCGCAACTTCACCAGCGAGGACTTCCGCTTCACCTGCCGCGGCGGAAACATCTACGCGGCGTGCATGGCGTGCCCGGCGGATGGCAAGCTGCACATTCGGTCTTTGCGCGAGGCGGACGCGAGCCACTTGCCGCTCTGGCACGGCATCGTGCGGAAGGTGGAGGTGCTGGGCAATCCCGCGCAGGTCGCGTGGACGCGCGACGGCGAAGCCCTGCATGTGGACTTGGGGGATTACCAAAGCGACATGCCGGTTGTGGTGAAAATCATCACGGACTAAAGACGGCGGTTTCCGCGCCCTGTGCGCATGAAAAAGCCATCAATATTATCATAAAGGAGAGCATCAACATGCGTTTTACGCAAGGTTACTGGGTCATCCGGCAGGACTATGTGATGTCCTACGCCACGCAGACTGTGCGCGTCATCAAGAGCGACAAGGAGCTGCACATCATCAGCGCCTGCCGCCCGATTCGCCACCGCGGCGATATTCTCGACGGCGGCTCGCTTGATATTGTGTTCACTGCGCCGCGCAAGAACATCATCCGCGTGCAGGTGACGCACTTTGCCGGAACGCCGCGCAAAGACCCCAAGTTCACGACGTATGAAGAGGATGTGACGCCCGAAATTCGCGAGGATGACGACTACGCCTACTTCACCTCCGGCGACCTGACCGCGCGCGTGAGCAAGGGCGGCAATTGGGCGGTGGACTATATGGTCGGCGACCGCATCCTGACGACGTCCGGTTGGCGCGGCATGGGTCGTGCGCTGAAGAAGGACGGCACGCCCTGTTCGCTTCTGCCGCACGGCACGTCCTACATGTCCGAGAGCCTCCAGCTCGACGTGGGCGAATGTGTTTACGGTCTGGGCGAACGCTTCGGCGCGTACGTCAAGAACGGTCAGACGGTTGATATGTGGAATGCGGATGGCGGCACGGCGTCGGAGCTGGCGTACAAGAACATCCCGTTCTACATGACCAACCGCGGCTACGGCGTGCTGGTGGAGAACGCAAGCGACGTGTCCTTTGAAGTCGCGACGGAAAAGGTGGAGCGCGTCCAGTTCTCGCACGAGGGCGAAACGATGGTCTACGACGTGATTTACGGCGGCACGCCGAAGGACACGCTCGACCTGTACACCGCGCTGACGGGTCGCCCGGCGCTCGTGCCCGCGTGGTCGTTCGGTCTGTGGCTGTCCACCTCCTTCACCACGAATTACGACGAACAGACGACGTCCTCCTTCATCAACGGCATGGCGGAGCGCGACATTCCGCTGTCCGTGTTCCACTTCGACTGCTACTGGATGAAGGGCTTCAACTGGTGCGACTTCGAGTGGGATCATGACACGTTCCCCGACCCGGTGGGAATGCTCAAGCGTTACCACGAGAAGGGCCTGCACATCTGCTGCTGGATTAACCCGTACATCGGTCAGGCGTCGCCGCTGTTCAAGGAAGGCATGGAGCATGGCTACCTGCTGAAAAAGACCGACGGCAGCCTCTTCCAGACCGATATGTGGCAGGCGGGCATGGCGATTGTCGATTTCACCAATCCGGACGCCTGCAAGTGGTACGCTTCTTACCTCTATAAGCTGATGGACATGGGCGTGGACTGCTTCAAGACCGACTTCGGCGAGCGCATCCCGGTGCGCGACATCCGGTGGTTCGACGGCAGCGACCCGGTCTATATGCACAACTATTACACCTACCTGTACAACAAGGTTGTCTTCGACGTTGTGAAGGATCGCAAGGGCGAAGGGGAAGCGATTCTGTTCGCCCGCAGCGCGACGGTCGGCGGTCAGCAGTTCCCGGTGCACTGGGGCGGCGATAACTCCGCGACCTACATCTCGATGGCGGAAACGCTGCGCGCAGGTCTGTCCATGAGCCACAGCGGCTTTGGCTACTGGAGCCACGATATTTCCGGCTTTGAGTCCACCGCGCCGGCGGATGTTTACAAGCGCTGGGTGCAGTTTGGCCTCTTGTCCTCCCACAGCCGCCTGCATGGCTCGACGAGCTACCGTGTGCCGTGGCTGTTTGACGAGGAGAGCGTGGATGTCTGCCGCAAGTTCACCAAGCTCAAGTGCCGCCTGATGCCCTACCTGTACGGCAAGGCGGTGGAGGCGCACGAACACGGCGTGCCGATGATGCGCCCGATGATGCTGGAGTTCCCGGATGACCCGGCGTGCGATATGCTCGACCGCCAGTACATGCTGGGCGATTCGCTGCTTGTCGCGCCGATTTTCCGCAAGGACGGCGAGGTGCAGTATTATCTGCCCGACGGAACGTGGACGTCCCTGCTGGATGGCGGCAAGGTCGAGGGCGGTCACTGGCAGACGGAGATTCACGACTTCATGTCCCTGCCGCTGATGGTGCGTCCCGGCACGGTGCTGCCGCTGGGCGCGCATGACGACCGCCCGGATTACGACTATCTGGACGGCGTGGAGCTGCACGTCTACCAGCTGGCGGACGGCGAGAGCGAGACGGTTGAAATCCCCGACACGAAGGGCAATGTCGCTGCGACCTTCACCGTGACGATGAAGGACGGTCAGGCGCAGGTCGAAACCGACTCTACGAAGCCGTATACCGTGGTTGTGCATCAGTAAATAACAACAGCCCTCTGGCGCAGGATGCTTGCGTCAGAGGGCTGTTTGCGTAATATGATTTCTATATGCAATCAATGTTGTGGGGTTTCGCGTCTGCGGACGCGACAAGGGGGCAATGGAAACAGACGAATGTCTGCGGTCGCCCCCTTGACCCCTTCGCAGTCGCCTCCCATGTTACTTGGTTTTTTATCGTTACAAGGGCGACAAAAAGGAAAACAATATCATACTTCCGGTGACGCCGTTGCTGCCGCATCCTCCGCAACATACACTGCCGCCCCATCCATGCTCACATTTTCCAGCAGCTCCGTCAGGAACAAGTACAGCGCATGATGATCCCGCGCCAGATTATACCCCGATAGAATCAGCAGTTCGCCGGAATCCGCCAGCACCATCAGCGTAATTTTGTCCTCGCCGTCGTCAAAGGCATCGTTCACCACGCCGCCGAGAATGCAGAAGCCGGGCTGGGCGTCAAAACCCATCGTCTCGCTGGTCTTGGGGTCGAAATCCTGCATCAGGATGGGCAGCGCTGCCGCCGGGTTTTCATCCGGCACGCGGGAAATCACCATCGCCACCACGCGCGAATCCCCCCGCACAAGCGTGATGCGCCCCTCCGCCATCTCCACATGCGCGTCCTCCGGCAAAACCACGTTGAAGGGCGCAAGTGTGCTTTCCGGCACGGCGGTCAGCATCGGCGTGGGCGCGGGCGTGCCGGTCGGGGCGTCCGTTCCTTCCGCCAGCGGGCAGGAGAAGGTTATCAGGGAAAAAAGAAGCATCAGGCAAAGCAGCCGCGTCATGTGCCGCATGGTCATGCACCTCCGTCAAAAGCAGTTTCGTGTCTTCATCATACCGCATTTGCGCGCGGATGTCAATTTGCGAAATGTAACACTTCCTTTTAGGGGGAAATTATGATATGATAAGGGCGGAAATTCCCGCAACACGAAGGAGGTTTTTTCCTTGATGCAGAAAATCATCCGCCACCTGTTCTGCCAGCCGCACATGGCGCGCCGGATTGTTGTGCTGATTCTCAGCGTGACGATTATGGGCGCGTGCGTGTCGGTGTTCGACCGCATTCAGTTCGGCACAGACCCCGCGTCCGTGCTGAATCTGGGCGTTGCCAATAAGCTGCACATGCTCCTTGGCACCTACCAGATGCTCTTCTACGGCGCGCTGCTCATCGTCGTGATGGCGATGCGGCAGTGGGAGTTCATTGGCCTGGGGTCGATTGCAAACATGGTGCTTGTAGGTTACTCGAAGGACTTGTTCGATGTTATCTTTAGCAGCCTGAACATCCTCAACCGCGATACAATGGGCATGACGGAGCGCATCTGCTGGCTTGTGCCGACGCTGGGCGTGTTCATGGTCGCCGTGGCGTTCTATATGGTGGTGGAGCTTGGCAGCGGGCCGTATGACGCGATTCCGCAGATTATCTCGAAGTACGTCAAGAAGATTCCCTATGCCGTGATCCGCATGATTTACGACCTGTCCGCGATTGCTATCGGCTGGCTGCTGGGCAGCACGGTCGGGGTGGTGTCGATTGTTACGGGCTTCTTCCTCGGCCCGATTATCGCGGCGATTGCGAAGAAATTCCGCCCATGGTTTGCGTAATTTCCCGGAGGTGACACGATGCTCGCCGAAAGAATGGAATTGCTGACGAAGCGTCCACGGGGAACGCTTTTCCCTCCGGCGCAGAACCGCGCGGCATGGGAAGCGCTGCCCGCCGACGATCGCACGGACATAGAGGCGTTCATTGCCAAGTGGCGCGGTACGCCGTACCCGATGCTGCTGCTGAGCGACTACGCCGCATTCGTCCGCACGGGCAGCCGCGCACAATGCGAAACGCCGTATTTCGCGCGTCGGCGGAAGCTTATCGCGGCGGTATTAGACGTGTGCCTGCACGGAGAATCGGCGGATATGTCCCTGGTGGAGGATGGCTTGTGGTGCATCTGCGAGGAAACGACATGGGCGATCAGCGCCCATGCGAACCTGACGGCGGCGCACCCGTTCCCCATCAGCAGAGAACCGATACTGGACTTGTTCGCCGCGCAGACTGCCATGGTGCTGTCCTTTACGCTGACGCTGCTGGGCGATTGGCTTGACAGCTCCCTGCGCCAGCGAGTGACGGCGGAAATTCAGCGCCGCGCGATTGAACCGTTCCTGCACCGCAATACTGACTGGTGGATGGGGTTCACACGCAAGGATTTGTGCAACTGGACGCCGTGGATTGTGTCGAACGTGATGTTCTCGGCGCGGTGCTTGCTGGACGATCCGCTGCCTGTGTACCGCCGCGCCTGCGGGATGCTCGATGCGTATCTGCGCTGCATCCCGGCGGACGGCGGCTGCGACGAGGGTGCGGCGTACTGGAACATGGCGGCGGGCAGCCTGCTGGATTGCCTTGAACTGATGGCGGAAGCCGGACTGACCTGCTGGGACGAGCCGAAATTGCGGAACATGCTGCGCTTCCCGCTGCTGATGTCGCTGGGGAACGGCTATTTCGCGAACTTTGCGGATTGCGACGCGCGCCCGGTGATGTATGGCGAGCGATTGCAGCGCGCGGGCGAACTGCTTCGCGATGCGCCGCTGACGGCGATGGGGCAGAACCTGCGCGGTCAGCCGACGGACTGCATCGGCGACGTGCCGCACTTTACGCGCCTTCTGCAGCGGCTTTTTCATCCGGCTGGCGCAGGTCAGCCGGCAGGGGACACGCAGGACACGCTGCTGCCGGACTTGCAGGTGCGCATCATCCGCCGGAATAGGTGGACGCTGTGCATCAAGGGCGGGCACAACGGCGAAAGCCACAATCACAACGACGTCGGATCGCTGATGGTGTATGTGGATGGGCATCCGCTGCTGGTGGATGCGGGCAACATGGTTTACACCGCGAAAACCTTCTCCGATGCGCGCTACACGCTCTGGAACTGCCGGAGTATGTACCACAATGTGCCGCTGATTGGCGGATTCGAGCAGTGCGCCGGGGCGGAGTACGCCGCGCGGAACTTCCGTGCTTTGCCGGACGGCGCGTCGCTGGACATGGCGGGCGCGTATCCGGCGGAAGCGGGCGTGCTGTCGGCGATTCGCGGCGCATTGGTCACGCCGGATGGGGTTCAGCTTGCGGACGAAATCACCCTGCAAGCGCCGGAAGCCGTCACGTTCACCATGCTGGCGCGGGAGAAGCCGGAAATCCGCCCGGACGGGATTGAATTTGCGCACGCACGGATGGAAATCAGTCCCATGCTGGCGGCAGCGGTGGAAGAAATCCCCGTTACCGACGCGCGGATGGCGAAGAACTGGCATGGGTCGCTCTGGCGGATTGCGCTGACGGCGGAAGCGGGCAGGCATCATCGGCTGAGCATCAAAATCAGCAGAAATAATTTTGCGAATCAGGAATGAGAGCGGCGCTTCATTCGTTGTATGATTGGAAAGCCGATGGAAGGAGGAAACTTCCTTATGAAGAATTTCTGGAAAATTGTGATGCTGACCGTCCTGTGCGTGTCGCTGCTGTGCGGCGTGACGGCGATGGCGGAAGCCGACCGTTTTCAGTTTGAAAAAACAAATTTGACCGTCTTTGAGGGCAATACGCTGGAATTGTCGCTCATCCGGCAGGGCAATTGCGCGGCGGACGGCGAATTGACATTTGTCAGCGGGCGCGAGAACATCGCGACGGTGAATGAAAACGGTGTGGTAACGGGACTGACGAAAGGGAAGGCGACGATTACCGCGACGCTCAAAACCGAGAAGCGGACGTGGAAAGCGTCTGTCACCGTGACCGTGGCGCGCGCCGTGACGGACATTGCGGTGAACGAAACGAGTCTCACGCTCTATGATGCGGCAGATCCGCTTATCAGTCACCTGACGGGCGGCGCGGACGGCCGCGTGCTGCTGCTGCGCAAAGGCAAACAGGTGTCGATTCGGGCGACGCTGTCCCCCAATGACGCGAACAACCGCCGTTATACCGTCGCTTCGTCGGATACGGACGTGGTGCGTGTGAGCGGGTCAACGCTGACGGCGCGCGGCGCGGGCGAGTGCATCGTGACCGTGGCGAGCGAATCGAACCCGGAAGTCAGTGTGGATTACCGCGCCATCGTCATCACCCCGGTAACGGGCGTGACCGTGACGGCGGACACCAAGACGCTCTTCATCGGCACAACGGCGCAGCTGACCGCGACGGTGAAGCCGGCGGACGCGTCCATCACGGGCGTGAAGTGGGAGAGCACGAACGCGAAAGTCGCCGTTGTGGATGAATACGGCGTGGTGACGGGCGTTGGGCGCGGACAGGCGACCATTCGCGCGACGGCGGCGGATGGCAGCGGTCAGCGCGCAAGCGTGAACGTGACCGTCAAGCAGCAGCCGGAAAGCATCACCCTGAGCGGCTTAAGCGGCAATATCCGCGTGGGCGGCGGCGTGACGCTGAAGGCGACCGTGCTGCCGAACACGACAAGTGACAAGGCGGTTGTGTGGTCTACGTCGGACGCGAGCGTCGCGACGGTGAGCGCGAACGGCTACGTCAAGGGCGTGCGCGCGGGCAGCTGCACCATCACCTGCCAGAGCAAGACGTTCCCGGAGATCTATGCGCAAATCGACGTGACGGTGTATGCGCCGGTGACGTCTATCACCTTCAACGAGAAGAAACCGTCCGTGGCGGTGGGGCGCAGCATTGCCCTCAGCTGGACGGTGAAGCCGCAGGACGCGACGGATTCGTCCGTCAGCTTCTCGACGAACAAGCCGGATGTTGTGTCGGTGTCGGATGACGGCATCGTGACCGGTCTCAAGCGCGGTGAATGCTACGTCTACGCGACCGCGAACGACGGCAGCGGCAAAAAGGCGACCATCCGCGTGACGGTGACGCAGCCGGTCACGGGCGTGACGATGAAGTACACCTCGCAGAACGTGGGACTGAACAAGTACACCACGAATACCGCTATTCTGGAACCTGCGAACGCCGACAACAAGAAGATGCAATGGACAAGCCAGGATGAGCGCATTGCGACGGTAGCGGGCAACGGGCTGAATCCGAAGGTGACGGGCCGCGCATGGGGCACGACGACCATCATCGGTACGACGGATGACGGCAGTTATGTCGTCACCTACACCATCAACGTTGGCAGCAGAAAGGATGCGCTGCGCATCACGAATCTGTGGGCGGAAAACAACGCGGCGAAGATTGTTGTTTACAACGCCAGCAACCTGACCATCACCAAATTCTACTACACGATTTACCTTTACAATGCCTTCGGCGAACCGCTGGTCTGCAACACCGACGGGCGGTCCTTCTCCTTCAAGGGCACTTACAACTTCACCCTTGCTCCCGGTGAAGCGACCCGCCACGGGCAGTTCTCCTTCGGGCGCGAGTACATCAAGCCCTATGGCGTGGGGCAGGTGGTCATGCGCATCAATGGCTACGACATTGAGGGCGGTGAGCACTACGATATTCCCGCCAATGACCAGCCGGAATTCACCTGGAAGGCCACGATTGACGACGGACAAGGGTAATCCCGATGCCGCTTCTGGAAACAGGAGCGGCGCTTTTCAATTGGAAATGAGAAACCAGAAATAAGTGGCGAAAATGGGCGATTTCTTATCAGCGTCAACAAACAAAAAAAAGTATTTTGCAGCTATCTTGACACGCTTTTTCACCTGTGTTACACTGTGGGCGGTTGAAGAATGCCGTGTTCTTCGACCCTTTGCGGTATCCCAATAAATTGGATCTATCAATAGGTAATGTTTTTATTCACAGGGGAGGTCATCCGAATGAATACAACCCTGCTGGCAGCGCTCGCGCTGGGCGGCGCTGCGCTCTCGGTCAAGAAGCCGACGCAGAACCATAACCTGATGCGTCTGCCGTCCTTCCGGGGCATTGCGGAAGTCCGCGCAAGTCTGCCGGGACGGATGCGGCTCTATCTGCCCGCCGTATCCGCCAACCACGAAGCCGCAGAGGAAATGAAGCGGCAGCTGGAAGCAACCGGCGTGGTGCATGAAGTGGCGCTCAACTTCCGCCTGTCTACCGCTCTCATTCGCTACGACGAGACGAAGGTCGAAGCCGCCGTGGTGCAGGGCGCGGTGCTGAAGCTGATGGGATTGACCGACGCACTTCAGAAAGAGCCGGTCAGCCGAATTCAAAGCGGGTTGAATACGCTGATGGCGGCAATCAACCACGGTTTGCTGGAGGCGACGAACGGTCTGCTTGATGTGCGGACGCTGGCGGGATGCGCGCTGACGTTCGCGGGCGTGAAAAGCCTTGCGGTTAGCGGCGCGGCTGTTCCGGGCGCGATGACGCTTCTCTGGTGGGCAGCCAGCATCTGGAGGCGAAACGACAGTGGGACGAATTGAAACGGCGCTGATTCGCCACTACCTGAAGCCCACTGTGACCAGCGACCTGCCGGGGCGCTTGCGCTTGAGCTTCAAGGGATATCAGATGCTGCCGAAGGAAGCGCTGCCGTATCTGCATTATGTGCAGGACGTGATGACGATGCTGCCGGGGGTGCGGGATGCGCAGGTGAATCCGCGGATTGGCACGGCGCTGGTGACGTATGACGCGAGCATGACCAATCGGGAGGAAATCTTGCGGTGGATTGCGACGGCGGTGGATACGGGGCTGGAATTGGCGCAGGAGGTTGACTGGACAAGGAGCGATGTGGGGGAGGAAGAACTGGCGACGATGGCACGCCGCCGCCTCGCCTTGCGGCTGGGACAGACAAAAAAGTAACGGCAAAGACTTGTAAGGGAAAAGCGCCCAAGCCGGGCGCCAGTCAATGGGTGTCGAGAGGGGCTTTGCCCCTTCGCAGGGTCAAGGGACAGCGTCCCTTGTGGGGTTTGGGGCAACGCCCCAACTGTTCCACGGGCGAATAGTATGCCAAACGCGCTCAACAAAAGCGCAGGCAGCGAAGCGTCCCTGCCAGTAACTTCGCGCTTCCTCAGAAGCGCCCCCCAAGCTGCTCTTTCCAACACCTATGCTGTGTCGCGCCAGATTGGCGCGACCGTGCAGCTGGTCTTTCAAACATAGCTGGTCTTTTCCGCAAGCAGGGGTTTCGCCTCTGCGGAGGCGACAAAAGGGCAATGGAAACGGACGAAGTCCGCGATCGCCCTTTGGAAACCCTCGGTGCACACTCCTGTTAGTTGAGCCTTTTCACGGCAAGGGTTTGCGCAATCGACGCGAAAAAGCATGAATCATTGAATCTGAATTGCCAAATCAAAGAAGGGATAACATGTTCAATCGGGAAACACAGAAAAACTGGATGAAGAGTCAGGTGGCGCATAGCCTTCGCGGGCGCCTGCGGCTCAGAGTAGAAGGGCTGAACTTCCTGAATGACGAGAAGGAAGAAATTGCCCAGATGCTTGCCAATCTGCCGGGTGTGCAGTGCGTGCAGGTGACGCCGATTACCTGCGGCATCCTCCTGCGCTTCGATCCGACCGCGACGGATACGTCGATTCTCTGTGAGGGCGTGGACGTGACGATGGCGCGCTATGCCATGAACGCCTACCGCAATCGTCAGGCAGGCAGCAAGCCGGAAGAGCCGGAAGTGTCCATGACGACAAAGCAGCTGACAAAGCGGCTGGCGCTCAACGCGGGCGCAGTGCTGCTCGGTCACACGATTCTGCCTGGCAGCCTGCTCGGCGGTGCGATGGCAAGCTTCACGTCGCTGGAAGCGCTGACCAGTTTGGGACTGACGATGCCGATGGCACGGAGCGCGGCGGCGGGTCTGCGCCGCGATATGCGCCCGAACGCCGATTTCCTGACGGTTACGTCGATTGTCGCAAGTCTGCTGCTCGGTACGCCGCATTCCGCCCTGATGATTCTGGCGCTGTCTGACCTCGCGGAACTGATGACGTCCTACACCATTGAGCGCACGCGGTCGTCCATCAAGCAGATGCTGTCGGTGGAAGACGGCGAGGTCTGGAAGGTGCTCTCGGACGGTCGGCTGGAGAAAACGCCGATTGGTAAACTCGAAGCGGGCGATACCATCGAGGTGCACACGGGCGAGAAAATCGCGGTGGATGGCACGGTGGTGTCCGGCAGCGCGGTTGTTGACCAGAGCGCCATCACGGGCGAATTTGTTCCGGCGGAAAAGCGCAAGGGCGCGGAGGTGTTCGCGGGCACGGTCGTCAAGAACGGCAATATGCAGATTCAGGCGCAGCGCGTCGGCGACCAGACGGTTGTCTCGCGCATCGTCGGCATGGTGGAGCAGAGCGAACTCAAGAAAGCGCCCATCCAGCGCTATGCCGATAAGTTCTCCAACTACCTCGTGCCGCTGAACTTCCTGCTGTGCGCGGCGGTTTGGCTCGTGACGCGCAATCCGCAGAAGGCGCTGAAGATGCTTGTTATTGACTATTCCTGCGGCATCAAGCTTTCGACCGCGACGGCGTTCTCTGCCGCGATTAACACGGCGGTCAAGCGCGGCGTGCTGATTAAAGGCGGCGCGTACATCGAGCAGATGAGCAACGCGAATACTGTTCTGCTGGATAAGACCGGCACGATTACCGAGGGCCGTCCGCGCGTGACGGGCATGACGATGCTGACCGACACGATGGACGAGGCGGAAGTGCTTTCGCTGGCGATGGCGGCGGAGGAAACCAGCACGCATCCGCTGGCAAGCGCGATTTTGAGTTACGGGCGCGCGCATGGAGCGAAAATTCCCCCGCATGGCGAAATTGTAACCGAAGTCTCCCGCGGCAGCCGGACGGAAGTCGGCGGCAAGTGCATCCGCGTCGGCAACCTGAAGTATATGAAGGAAAATGGCGTCCGCGCGGATGTCGCGATTCCCGATGCGAACGGCGCAATTCCGAACTACGTTGGCGTGGGGGACAAGATTGTCGCCGTGCTGTACGCCATGGATAACCCGCGCGCGAACGTCCGCCGCGCCATCAACGCCCTGCGCTATGACGGCGTGGGCGACATTGAGCTGCTGACGGGCGATATGGCGGCACAGGCGCAGGCTGTTGCGGAAATGGTCGGCGTGGACGGCTATCAAGCGCAGCTGCTGCCTGAACAGAAGGCAGAGGCTGTCTTGAAGCTGCAAACGCAGGGCAACGGCGTCGTCATGGTCGGCGACGGCATCAATGATGCGCCCGCGCTGGCGTATGCGGATGTCGGTATCTCGCTGGGCAGCAAGTCCACCGACATTGCTATGGAAACCAGCGACGTGGTTATCAACCGCGATGATCCGATGATGATTCCCGAACTGCGCCGCCTGGCGCGCGCGACAATGCGCATTGTGCAGCAGAACTTCGCAATGGTCATCGGCATCAATACCGTCGGGCTGATTCTCGGCGCGGCAAGCGGCATCTCCGTGCTGGCGAGCGCGCTGATGCACAACATGTCCACCATTCTCGTTGTGGCGAACTCGCTGCGGCTGATGGTGTTTCCGCCGATGGAGGGGTGACGAATGCACAATGACAACATCGGCGCGGTGCATTTGACAGTGCTCAGCGCCCTGCCCGGCAGACTTCGCCTGCAGCTCGAAAAGCCGATTGAGGGCGAAGCAATTTTCCTGAGCATTCCGGGGCTGCAAAGCTGCCGGTATAATCCGCGCATTCAGACGATGCTGTGCTGCTACGATAAGGCGGTTATTTCTGAAAGTGACCTGCTCGTGCGCATCGGTGCGCTGTACGCCCGCTTGCAGCAGACGGCGGTGCTGCACGTCAAGCACTCGGAAGAAGAAGGCTTCTCGATGGCGCCCAGCGGCTATCTGGCGCTTGGCTGCATTGTCCTTGACGGCATGATGACCCTCGCGGGTTCGACGCTCACGCGCTACACGCGCTGGCTGTCCGCCGGGGCAACGTTGACCGCCGTGGTTGAGCACGCCTATCAGGAACTGCACACACGCGGCAGTTTCGACCCGGAAGTGATGTCCGTCGTCTACCTGATTAACGCCATTGGCAAGCCCAACGGCTTTCAGGCGAGTCTGCTGGCGTGGATTGTCACGTTCAGCCGCCACCTGCTGCCGCGCGGCCCGCGGGAACAGGTATATCTGGTTCGGAACGGCGAACACACCACGACGCTCACCCCCGTCGTGGGCAATGAGGACGGCAGCGCCTTTGCTGGAAGCATCTTCCGCCGGAGCGTCGAAGTCTTAGCACATAAAGGGTGACCTAATTCGCTCGTCCGGCTGAAAAGCCTGAACGATAGATACTTGCAAAAAATAAGGAGGACAAACATATGTTGAACCTGAACATGAGCCCGATGGTCAAGGGCATTCTGATTGGTGTGGGTGTGAGCGCGGTTGGTTTCTACGCTTACAAGCACAACGAGGAGAAGGTGGATAACTTCCTGCGCAGCCACGGCGTGAAGGTCAAGACGCCGACGGCGGGCTTTGAGACGATGTCCGTGGAGGACCTGATGCGCACGAAGGAAAGCATCGAAGACCTGATTGCGGAGAAGGAACAGCAGGAGCAGAGCGTGACCGTGGAAGCGGACGCGGCTGTGGCGGCGGAATAACATACCATTCGCATCTTGGAACATTCTCATTTGGAAATAGTATCGCAACAAAAAGCGCGGCGCATGATGGATATGCGTCGCGCTTTTTGGGTGGCAAATTATTTTTTTCCGGCAGATAGAAACGTCAAGGCTGGAAAAATAAAACGGATGAAGTCCCTCCGCACGATTGAGCTGCGCGCTTTGCTTTATACTAATTCTCATCTAAAACATGGCATTCACACAGCATCTTTTCCGCCCCGGCTTTGCTTCGTTCCGCTCGTGCGTACCTCCAGTACGCCTCACTTCACTCAGCTTTGCCGGAACGAAAAATCTGCTATGCTCGATGCCATGTTTTAGAATCGAATTAGTATTACTTTGCCCGCATGTTTATCCCTTTTTATCCTCGCTTTCCCTTCCATCGTTCTTCCCCTTATGCTATAATAAAGCCAATCATCCCGCGAAAGGAGGTTTCCGTCATGCTCTTCCCCCTGCGCGTCATCCGGCGCATTCATCGCGAAGGCTTTCGCTGCATCCCCGAAGCCATCCGCTTCCGCATCGCGCTCCATCGCCAGCGACCCTTCCTCCAGACGGAAACCGCCCTGCGTCAAGCGGAGGAAGACGGCTACCAAGCCTTTATCCGCCGCCATGAAGCGCCCCTTTCAGTCCCCTTCACCCCGACCATGCGCTTGTCTTTCCTCATTCCGACTTATAATACGCCGCCGGAGCTGCTGCGCGCGCTGGCGGATTCGCTGCTGCATCAGTCGTGTGGCGCGTGGGAAGCCTGTTTCTATGACGGCGCAAGTACCCGCGCGGACACGCGTGAACTGCTGCAAGCGCTGACGCAGGAGGACAATCGCTTCCGTGTGACGTTCGGCGCGGAGAACCGCGGCATTGCGGGCAACACGAACGCCGCGCTGACGATGGCAACGGGGGAGTTTGTCGCGCTCTGCGACCACGATGACTTGCTCGCGCCGGACGCGGTGCGGTGCATCCTCGAAGCAGCGCAGGATGGTGCGGACTTCGTTTATACCGATGAGGACAAGGTGTCCGCCGATGGCACGCGCTTCTTCGAGCCGCACTTGAAGCCTGATTTCGCGCCGGATTCGCTGCGTTCCGGCAATTATATCTGCCACATCACGGCAGCGTCACGGGCGCTGATGAACGCGGTCGGCGGACTTCGCCCCGGTTTCGATGGCTCGCAAGACCATGATTTGGCGCTTCGGCTGTCCGAAAACGCGGCGAAAATTACCCATATTCCGCGTATTCTCTACCATTGGCGGATGCTGGACACCTCGTTCAGCCATCAAAAAGCGCAGACCTGTGCGGATGCCGCCGCGCGCGCCGTGGCGGATCAGCTCCGCCGCCTGCACATGGATGCCGACGTGACGGTGGAAGAGCTGCGCGTCCGCATTCGGTGGAAAACGCGGCAGATGCGCATCGTCTGCGTCCTCTGGGGCGAGGGCGATGCGCCGAAGCTGCCGATGCCGTGCATCCGCGTCCGCGATTTGTCAGCAGTCAATGACCTCGTCCGCCGGACGGACTGCGACGCGGTGCTGTTTCTGCGCGCCGGACTGCGTCCGCTGGATACCGATTGGGTCAGCGAACTCATGCAGTACGCCCAGCGCGCGGACGTTGGCTGCGTCGGCTCGGCGCTGCTGGATGACCGTGATTGCTTCCGTCACGCCGGGTATGCGGTGGACGTCCCCGGCGGCGCGGTCAGCCATCAGGCGGGGCAGTGGCGCTATGGGCGGCCGTACATGTTCACTGACCGCATCGTCCGCAACGTGACGGGCGTATCCAGCGCACTGCTGATGATTCGGCGCGACGTGTTCCTGTCCGTCGGTGGATTTTCGGCGTATCAGAGTGACCTTCGCGGCGCGGATTTGGGGCTGAAATGCCAGCAAATCGGGCTGCTCAACGTCTACACGCCGTATGCGCGGATGGCAATGGATATGCGGCTTTCGCTGCTGCCGCCGTGCCTGACGCAGGGCGCGCCGAAGGGGGATTTGCGCCGCTTCCGCCAAACATGGGGCGCGCACCCGCCGGAACGCTACTATTCGCCGCTGTTCCGCCCGGACGGCAGCATGTTCATCGACCTTGACCGACAGGAGGGAACGCCGTGACGAAGTGCAAACCGCCGTTTTTCGGCGATTCCGCTGTGCTGAAAAAAGGGCTTTGGGTAACGCTCGTGATTGCGCTGGTGCTGGCGCTGTATGGTGCTTTGTTCACCCCGACGTGGCAGACGCGGGCGTTCACCATCGACGCGGCGGCGCAGACGCATCTGCATCCGCTGACGGACGGCGAGACGTTCTCGCTGCCCCTGCCGGATGGCGGCATCCGCGAAATCAGCCTGCCCGTTACGGCGCTGAGCAGTGAATCCGGCGGCACAGCGACGCTGACCCTGACCCAGCACGGCACACCGATTTTCACGCAGACCGCCTTGCTGACCGACAGTATCATCCGCGAAAATTTGACCTTCTCGTTTGAACCCGTGGATGCGGACAAACTTGTGCTTACCTTTTCCGGCAACACGCTCCCTGCTTTGGGCATGAGCAGCGGCAATCAGCTGTGCATCCGCCTGTCCGGCACGCGCCCCTCCTGCGCGATGCTGTACTACGGGATTTTCGCGGCGGTTCTGGTGCTGTTCTGCGTCTGGGAAAGCCTGTTCACCGCACGCTGCGCCGCCGCCGGACGGCAGAACCATCTGCTGCGCCTGCAAGCCGACGTCCGCCGCTACGGCTTCCTCATTGAGCAGCTTGTCCGCCGCAATTTTAATACAAAGTATCGGCAGAGTATCCTCGGCGTCCTCTGGAGTTTCCTCAATCCGCTGCTGACGATGCTCGTGCAGTACCTTGTGTTCTCCACGCTCTTCCGCTCCGCTATCGACCACTTCCCGGTGTACCTGATTTCGGGCATTATCGTTTTCAGCTTCTTCACCGAGTGCGTCACGCTGGGCATGGACGCGATTGTCATGAACGCGTCGCTCATCACAAAGGTCGCGATTCCGAAGCTGATTTTCCCGTTCAGCCGCGCGCTGTCAAGCCTTATCAACTTCCTGATTTCGCTGCTGCCGCTGCTTCTGCTGATGCTGCTGACGGGGGTGCGGGTGTCGCCCGCGCTGCTGCTGCTGCCGCTGATGATTGCGCTTTTGTTTCTGTTTGCGCTGGGCGTGACGCTGGTGATGGCGACGCTGAACGTCTTTTTCCGCGATACGCGATTCCTGTGGAGCGTGATTTCGCTCTTGTGGACGTATGCGACGCCGATTTTTTATCCGGATACAATCTGGCCGGAGGGGCTTCGGGGGATTTTCCATTTGAACCCGATGTATCAGCTGATTGATTTTTTGCGGCAAATCGTGATTGCGGGAATCCCGCCGACGCCGGAGCGCTTGCTGGCGTGCGGGGCAGGCGCTTTCGGAATGCTGATGATTGGGCTGGTCATTTTCCGGCGATATGAGGAGAAATTTGTGTTTCACCTGTAAGGGAAAAAGGGATAAACACGCGGAAGGAATATGACCGGGCGGCTCTTTCAACTTACGCAGCATTGTCGTGCTGATGGGCGCGACCGACCAGCATAGGGAGCAATTCGTTTCCTGCTGCTGGTCTTTTTTGCTGCAGGGAAAAGCGCACTGCCACAAAAAATCCACCCCCGCAGACGCAAGGGTGGACAAATTTGATAACCTGTGGATTATTCTTCTTCCAGCGGGGCGACACCGGCATCATCGCCGAGGTCTGCTTCCAGCAGGGCAAGGTCGTCCTCGTCCTCATCCGGAAGCTCGCCGGGATCTTCTTCGGGCGCAATCGGCTTTGCGGGCTTATCCGCAAAAATTTCCTGACGAATAATCGCGTCGATTTCGTCCGTGATTTCGGGATGGTCGCGCAGGTACAGGCGCGTGTTCTCGCGCCCCTGACCAATGCGCTGGTCCTTGTAGCTGAACCACGCGCCGCTCTTGTGGATGATGTCGCGCTCGACCGCCATGTCAAGCAGCGTGCCTTCGCGGCTGATGCCTTCGCCGTACACAATGTCGAACTCTGCCACGCGGAACGGCGGAGCAACCTTGTTCTTGACAACCTTGACCTTCGTGTGGTTGCCGACGACTTCGCTGCCGTTTTTGAGCTGTTCGCCGCGGCGCACGTCCAGACGCACGGAGGCGTAGAACTTCAGCGCACGACCGCCGGGGGTGGTTTCGGGGTTGCCGTACATCACGCCGACTTTCTCGCGCAGCTGGTTGATGAACACCGCGACGCAGCCGGTTTTGTTGATGATGCCCGCCAGCTTGCGCAGCGCCTGGCTCATCAGACGCGCTTGCAGACCGACGAAAGAATCACCCATTTCGCCGTCGATTTCCGCCTTCGGGACGAGGGCGGCGACAGAGTCGATGACAATGACATCCAGCGCGCCGGAGCGAACCAGCGCTTCGACGATTTCCAGCGCCTGTTCGCCCGTGTCGGGCTGAGAGACATACAGGTCGTCAATATTTACGCCCAGATTCTTGGCGTACACCGGGTCGAGGGCGTGCTCTGCATCCACAAATGCCGCGATGCCGCCCATCTTCTGCGCCTGTGCGACAATGTGCAGGGCAACGGTCGTCTTACCGGAGGATTCCGGGCCGAAAATCTCCACAATACGGCCGCGCGGAATGCCGCCGACACCCAGCGCCTCATCCAGCGTCAGGCAGCCTGTGGGGATGACCTGCACGTTTTGCTCCGCATGTTCACCGAGCTTCATGACGGCACCCTTGCCGAATTGCTTGTCCAAATCCGCCAGCGCGTGCTCCAGCGCCTTGAGTTTCTCCTCCTGCGCGCCCGTCACCGGGGCGGCTTTTTCGGTCTTTGCGGGCTTCTTTGCTGCCATGATACCGCTTCCTTTCTGGATACCGGCGGGGATGCAATCAGCAATCGCCGCCGGGTTTCTTTCGCTTCTTATCGTACCACAGCGAACAGCAGTTTGCAAGGGGAACACGCAAGTTTTTCCTGATTAGGTTTCATCAAAGTAATAGTATTTCCCCTTCATGGCCAGCAGGAAGCCAATCGACACGACGAACGCCAGCGCTTCCGCCGCAGAGGCTGCCCACCAGAGACCATCCACACCCAGCGCCATCGGCAGCAGGATGACCGACGCCGCCTGAAACACCAGTGTGCGCAGAAAAGAAATTGCTGCGGACACGCCGCCGTTGTTCAGCGCCGTGAAGAAGGAGGACAGGAAAATGTTGAAGCCCGCGAGCAGGAAGGCGAAGGAGAAGAGGTGAAAGGCGTGCCGCGTCAATTCGCAGAGCGTCGCGTCATAGCCGACGAAGATGTTTGCCAGCGTCCCGGACAGCGAGATGGCGGCGATTGTCATCACGATGACCAAGATGCCCATGACTTTCAGCCCCTTCGTCAGCAGGTTTCTCAGCTCCGGGTGATTCTGCGCGCCGTAGTGGTAGCTGATGATGGGCGCACAGCCGATGGAATAGCCAATGTCAATCGCGACGAAGATGAACTGCACATACATCAGTACGCCATACGTCGCCACGCCGTCCTCGCCCAGAAAGCGCATCAGCTGTGCGTTGTACAGCATCCCAATCAGCGAGCCGGAAATGTTGCTCATCAGCTCTGATGAGCCGTTGGCGCACGATCGCAGCAGCGGCTGCGCCTCGAACTTCGTCCAGCGCAGGCGCAGGGGGCTGCTTTTGCTGAACAGGAAGTACATCAGCGGCACAACGCCGCCGACAGTCTGGCTGATGCCGGTTGCAATCGCAGCACCCGCAATGCCCCAGCGGAATACGCCCACGAACAGCGCGTCCAGCACCATGTTCGTCACGCCCGCCGCGAGCGTAATCAGCAAGCCGAACTTCGGCCGCTCCGCCGCAATCAGGAACGACTGGAACATGTTCTGCAGCATGAACGACGTAAGAAAGCAGACGACAATCCGCCCATAAAGCACGCAGTCATCCACCATGGCCTCTGTTGCGCCCAGCAGAATCGCCATTGGGCGCATGGCCAGCACCCCGACTACCGTCAGGATAACGCCCAGCAGGATGCCGAAGAGCGTAATCATGGAGAAATACTTGTTCGCGCACGCCTTGTCGCCCTCGCCCAGTACGCGGGAGACCAGCGCCGTGCCGCCTGTGCCGAGCATAAAGCCAATTGCGCCCAGAATGATGAGAAACGGCATAATCAGGTTGATGGACGCGAACGCCGTTTTTCCGGCGAAATTCGACACGAACAACCCGTCCACCACGCCGTAGATGGACGTGAACACCATCATGACAATCGACGGCAGAACGAAGCGGAACAGACGAGCGTAGGTAAAGTGATCAGATAACTGAATCGGGTGCTTCTTGCTCATTTAGCTTGATTTTCCTCTTCTTGATTCCGCACTGTCTGCGGGAAAATGTCTGTCAGCAGCGCATTCAGGCGGCGCATGAGGGAGAATAGCTGATTCGCCTCTTCTTCGCTGAATTGCGCCAGCGCCTGCTGCTCGGTTTCGGCAACGCGGTCTGCGGTTTCACGCGCCAGCGCTTCGCCCGCGGCTGTCAGGTGTATCGTTTTCGTGCGGCGATTTGAACCGCTTTGCAGCGTAATCAGCCCGTCCGCTTCCATTTTCTTCAGTGCGGAGTTGATCGTCTGTTTGGGTTCGTGCAGAAATTCGCACATCCGGCTCTGCGTCATTTCGCCCGGCTCAACCCGCAGCGTGTACAGTGCCCACATCGCCATGTCAGTCAGGTTCATCTGCTTCGCCATCTGACGGTAGATATTGGCATTTTCTTTCCATGCCTCGTTCAGCGCAAACAGACGTGTGCTTAACGCTTTCATCACAATGCTCCTTTTTAATTTGTCCGAAATCGGACAGTATCGATTATAGTCCGATTTCGGACATTTGTCAAGAAACTTTTGCCGAAAAAATAACAGAGTGTGTGTAACCGCTTGAACAATTTTTGGGATACCCCTTATAATTGCGCCCAAACCATCCATATCATCCCCGCTGACCAAAGTTTCGAGAAAAAGCGCAATTCAAACGCACTGTTTGCACGCGAAATAAACCTCGTTACACAACCTTCATTCGATTGCGAGCAAGGTATAAATTCGCAAGTGCAAACAGCGTGCAGCAATGCTGATGCAATTTTTCCCGTCCTCGGAATCGTGTCTTGCAGAAATGAAAGATTCTCTTTATTACGCAAAACACATGTTCCACTTTGGAACGAACCGAGGATTTCGCATGTTCGATTGCTTTGAGCAGCTCGAACTTTTCGCCGCTTGCTTTCTTCAGCTGCGACGGACGCTTGTTGATTTGATACCGGATAGGCTTTCCTTCATTGTTGACAAGAACAGCATCATCCTTCTTTTCTGCACCCAGATACCCGCTGTCACCATAAACATCCTCCTCCGTTCCTTGAAGAAGCTCGACAACCATGTTGCTGTCGTGCACATTGGCGGCTGTTGTTTCCACCGTGTGAACCAGTCCGCTGTCCGCATCCACGCCGATGTGCTCCTTGTAGCCGAAGTACCACTGGTTGCCCTTTTTGACGGAATGAGCTTCCGGATCACGCTGCTTTTCCTTGTTTT
>ERZ779876.594-NODE-594-length-39039-cov-6.446670_pt1 | contig 39039 bp, 34 predicted proteins | sample MGYA00511068_ERZ779876 | MGnify/ENA primary metagenome ERZ779876 (study PRJEB29588, sample SAMEA1970858) | human gut metagenome | biome: human gut; feature: human-associated habitat; material: faeces | place: Denmark | collected 2008/2010 ...
CCTCTATGCGGACGTCGAAATCTCCGTCGCTCACCAGCCGCATCGCGCCGAGCAAGCGTGAATACGGGCGGCTGAAAAAATGCCGGAACATTAAAAATAAGGCAAAAGCCACAAAACATAGCAATACACATGCAACGATGAAATATATTGTAAACGTGCTTAAAGCGGGATCTGCAGACGCGGCGTCGAAACTTACGTATAACGGAAGTATATTCATCAGCTTTGTATAGTAAACGATCCTTCCTTTTCTGAGTATCGGTTTGTCCGTTTCTTCTTCCGATAAAACAGTTCCCGGCACAACGTCTTCGTCCGAACAGATTATCAATAAAGAATCATCTTCCGCATAAGGTTTCGTCTGCACTTTCGGAAATGCCGTAAGAGCTAAGTTTTTTGCGATATGATCTCCGTCAAGCAATACCGCCAATACGGAATTGTCCTGCTCGGAAAGTGACAGCGTGATCAATATTTCGCCGTTATTTCTGAGATTGCCTTCGTAGGTAGGCGAATAGCGATGCTCTTTTATAACCTTATCAAGCAACTGCTTACGATAATCGTCGCTGACAAAAGTATATAGCGTGTTATACGATAATTCCCCGTCGGGAGCAATCCATAACGCGCACGAATCGATTACATCGTAATAGGTCGTCAACGACACAAGATCTTCCATCGTTCTGTTAATCGCGGTATTACGCGCGTAGGAATCGCCCGATATTTTATCGTAATAATAGGCTTTAAGGCGAACAACGGTTTCGCTTTTCATCAGCGAAAATCCCGCGCGCGATATATTTTTGATATCGTTTTCAAGGTTCTCCGTTAACGCGACATAACTGTCTTCCACGATCTGTCTCGTCCTGTTTTTTGCCGTTCTGTTCGATACGAATAGATTTACCGATATCAGTAGACCGAACAGAAAAATGATTATTATTTCTATCAAAGCAAAAACGGTAACCAACGACAATTTCCTTTTTTTTGCTCTTACTCCGTTCATAATTCCTCTCTCAGATATTCTGCCGACGCCGGATTTGACTTTTAATTTAAATCCCGTTCGCTTCTTCCTACAGCAAACAATTCCTTATTTCGCAGTATGCCGACAAGAGTAATACAAATCTTGCCCGCATGCCACGATCGGAGCCGTCGTCGGGTTCATGACCATTCAACCGAATATCTATCGCCTCTCCTCCCGACAACCGTTTTTTATAGTATAGCATAAATAACGATCTTTTTCAATCGTTTTTAGATTTGACGTCACAATTCAGTTTTATTTTCAGTGAAAAAATCGCTTCGGATTCTTAAATTTTTTAATTATTGTTCCCCATAAATTATTTCTTCGTCAATATACTTTCGCAAAACTTTCCAATTCGGATGATACTTCGATTGATCGTCATACCATTGCAACTGATTTTCAAGAGCAGACAACTGCGCTTCATGTTCCGTTGAAACTCGGCCATAATAAACAATTGTCCTTTCCCTTTCTCTGTCTGCCAAAATAATATCTTTGGGCAATATTAGTTTGTTAGTACCAGAAACTTCCATGTTCTTACTCCTTTGCTATGCAGCTATTATATTTTATACGGTCAAGTTTTCTAAGCTGTAAAATCAGAAACAATCCCGTAATCTTTCATCAGCCTTTCTTTAACAGCGATGTACTCTCTTTCGCTCAACAACTTGTAACGCAATAATTTTTGCAACATAATCAACTGCATGCTATACCGCATAAGTCTGCCGCACTGTTTTGCACCAATGTTTCCTGTGCATTTCATATTGTTCTGTTCCATCGAAAACCTCCTTCAAAAATAAAAAGGAGGGCCTGATTGCATTTCGCATATCAAACCCTCCATGTTAGCCAACGGATTATGATTTATTCTATTTAACAATTCTGAATTGTTTTCTAAACAGCAACGGCAAATCCTTTGAAGAAATTATACCTTCACTTATCGAATATACCCTTACCCCGTTCGATTCCAAAAACACAATTTCTGCCGTGATTTCGACGGGAGTTTTCCCAAACGCATTGATTGAAGGGACAAACAGCACTTCGTAGTCTTTCCATACAGCGTGGCGTCGAATTGTTCCCAAACCTATCGTGTCCTCTGGTTCATATAATTTCTTACCAACGGAATTTATTGTCATAACAATCTGAATATTCCTGTTGCCATACATATTAAAAAAGACCTCACGCTGTTGCGCGAAGTCCTCGTGTTTACCCGTCTCCGATCGCAACAGCAAAATCGCACGTTCTTGCATATTCTGCCTCCATGATGCTCATGAATTTAACAGCAAGCGGATTTTGTAGTTAGCCGATCATTGAACTGTTATTCAAATTGTACTGATATTATACCTCATCTTTGCGTACTTGTCAATAATATATAGCAATATTGAACCTAACAATTTTTATGCCGCTTCGATTTCACGACTTGTTCTCCGTTCCTCCACTACATCAGCTAAATCTTCTGCTTCATCGAACGAATCCGATATTGCACCGATATTCAGATCAAGCTCATCAAAAATCTCAGAAGGTTTCGATATCCTATATTTTGACGGATTATTTTCGCCGGCCTTCACCATACGCAAATACCGTTCTTTTTCCGCCATAACCGCATCATAAGTATCCTTGTTGACTTTTCCTTCTTTGTACAACATCTCTAAAAGCAAATATGCAATATACTGATGGTCTATCTTTATTTTTCTCATTGATTTCTCTCCTATAATTTATATTTTTGTCCCAAAATTTTTGTCTCAAAGGTGCCTTCAAAAACGATACAATTTATATTTTCAATTATCCCTACATTATTTCCCTGAAATCGGTATTGCCCGACCATAGGTTACCTAAAGAAATCAGCGCAAATACTTTCGACAAATTACCGCAAATCTCTTCGGTAAAATGCCACAAATTACTTCGTCAAAATGTCGCAAATCTCTTCGTTTCTCTTTACATTCCTAACTTTTGCTGCTATAATATCAATAGAGGTACGGTATGGAATATAAGAAGCGAATTATCGATGATGAACTCGACTTAAAAATGGAAGCATTCGGTGCAACTCTGATCGTTGGGCCCAAAGGCTGCGGGAAAACCACGTCTGCAAAACAAAAAGCTAAGAGCTTTGTTGAATTTCAAGATGAGGAACAGCGAGAAAATCTGCTCGCCGTCGCTGAAACTGCGCCATCCAAACTTCTTATCGGGGATAAGCCTCGCCTTTTTGATGAATGGCAGGATGCGCCGAAGCTGTGGGGTGCCATCCGAAAATCTGTAGATGACCTCGGAGAAAACGGGCTGTATATCCTCACGGGCTCTTCCTCAAAGGAGGTAGATACCCCTCACACGGGAACACTTCGTATCAGCAAACTAAAAATGTATCCCATGAGTCTCTATGAAAGCGAAGAGTCCAACGGGACTGTATCGCTTTCGGAACTTTTCAATCATCCAGAACATTTTGACGGTTGCATTTCTAAACTGTCTATCGATGGTCTCATTTTTGCCATTTGCCGCGGCGGTTGGCCGCACAGTCTGTCTAACAAAACTGACCGCGCAAAATTGGAAGTTGCCAAAGACCTGTACAGACAGACCTACTCTACCGACATCAGTAACATAGACAATACAAAACGCAATCCACGCTGGGCACAGGAAATTTTACGTTCTTATAGTCGCAATCTCTGTACGCTTGCAGAAACTAATACGATTTTGGGCGATGTAAAGAGCAATTTTGATATAGGCCAAACTACTTTTCACGACTATATTCAAGCGTTGGAAAAACTCTATATCATAGAAGATATCGACGCTTGGTGTCCCGCTATTCGCTCCAAAACGGCAATTCGCTCTTCTAAAAAGCGCAATCTAATCGATCCCTCCATCGCTGTCGCGGCTTTAGGTTTGTCCCCGCAATACTTTAATACCGATTTCAAGACGCTGGGTTTTCTGTTTGAATCTCTGTGCATCCGCGATCTAAAAATCTACTCGTCTGCTTTCGATGGCGATATGTGCTATTACCGCGACCGTTATGGCTTGGAGGCCGACGGGGTTCTCCGCCTGAACGACGGCAGATATGCTCTTATCGAATTCAAACTCGGTGCAAAACAGATCGAAGACGGCGCGAAACATTTACTTGAAATTGAACGGCTCATCAACCAATACAATCAAAAAGAAAAACAGTGCCCGTTACGCCTTCCCGACCTGAAAATCGTTATTACAGGAACAGAATACGGATATAAGCGTCCGGACGGTGTGTTTGTCATTCCGATCGGCTGTCTGAAAGATTAAATGACTATTTGCAAAATTAACTTCTATCATTTTCTCATCTACTCTTCCGCGGTTGCCGAAAGGCAACCGTTAGTTTTATCCTGTCTCGTTAAACAATTTCTACTTCCTCCTCTGTTTCGTCCAACACCTCTATTTCTGCCTTTTCCGGCTCTGCCTCATTATCCAACACAATCGGAGCTTCTTCTTTGTTCAAATCCAGTTCGGCATCAATCGCCGAGAGTTCTGCTTGCAGGCTTTCAACTTCTTCTGCATACTCAAACGGCTTTTCCACCTCTATTTTTGCCTGTTCAAGTTTTGCCTCTTCATCCGCTCTTTCTTTTTCTGTAGAACTGATTGACTTTTCAAAGCCGTCCGTTTCGTTCTCCAACCGAGTGATTGCACCTATCCCACTGTCACCGATGCCAACTTTATATTCGTTTGCTCCGACAAGTTTTACATTTGACATATAAAGGCCGTTTTCCATTGCCACCAATCTGAATCCGCGGAACATACCGATTGTTTTCCCGACATATTGCTGCGACTTCAAGACACGAACTAACAATTCACCTGCATCTTTACGTTCGGCAAACTTTTGCTTCCCGATTTGAATCAGGTCGTCTTTATGAGCGTCACGCAATTCTATATCCTGTTTCAGATTTTCTTTCCGCCGAATAAAATCTTCAAGCCGCTTCGGTGTATGCAGGATAATTTCCTGATACCGATAGCGATTATTCCTGTAATCATTCTCCAGCGAACTCAACTGACCGAGCCTTTGTTCGATTTCAATTTTTCGCATGATTTTCGGATTACCGGAAGTAATGGCCTTGACCTGCGCATAGTTCAACGTAGTGTCGTCTATATCCTCTGCCTCGCGTACAGTATAATCGCCATGATTTATCTGCGAAATAAACCGCTGTTTCGTTTCAAGTATCTGATAAGAATATGAGTCAAACGTCTTTTCCGTTACATAAGTATAAAGCCAAACTGTTTCGTTTTCATTGCCCTGCCGAACGATACGTCCTTCGCGCTGTTCCAAATCACTCGGACGGAAAGGCGTATCGAGATGGTGCAACGCTATCAGTTTGTTTTGAATGTTTGTACCGGCCCCACACTTTTCCGTCGAACCTATCAATACGCGGATTTCACCACGGCGCACCCTATCAAACATATCCTGTTTCTGCTGGTCGGTCTTTGCGCTGTGAATATACGCAACTTCTCCCGCAGGAACGCCAAGCGTTACAAGTTTCCGCTTGATGTCATTGTAAACGTCAAAGTCTTTCAGCGGATCGTAATCCTCATATTCTTTTTTTGGCACGGACATATCACAGAAGATAATTTGCGTACTTCTTTCGTCCTTGCTCTCCGACCATATCCTATAGACATTCCCAACGCATTGATTTACCTTATTTGCGGGATCATCCGGAATAGACATATCATAGCACCGCGGATCGAGAGCAATCATCTTAAACAGCGCCACCAAACAGAACGCACCTGTATACAGGAATGTCTTGCCGTCAAAAAGCAACCTCGCCGAAAAATTCAGTTCAAACCCGCCCTCAACAAAACAGTTCAATGTAAAGCCAAAAAAATAACAGCAGAAAAACACTACTCCGAAAATAGCCGCCCACTTAATAACCCTCGCCCTCTGTCTCCATAAGAATGAGAAAAACTGCTTTGTCTTATCTTTCACCCACCTAATTGCTCTCTTGAACATTATTCGGCCTCTATCACTCCTTCTTCTACCAACCTCTCATATTCCGCTTTTGCAAGTTTGCGCCTATACTCCTCAAAACAACGAATCGCCTCATCATCCACATCCGCACCAATTCGCACCGCCCGTTCCAACAGATATGACCTGTATCGTTTCTCCACCCGCTTTTTTGATAATTCTCTCTTACATCGGTTCACCTCCCTGTCGCCCTTTTTCTTTATATCCAACGCAGCCCTAATTACCTTGTCGCCCAGTCTGCGATAGATGTCTTTTATATACTTGTCTCCAACAAGATACTTTTCCGTATACCACACCACATTGTCCGACGCTATACCTATGTTCTTAAAGAACTTCGGGAGTTCCAAGCGCAAAAGTTCCAATGCGTCCTTGTACGAAGTCATGTATTTATTCCCGAAATTCTCCGTAAAACTGATGACTGCGTGCCAAATATTGCTGTCCGTGGAGCGAAGTAATGTACGCAATTCCTTGATTTGCGACTTCTTCATCAAACCGCGGGCATCAAATATCCCGCTACTCTTTTCAGGATTACCGGCATAACCAAGATAGTCTCCCGCATCGATTCCTTTGTTGACGTATTTCAGGAAATCATCTTGCTGTCTGCAAGCATAGAATCTGCGTTCTGCAAGATATTTCGGCTTTACGGAGTGCAACCGATTCAGCGTTTCGTCATTCGGCGCATATCCGATACTCACCAATACATTCGGCACACCCATTCATGTTTCAGCTCACGAGCCTATCCTCGTCCTCCTCCGTTTCTGTACTTTCGTCGTCCTCATGCTTTTCTTCTTTTATAAGCTCATCGAGCAACATAGCAAGAAATTCCGCGAATCGTTTTGGCACATCGTCCAAATAACCGAGTTCTATCTGTACGGGTGTGACCGGTTCGTCTTTCAGAATGGCAAAAACCATATTGTAGATGGATGAGGACAATCGTTCCGACATCTTCAGATGCGCAAGCAGTCCTTCGACATTCTGCTTATTGTAAAGGTGCATCCCCTCGATAAGTTCCTTAATTTGCTTGAGTGTTTCCGCGTTGCAGTTGCACTCATGCGAAACGGGAATTGCATTCGCCGCCGCAGCCGGAGTCGTGGGAGGCGTAGGAAATTCCTTCAGTTTTTCCCGCACGCCGAGTTCCAGAAGTTCCAAAAGCAGCTGATTCTTACTCTGATACCTGTTCGGATTGAACTTCATAATCATGTTCATTTTTTCGATGAGCTTTGTATCGTAAATGCGCAGCGTAAGTTTAGTTTCAAATTGCCTCATTGTCTTTCTCCTTAAAAAATTTTTTGTTTCAACCGTTCAAAGAATAATCGTACTGTCCTTTGAATCATCTCCTCTTCGTAGCCTTGTACCGCGACGAGAAAACGTACCGTCTTATCTTCACGGAAAAGCGCATACAGCAGTTTTCTTTCATCTGTCGAAAACATATCGAACAGATGATGGATTACATCGGGATAGCCTTGCTCGTCCAGCACATCTTCCAATACATAAAAAAAGTCTGCGCTTGCCTCTACCCTCTCCGATTCAATAGTGCCTTTGTATGCGTGGCGCATACGGGCGATGTGCTTTTTGTAGTTCAGGCGCTTATGGGCAAGCAACATCGATGAACCCAATTTTTCATTGACCGGAATATACATCTCCGTATTTCCGATCAAGGCATTCAGATATTCCATAAATCCTCCTTAATTTCGGGCTGCAACACAACCCTCTCACCTAATAGAGAAAAAACGGCATACCCTCAAGTACTTTTCTCGAAATTTTTTTTAATTTTTTTCAACACCTTTCTGAGATGGCTATATATGCGGGATAGCCTTCTTTAATACTTGTTCTTGTTGCGTGGTTACGACCGTATCGTCGCGGACTTCGGCATATACCGTTTTTTTACATGTCGGGCAGTACATTTCTACCACCGAACCCGGTTCAGCTTTACAAAGTTTCCGTCCGCACTCCAAGCATACTACATACTTTTTCATTTTTCTTGCCTCCTTTCCCCTTTCTGAATAAAGTTTGAGATTTGGGCAACTTCATTGAGGGTTGGGGATTTCCTCTCTCAAAGTACGCCCATCCTTTTTCAGCCTTCGTATTTTTCATACAACAAATTTGTGTACGCAACCCACAACAAGCCCAAGCACTCTGCACTCCTCCGGTGCAACTATAATATCTTTCAACCGGGGATTTTCAGGATGAAGGATGATTCTTCCCTTTTCCGGTCTAAACGTTTTTATAGTTGCATCATCTCCGATGAGCGCGACGACTGCTTGTCCGTATTCTGCACTGTCCTGCCTCCGTATTACAACGCGGTCGCCGTCATGAATCCCGATACCTATCATGCTGTCGCCTTTTGCCCTTAGAATAAACAGTTCACCGCGCCCGAACCAACTTGCTGGAATTTCGTTATTCGACTCATACTCCTCCACAGCCAGAATAGGCTCACCACAAGTCACTGTACCAATCTGCGGTATCATGATAGTATCATTGTTTTTTTGAATCTGCCATTCTATACCGATCTTCCCGTTATCATCTTCTATCCTCCCTTCTCGTTTCAAAATAAGTACATACCGTTGTACTTTTGAGAGCGCCGGGAACTCACGTGGAAACTCATGCATGATTTGACGCAGAGTCGGAGATCTCCCGTTTGTCCTTTGATGCTTTTTGATAAATGCCTCAACTGTTTCGAGCAACCGCTCGTCTACCGCCCTGCCGCCCGTTTTAACACCGCGCATTATTTTCTCCTTAGTAGTAATTTATCTATCGGAACTTTAAGTTCCGTTTGATTGCAAGCGTATTATATCATTTACGAACATCTGTCTGCAATCGACTCGCGTCCCATAACCGGGAAGTGAAACAAAAAATTAAGCGGTTCGGGAATATTTCCGAACCGCTCTCAATAGCTCTCCTTAACCTTGTCCACATATGCGTCAAATTGTTCTTTAATCTGCCGCGGACTATATATTTTTATTTTTCCGATTGAACCTATCACCCACCGGAAAAACGCAGGACTCACCTGAACCGAAACAACTGTCGTGTAGTATTCTTCTCCCTGCGGACATAATTTTGTTTTTTCCCCGAATTTATCGAAAATTTCTTCTATTAAATCCTCATGCACTGTAAGTTGTACTTCGGTCAGCTCACCGTTGTACATGGAAAATGCCTGTCGGCGATAAGTATTTATATTAAAGTTTTCAAAGTCCGCTCTTTGATCAATCCTCTCTGGCTCTATTCTCAAATCAGCTATGCGGTCTATCCTGTAATTAGCACATCCTTTATGATTATTGTCATAACATACGACATAATAATTCTCGCGGCTATATACGAGCGCAAGCGGATTCACTATATATCTCTGCCCGTCTTTCCGATATTTGCGTTCTGCTTTATAGGTCAGATAACAGTAGCAAAAAGAGATTTTATTCCCTTGTTCTATTGCTCGCTCGATTTCGTCTATGTAATAAAAAATATACTTACTGTCTTTCTTGACCGTATCGTAGCAGATAAAATTTTGTTTTAATTTCTCCGCTTGTTTTTCCCCGGCCATGCTTGCAAGTCGGTTTACAAGCCCTTCCGTCTTGGATTCGGATATGAACGTTGCTGCCTGAACAGCATCTATAAGCACTTTCAACTCCGCTATATCAAACGGTCTGTACGCTACATAATAATAGTGACTTTTTTTCTTGTATGACAGTATCTCAAATCCATACTTGTTGAGTAACTCTATATCACCGGGCAATATTTTACGGGATACCTCTATTCCGCGCGCAGATAGCCGCTCGATAATCTCATTCGTTGACAGTGGATGCTCCTCGTCTGTTTCCCGCTGTAAAATATCATACAGCACAAGGAGTTTAATTTTCTGCTCGTTTGCTCTCGGCATAATTTATTTGCCCTCCATTATACCTTTTGACGGCATTAAACGTTTCTTGCGATATGCAATGTTCTATACGGCAGGCATCCTGCTCGGCCGTAGCCGAATCAACCCCTAAACTTATCAGTAGTTTCGTAAGTTCACAATGGCGTTCATAGATCTCTTCGGCCAAAATCCTACCTTTTTTCGTAAGTCTGATCAACCGCGATTCGTAAGTCACATAGTCTTTTGCTTGCAAATTCTTGATTGCATGACAAACCGATACTTTGGAAATCCGCATTTGATTCGCAATATCCACTGCCCTGACTTTTTCGTTGGATTTACAGAGCCGCAGAATTGTTTCCAGATACATTTCCATTGACTCATTGTTCAGCATTTTTCCCATTATCCTTTGCAATCTTAAAGGCGGGACGTTGTTTCATCCCGCCCTCAAATTTAATTTATTCGATAGCTTTCTCTTGCAATTTCTTGGCTTTCTTCTTTCTGCGGACAAGTATGACCGTAACCGTTACAGCCGCCGCGACCACAAGCACGCACGCGACGAGAATCACGGCATACCCCCACATCGGCATGACAAACGCCACGCCGGGAATACAGACGATAAACGTTCCCGTCTTGTCCGTATCGAACCGCACATACCGCCCGTAACCGTCGGCGGCGATTTCTGTAAGCGTGCCGTCCTCCGCCATGTGATAGACAACGACTTCGTTGCGGTCATAGGTCATATCCGCCTGCAAATACAGCGTGATATTTCCGCTCGGCGTCGCCGCCGTGCCGTCCGACTGCACGAGCGAGATGCCGAACACCTCAAAGTTGTCCGCTATGCTCGCCATCTTGTCTGCCGCCGTCGCAAAAATGCTGCTCCCCGCCGTGATGCGGCTTGCAAGCAACGACGTTCCCTCCGCAAGTACGCCGTTTGTGTCCTCGAACTTTGCAAGCGTGCTGCCACCCGCAACAGAGGTTATCGCCACGTCGTATTCCGTATAGGTCGGATTACCGAGATTTGTGAGGTATGTACTGCTCTCCGCACGGTACACGACATGGTACTCTCCTACGTTTTCCAACGTAATGGAATTGTTCGTGACAGACACTTCCGTCTGCTCGCCGCTTTGCACATAATACGCCGAAATACTCACGTCAAGATTTTCATTGCCGAGCGTTGCCGTTGCGGAAGGAATGGGAAATACCGAGCCGCACGACGTCTCGTATTGATTACCCGCCGTCGTCAGGATTACGGGAACATACTCCGCGGGGCGTTCGCCGACATCAACGTAATCGCCTGTGCGCGTACCGTTTGCGAGGTTCAGCGTAATAGTAAAGCTGACATCTCTGCTCATTGCATTGATGTATGCCGAAAAGGAAAGGCTGCTCTGCAAACGCTCGGCGGACATGGTATAGGTGTAATACGTCCAGCCATTCTCCGTCCGCACGGTGTAACCAGTCTGCATGTTCCCGCTTTCCAAAGCCATGTCCGATATGGACGAGCTGTGCCCGAAGGTCATATAGTAGTTTTCGCCGCTCTTTTCGACGGTTGCCGAGGACGAAAAATTATCCGCACCCATTGCAAGTCCGCTTAAATTGACGGGAACGGAATATACGCCGTCCGAACTTGAAACGGGGCTTTCCGCATATGCCGTAAGCCCGCCGCCCATAAGGGCGGCAAGCGTTATAAGGCACATAAGCATTGCGGCGAAAAACGCGATGAGTTTATTCTTTCTCTTTACCATACGAGTTCACCCTCCGCATTTTGGAACACAGCAACGAGCTGCAACATCTTATAGGTACTTCCGATTGCCGTACCCGTGCTGTTACAAAGTTCAGAATCTACAGTATCATTTGCGAGGTCAAAGATTTCTCCTATACCCGTGATTGTTCCGTCATTATCCACTACAGCAATATGCCAACCGACGAAGGTATATCCGTCTTTCGCAACGGGTGTTTTTACGCCGGAAACATAGTACCCGTCGTTCACCTCTTCACGCAGGAAGAAACTGTTGGAATACTGACCGTCAATTGAATAACTCACAAGCAGACGTTCTCTGAACTCCGCAGTGATTGTCAGATATTCTGTTAGGTCTGGATCGTCATAGTCAACTGCCTCAATCGTATATCTGCCAGTTACGGTTGACTGACCGAGGAACCCTCCCGTCCAACCGACAAAGTTGTAACCGCTCGGAGCCAACGCCTGAAAACTGCTGAAATCGACGACATAAACGCCGCTCGAATTCATATAAAGCGTCCTTTGCTGAGTCTGTCCGTTCGCTTCTGCAGTAACAGTAATACCCGGATCCCATATCGCATAAATGACAGGATCGCAGTCGCCGAAGCGAGAAATAAAATCGGTGATCGAATACCCTGCCGAAATAACGGACGCCGCGCGGGCCGAACCGTTTTCTTCCATTGACCAGCCGAAAAAGATATCTTTTCCCTTGGCAAAATCAGTAGACGAAAGTGATTGTATCACCTGCAACAGACTATACGTCTTTGTATATGCATACCCTTTGCTGCCGTCGGCAAAAGTGTAATCTACGGCATCGCGCATGATCTCATCAGAGAACGGGTGCTCTTCATCCGTCACATATGTAACGGACACTTCGCCCTGACCGTCCAGCACATAAACATCCTGCGTCAGCGAAAACGAAACTCGTTCCGTTGAGGAAAGCGATATCGAAAAAGTATAAGTCAATCTGTATTTACCCGTTTCCGAAAAAGTCATCGAATATTGCTGCCCCGACAGCGACAAGCGCACCGCCCTTGCCGACTGCACGTTGTTTAACACTTCATTGCTGTCAAGCGAAGCATACTTTGCGGCGCTTACCGTAAGAGCGCCGAGAGAATTGCCCTCCATGTCATATACATACGGACGGATGAACGTGTATTCATATCCCGTAAAGTAGTCTTCCTCGTCAACGGAACGGAAATCCCTGTTTCCGCTGAATGTGATGCGGGCAATATACCGCATCGTAAAGGAATGTTCGCCGCGCGTGTAGTTCAATGTCAGAACCGCGAAATTGCTTTGAGATATGCTTTGCCACAACTGCTTTGCAAGCCCTTCCGTCATCTCCTTCGCAGAATATTCCGACGAAATTCCGTCAAGATACAGCCGATAAGACGAAAGCGCAAACCTGTAATCGCCGCTCGAAGTGTGCAGATAATAATCCCGCAGCAATTCGTCGAGATAATTCTCGACGTTGAGATACCCCGTCGCGCTTGCCGCCGCGCCGAGCAATGCGCCGTTCGTATCTTCTTCCAACGTCCCGGAATCGTACATGGTACCGTTGCCGGATTCATCGTCCGTCACGCTGAAAAACGTGTCGTTTACCCCGTCCGCAATGTACTCAAAGTAAATATACTGCTTTTCACCGTAAATGTTGGAGATTTCATAGACGACCAGCCTGTAATCCGTCGTCATTGTAAAATCCGACACTTCACGCGAGACGGCATGCAGATAATAGACGCCGTTTTCTTCCGTGTAATACGCGACTTTCAGATCGTTCAGCCCCGACGTTCCGCTGTCATAATAATCGCCGACAAAGCTCCCGCTTTTTGCTCCCCATGTGTAGGTCACGACGGGATAAGTATATTCGCTGTCCAAAGTGATCGCATCGTCCGTAACATAGGTATTTTTATTTCCCGCCGAAAGGCTCCAATTTCCCTCCACCGTTATCTGCGGCTCCTCGTACAACACCGCTTCGACAAGAGAGATGCGCCTGTTCCCTGCGCTGCCCGATGAAAAAAGTATGGCGACGCTTTCCTCCATGACAAAAGAACCGTCAACCGATACGGACTGCGCAAAATCGGGTTCGCCATTCACCATCCGGTATGCCTGCCAGCTTACGGTGTTAAAATCGGCGTCGGAGTCCACCTTTTCTGCATACAGCTCGGAAAGCACGACCGACTGCCCCGCCCGGTACGATTTTCCGAGGCGATACTCGTCAAATTCGCGCATATTGGCGGATGTAAACGTGCCAAGCGTCATGGAATCGTAATATAGTTTTTCTCCGCATTCGGCAGCGACTGTGGGATCATACCCGAAAATCTCGCTCGAAACCGAGAAATACGCAATGTCGTAGCGCGAGTCGGCAACCGTCTGCGCGTTAGTCGAGGCGGTGGGCGCAACGGTGATGCGGCTGTCGTAAGCCGTCCGCGACTGATAAGAACTGTTCAGCCCCGTTGCCGTGAAAAAGTAGTTGATCATGCGCGTGGAAAGCCCGTATTCTTCCGTCGCATCGAACGTCTTGCCGCGTTCGTTCAGATCGTCTATATCTCCCGGATAATACTGTATCTCTTCTTCGGCGACAAAAGCGTCACCTTCCAAAGGCTCATAATCAATGGAAGTCAGCTTTACGATATGCTCGTAATCTATCGTCATCAAAGTGTGCATTTCGCCCAGATCGACCGCCACTTCCATAAACCCGGTCGGAGAACCGGAAAGCACGAGCGCAGTCTGCAAATTATCGCCGAGGTCGATGATACTGTAACAGTTGCCCGTTTCGGCATGAAATTCCACGGAATACTCTTTATACCTTCCGGCATTGTATGTTTCGGGGTAGTAATCGGACTCGACGCCCGTCTGCCCTTCAAAATCGGAAATATCGACCTCGTAGCACACCTGCCACGGCATAAAGGTAGCCATTCTGTCGTAATAATTCGCCGCAAGAGGTTCGAGAAGTTCGCCCAGGTAATATTCCGTAATGCCGAAATAGGGATACAGCGGTTTTACGAGCGTGTAGTTCCCGCCTTCGGCAATGATATACGAATAGACGGGGTTGAAACTGTCCATCATCGTTTCCGACATGTCGAGCTGCGACATGTAAGTACGGACTAGATAGTACCCGTCTTCGAGCGGCACGGACGTATCTTCAAACGGGCGGGAAAAACCTATCAGTCTTTCAATGGAAAATTCTACGGTATAAGTCGTCTGCGTGGCAAGGCGCTGTTCGTCCGTAAGCCCATCCGTCTCCCAATTTATCGTGGAAACGTAGAAGTAGATGGGTGTGGAAAGATCCATACCCGTAATATCTATATAAAGCGTCTTTAACGTATCTGTGTACGAATCGACGGTATCTGCAATGTAAATATCCGAATCGTTGAGCGCAGAGGCAAGCGTCACCTCATACGATTTATAATCGGAAAGTGAAAGCGGTTCGAGCGCACGGCAGTCGTACTGAATTTTCAGAAGAAGACCGTCGTCCGTCTTTTCGATATATGTTTCATCCGTCACAATATCGTCTGCCCAATTTTTATAGCCGTATTCTTCTGCAAGTTCGCCGAGACTGAGAGTATCGTCCACGATAGCGGCATTGTAATCTATATCGTAAGTGCCGTTAGCAGAGAGCGCTTCCTGCTCCCACTTTGCGTACAGTACCACATCGCGCATATAGAGATACAATATCCCGTCGGAATACGGCTTTGTATAAGCAGAATCGAAATACCAGCCCGAAAAGACGTACCCCACCCTTGTAGGTACGGGCAGCGTCGGCATATTCTTCGCCGTGTACGTCATATCGGCGACGGGCGCATCCGCGTCCTCCGCCACAAATGAAATGGTATATTCTGTATCCCCGTAAACATTTTCCAAAATGTCCTGCGGCGTTTGTCCGTCATAGCCCGAACACGCCGTAAAACATACGGCTGAAAAACAAAGTACGGCGATGAGTATTGCAAGGATAGATTTCTTTTTCATTTTTGTTTGCCCAAAAAATTTATCCGCGCCCGCCCGAAGACAGGCGCGGACTTCTGTTGATTTATTGTCCTAAAATAGTATTTTTGTCCATTTCAGCATCGCTTGTAATTTTGTTTTGGGAATTAGGAACACCTTCCCACCAGCCTTCTTCAAAAATTGCAGAACTTTGACTCTGCAAATCTTCCTGCGAAAGCCATGTATCACCTTCGGGGCCATACCAATAAATCGTATTATATTTCTGTTCTCCTGTAGAAGTGTACCGCATATCGGTAAAAGCATTCGTATGCACCTTAGATACAATGCCAAACTCGATTGCGTAATTAACAAAATATACAGAACCCTCCATAACCTCAAATCGAAGAACTGCAGTTTTTAACAAAGGCATCATTGTTGCAAAAGCAGCAGCCCTATATGAACTACCGATTGCGAGAGGATATCCCGCCGTCGGGTCGCCACCAGCAATAGCAATCAATCTGACATCGATTACTGTAACGTCCGACCCATCAGAGGCCTTCTCTGTTCCCTGTTTTACATATTGGACGATTTCAAGATACATATTACTTGCGCCCATCGCCCAATAGAACTCGCCTGTTTTCAGATCATCCGCAACATATTCGCCAGCCATCGCTCCCTGAAGTCCAAGGAGAACATAGCGCGATTCTTCGCCCGCAACAGGTGTGAACGTTTCTATCGCCAATGTCTTAAAAGCATACGGCTGAATATCGGTGAGATCAGCAAGCGGCAGAATCATGGTAAGTTCATCCACACCGCCTTCGGTGTTGACCGCCCAATTGCCGTCGGAATCCTGCACGCAACCGGCGTTTTCAAAGGCGCTTTCACCGATGACGGAAAGTCCGCCGGGAGCAATATCCACAAGCCTTAAATTACTCATATTCATAAATGATTCTGCGCCGATCGTCGTGACGGTATTTGCAATATACACTTCGGAGATCCCCGTACCTTTTTCACCCTTGAATGCGCCGTCCGCAATCGCCGTTACAACATATCCGTCTATCATGTCGATATTAACACGGTAAGTACCGTCGGTAAGCTGTTCCGCAGTAGCAGAATTGAACCCGGTAACGGTTGCCGTTTCACCGTCTGCGTTGACCGTATAAGTAAAGCCGCCCACCTTTGCATAGCATTCGACGGTAATATACATGTTGGAAGTGATCGTACCGCCTTTATATTCCTTACCTATATTGCTTACTATTACATTATACCTGCTTTCAGAAACATTCGCTTTTTCAAGGATCTCGGCTACCGTAAGACTATCGCCGCTTTTATAGCCCGTTAATTTCTGTGTGCTTACCTCATTATCTCGCACAAAAGAAACCGTCAAACGAACTTCCACAACCTCGCCCGTCGCGACATCGCCGATGAACACAACTTTGACGTCATCTTCAAACTCGCTACCGTTATACGGAACACCTGAAGTGGAAACAAACGCATAGTCGCTTACGGGCAAATCTCCTGTACGCGCTATCGTGACATAAGTGATCTCATCGAGATTGGAAACGATTGCATACGAATAACTCTCCGTCTCCGATGCAGGCGTCACATCGGGATTGTTGATCACTGCACGCGGGGTAAGCCGATTACCAGTGTATGCCGTATAATCTTCCGCCGCGTTATTATAACCTACTTCTCTGAAAGTAGAAGGCAAGTCAAGATAATCAAAATCCATATTAGAAAGCAGATACACCTGCACGCCCGTTACACCTTCTTCCACGACAAGTCTGCCCTCATCCGTAACGTTCGACTGATATTCCGAGCACAGAATTTTGCTGTCGCCGTCTACATGGTACAGTCTGCCGTCATCATACTCAAAATGGTCATTTTGGGAAAGGTCAAGATTGCCGGGAACAGCTACCATATTGGTTACCGTCGAGGGGATTATGATATTGAAGTCATATCCGGCTTCTCTGTAATCAACAGAGATACCCTCTGAATAATCGCCCCAAAAACAATCTATAATAACTTCAAGCCCTTGGGGAAGGAGCAAATCTTTCAAACTGCCAAATCCCCATACGGAGCGTTCAAGAACCTTCAATGTTCCCGGCAAAGAAATCTCTTCCACTAAACTTTTGTTATTGCTCATTTGCAAACCGGAAATATATTCTATCCCGTCCGCAAAAATGATTTTGGTAAGTGATTCCGTGTGGTCTAATACGGTACCGAATCCATCAAATACGACACCTACCACATCTCCGTTGATAGCTTCACCGCCACTATTAACGCCATGCACATCGTTTGAAAGAAACGATATAACAGGGTATGTGAGATAATCGCCATTGACTATATTTGACACATAATATTTGTTTTCTTGTCCTTCAATGGAAGCATACACAAGCCCCGGAGTTTTCCAAAGTACGGTCACGACTTCGTTTTCGACAAACGTGTCCGATGTAAAGTCAATGGCGTTACCTTCCGAATCGTTGTAGGAAATATCTTCATCATCCATATAACGCTTGACGAAGTCATCCACCCTTGCATCGGGCGCGCTCGTCAATGTGCCGGGTGTCACAAGTTCGCTGTACAGCGTTTCATACCCGTTATCATAGATAATCTTCGCCATATATCTGCCGTAAAGCGCGGTGGCATCCATGCCGTCGGAATACTTCTGCGTGAACGCGGCGTCGGTGTACCAGCCGTCGAACGTGAGGTTGGCTGCGGCTGCGGCGGCTTCCTGCTCTGCCGTCGTCTGAGAAAGCGCGGAGAGCGTACCCGCAATCTGCGTGGATGTGCCGCTGCCGTCCGTAATGTTGAGCGTGATATTCGCCTCCGCCATCAGCGCGTACACGGTAATGTCGCCCGAAACGGAAGTTTCGTCAAACACATTATCCGCGCTGCAAGCCTCGTCCGTGTACCAGTCGCGGAAGGTATAGCCGTCCACGGTAGGTTCGGCGGGGAGCGTTACCGAGCCGTCGTCGTTGGTATCGACGGTCGTGTACTGCTGCCAGTCGCCCGTCGTGCCGTTTTCGCGCACCATGAAAGTGACGGTGTACGTTTCACTGCCGCCACAGGCGGACAGAGCAAACAAACCGACCGCGCACAGCATCACGAGCGCCAGAATGATCAAAATTCTGTTCTTGATCTTTGCCATAAAAACTACTCCTTTTATAAAATATATTTTCTTGCGAAATAACCGTCTTGCGGTTGTTTCCTTATGTTGTAAAGCCCGTCATATATCGTAACGGGACAGTATCTGCGCGGGCGTCTGCCACAGCACGAACAGGTACGGGATAAGCGATATTGCAAGCATCAGAAGCCCGCCTGCCGCCATAACTCCCAGCGCAATGCCGACGAACAGCCCGAACGCCATGTTCATGACCGCATATCGCACGCACATGAGCGCAAACACGATGAGGTAGAACACGAGATACCCGATCATGTTGCTCGTGAGTGCCGTCAGCATCTCCTTGAACAGAAGATTGCTCCTGTTTACGCCGATCGCGCGGTAAATGCCGTATTCTTTGCTGTTGCGTATGCTCCCCGATTTTTCTATAAAGAACCACACGATGAGCAGCAATGCGAGCACGACGAAGAAGATGGAAAGATTGCCCGTCGCATCGCTCATGATCTCCGCGTTCTCCCGCTCATACAGTGCATTGATGTCGATACTGCGGATGCCGAGCTGCGAGAGCGTGCTCGTAAGAGAGGCAAGCTGTTCCCCTCCGCTCGTCTTTATCTCGAAGTAGAACTGCGAGGCAATGCCTGCGGAAGAGGTCGTACCCTGCAATGCGTCGATGTCCGGCTGCAACGCGACAAAGATGTTGGAAAGCGTATTTTCATTGACGTAAATGCGAATATCCGTACTCATTACGTCGCGCGTGATCTCGAACCGCTGCACATACATCGGGCGGCTGCCCACGATCTGGATCGCCGTAGATGTGCCGGACGTGGACGCGAGGCGGGAGTTGGTGACATTGACGAGGTAATCCGCCTGCGTGGTATCGCTCATCATCTTATACAGCGAATTGCGGTTGATCTCCACCGTCACTTCGCTGTCGCCGAGCGTAGAGCTGTCAGACAAGAGAATTTCGCTCGTGTAGCTCGTTCCCGCAAAGTCGGCGGCAAAGAACAGGTTGTTGTAATCGTTGAACTGCACCGTGTTGTACACGCCGAGGAAGTTTACATAGTCCACTTTATTGAGGTACACCGCGGGCGTTGCTCCGTCCGTAATGCCGCTTACGCGGTATTCCCCCTCAAACACGACCAAAAGCATTGCGCGGTCACTGCTTAGCTCCGGAAGGCGGAACTGCGTTTTCAGCGTTTCGGCGAGCGCGCGGGAGATGAGTACCTCCCCTTCCTCCGGCATCGCGCCGTAGACAATCCCGACGCTCTCCGCCGTGTCGTCTGCCTCGATCGCTTTTGGCGCATAGTCTGCCGATATGCCCGAAAGCGAGGCAATCTCGTTATACGAAAAACTGCCCTGCTTATACTGCGTTTCAAAGAAATCGATATTCTCGTACAGGTTCGTGTCCAGTGTGCGCAGGTCGGTATAGGTATTCATGTTGACATACACGCTGTCACTGTCAAGCACCTTGTTTTCGATCCTCGTGTTCGCCGCCTCGAACGCCATGAGAGAAAGAAAGCATAGCACCGCCGCGATGACGAAAATGAAGATCTGTTTGAAGATGTTTGCCGTCGAATAGGCGCGCTCGCTCCCGTCCGAACGGAACAATTTGAAGATGCTCTTCCCAGTAAAAAGCCTGCCGTTGTGCTTTGCCGTACTCTTTGCAAAATCGGGAACAAGACGGGCGGGCTGCTCTTCCTCCTGCGCCTGTGCCCCGCGGAAGATGATCTTCTTTTCGCTCCGCTCATCCAGAACGGTGACGTTTGCACCCGCCCTTATGTAGATATTTCCCTTATCGTTAAATACCTGTATGGTATCCCTTGCCGCAGGGGTATCGCCGTAGAACTCTATGTCCAGCGCGCCCTCTTTCACCTCTCCGCGCGGCTTTTCGTCCACATAGATATTGTTGTGTTCGGTGTCGTATTGGAACACTTCGCCGAGGTCGGTGTTCTCGTCAAGTCTGCCGTCCACGAGCTTTATGTAGCTGTCGGCATATTTTTTGATGAGCGTTATCTCGTGCGTTACCACCACGACGAGTCTGGTCTTGGAGATCTCTTTGAGAATGTCCATGACCTTCATGGTGTTTTCCGCGTCGAGGTTGCCTGTAGGCTCGTCGGCGAGAATGACATCCGCGCCCTTGATGAGCGCGCGAGCGATAGCTACACGCTGTTTCTGTCCGCCGGAGAGCGCGTCGCCCTGTTTATTCTTGAACCGCTCCATGTCCACGAGCGTAAGAACCTGCTCGCTCCGCCTCTCTATCTCGCCCTCGTCCTTAAATCCCGCGATGTGCATGGCGTTGCGCATGATTTCGGCGATAGTATAGCCGCGTTCGAGGTAGTAATTCTGGAAGATAAACCCTATCTTTGCGTTGCGAATCTTATCCACTTTTCCGGCAACGTTTTCGCCGTCTATGTAGATTTTTCCCTTGTCCTGTCTATCAAGCCCGCCGATGATGTTGAGCAAGGTCGTCTTGCCGCTGCCAGACTTACCGTATATGGCGATAAAGCCTTTTTCGGGAAGTTCAAAGGAGACGCCTTTCAGCACCTCGTTGCGGTTGCGTGAGCGGGGATTGAATACTTTTCCGATATTTTCAATCTTAATCATTTGCTTCCCCTCCTCAGCGATTTGCGGATAGACTGCCCGTTCAGACTCTTATTAAACCCGAACGCAACGAGTTCGACGATCAGAAGCAGCATAATCTCGATAAAGAAGTAATTGCCGACGGAAATGAACGTCAGACTGCTGCCGGGGATAATCGTCGCAATGAGAGAGACGAGAGGTAACAGCACCAGTGCCGGCAGAAAGATGAGCGCCATCTGTATATACAGCGAACGGCTGGAAACCTTGTTCGGAATACCCAGCGTCCGATACACCGCAAAGTCCGCCTGATAAATCTTCACGCTGCGCATGAAGATGATGCCGATCAGTACGCCTATCAGCAAACTCACGGCAATGAGCGCGACGTACCAGAGCACGTTTGTCGTAAATATGTCGCCGGGATTCTGCACATAGATATTGCTTGTCGAAAGCAAGCCCATGTACCCTTCGGGAAGATTTGCTATCGCGGCGCGGGCGGCTTCGTCCGAGGAATAGTAAAGGCATGCCTGCGTTGCACCGGACAGATCGCCTTCAAACATGGCGGCATAGTCCGCCGCACTCATTTCGACGATCAGCCCGTCTATATTCTCATTCTCCCCGCTCGCATCGGCGACGATGTACGCCCTGTCTGCCTTTGCCGTAAACACCGCAGTTCGTCCAACAACGTTGAAGTAGTTGGAATTGACGAGGTTGATATTTCCGTCCGTGAGCAAAGAATTTACCGTGAAAGTGTAGACCGTCGTTTCGTCCTCGCCCAGCCTGACCGTGCTGTTTATCGCCTGTATCTTCAGCCCGTTTTCCGCAAGCGCTCCGTAGCCAAGATACAGCCTCACGTCCTCCGCCGTGAGCGAAGTTTTTATCTCTATATTTTCCAGCCCGACGCCTGCGTTTGTGAACGCGCCGGCAATTGCCGCTCCGTCGGCACTTGCCGATTGCGGAAGCACCAGCACGCCATCACTTGCCGAAAGATTATACTCATACGGCGAATACAGGCAGACAACCTCGTAATCGCCCAGCATATCCCCGCTTTCGGGAACGGTGACGGTAAATTCGGACAGTGTTCTGTCGCCGAGGATATAACCCGCATTTGTATCATAGGCAAGTTCGTCCAGCGTATCCGCAGAAATGCCGTCTCCCGTGCCGGACACGATGACTTTGCCCTCTATTCCCACGCCGTCCAGCGTGGTCGTGAGCGGCGAGATCAGGCTCTGCCCGAACAGCGCGATGACGAGAAAGAGCGTTACCGCGCACACCGCGAGCGCAAGGCTCATCATTGTGGTGAATTTGGGGCGGCTCTTATAGTTGAGTACGCCGATATGAAGCGTGTTTTTGAAATTATGGAAACGGCTGACGGTTATCTGCTCCGTCTGTTCACTCCCGGAATACGGCGCGGGAGGTTCGATCTGCTTATCCTCGCTCACGCTACCGTCATAGATGCGCACGCGGCGCGTGGCGTACTGCTTGAAAAATTCGGGGTTGTGCGTGACGACGATGACAAGTTTATCGCGGCTCACCTCTTTCAAAAGCGCCGCCACTTCTTTGCTCGCCTTGACGTCGAGATTGCCCGTCGGCTCGTCTGCGAGAATGATGGGCGCGTCCTTTGCGAGCGCGCGGGCTATGACTGTCCTCTGCTTTTCACCGCCAGAAAGTTTGCTGCCACGCCTGTTCATCTGCTCGGTAAGCCCCACGCGGGCGATAAGTTCCTTTGCTCTTCTCCGGCGTTCCTTTTTGTCGTCCAACCGAAGGAGCGCAAGCTCCACGTTTTCCAGAACGGTGAGGTTTTCTATGATATTGAAGTCCTGAAAGATTGTGGCGATGTTCTTTTCGCGGTACTTCTCCCAATCGCTTTCGGAGTAGTGCGAGGTCGGCTCGCCGTTGAAGTAGAGTTCCCCTTCCTCGTATGTATCGTTCGCGCCGATGACGTTCAAGAGCGTCGATTTGCCCGAACCGCTCTCCCCTTCGATCGTCACGAACTCGTTATAGTCGAACGCCAAATCGATCCCGCGGATACCCACCGTGAGAATATCGTTGGAATCGTATATTTTTCCGATTTTTTCTAACTTTAACAGCACCGAGCGTTCTCCTTTTTCTCTTTAAGAGTTGTTTGTATTCCCGTAGCCCGCAGGCTACGGGAAAGGGCATGCCCTTTCCGCTTTTCTCACACATGAGTTCCCATATGCGAACCTATGTGCAAAAAAATTTTTATCCGTTTTGCGCGTTATGCGCTTTGACGAGTGCCTGCCGCGTCGAGCCCGTAAGCGCGCATACACATCTTACGGCGTCTCCTTTTACATCGCCTTCGTCCGCTCCGCAGGAACACAGAAACTTTCCCATCGAGCGTGCTGCCGTAAGGTACTCTTCCATCACTTGTTCGCCGAGCAGCGTCAGTCGTATTGTACGCGCCTTGTCCCGCCGGATATACCCCTGCGATTCAGCATAGACATTGAGCTTTACCGCATACGCAGGCGACACGTTCAAATACTCTGCGACCTCGTACCCCTTTGCGCCGCGGTCTTGCCGCTGCAAATTCTGTACGGCTACAAGATATTCAAGCTGTGAATGGTGCATCATATTCCCCCTTATCCTTCACGGCGTGAAATACTCCCGCACGAGCTCTTTGCCGCCGCTTCTCTGAACGACGCCGTCCGCGATGAGGTATGCCTGATCGCAGAGCGCTTCGGCGCAGCGCACGTCGTGGGTGATAGTTATCATCGTGTTGCCCGTCTGTTCGTGGAGCTTGTTGAGTATCTCCACCATCTGGCAGAGCCCGTCATAGTCCTGCCCCACCGTCGGTTCGTCCAATAAAAGCACTTCGGGAGCGCACGCGACGACCGCGGCAATGGAGACGCGTCTTTTCTGCCCTTCGGAGAGGGACTGCGGGTGGCGGTGCCACAAGTGCTTGATACCGAAAAGTTCGGCGATATGCTCGGCATATTCGGGCGAGGGCGCGCCGAAGTTTATCTCCTTTTCCACCGTCGGCATAAAGAGCTGGTAGTCGGGATTCTGATAGACGACGCCCACCTTTTTGAACCAAGCGCGGCTGCCGCGCGGCTTTTGTTTGAACTTTCCGTCGATATACTGCGTGATGGTGCCGCCCGTGGGTTTATAAAGCCTTGCGATGAGCCGCATTAAAGTAGTCTTTCCGCAGCCGTTTTCACCGAGGAAAACCGTTCTGCCGCCCTTTGGGATCTCGAGCGATATATCTTTGAGGATCTCCCTGTCTTTGACGGAAAATTTTACGTTTTTGACTGTAAACAGCAGCGCGGTGCCTTCAAAAGGATCGCAGCTATCGTCGATTTTTGCCGTCTGCGCCTGCAAATACGCCGCCTTATCCTCTATTCTTTTGACAGTCTTGTCGCCGATATGCCACACGGTATCAACAAAGGGCAACACCATATCGAGGCGGTGCTCTATGACGACCACGCAATATCCCGCCTGTGCGAGCGAACGCAATGTTCCCATCAGCATTGCCGCGCCGTCCTTGTCGAGATTGGCGAGGGGTTCATCAAGAATAATTATTTTCTGTCCCATTGCAAGCGTGCTTGCGGTAATCAGCCGTTGTTTTTGTCCACCCGAAAGGGTGCGGCACTTCCAGCCTTTATCAAGTTTCAAAAGGTTGCATACAATATCTATCTGCTTTTGTATGCTTTCGGGCGGAAAGGCGAGGTTTTCGCAGCCGAAGGCGATCTCGTCCTCAACTATTTTCTGTATAATTTGCTCGTCGGCGTTCTGCAATACGACGCCCACTTTGCGGCAGACATAGCCGAGCTTTTTGCCCTTGATGTCCTCGCCCGCGATCTTGACTTCGCCCGTAAGTTCGCCGTAATTGACGTTGGGGATGATACCGCTGACAATATACATGAGCGTACTCTTCCCCTCGCCCGAATGCCCGGAAAGGAGCGTCACTTCGCCGTATTCCGCGGTAAAGTCGGCGTTTTCGAGTATCTTTGTCTTTCCGTCGTAGGAAAAATTCACTTGTTTCAATTCTATTGCGTTCATAATACGACCACCAACACAGCGCCCGCGACGATCCCTAAAATGAACAGCACGTCGGAAAGAGCGGGATATTCCTTTTTATAGATAGAGTACAGGCTGCCGCCCAGCGTAAAGCCGCGCGTTTCGACGGACAGCGCGAGCGTGTCCGAAATGTTGACGAGCCTCATGACGAACGGCACGAGGAAAGCCCTGTATAATATCTTTGGATTGAGAACGCTGCCTGCGCCGCGTGTCTTCATCGTCTCGCGCACGCGACCTATCTCCCCTTTGAGCATGGGCACAAAGGACATAGAGATGAGCATACCCAAAGTGATTGCACGCGGCGTATGCACTTGCGAAAGGCTGCGCGTCATGCGCACGGCTGCAATCGACATGGAGAGCGCAACCCCCAAAAAAAGTGCGCCGAAGCGGTTGAGCATGGAGAGCGCCGCCTGAAAATCGCCGCCCGCCGAAGCGTAGGCAATGCCCGCAAACGCGCCGCCGAACACGATGAACGCCGGCAGTATTTTGAGAACGCCTTTGAAGCACCCGAAGATGCAAAGCCACGCAAGCACGCCGAGAAGGTACCAACACAGATTTTCGTTCCGCGCTACGACCAAACCGAAGATAATGACAAAGAGCGACGCGGTGATGGCGATGAGCGGGTAGAGTTTTGTTTTGAATCGGAAAAACGTCACTTCTTTAATACCCCCGCCTTTTTAAGCTCTCTCGATATGATCATGCCCACGACCGAGCCGACAAAGCAGAGCGCGACGATAGCAGCCGTCATGCCTACGATCACCCACGGATCGGTCGCGCCCAAAAACATGGTGACCGCCTCGTTCTCCTCGCCCGTCACGGTGTAGTTCACGTTGTAATAAAGCCAGAGAAGCGGCACGGTGAGCGGCATATACAGCGTGCCCGCCATAACGCACGCCCAATCGTTTTTATAGCTGCGGAAGATGGCAAACACCAAAAGTTCCACCACAACCGCACACACGGCGATGAGCGCCATAGGCGGGAACATCATTACGAGAAACAGCGCGATAAAGATGCCCATAATGGTCATGGAACCGGCTTTTCGCACCTTCATAAGCCCTATCACGGGAAATATGGAAAATTGCAGTCCAAGCCCCAACTGAATGATGCCGAACACGGGAACGTGAATGAGAAGCGGCATGATTGCGCTCGTCACCAGCGTACACGCCGTGATGATGGCGAGGAACACGATGTCCTTGATCTTAAATCTGCGGAACATCTTACTCTCGTCTTTGTCGCGCGCCTCGCGCTTTTTAAGTTTTTCCTCAAAAGCAGCTTGCTTGGGCGCAACGGCCGCCTGCATTGCAAGCGTATTTTCTATAAGCGCGGCGACGTCGGCGTTTTGTGTTGTGGTTTTGCTCGTATTTTCCATATATCACTTTACTTCCTGCATTACTCCGCTGTCCACACGGTAAATCCTGTCCGCAATCGCCATAGTGGATTCCCTGTGCGATACGAGGATAATGCTCTTTTTACTCTTCTGCTCAGCGAGTGACTTCAAAATCATTCCCTCGTTGATGGAATCGACGTTGCTCGTCGGTTCGTCCAACAAAATGAGCTGGCTGCCCTTTAAGAACGCGCGGGCAAGCCCGATACGCTGTTTTTCGCCCGCCGAAAGATTGTCGCCCATCGCGCCGACCTGCGTCTTATAGCCGTCGGGGAGCGACATGATAAAGTCATGCACCGAAGCCATTTTGCATGCCCTTTCGATTTCTTCCTGCGTGGCGTCCGGCTTTGCGATGCGAAGGTTTTCCTCGATGCTCTCGTCAAAGAGATAGGTCGTCTGCGAGACCATCGTCACGTTGTCCAATAGATTATCCGAGTCGATGGTATCGACGTCAATGCCGTTGTAGTCGATCTCGCCCTTGTCCTTTTCCCAGAAACGGAGCAAAAGTTTTAAGAAGGTCGATTTCCCGCAGCCGCTTTTCCCCACGATGCCGATGATTTCACCCTTATCCGCGTGCATACACACATCTTTGAGCACGGGCACATTCTTCTCATACGCGAACGAAAGGTCTTTTGCGTTCAGGTTTTCGTAATCGAATGTCTTTCCGTTCTTTATAGGTGTGACCGCAGGCTTTTCTTCCAGAAGGTTCAGAACTCTGTCGCCGCTGGCAAAGGTCTGCGTGAGGTTGCCGGGCAACGCCGACACCGCGAGTACGGGGCCAAAACTGCCGAAGATCGTCACTACGCCGATGAGCATTCTTCCGAGGTCGAGCATCTCAAAGTGAACGAGCAAAATGCCGACAATCAGCGAGATTACGATGAACAGCGTTACCATGAGTTCGGTGGCGGCACTTGCCTTTGTGATGCCGTTTTTCATCTTCTTCGTCTCTTTCAAAAGAATATCCGAACGGCGGTTGACCTCGCTCTCCCTGTCATTTTCGGCATTATTCAATACAATGTCTTTAATGCCCTTGATGCTGTCAAGGAAGTAAGCGTTGAACGAGGCGAACTCCCTGCGATAGTTCACGCCCGATGCTTTGAGTCTGCCCGACGAGATGAGCGGCACAATGATACCGATAACGATAAATCCTGCGAGCGCGACTAACGCAAGATACCAGCTTGCGACAAATCCCACGAACAGGAACACCGCCAGCGACACCAGCACGGCAATGCAAATGGGCGAAATGGTGTGCGCGTAGAACACTTCCAGCGTTTCAATGTCCGAAGTGATCATGGCGATGATGCTGCCCTTTTGCTTACTTTCGAGCTTTGCAGGACAGAGCACGCGGAGCGCACCGAAAATCTTATTGCGCAGCACCGCCAGCAGTTTAAATGCGATATAGTGGTTGGAATACTGTTCCAAATACCGAAGTCCGCCGCGAATGACGCCGCAGCCAACGGCAAGCCCTATTATCCAGCCCCACGAGAGGGAAACTTCGGCGCACAAGCCCAAAATTCCGAGCGCCTTTGCAACGCCCGTTGCGCCCGCGACCGTAACGCCCATTGCCGCGATAAACCCGACCGAACCGTTGATTACGGCGAGGATCATGATATACGAGAGAGAACCGAGCAGCACAATCAGGCTCGCCATGATTTTTGCGCCGCTTCTGCGAAGTTTTGCCTTCATGCGATCACCTCCGCGATTGCGCCGGTGATTTCTTTATAGCCCTCTTCGAGTGTTTTTTGCGCATTGAACAATTTTGCATAGCCGCCCTGTGCGCTCATCAGCTGCGCATGGCTGCCGTGCTCTTTGACTTCTCCTTCTTCCATATAGTAAATATTGTCCGCGGGGACGACGTTTGCAAGACGGTGCGAAATGACAATTACGCTTTTGTTCTTGCTCATTGCCTTGATGTTATCCATAATGATAGCTTCGCTCTCAATGTCGATATTGCTCGTCGCCTCGTCAAAGACGTAGATATCTTTGTCCGCCACGAGGTTGACCGCAAGCGCCAGCCGCTGTTTTTGCCCGCCGGACACGTTGTTTGCATCCTCTGTGATGACCTTATCCAGCCCGCCGTTCTCCTTTATAAAGTCTGCGAGATTGACAGCCTCTAACGCCGCCCAGACCTCCTCATCGGTCGCGTTTTTCTTTGCAAGTTCAAAGTTGGCGCGCACGGTGTCGTTGAAAATATAGGTATTGTACGAAACGGACGCGAGGCGGGAATAGTAGGACTCGCGCGTAACGTTCTCCAAAACTTCACCCCCGACGGTAACGCACCCTGCTTTCGGGCGGTACGCGCCGACGAGCATATTGACGACAGTGCTCTTTCCGCAGCCGCTTCTTCCCACGATTGCCGTCATGCCCGTTTCGGAGAAGGTCATATCCACATTTTTAAGCACGTCGCGCTTGCCGTCGTAGGAGAAAGTCACGCCGTTTAATTTGAGTTCTGTACCGCTTACTTCGTTCTCTCCCCACACGGGATCGGGAACATTGAGAAGGGAGATGATCTTTCTGCCCGCGCTTGCGCCGTTCATGGCAACATGGAAAGCCGAACCGAGCGAACGGAGCGGCAGGGAAAACTCCACCGCCACAAGAATGAGAAAGAGCGCGGCGGCAGGCGCAAGCCAGCCATTCATAAGCCCCACAATCGAAAGCGCGATTCCCGCGCCCGCGCCGCCGTATGCCACCAAGTCCATGATGGTGGTACTTGCAAGCTGCATGACGAGCACCTTCATCGTGATCTTGCGGAACTCCTCCGCGCTCGCGTTCATCTTGACGTGGCGGGCGGCGTCCGCCTTGAAAATCTTTAATTCTTTCAGCCCCTGCACGCTGTCTAAAAAAGCGTCGCCCATCGAGGTGTATTTGCCCCAATACTTTGCGAATATCTTTTTGGCATACTTACTTACCGCCACGATGGACACGGGAATGAGCGGCACACACGCCAAAAGCACCAGCGAAGTGCGCCAATCGATACCGACGCAGATACAGAACAGAATAATCGGCGCGAGCATGGAAAAGAAAAACTGCGGCAAATACGTCGAATAGTATAAATCAAGCTGTTCGATGCCCTCCATAGAAACCTGCGTCAGCCCAGCCATGCTCATGCCGTCCGTACTGCGAACGCCGAGTTTTAAGATCTTATCATAGGTGCGCTCGCGCAAGTCCTTTTTGACCTTGCGCCCCAGCATATCTTTCAGATTGCCGGTGCAGCGGCTGGCGATATAACGCACGATAATCGCAACGACCGCCGTTATTGCGGGATATATGTAGGCGAGCGGCTCGTATCCTTCAATGAGGAAGTACACCGCCCAGCAGATGCTCGCCGTAATGCCGATGTTGGCAAGCATACCGAGCACCATCAAAAGGACGGTATAGACGACGTACTTTTTATTTCCGCCGATGAGCTTTAAGAGTTCTTTATCAAACATTACCTTTCGCCTTCTCTTCCTTTTTTAACTTCTTTTTGTATTTTATCATCTGAAAGACGTGTCCCATCGCGAACACGGGGTGCGTGAATATCATTCTCGGCCCCGACCACTTCATAACATCCTTTATCTTCTCCCGCATATCCGGCTTATAGCAATGGATTTTACAGAAGGAACAGAATTTTTTGTTGACCTTGAACGGGCATTTTTCGAGACGGAAGAGCGCGTATTCTGTAAGCGCCCTGCATTCCTCGCATAGCTCCTCCCCTCTCGTTCCGTGCTTGCCGTGGCAATATTTTTTGATCATCACGGGGATGAGCTTCTTTTCTTTCTCCCACGCTTTGAGTTCTTTAGGCGTTTTCTGCGTTTTTGTTCCCTTCACGATTTGCCTCTGTTTCGCCACATACGAGTTCGCATACACTAACTCACGGGCGAAAAATTAGGTACGCAGTAGCGAACTTATGGGTTAAATAAAAATTCGCCTTTCAAGTTCCCTCTTGCGAACCAATATATAGTATAATCATTTCTGCCTTGCAAGTCAAATATATTTACCGCGGTTAATAAATTTGCGCGGAATATTTTTAAACGAAAAAAGGAGCACAAATATGCGCTCCTTAACCAAATTTATTGTTCGATAAATTTCTTGAATATCGCCATCATTTCATCAGATACGACATGTTCGATACGGCAGGCATTTTCTTCTGCAAGTTCGGGATCAGCCCCTATTTTGCAGAGCGCCGCCGTAAGAATCTTATGTCGTTCATAGATGCCTTCCGCTTTTTTTCTGCCTGTATCCGTAAATTCTATATCGCCTGTTGCTACATCGATGGTGATGTAGCCTTTCTTTTTCAGGAGATTGACACCGCGCGAAACGCTGGATTTTACATAGCCGAGTTCATCGCACACGTCCACCGCACGGACATTTGCCTTTTTGCGGTGAAGCAGTAGGATTGTTTCAAGATACATTTCTTCCGATTCCCGCGTTCTTTTAACGGCCATATCTGTTTCCCCTTTTTCTCATAGTTTTTATTTATTATAGTCGATTTGTAGCACAAAGTAAAGAAAAATAGTCTGCTAACTTTCTCGTTCAACAACGAACAAAAAAATTACTCTTCTTTGGATAGAATATCCATCATTTCAAAAATCAATTTGCGCCGATTTTTAGGTATCCTTTCAAACTTTTCCAACAGCAACAACTGTTCGCTCGTCAAATCGTGTTCCTCTATCCCGCCGTAAAATTCCGCGACAGTGATGCCCATTGCCTCACAAATACTCACAATGGAATCACGGCTCGGCGTATATTGCTTTTCGTTGAACCAATCATTGATTGTCGTTATATAGATTCCGGTTTCTTTAGAGAGTTTATACTTCGACCAGCCCCGTTTATCCATTAACTCCAAAATACGCCCTTTTACGTCCATAACCCTCTCCTTATATAGTGCTACTACTAATAGTTTACTATTTTGCAGTAAAAATATAAGGGGTGGTAATGCCCGTGTTTTAGATTGTATTAGTAAGATATATGTGCTATAATATTAAATACAAACGCTTTAATCTGAAACTTCGTCGAAGATAGGATCATCAAAAAAGGTTTTTAGTGAGATGCCCAATGTCGCACAAATCTGATAAATTGTATCAATTTTTACCGATTTCCTCTTTACGGCGACGACAACGCTGATTGTTGATCTCGGTATCCCGCCTTGCTGCGCAACTTCATACTGCGTCATGTTACGATTTTTCAACAAATCGTCCACCCTCTTTCCTACAGCTTCTACAAGTTTCATCGCTATAATCTCCCTTGTTCATCATAGTGAACGTTCACTACGGTAGATTATAGCCCACACATATACTTAAATACGTTGACGGCGGTCAACACCGCCGTTTCGCTTTACTTCTAACGTTGACTACAGTAAACTATATTGGGAGATATTTTTATGATTTGCTGTTGCACGGGGCATCGCCCAAAAGGATTTCCGTGGAAATACGGAATCGATAAAGAAAAACAAACCCTTTATGAGAAAGAATTGTATGAGAGACTTGAAAGATACATTATCGAAACCGGCATAACCGAATTTATCAGCGGAATGGCGCTGGGTGCCGACATGGATTATGCCGCAGCCGTTTTGCTGCTGCGCGAAAAATACCCTTATATCCGTTTGCATTGCGCCATCCCCTGCCGTGACCAGACACGGTTATGGAAAGAGCCTTACATATCCCTTTACAACAACATCTTGCGGCAAGCCGATTCTTCCGTCATCCTATCGGAAAGTTACACGCGAACGTGTATGCTCGAACGTAATCGGTATATGGTAGATAAAAGCGATTATGTGTTCGCCATTTGGAACGGCGAACGAAAAGGCGGCACTTGGTACACAATGGAGTATGCCAAGAAACTCAAAAGACCTGTTGAAGTTTTGCGCTTGGATGAATTGATATGAAAAAACTTTCCTTTCTTGTTACATTATCAATTGCTGTCTGCTTATTGCTTGCATCGCCTTTGACTGCAAGCGCCGCTTCTGCAGAACTTGTCAAACCGACTTTTCTCCCCTATGTTTCTGGGATAGAGAACCCGTCCTATTCTCTCACCGCGGATTTGGACGATGAAACTCCCACTCTGAACACCTCCCTTTTCGTCCACGCTGACACAAACAAAGAAATCAAGCTGACTTTACCCGTATATGGCCGCTTTTGCGATATTGACGGTTCGGACATATCCCTGACGATGAACGGAGATGCAATTACGCCCTCCTTATCCTATTCGTCCGATTTATTCGGTTTTTCGTCCGCTTTTTCTCATAAAGAAGTCCTTGCTATGAAACTTTCGTCCGAACTGCCCGACATGGCAACGCCCTGTTACTACTATTCGTTCTCCACGGAAAGCGAAGGCTCCGTAACATTCACTCTACCGAAAAATGTGACGACATTTACGAGTCTGACTTCTTATTCCTATCACTCCCAAAACCGGCAATATACCGTCAATTTGCGGGCGACAAATGAGCAGACTATTCTGATCATAGGCAAAGACCTTACCCTCTTGGACACGGCTGATGTATCCGTTGAAAAAACAGTCATGACTTGTTCCGATTTTCTGAACGATGTTATGGAAGTGATTTTCACCATCGGACAGGAAACAAGCATTGATACCGAACGCACCAAAGGCATCATCTATGCCCGTTTCGCACATTATGTGGCATCAAGTGAAATCGACGTAAACATAACAGATCTGATAGACGCACCCTTTGACTACGGCTTCACCTACTTTGATTATACCTTCCCATTGCCGCAGGGCGAGTCCGCGATAAATCTTGCCCTGCCTTTTCTGTATTCCACGGACACAGCCTATGAACCGGAAGTACAAAACTTCCATATTACAGCGCCTGCAAACAGCAATATTTCCTTTCTTCTCGACACGGACAGATATATTCTCGACGGCGAAACGACCTTTGAAAAAACAAATAACAACTACACGTTTAACGGAACGATAACAGGTCATATCGCAATCAATGTCTGCGCATCGGACGCTCCGATATCACTATATCCGTCAAACACAAGCACGCCGTTCCCGACGTGGGCTATCATTGTTCTCTCCATTTGCGGCGCGGGCTTGATAATCTGTATCGCCTTAATGATTTACTTCAGTGTTTCCAAACGATATAAATAATAAATGCGCGGTGCTTGCCGCGCATTTATTATTTTCCGGAACCATTTTCGGCTATACATTTTGCGTTGCTCCGCCGAGTTTCCAGCCCACAGACTTCTCGCGCATAGCAATAAATTCGGCATACTTGCCCTGCTTTTTGAGAAGTTCTTTATGCGTGCCCTCTTCGACGATCTTGCCGCCGTCAAGTACGATGATCTTATCGGCGTGGCGGACAGTCTTTAACCTGTGCGCGATCATGATGACCGTTTTGGACTTCGTCAGCTCCTGAATGGCGTTTTGCAGCATCCATTCGTTTTCGGGATCGACGTTGGCCGTCGCCTCGTCCAGAATGATGACGGGGCTGTCTTTTATGATGGCGCGGGCAATGGAAATGCGCTGTTTTTCGCCGCCCGAAATGCTTGCACCGCCCTCGCCGATGACCGTATCGTAGCCGTTTGGAAGCGCGGAGATAAAGTCGTGACAGCATGCCTTTTTCGCTGCCTCAATCACTTCCTCCATGCTCGCGTCCGGCTTGCCGAAACGGATGTTGTTCGCGATCGTATCGTTGAACAAGTACACGTTCTGGAACACCATGCTGTAATTTTTAAGCAAACTGTCCAGCTTGTATTCGCGCACATCGTGCCCGCCGAGGGAGATACTCCCCTTATCTACATCCCAGAAACGTAAGATGAGATTGCACAGCGTCGTCTTTCCGCTGCCCGAACCGCCGACAATGGCAAGCGAGGAACGCGCTGGTATATCCACCGTAACGCCGTCGATGATCTTGCGCTTATCGTAGGAGAAATCTACATTCTGTACGGCAATGTCCGTCTTTGCAGGCGTTATCTCCTTGCCGTTGATGTCCATGACGGGAAGATTCATCGCCGCCTCAATCTTGTCGATGCTGTTTGCCGCCATGCGCAACAGCGCGGACATATTGCCGCCCGAATCGAGGTCGTTGAACACCATGAAGGATGCGATACAGGCGACGAGTGCGGTAAACAGAGGCATGGAGAGCTGCGTGTAGAGCCATACCGACACCGCGATGATCGCCACACCGGCAAGTTTGACGGCAACGCCCTGCAATGCCATGAACGGGATATAATTCTTTTCGAGCGCGTAGTTGACGTCCCTGTCCTCTTTGATTGCGGAAGTTACCTTTTTATTTGCCTTGCCCGTGAGGTTATACGACTTGATGACTGCAATGCCCTGCACATATTCGAGCACGGCCTCCACCGCTTTGTCGCCCGAAACAGTCTTTCTGTCCGAGTTCTTTTCTCCCGCCTTGTGCAGGAAATGATTGATAACGAGAAAGAGAACGAACCCCGCCGCGGCAACAAGCCCTATGCGCCAATCAAAAACAAGCAACGAAATCGTTATGACGAGCGCCATAAACAGTCCTTTGGTCGTCAAAAGCAGGCAGCGCGTGAGTGTATCCTGCAACGACTCCGCCGTGTTGGTCGCGGTGTTGGCAATCTGACCGAGGTTGTGTTCGTTGAAATACCCCATCGGCGCGTATTTGAGCTTGTCGGCGATGCGGATACGCGCGTTCGCCGCTATGGTATAGCCCGCATACGTCAGAAACTGCGTAGAGAAATAATTGCATACGGCGGCGAGCAGTACACCCCCGCCCACAATGCCGAACGCCGACCAGACCGTGGACATGGTTGCTGTTCCCTCTATCATATTTTGCAGGGCATACGCCGTTGCAAGGAGTGAAAACGCGGTGAATATCGACTGTAACAACCCGAATACAAGCGCTACTATCATGTGCTTACGCTGTTTCCCTGCAAATTTTATAAACTTCAACAGATATTTGAACATAATTTAATCCTCCGCTCTGTCCTTTGCGCCGATGTGCGCCTGCCACAGCTCGTTATAGAGCGCGGACGATTTGAGCAGCTCTTCATGCGAGCCGCTCGCCTCGATTTTTCCACCGTTGACGAGGAATATTTTATCCGAATCAACGATGGTCGAGAGCCTGTGCGCGACGACAATGAGCGTTTTGCCCTGCACGAGTTTCGATACGGCGCTCTGAATGACCGCCTCGTTTTCGGGATCGGTATAGGCGGTTGCCTCGTCTAAAATGACGATAGGCGCGTTTTTGAGCATGGCGCGCGCAATGGCAATGCGCTGCCTTTCACCGCCTGAAAGATGCCCGCCCGAACTGCCGACGATCGTATCGTAGCCGTTTTCGAGTTTCATGATAAATTCGTGGCAGCCGGACGCTTTGGCGATATTCTCTACCTCCTCGTCGGTCGCGGTGAGGTTGCCCTTGCGGATGTTTTCGCGCACGCTCTCGTTGAACAGGAAGTTATCCTGCGCGACGTAGGCGATATTTTTGTTGAGCTGTTCGAGCGGAATTTCGCGGATGTCCTTGCCGCCGATCGTTATTTTTCCGTTGCCCACGTCCCACATGGAGGCGATGAGCTTTGCGATCGTCGATTTTCCGCTGCCCGAAGGCCCGACGAGCGCGTTGACCGTACCCTGACGGAACTCGAAATTTACGCCGTGTAAAATCTCTTTGCCCTCGTCGTAGCAGAAACGGACATTCTCGCCCCTGACGGTATAGTCTGTCAGTTTTACCTTATCTTTGGGGCGGACAAGCTCCGGCTTTTGCAGAATGGAGTTTATCTCTCCGACAATGACGCTGATCTTGCCGATGTCATCACTGTAACTCATAATGCCGATGAGCGGCGTGAGCATGCCGAAACTCAGAACAACGAGCATGACGAACTCGGCGAGGGCAACGCTGCCCTGAACATAGAACGCAACAGATGCGGGCAATACCGTCAGAAGCACGGCGGGAAACACCGCCATTGCAATGGAAAAGAATATCTGGCTCTGTTTCATCCAGTCGATGGCGGAGTGCGCGGACTCATACGCGGCGTCAGTGAACTTTTTATAGGAATCGGCAGACTGATTGAACGTCTTGATGACCTCTATCCCGTTGATATATTCCACGGCAACGGAGTTGAGATTCTTGCCCGCGCGCACATACCGCTCAAATTTTTTCTTGTAGCCGATCATCATGCACATATACATCAAAAGTCCCACGGGTATCGTGATGAGCGAAATCAGCCCCACCCGCCAGTCAATCGTCATGATGTACACAAACAACGCGATGGGCGCAAGCAGTTTGGACGACACTTCGGGAACGATGTGCGCGAGCGTCGTCTCAATGCTGTCGATACGCTCTAAAATGGTGTTCTTGATCTCGCCGCTCGGCCGCGAAAGAACATCGCCGAGCGACATGCGCGCGAGTTTGTTGCAGGCGTCCGTGCGCACATCGGAGATGACGGTAAACGTCGCCTTGTGCGAAATGGTCGTGGAGACCATGTGGCAGGCGTAATGCCCCACCCAGCACAGCGCGGCGACGAGCAACCACATACCGTAAGTTCCGAACGTGAACGCAAACTCGCCCGCGACGAGCAGTTCCGTAATCTTGCCGAGGCACACGAACGGAACAATGCCGAATCCGACCTCACACACCGCAAACAGCACCGACAACAGATACCTGCTGCGGTACGGGCGCGCCCATTCGTACAAGTACGAGAACGTGCCCCTCTCCTTACCTTTATTTGCCATAAGTCCTCCTATATTTAGTTCGCTTATGCGAACTATTTTGCATGAGTTAAGGGGAGTTTCCCTCCCCTTCTCTTTACAGACCGAGCAGTTTATCCCAGCCCGCGTTGAAAAATTCCTGCAATTTCAGGATATATTGCCGCGCGTCCTCCCGCGATAAGTCGTGCATGACGACCTCGAACATGCCGTTGAACATTGCGCTCGCCAGCATATGCGCCAAGTCTTTGCGGATGTCCGCGATCTCATAACCCGCGCCTTTGACCGCATCTATAAAGCGGAAGGTGCTTTCCGTCTCCACGTCGATCATTTTATCGACGTAATATTCGTAGCTTGTACCTCCGCTCTTGCAAATAATGAGCTTGAAGGCATCGAAATTATCGTAGATGAGATCGACCATGCGGTCTATCTTCTGCGCAACATAGGGGTGCATTTCTCTGCGCTGGTATTCGGGGGAATACCCTGCAAACTCGTTCTGTACGGTCATAAAATAATTGTACAGTTCATCGGCAGGCCCCTCCACCAGTTCGCGGAAAATTTCGCTCTTATCGGCAAAGCGGCTGTACAGCATGCCCGTGGTAAAGCCTGCCCGCTCCGCGATCGTGCGCATGGAGGCTTCGGCAAATCCCCTCTCCATAAATTCGGCCTTTGCCGCCTCTAAAATTTTTCCGCGCGCGCTGTCGTCTTTTTCCCGCATGCTTCACTTCCCATATTTGATAACAATGTTATTATAACAGCGTTATAAAAATAAGTCAATTGTTTTTCCATAAGAAAACAAAAAACCGAAGAAAAACTTTCTTCGGTTATCCCAACGCGACATCAAGCGCCATCATCATGGCAAATCCGAGCATTGCACCCCATGTGCCGAAATGCGGGTGTTCGGAAAGATGTGCGTCGGGGATCAGATCTTCCACGACGACGAATATCATTGCGCCTACGCGAATGCGACATTTCTTTTCGATAAAATAATGCTTATCGCTACAAGCACTAAACCTATAAGCAATAAAACGGTAAAGCAAGTTCTTTTTCTGCCCGCCAAGATCTTATTCATGAAATTATTCCCCCATGATCGACAGCGTCTACATACACGAGATTTGCATCCATCTGGTTGCGAAAGACTTCGACAACTTGTTCCGGCTCTCCTTTACGTAAAAGGCCGTGATTAACATGTACACATACCAGATTTTTACCGATGGCTTTAATGAGAAGCGCTGCCACAACCGATGAATCCACGCCTCCTGAAAGAGCAAGCAAAACTTTTTTGTTGCCCACCTGTTTTTTCACTGCGGCAACCTGCTCATCGATAAACTTTTTTGCAAGAGATTCCGTTGTTATACGCTCCATGCTTTCCGGGCGTTTGTTATTCTCCATAATAGGTGTCCTCCGTAATTCTTCTGTATTCAAATTATTCTTATAAACTATTTCAGGTCTGTCCTTACTCCCACTCGGCAAATTCAGATATAGTAGGGTGTATTTGAGGTGATTTCGCAGGAAAAACTTTCGCAAATATGTTAATATTCCACCTGCTATTTTCGGCTGTAAAGTTTATTAGTATCAAAATAGTATCACAAAAGGCTGGGAAATACAACAGAATTATGTGGAGCTCTACATAATTCCGGCACGGACGGACGCTGTCAGGCACAGCGGATAACAGCCTTGCAAGAGGCGTTGTACCTGCGCTGGATATATTCTTGATAGGCTTTCTGGTCTGTCATGGAAATTCCCCCTCTCTGAATAATAGTGCGGGGCGGCAGCACTCCTTGCTGTCGCCCCTTGATTGCCTACCAGCAAAGGCGGGCG
>ERZ779876.601-NODE-601-length-38683-cov-5.665916_pt1 | contig 38683 bp, 29 predicted proteins | sample MGYA00511068_ERZ779876 | MGnify/ENA primary metagenome ERZ779876 (study PRJEB29588, sample SAMEA1970858) | human gut metagenome | biome: human gut; feature: human-associated habitat; material: faeces | place: Denmark | collected 2008/2010 ...
CGGTGCGTTGAATTTGTTTGCCGTGATAGACGTCAAAGATTTTGTCGTGGCACTGGCGGGGCTTGCCGCCTTGATTGTCTCGGGAATTTTAAGCTCTTGCCGTATTTCGCTGGGGGATAAATTCGCTAAAGGCTCGCTGTTTGTTCGGGTAGGAGCAGTGGCGCTGGTGGTTTTTGCTGTCATTGTTTTCGGGGCGTACGGCCCCGGGTACTTGCCGCCCGATCCTATTTACGGAGGATTTTGATGGTAAAGGTAAAAAAAATACTGCGCATTGTCTCCTGCGTATTGTCGCTTATGCTTGTTTATGCCTATCTTTGCTTTGTCTTTATTCCCAAAGACGTGTCCGATTGGGGCGGGGATAAGTATTACCATGCTAAGGGCTTTATAGGAGAACCCGACGATTCGCTCGACATAATCATGTTCGGACATTCGGGCGTATATTCGGGCTTCTCTCCCGTAACTTTATATAAGGAATACGGCTATACTTCCTATGCTTCCAGCACTGCCAGCCAACCGATTAAAAAAATTAACGACCTTTTGGAAAAAGCCGTTAAACGTCAAAAGCTCAAGGTGGTTTTTTTGGACGTGGATTGTTTATATGTCAGGTTTCCGCTGATTCGGTATTACGACAGCCTTTTTGCTCCGTTTGTCTTTCACGCGCGCTGGAAAAATCTGAAACCCAGAGATTTTTATCTCGCGCCCGGCGTAAGGACGCAGGACGTCACCAAAGGGTATAAATTTTCCGCCGAAATTTCCGGTTATCAGCCGGGCGAGTATATGGGAAAAGCGGACGCGAAGCCGGCTGCGCCTAAAAAGGTACATCTTTCGGGGCTGAACAGGTTTGTAAAGATTTGCCGCAAAAACGATATTCAGATCGTATTCAGCGAGTTTGCCAACGCCACGAGCTGGAGCTATGCACGGCATAATTTTATTCAGCAGTATGCCGACGCGCACGGAATAGATTTTTTGGATATGAATATCCCCAACGACAGATATCAGGCGGATTTCGCCCGGGATTTTCAGGACAAAGCAAATCATTACAACGTCTATGGCGCGGAAAAAGCGACGCGGTATCTCGGAAGATATCTGACGGAAAAATTCGGCGACAAGCTGACGGACAGAAGAACGGACGAAAAGTATTCGTATTGGAAGGAAGCGATAAGCGATTTCGATAAAAAACTTGAGGGCGCTGGCGTGGCCGGGCGTGCTTGACGGAATAAAAAAGGGGCGGGAAATCCTGCCCGCCGCGCAAGTAAAATTCGAGACGCTTACCCTTCTTCGGGAGGGGATAAAAATCGGTTTTGTGCGGAACACTCCCCGTATGCTCGCCTGTTTTGATACCGCACAAGTCGCTCTGCCCGAATATTATCAAAAGCATGTCGCGGGTTTCTATGACAAAAATTACCGTTTTCAATCCGCGCTTTGTTTTTATATGCTTCAAAAGCTTGCGGGAAGGTCGATCAAAGTCGCGTTTACCGAAGCGGGAAAGCCTTATTCGCCTGCCGGCGGTATTTGTTTCAGCTTCAGTCACACGGCTACGCTTGCTTTATGTGCGGTGGCGGAGTTTCCCGTGGGGATTGACGCTTCTCCCAGATTGGCATATGACGGCTCAATCGCGGCGCTTGTTTGTTCCGAGGCCGAATTGGAAAGATTAAAATTTTCTTCCGACGCGGGAAAGCTGTTGACGCAGTATATTACGCGAAAGGAAAGCCGGATAAAGCTAACAGGCGGTACTCTCCGCGATATCGGAGAAAAAAGAGAAGATATGGAGCATTACCGTACCATTATAGTGGACGGACAGGTGTGTTCTGTTTGTTTCAAAGACAAAAATGCAATAAGCAACAGCCTGTAGCTTATTTTTTCAGATGGTTGAGAAGCTCAAATTTTAAGTAACGCGTTTAGTAACAAAAGAGAATAAAAGTCGATTTAATTTACCGAAAATATAAAGAAAGAACTCCTGCTTCTATCTGTAAAAGCAGGAGTTCTCTAATTCTGGTGGAGATAACGAGATTCGAACTCGTGGCCTCCTCGTTGCGAACGAGGCGCTCTACCAACTGAGCCATATCCCCAAAGCACTCAATCATTATACCGTTTCTTGCGCTGTTTGTCAAATGTTTTTTCGTAGTCTTTTAAAGATTTTTCTTATTTTTTTGTTTTATAATTGTTGCGAAAGGCGGGGGTGAGAGAAAAAAATAGATTTTTTCCTGATTTCAGTACGTAACAAAATTGACAAAATACAAAATAATCGCTATAATGTTTGTGTCGCAAAGCAAAAATCAAAGGAAAATACGGTGCGCGGCGGAAATCTTGCGGCGGAAAACTTATGGAATCTTCGATACAATACAATATACGGAAAATCCGCGAGGAAATATCCGAAAATCCGTTCGGCGAACGCGTGCATATCGTCGCCGCCACAAAAACGCGTACGGAGGAAGAAATCAAAGAAGCGATGGCGGGCGGCATAGACGCCGTTGCCGAAAATAAAGCGCAGGAATTCCGCGATAAAAACGATTTGTTGCCTCCGTTCCCGCGCCATTTCATCGGCAGACTTCAGGAAAACAAGCTGAAATATATCGTAGGAAAAGTACAGCTGATTCAATCGTGCGATTCCGAAAAAATCGCGCGGGCAATTTCTGCGATGTCTTTAAAACGCGGCGTTGTTAGTAACGTTCTGCTCGAAGTGAATATCGGCGGAGAAGAAAGTAAAGGCGGCTTTTTATATGAGGATGCCGAAGCCGCGTATCGCTTCGTGCGCGCGCTTCAAAATATCAGACCGTGCGGTTTCATGGCAATGCTTCCCGCCGGAATCGGTGAAGAGGAAGGCGGCGCCATGGTGAAAAAAATGCGCGCGCTGCTCGATAAAATGAAAGCGAACGACGCCGATATGTCTGTGCTTTCGATGGGCATGAGCGGCGATTATAAATTGTGCGTGCAAAACGGCAGCAATATGGTGCGGATCGGTACGGGCATCTTCGGCGCCGGAGAACAAAAATAAATAACATATATCACCGTACTGGCGAAAACGTAAACGCAAAGGAAAACAAATTGAGTAAATCGGGCGGCAAATCAACGAAAATCAAACGCGGCGGGGCGTATCTTACGTTCCTGCGCGTTTTTGCGTGCTTTACCGCGTTTTTAATGCTTGTGCTTATCGGCGTGGAGGCTTCCACGCTGATTTCCGACGCAACCTGGCGGCAGTGGACGCCCGATTACGATTTTGCCGATTTAACCGCCACGTTTGAAAAATCGCAGAGCGAGCTTACCGAAGAAGATTATGCGTTATTGTACGCGCAGACGGGCTTGACGAAAATCGGGGCGGACAGGCTTTGGAATAGCGGCAGCGGTAAAAATCGGATCAGAACCATTCAGAAATGTTATATGGAAAAAGTGTCGGTGTATCGCGAACGTTTCGCCCCGTGGACGTGCTGGGAGAAGCTGGAAGCGGGAAAAAACGCGGCAATCGGCGCCGTGCGCGAGGGGGATATCATCGTAACTTCGGCAACGCACGTTCTCGGGTTCCGTTACGGGCATGCGGCGCTTGTGGTATCGGACGACGGACTGATTGTAGAAGCGAATACGCCGGGCACCACCAGTCATTTAACCGCAGTGAACGTATTCAACGATTATGCTACGTTTATGGTACTGCGCCCGAATCCCGAAAAAATATCGGATGAAACGCGCAAAGAAGTGGCGGAATATGCCAAAAAACAGCTGCTCGGGGTGCCGTATACGGTATTCGCGGGTATTTTCAGTAAGAAAAATCAACAGCCGTTAAAGGGAACGCAGTGCGCGCACGTCGTGTGGTATGCGTATAAACAGTTCGGAATCGATCTCGATTCAAACGGCGGCTGCGTGGTAAAGCCCCGCGATATGGCAAACAGCGAATATATGCAAATCGTGCAGATTTACGGCTTCGATCCCGAAAAAGTGTGGACGTAATCGTTTTCCGCGGCGTTTTAAACAGAACAACGGACAAAACGGAGCAGACGGAATCATGGCGGAAAATTGCATCATAATAACGGGCGCGACGGGCTATCTCGGCAAGGCGTTCATAAACGAACTGATTTACAGTAAAGAACTAAAAAGCGGGCTCGAAAGCGGCGAAACGTCGCTGGTATTGACGGGCAGAAGCGAGGAAAAACTTACCGCGTTGAAAAGCGGTATTCCGTTCCGCGCGGAAATATTTACGAAAGCAATGGATCTATCTTCGGAAGTAAGCCGCGGCGAATTTTTCGAAGCGCTTTCCGCGCGCGGCGAACGGGTGAAAATGCTCATCAACGTCGCGGGGGCGGATATCCAGAAACCGTTTGAAAATTACACGCAGGAAAAACTGCTTTTCCAGTGCCGCGCAAACTTCGAAGGTGCGGCGGCTATGTGCCTTTACGCAGTGCAGCACGCGGCGAAAAAGGCAAAAATCATCAATATTTCCAGCGTTTCCGGCATTTATCCCATGCCGTATTTCGCCGTTTATTCGGCAACGAAAGGCGCGCTTACTTCGTTTTCGCAGGCGCTTTCGCGCGAAGTAAAAAAACGCGGAATTACCGTAACCGTCATTCTTCCCGGCGCGATGCCCACGCGCGAGGACGTGCGCGAACAAATCCGGGGGCAGAAAGCATGGGGCAAACTTGCCGCCGAGCCTCCGTCCGTAGTGGCGCGCAAAAGCCTGCGCGCTGCGGAAAAGGGCAAACGAAAAGCGATTATCGGCTTCTGGAACAAGCTGATGAACGCCGCAACGAAGCCGCTGCCTCTTTCTTTGAAAATGAAATTCATCGAAAAGCGCTGGAGCAAAATTTCGAAAGACGCGTTTTAGTCGTCCGTCGGGCGTTGCATCCGAAGAAAAACGGCAAAAGCCGGAAAATGCAAAAAACAAAAAAAATCAAAAAATAATCGAAGAAAAGGAAAAATAAAAAAATGAAAGACGTAAAAGATACACCGAAGCTGACGTTTGGTCAGAAATTGAAAAACTTATGGAACTATTTCACGACGTACGAAAAAATCTGGTATATATCCATTCTCGTACTTGCCATCGTGTTCTGTTTCGTTTTCCCGGAAGATTCCGATGAACTTGCGGTAAACCCTAAACTGATTACGATATTGTATCTGGTGGATATTATATCGAATATCACGTGCGAACTTTTGATTTCCAAGCAAAGCAAATGGAATTTCATCGTATCGCTGCTGGTGGAAGTGGTGGAAATACTTATCTGCATCGTATGTGCGTACAGATTCGCCACCATGGCGGTAACGCTGTTTTTCTGGATTCCCATTGATATCATCAGCTTCGTGAACTGGAATAAACACGCCGATTCCGAAGAAAAAGAACTTACCGCGGTGCGCAAGCTCAGCTGGAAGCAGGATATACTTCTTATTGCGGGCATTGCCGTCTGGACGATCGGCATAGGCTATCTTCTTTCCCTGATCGATTTGGGTAAAGGTATTTTGTCTTATAACGAAGTAGTGAAAGACGTAGGCGGCTATCTCGACGCGTGCGCTTCCGCCGTAGGCATAGCCAACGGATTATTCATTCTGTTCCGCTATCGCGAACAGTGGATCGCCTGGTATATCGTCTGCATTCTCGAAATCGCGTTGAATATCATGGCGGGGCAGTGGATACTGCTTGTTCTCAAAGCGGGCTATCTCACCAACACCACTTACGGTTATATCAAATGGACGAAATATATCCGTTCGCATAAGGCGCCTGCTTTAGGAAATGCTAACGGAGTCGTTCCCGCCGCAACGGAAGGCGAAGAATAAAACCGGAAATAAATCCGTTTTGTATTCCTCTGTAACAGGTACAAAAATTGAAGAGCTCCGAACGCGATTGAATCGTTTTCGGAGCTTTTTTATGTATATTCGGGCGGGTTCAAGCCGTTTTTTTATTATACTTAATTTCTTCGGATTTGCCGATATATAAAGTAAATCCGTAAAGAGCGAAGCGACGGAATAGCGATTGCCGCGTAGACGATCGCGTTGCCGTTGTCTGTTTTAAATAAAAAATAAATCCGAACCATTCGCTCGGTACGAGCCAACAATTCGGATGATAACTTCTTGGTGCACCTTAAGGAATTCGAATCCCTAGCCTTTGGTTCCGTAGACCAACGCTCTATCCAGTTGAGCTAAAGGTGCATATTCCGTTGCTTTGCTTTCTTTGAAAAACAGCCGCGACAAGCGCGCCTTTTCAAAACTGCTTACATAGTATAGTATTTTTTTCTGCGTTTGTCAACCGTTTTTCGGCAAGTGCGCTCTAATTTTTTTGAAAATTTTTTCAATACGTCGCTTTTTCTCCGTAATCGGAAAATTTTTCTTGTTTCCCCTGAAAAAACACCGTTTAAAATCTTGTCTTTTTTTTTCGGATGTGCTACAATGTAGAAAAATTGATTTAAGGAGAAAATTTCAATGGCTAAAATTACTGCGGATACTTTGATTGCGGATTGCTTACAGCTCAACCCGGACGCACCCGATATTCTTATGGCGGCGGGCATGCACTGCTTCGGTTGCGCGATGGCGCACGGCGAAACGGTTGCGGAAGCGGTTGCCGTTCACGGCGAGGATCTCGATAAGCTTCTTGCGAAACTTAACGAGGGACTGGAAGACTGAGCGTTTTTGCGTTTTTTCTGAAATCGACGTACAATAAATGCGGCGCGCGCGTTTTTGGCGCGCGCTGTTTTTCTGCTTTTGCGGACAGATGAGCCGCGCCGCGAGAAATTCTTGTTTTCGCTCGGCAAGAGGGAAACGTATATGCTTACCAACGTTAAAAGAAAAAAAGAAATCGATATAGTGGGCGGTCCGATTTTAAAATCGATGATTTTATACGCGCTGCCGCTGATAGCCACCAATCTTCTGCAGCTTCTGTTCAATGCGGCTGACGTGGCGGTGCTGGGCATTTTCAGCGAAAGCGGCGACGGCGCCGTGGCGGCGGTGGGCGCTACGGGTTCGCTGATTCAGCTGATTATCAATTTGTTCGTAGGACTTTCCGTAGGTACAAACGTGCTTGTGGCGCGCTGCGTTGGCAGCGGCGAAACGGAAAGGTCGCGGCGGATCGTCGGGTGTTCGGTGGTAACTTCGCTTCTTTGCGGCGTGATATTGTTGTTTGTGGGCTTTTTCGGCGCACGCGTTTTTCTTATATGGATGAAATGCGATCCGGCGGTTCTGGATATGGCGGTGAAGTATCTTAAAATTTACTTCCTCGGCATGCCTATCATCATGCTTTACAATTTTTCCACCGCAGTGCTCCGCGGCGTGGGCGATACGTTCCGCCCGTTAATTTATCTTGTCATCGGCGGCATTGCCAACGTATTTTTAAACGTAGTGTTCGTGCTGGTATTAAAAAAAGACGTAGAGGGCGTGGCGATCGCCACGGTGGTTTCCAACGGTATCTCGGCGGTGTTTGCCATTCTGGCGCTTTTTAAAGAAACGGGCGCCGCGCAGCTGAAAAAAGAACATCTCCGAATTTACAAAAGAGAGCTTGCGGATATGGCGAAAATCGGTTTGCCTTCCGGTTTGCAGGGCAGCTTGTTTTCCATTTCCAACGTGCTTGTGCAATCCGCCATCAACGGCTTCGGTCAATCCGTCATGGCGGCGAATACCATCGCTTCGCAGTACGATAATCTTACTTATCAGGCGATGTACGGCATCAGCCTTTCTTCCACGGTGTTCGTCAGCCAGAATTACGGCGCGAAAAAATTCGACCGCGTGAAAAAATCCGCGTATACGGCGCTCGGTTTAACTACCGTTATAGGGCTCGTTCTCGGCGGATTGCTTGCGCTTCTTGCCCGTCCGCTGTGTTCGTTTATGACGGATAGCGAAGAAGTCATCGGCTACGCGCATACGCGTATGCTGATTATTTCGATTACCTATTTCCTCTGCGGTTTGCAGGAAGTATTCGCGTATTGTCTGCGCGGGCTGGGCAAATCGATGACGGCGATGTTCGTGGTGCTGGGAGGCACCTGCCTGTTCCGTATTCTCTGGCTGAATACGGTGCTGAAAGCGTGGAATACGCTTACGTCGCTGTATCTTCTGTACCCGGCAAGCTGGCTGTTAACCACGCTGATTTTCCTGCCGATTTACTTCGTCTGCCAGAAAAAGGCGGGCAAGCTGCTGGAAGAGAACAATTGATTGATTTTTTGCAAGCGAAAGCCGACCTTGAAAACAGGTCGGCAAAATTTTTATCCGACGATTTTTATTCGTTCCGCTCCGAAAACAGATAGGGTAGTTCTTCCAGATACGGCGCCATCATCGAAGAGGTGTTAAATACGCGCACACTGCAGCGGAATTTTTCGTTTTCGTCTTTGGATATCGCGGCGATTTCGCCGTCGAGGCAGAAACCTTTCCCGAAAATTTTCAGAAGATCCTGCGTCAGTTGCCTGCCAAGCTCGCCGATCAGGCGGTTCAGGCGGATGCTGTAAGCGTATGCGGCGAAATTATTTCCGTTTTTTACGTGTACCAGCTGCAATTCGTCGCCGGGGCGGCTTTGCGCCAGCGCGCCCTGCGAATCGCAAGTAAAGCAGCGGAACAAATCGTCCTCCACGGGAAAGGTTATCCCCAGAAGCCGTTGGCGGACGCGCATATACAGTTTTGAAAGAAAACCGCGTTTCATCCTCTAAATTATAACACGTAAAGGGGGAAAAGTAAACTTTTTATCGTGAGTCGTTTACAAAAAAGTGAGAAAATCGCAAACAAAGTTTTAAAATTTCATTGCCGAGGGGAAAAGGCTTGCTTTTTTTATTCCGATCTGCTACAATGAAACCGTTGCGTAAAATTCCCGGAGGAAGATATGAATTACGAACAGACGAAAGAGCTTTTAAAGCGGAACGGGCAGGAGCAGTTGCTGCGTTTTTGGGACGAGCTGGACGAAACCGGTAAAGAAAAGCTTCTGCGTAATATCGAAAGACTTGATTTTGCGGTACTTGAAAATTTAAAACATCCGCAGAATTTATCCGGCGAAGGTTCGCGCCTTTCGCCGGTGAAAGGACTTTCCGTCGCCGATATCGAAGCAAACGAACAGCGTTTTAAAACCATCGGCAACGAGGCGTTGAAAAGCGGAAAAATCGCGGGACTGCTTCTTGCCGGCGGGCAGGGTACGCGGCTGGGCGCGGAAGGACCGAAGGGCGCGTTTAATATGGGCGTTACGCGCGAACTTTCCATTTTTGCCTGTCAGATGAACAACCTTCTGAACGATTTGCGGGAAAGCGGCGCGCGCCCGCTTCTGCTTGTGATGACAAGCGAAAAAAACAACGAAGAAACGCAGGAGTTCTGGAAGAAAAACGGGTATTTCGGTTACGATGCGGAAAAAGTGCGGTTTTTCGTGCAGGACGCCGCGCCGTGCACGGACATGAACGGCAAAATTCTTCAGGAAGAAAAAGATACGCCCGCCACTTCTCCGAACGGCAACGGCGGCTGGTTCTCGTCGCTGAAAAAATCGGGATTATACGAAGAACTGAAAAACGGCGGAGCGGAGTGGCTGAACGTATACGCGGTGGATAACGTATTGCAGCGCCCGTTCGATCCCGTGTTTATCGGCGCCACGCTGGAAAGCGGAAAGGCGTGCGGCGCCAAGTGCGTGCGAAAGAACAGCCCGCAGGAAAAAGTGGGGGTGCTTTGCGAAAAGGACGGCAAAGCCGCGGTGATTGAATATTACGAACTGACGGAAGAAACGGCAAACGCGCGGGCGGCGGACGGCAGCCTGGAATATTCTTACGGCGTGATTTTAAATTATCTGTTTTCGCTGGAACGGCTGGAAGAAACGGAACGGGAAACAATCCCCGTACATATCGTGAAAAAAAAGATTCCGTATGTAAACGAGCGGGGCGAAAAATGCGAACCGCAGCGGGAAAACGGACTGAAATTCGAAACGCTGGCGGTGGATTTAATCTCGTTTATGGGCAGTGTGTTGCCCTGCGAAGTGCGGCGCGAAAAAGAATTCGCCCCCGTGAAGAACGCTACGGGCGCCGACAGCGTTGAAACGGCGCGCGCGCTGCTTGAATTAAACGGCGTAACATTATAAAATAGTCGCCGGAAACGCCGCATGAACAACGCGGCGGACGCGAAGGAGAAAATTATGGCTACCGAACTGGAAGGCAACGAACAACTGCAAAAATTTATCGCGCTTTTATCCGACTTGAATCACGAATGTGCGGAAACGTTCGCCACGGGCAAGATAGAAATTCTGCATAAAATGAACGGCACTATCCGCGAAATGTACGCGATTCAGCACGGCGGCAAAGAGGAAGCGTACACGGCGATAGAAGAGGACGCGCAGGCGATTTACAAAAATTTCAACGCCATCGTGGCGATGCTGAAAAGCAACGAAAACGGCACGTTCGATAAAGCCACGAACAATGCCGTCAAAACGTTTTTGCAGAATATTTTCGACGCGGATCTGCGTATCCTTGCCGCCTACGGGCTGGTGTGATGCGCGGCGGTTCCGCGTTTTTTCCGCAAACGATTTCCGATGCGGTCAGAACACGTTTTCGAAACTGAACGAATACGCGGCGGGGATTTTTTTCGTCATTTCGATGAGCACTTCTATTTTCGGCAGCGCGTCGTCGAATTTTTCCTCGTACAGATAGCCGATCGCTTCGTTTAACTGATAATCCACGTTTTCTATAGAGGTGTGCGTAACCCATACGTGCAGCTCTTTTCTTTTTTCCGTCCAGAACGCGCGCACGCTATCTCCGTCGCAGAACGTGGCTTTCCCTTCTTCCGTTTTTTCGTACAGCGCCGTCAGCCGTTCGCGGAAGCCGTAAAATACGGCGTTTACGCAGAAGTGTTCGAACAACGAAATAAACAGCAGCAGCGAAGCCGAAATTATAATGCTTACGATGGTTTTCACCATAACCTTGCGCCTCCCGTATCCGTTTGCAGAATTTTGAATTTTTCGCCTTTTTGCTGAAAATACATCTTTCCGTTGCCGTCCAGCGTTAAAATCAGCATTTTTTTATAATTATCGCACCCGTTTTCACGTAAAACGCGGCAGAATTCTTCGCGCGTTTTTCCGCTTAAAAGCACGTTTTTTTCTTCGAATTTCCCTTCGTCGATGATGATGACGGATAAAGAGGACTGCAGTTTTTCATAGTCCTGCTTCGGCAGTGCCGAAAACGTGCCGTTCGCTTCGTACAGCGCGTAATCCACGGCGTCAAGCGAAAAATATCCCGCTCCGCGCAGACTTTCAATCAGATCGGAAACGTCAAGATTGTTCTTTTTCAGTTGCGTGATGTCTATGCCGTTTTTATTTAAAACGATACTGGGCGAACCGCTTAATATGCGCTTCATCGTTTTGGATTTCAAGTCGCACAGGCACACGATCTGGTGCATCAGATAAATGGCGAGAATCGCGACAAGCCCGTACAGAAGCGGCACGGATGGATCTGCCATGGGGATGCAGGCAAGATCGGCGATGATCAGCGTAATGACGAGTTCGTACGGCTGCATTTCGCCTATCTGTCGCTTTCCCATCAGCCGCATGATGAATAAAAGCGTAATGAAAATTAAAATCGTTCGTACGAAAATAAGACTCATAACAAAAGTATAGGCAATTTCCGCGCGTTTATTTGCCGTTTTTCGGAAAAATTCTTTGAAAAGCGGCGCCGTTTTCATTGATTTTTTTTTGCGTTTGGGGTATACTGTATGCAACAAGAGTAGCTTTGGCGCGTTAAGTGCCGCCGGACGGGACGTTGTCGGCGGACGAAAGGGCGGGCCCGCGATTGTGCGGGCGTCGTTCTGCGGCGACCACGGCGCGTCCGCTTTCGCTTTGTCTTTCGCCCGTGAGGGCTGTATACAAAACGGCGGACCTCTCGTTTTTCAACGAGGAGGTTTTTTATTATGGAAAAAATACAAGAAGGACTGTCGCCTGCGGGCGAGCTTGAAACCCGCGAGTGTGTCCGGAAGACAATGGGAGAAAAATTCAGAAAAATTTTCTTTTCCGAATTTATCAGGGGGCAGACCTCCGAGGGAAAAAAAATAGCGATTGTTGCCGTTTTAACGGCGCTTTGCGTGATTGTGAACGCGCTTTTAACGTTTCCCGTACCCACGCTTGTTCCTACGAGTTCGCCGAATATGATTTCGCTGAATATGTGCGTATGCTTTCTTTCGGGCAGTATTTTAGGGGCGTTTTACGGCTTTTCGGTGGGACTTATCGGCGATTTACTGTGTTTTTTACTGTTTAATTCGCGCGGGTATATGTTCTTTCCGTGGGTGAGTCTATCCAAGGCGTTTTCGGGATTTATCGCGGGCATAATTATGTGCAATTTCCGCACGAAGAAAAAAGGAGGCGTGTATTTCAAAGCCGTGCTTACGGGTGTTTTCACGCTGTTGATTTGTACCGCGGGCATAGAAACGGGCGGCTATTTTCTCTATTATAAATACGTGCGGCACTGGACGTTCAATAATATCGTTTCGAAACTTCTCGAAGTGTTCGGGCTCGGCGAAATTCATATCAATTATTTCTGGTATATCGCTTACCGCATGATCGTGCTTTTAAGAGTCGCGGAAAACGCCGCGAATCTGCTTGCGTTTATTTTGCTGATTCCCGTGGTGAATTCTTCGAAAGCGGTGAAAGCGAAAATAGATTAAAACGCCGAAAAATACGCGGCGCACAAGATAAAACTGTTTTAGAAATGCGATAATCGCAAGAAAAATTGACGGGGCGCCCCGCGCGGACTTGACGTTTTTTCTGCGATGTGCTATACTTGAAAAGTAATCTTTTCAAAGGAGTAACCGAAAATGACTTATTCGCTGCTTGCCGATAACCCCGGAATCACGATTTTCGGGTTTAAAATATACGCTTACGCGCTTTGCATCGTAAGCGGCATGATTGCGGCGTTTTTTCTGATTTCCCTGTTATTCAAACGCAGAAACATGTCGTCCGATTTGTTTATGACGTATTTCTGCGTTACGCTTCCTATTGCCATCATCACCACGCGGCTTTTTTACTGCATTACCGACGGCATGCCGATCAACGAATGGTTTTCCATGAAATCCATCCGCGACGGCGGGCTTTCCATTATCGGCGGCATTTTAGGCGGCGTTTTCGGCGTGGCGCTTGTAAGCTATATCAAGAAAGTGAATTTTTTCCGCGCGGGCGATTGCATCGTGGTGGGGCTGTTATTGGCGCAGGCGTTGGGGCGCTGGGGGAATTTCGCGAATCAGGAAGTGTACGGCGCGGAAGTAACGAATACGGCGCTGCAATGCTTTCCGTTCGCCGTGTATATTCATAAAGGCGGCAGCTGCCTCGAAACGTTTACGCTTACCTTTTCCAAATGGTTCGGGTTCGACGCAGGCATCACGGGCGGCACGTGGCATTACGCGTTTTTCTTCTACGAAAGCTTTGCGAATTTAATCGGCGCGCTGCTGATTTTCCTCTTTGTGTGGAAGAATCCAAAAAAGCCGAACGGCGTGGCTACGGCGTGGTATTTCATGCACTACGGCGCGGTGCGCTCGATTATGGAACCTTTGCGCGATCCCGAATATATTTTAAGCGGCGGCGGAGTGCCGTGGTCGCTTGTGTTCTCGCTGTTGCTGTTTTTATTCGGCGCGTCGATGATGGCGTTCGTGCTCATCCGCAACCGCAAGAAAGAGGGCGTTTTGTTCGGTTCGCTCAAAGGCGATCCGTACGCGATTACCGAATACAGGGGAGATTCGAAAAACGAAATTCCCGTGAAGAATAAAATCAATATCATGTGCGCGATTTATCCCGAAAATTATGCCGAGCCCGCAGCGAAAGAAACGGCAGAATCGGAAGAATCGCAGGCGGAAAGCGGGCAGGAAAAAGCACAGGAAGAACAAACGGAAAAAGACGGGGAAAACGACGAAGACGCAGAGAAAAAGGAATAAACGATGCGCAACCTTACTTTATTGACGGATTTTTACGAAATTACAATGGGCTACGGCTTTTTCAAACAGAAAAAGCACGAGGAAGAAGTGGTGTTCGATATCTTCTTCCGTCAGAACAAAATGATTACCTATTCGCTGTTCGCAGGGCTGGAACAGGCGATGGATTATCTTTTGAACTGGCATTTTTCCGAGGACGATATTGCCTATCTCCGTTCGCTGAACACGTTCGACGAAGAATTTCTGGAGTATCTTAAAAACATGCGTTTCACGGGCGACGTGTACGCGGTGATGGACGGCGATATTTCCGGGTTTATCTTCGATTACCTCCGCAAGTCGTGAGCCGATTTAAGAATATGTACGATACTACAGAAAAATTTAACGGTTTAAGGACTAAGCCGCGCGTCACGGTGCTGGGCATAGAAAGCTCGTGCGACGAAACCGCCGCCGCGGTTGTCGTGAACGGCAGGGAGATTAAGTCCAACGTGATTGCCTCGCAGGTACCGATTCACCGCCGCTTCGGGGGCGTAGTGCCCGAGGTCGCCTCGCGCAATCACACCATGGCGGTGGGCAACGTCGTAGACGAAGCGCTTAAAAACGCCGGCGTAACCTTGTCCGACGTGGACGCGATTGCCGTCACCTACGGCGCGGGGCTGGTGGGCGCGTTGCTCGTGGGCGTTACCGCGGCAAAGGCGCTGTCCTATGCGACGGGCATTCCGCTTGTCAAGGTCAATCACATCGAGGGGCACGTCGCGGCTAACTTCGCCGCGTTTCCGGAGCTCGAGCCGCCCTTTCTCGCGCTGGTTGCCAGCGGCGGTCACACGCTGATTCTGGACGTCGCCGGTTACAACGATTACAGGTGCCTCGGCAGCACGCGCGACGACGCCATCGGCGAAGCGTTCGACAAGACCGCGAGGCTTTTGGGCTTGCCGTACCCGGGCGGTCCCGAAATCGACAGGCTCGCCAAAAAAGGCAAGAACAACATCGTGTTTTTCCACGACAAAAAATCGGTCAACGACGATTTTTCGCTCAGCTATTCGGGGCTTAAAACCGCCGTCGTCAATTACATTCACACGGCGCGGCAGCGCGGCGACGAAATAGTCGTCGAGGACGTTTGCGCTTCGCTCACGCACACCGCCGTCGACCTTTTGGTCGACAACGCGCTCGTCGCGGCAAAGCGCACGGGGCGCGACACGATAGTGCTTGCAGGCGGCGTAGCAAGCAATTCATACCTTCGCGAAAGCCTGCTTACTCGCGGCGAGGCGGAAGGCAAAAGAGTGCTGTTTCCGCCGCCGATTCTCTGTACCGACAACGCCGTCATGATTGCGGCGAGGGCGTACTTTTCGATTAAGGACGGGCAAAACCTCGCAGGGCTTGACCTCAACGCCGACCCGGGACTCAGGACGGGGGTGGCGAAATGAAGAGTCGTGTAGTCGTCGGCATGAGCGGCGGAGTGGATTCGTCCGTCGCCGCGTTGCTTCTTAAAGAACAGGGCTACGACGTAGTCGGGCTTTTCATGCATAATTGGGAAGAGGAAGAGGGCGGTTGCTGTACCGCCGCCGAGGATTGGACGGACGTCGTGGGCGTCGCCGGCAAGCTCGGTATTCCGTGCTATTCCGTCAACTTCGCCGAGCAGTACATGAACCGCGTGTTCGAGTACTTTTTGGACGAGTACAAAAAGGGCAGAACGCCCAATCCCGACGTGCTTTGCAACCGCGAAATCAAGTTCGCGCCGTTCAAGGACTACGCCATGGAGCTCGGTGCGGACTTTGTCGCGACGGGGCACTATTGCGACATAGGCGAGGAGGGCGGCTTGCCTGTGCTGCTGAAAGCCGCCGACCAAAACAAGGACCAGACGTATTTTCTCAATCAGGTCAGGACGCGGCAGCTCGAGCGCGTGCTGTTTCCGCTCGGCAAGCTCGTAAAATCCGAGGTGCGGCGTATCGCAGAGGAGAACGGGCTCGTCACCGCGAAGAAAAAGGATTCGACGGGCATTTGCTTTATCGGCGAGCGCAAGTTCAGGAGCTTTCTCGCCGAGTATCTGCCGGGGAAGCCGGGAAAAATCGTCGATACCGCCGGTAAAACCGTGGGCGAGCATTTAGGGCTTATGTACTACACGCTCGGTCAGCGCAAGGGCTTGGGAATAGGCGGCGTCGAGGGCTGTGAGCAAAGCCGCTGGTACGTCGTGGAAAAGCGCATGGACGACAATACGCTCGTCGTTTCCTGCGGCGAGGGCGAGGAGCTTTTTACGCGCGGCATGACGGGCAGCGGTATGAACATTATAGGGCGGTGGGATAAAACCGAGTTCGATTGCACGGCAAAATTCCGCTACCGCCAGGGCGAGCAGCCCGTGCACGTCCGTATGGACGGCGACAACGTGCGCATTGACTTTGCCGAGCCGCAGCGCGCCGTCACGCCCGGGCAGTACGCCGTGCTTTACTACGGAAATCGCTGCCTCGGAGGGGCGGTCATAGAGGAAACCTATAAATAGGACGATAATTCGCCCTAAAAACCGAATTTTAAAGTAGCGTTATTTTGAGATATAAGTAACGCTACTTTTAATTTTGATTGTGTCAGAAAGATTGGTTTTAATGTCGTGGCTGCAATTGTGTTAGTAAGATAGAGTACTACTTTTTTTCAAGCGAAGAAAAAAAGTAGCAAAAAAAGTCGTCGGGGACACTTGCGGCTGTGTCCCCCTAAACCCCTCGCAACGCTTTAAATGTCGGGAACAAGAAACAGCAACTGCACCGCGTGACAGTCGTAAGTATGGGGGGTAAACGTGTAAATTCTAACGCGCACCCTCCGTTTTCTGCCGTCATCCTGAGCGCGCGGCATTCCGCGCGCGTGAGGACCCCCGACATGGAACGAATAATTGACTTTATAATTAGGCGAATATCACCCGAGCGACAGTGAGGATATAACTCGTGCATAGCACGAATACCGCTCGCCGCAAGCCGTATATCGCTTTTGCTTCGGTAAAAAATCTCGTTATCCACAGCGGTTTTATAGGGAAAGCGAAATATCCGCTCCGTGTGTTTTATTATTATTTATAAGTAAAGAATAGTATAAGTATCACTAGGTGCTGTGGAAAAGTGGACAAACGATAGGGCTGAAAATTACGCCCAAAATATAGAAAAAATCGGCTCCGAGCAGACTTAATTCACCCATATATTGATTTTGTTATGAAACGATAATATTGTGGACAAGCGACTGTAAAACCTCGGGAAAAATTGTGAAGCAAGTGGAAAAATATAGTTGGTTAAGGTGAACAAGTCGCCGAGGCTCGATTTTACGAGAAGAAAAAAACAGATATTTATACACTTATCCACATAGTTATCCACAGTGTGGATAACATCGCTGTGGGTAATGTGGAAAAACAGATAAAAGTAAAAAATCTATGAAATCGAAAAAAACGAGCGAAATAGAATTGCTTTTTCCGTGCGAGTGGTTTATAATTGGATAGAAATGGAAAGAGTGAAGAGAAAAGAAATAGATATGTTGAACGGCCCGGTAATGGGCAGATTGATATTATTTTGTATACCGTTGATTCTCTCCAGCGTTTTGCAGCTGTTATTCAATGCCGCCGACGTAGTGGTGGTGGGACAGTTCGCCGGCAAGCAGTCGTTGGCGGCGGTGGGCTCGACGGGCTCGCTTATCAATCTTATAACAAACCTGTTTATCGGCTTTTCGGTGGGAGCAAACGTCGTTATCGCGCGCGCAATCGGCACCGGCAATCCAGAAAAGTCTTCGAGAGCGGTACATACGTCGATGCTGCTCGCGCTCGTCAGCGGAGTAGCGGTCGGCTTAATCGGCTTTTTCGCGTCCAAAGGCATGCTCGAGCTCATGAATTCGTCCGAGAGCATTATCGACAAAGCCACGCTATACCTTGAAATTTACTTTCTCGGCAGTCCGGCTTCGCTTGTCTATAACTTCGGCGCGTCGGTACTGAGAGCTAAGGGCGATACGCGCAGACCGCTTTATTTTCTGGTAATTGCAGGCGTATTAAACGCTTTACTTAACCTGTTTTTCGTCATAGTGTGCAATATGGACGTGGCAGGCGTCGCGCTCGCCACGATAATTTCGCAGCTCGTTTCCGCGGTGCTCGTCGTCATCTGCCTTATGCGCGAAACCGACTATTGCAAGCTGAAAATCCGCTCGCTCCGGTTTCACGGCGAGGAAATCAAGGAAATAGTTAAGATCGGCTTGCCTGCCGGTATTTACGGCACGCTGTTTTCTATATCCAACGTCATCATTCAGGCGGCGGTAAACGGCTTCGGCGACGACGTTGTCGCCGGCAATTCCACCGCAACGAATATCGAGGGCTTTGTCTACGTTTCGATGAACGCCGTCTACAACGCCGCGATAACCTTTACCGGGCAGAACCACGGAGCAGGTAGGTACGACAGAATTAAAATTATTCTCCGCGACTGTCTTATTCTCGTAACCGTGATAGGTCTTATTTTCGGCATGTCGTTCTGGGGTTTAGGAAGGTACCTCGCGCGGTGCTATACGTCCGACCAAATCGTTATAGATTACAGTATGGTGAGAATGAGTATAATCCTGCCTGTCTATTTTCTGTGCGGCATTATGGACACGTTGATGGGCATGCTGCGCGGCATGGGTTATTCGACTTTGCCTACCATAAATTCGTTTATAGGCGCGTGCATGTTCCGCGTGATATGGGTTTTCACCGTTTTCGCCGTCAATCACACGCTGGAAATGCTTTATATTTCTTATCCCATCAGCTGGGTGCTGACCGGTATCGCGCACTTCGTCATGTTTATCGTGGTTTTCAAAAAGTGCCGCCGCAGGGATAGTATCGAGAGAAAAGCGGTGGAGGACGGCGTGCTGGAGTCTCGCGACCAAACCGCAACCAGCGAAACGGGCGCCGAGCAGGACAGTCCCGTGACGGAAGAGGCAACCCTCGAAGCCGCAGAAATCACCGAAGCCGGCGAGCTCAACAATACCGCCGAATAAATAAACTTTATTAAATTCGCGTAAAAGTTATAAAACCTATTGACAAAACGTAAAATATGTGGTAGAATACGTTTACAAGCATCGGAATGCTTGTGTGTTTTCTTTACTCGATTTTCGAGCAGTGAAAATTGTTATCGCTTTTAACGCGGGATAGAGCAGTTGGTAGCTCGTCGGAGCTCCTACGCAGCACGAGCGAAGCGAGTATAACCCGAAGCGACAAGGGTTCCCGAAAACGTCGCGACAAACAACTTAATTATCGCTTTTAACGCGGGATAGAGCAGTTGGTAGCTCGTCGGAGCTCCTACGCAGCACGAGCGAAGCGAGTATAACCCGAAGCGACAAGGGTTTCCGAAAACGTCGCAAAAAACAACTTAATTATCGCTTTTAACGCGGGATAGAGCAGTTGGTAGCTCGTCGGGCTCATAACCCGAAGGTCGTGTGGTTCAAGTCCCACTCCCGCCACCATTAGCAAGAGAATCTATTTTATAGGTTCTATGCCCGTAACAAATGCCGTCAGACGTAAGCTCGGACGGCATTTGTTTTTACTTTTTTTTAAGGTTGTATTATTCGCTTCATGCATGGGATTCCACGCCGAGTTACAATAATTCGGCACGTTACATTCGTTCCGTCGTATTGCGGCAGTCGGGCGCACTTTAGCGTAAAAAAGAAATTGCTTTATCGTAAAAAAGCGAAAAATCGGCAAAAATCGGCGATTTGCGAAAATTTCACAAAAAAAGCCGTAAATTTTCTTGGCAAATCCGTTGACAAGAAAAAAATATTATGATAAAATGCGAGTATATATTCTAAATGCGGCGACGGAAACATAAAGAGCGTTAACGCGGCTTTTGCAGAGAACCGACGTAGTGGTGCAAGTCGGTAAAGCGGTTAGCGTATCCATCTCATTCCCGAGCAGTCGGCGCGAGCAGCCAACTACACGAGGCGGTAAGTACCGAACGGAAGGACACCGTTACAGGTCCGAAGAGTCAAAGAAGATTTTGAACCTTGCTGAGCAGGGCCGCCGTTGTGCGGTCAAATCGGGTGGTAACGCGGCAGTCTTGTCGTCCCGAGGCGCGGCAAGGCTTTTTTCGTATTCTACGGCAAAAAGAGGAGGCATAATGCAGAACAGATACGTTTTATCCATACTTGTACAGAACCACTACGGCGTGCTCCGTCGCATCAGCAGTCTGTTTTCGCGGCGCGGTTACAGCATCGAGAGTCTGTCGAGCGGCGACGCGGAAAAGCCCGAGCTCAGCCGCGTGACGGTAGTGGCTCGCGGCGACGAGGACATTATCGACCAGATAAAGAAGCAGGTGTCCAAGCTCGTGGAAGTAGTGGGCGTCACGATTTTCGAGGACGACAAGGCGGTTTATCGCGAGCTGATGCTGATAAAAGTGAAAACCACGCGCTCGACAAGGGCGGAGATTATGGAAATCACGGACATTTTCCGCGCGCACATAGTCGACGTCGCGCCCTCGTCGTTGGTGTTGGAGGTGACGGGCGACTCGAAAAAACTGTCTGCGCTCATCGGCATGCTCGAGCCGTTCGGCATTATGGAAATCGTGCGGACGGGGCTTGCCGGCATCAAGCGCGGCGACAAGAGCTTCCCTTCCGAACAGGACGAGTAGACCCGGCGAGCGGCAGGCTATCGGACTTATATACAAATAAGAAATAAAAAAAGTCAATCACGACCGCGCGGAATAAGGATTAGGAAACGAGCGGCGCGAAAATAAAAAACGAATTAAAACGGAGGTACACTAAAATGGCAGTAATGTATTATGAAAAGGATTGCGACTTCAAGAAAATCGCGGACAAGAAAATCGCTATCATCGGCTTCGGCAGTCAGGGTCACGCTCACGCGCTAAACCTCAAGGATTCGGGCGCAAACGTCACCGTCGGGCTTTACGAGGGCAGTAAGTCCTGGAAAAAAGCCGAGGCGCTGGGGCTTAAAGTCACCACCGCCGCCAAGGCAGCCGAGTGGGCGGACATCGTAATGATACTTATCAACGACGAAAAGCAAGCCAAGCTTTACCGCGAGAGCATTGCAGCGCACATGACGGCAGGCAAGACGCTTATGTTCGCGCACGGCTTCAATATTCACTACGGTCAGATTGTGCCGCCTGCCGACGTCAACGTCGTCATGATTGCCCCCAAAGGACCCGGGCACACCGTCCGCAGTCAGTTTCAGGAGGGTAAGGGCGTGCCTTGCCTTATCGCCGTCCAGCAGGACGCTACCGGCGACGCCAAGGAAATCGGACTTGCCTACGCCTACGGCATCGGCGGAGCGCGCGCAGGCGTTCTTGAAACCACGTTCAAAGAGGAAACCGAAACCGATTTGTTCGGCGAGCAGGCAGTGCTTTGCGGCGGCGTGACCGCGCTTATGAGAGCAGGCTTTGAAACGCTTGTCGAGGCAGGCTATCAGCCCGAGAGTGCATATTTCGAGTGCGTCCACGAGATGAAGCTTATCGTCGACCTTATCAATAAGGCAGGCTTTGCAGGCATGCGTTATTCGATTTCCGATACCGCCGAGTACGGCGATTACGTCACCGGTCCGAAGATTATCACCGCCGAAACCAAAAAGGCGATGAAGGGCGTGCTCGCAGATATTCAGGACGGCACGTTCGCGCGCAACTTCATTCTCGAAAACCAGGCTAACCGCCCGTACTTCAACGCCAAGCGCAGAATGGAAGCCGAGCAGCAACTCGAAGTCGTGGGCAAGAATTTGCGCAGCATGATGAATTGGCAGACGGAAATCACCGAAAAATAAAGCCGAAGGGGCGGTAATTCGCCCCATAATCCCCGAATTATTAAAAGGTTTTGGTTTTTTTGAAGTTGGGGTGGTAGTGTTTTTTTAATTTTAGAGGTGGCAGGTAGTTTGGTTTTAACGGTGTAACTGTAATTGTGTTCGTGTGATAATAGTACTACTTTTTTTCAAGCGAAGAAAAAAAGTAGCAAAAAAAGTCATCGGGGACACTTGCGGCTGTGTCCCCGAACCCCCGCAACGCTTTCAAGGTCGGGAACAGGGTATAGCTAGTGCACCGCGTGACAAATGAGAGTATGGGCGAAAACGTGTAAATTAAACGCGCACTCTCCGTGTTCCCCCGTCATTCAGAGCAAATGCACAAGCATTTGCGTGGAATCCCCGACATGGAGCGAATACTAGTCCTTAACTCGCGCGACAGTGCGAATATCATCCGAGCGATAGCGAGGATATAACTCGTGCGTAGCACGAATATAACTCTCTCCGCAACATTTATCGGTATTACCACCGCAACAAAAAAGGAAAAGAACAGGAGCAGGACATGAGCGAAAAAACGCGGCGAATTAAGATATTCGACACTACGCTCCGCGACGGCGAGCAGTCGCCGGGATGCAGCATGAACATAGGCGAAAAGCTGCGCATGGCGGAGCAGCTGGACAGGCTGGGCGTGGACGTTATCGAGGCAGGCTTTGCAATCGCTTCGCCGGGAGATTTTCAGGCGGTCAAAAGCATTTCCGGCGTGGTCAAGAACGCCGTAGTGGCTTCGCTGGCGCGGTCGCTCGAAAAGGACATCGACGTCGCGTGGGAAGCGGTCAGGGAAGCCGCGCACCCGAGAATACACGTTTTTCTGGCGACGAGCGAGCTTCACATGCGTTACAAGCTGAAGATGACCCCCGAAGAAGTGCTTGAAAGGGCGCGCACGGCGGTGGCTTACGCAAAGAGTAAGTGCGCCGACGTCGAGTTTTCGGCGGAGGACGCGTCGCGCAGCGAGCCCGAATTTTTGTGCAAAGTGCTGGAAGCGGCAATCGAAGCAGGCGCGACAACCGTCAATATTCCCGACACGGTGGGTTACGCCGTGCCCGAGGATTACGCGGCGCTTATCGGCTATGTGGTTAAGAACGTGCGCGGCATTGACAAAGTCGACGTTTCGGTGCACTGCCACAACGACCTCGGCATGGCGACGGCGAACAGCCTCGCGGCGGTCAGGGCAGGCGCAAGCCAAATCGAGTGCACGATTAACGGCATCGGCGAGAGGGCAGGCAACACCGCGCTCGAAGAGGTGGTTATGGCGCTGTACACGCGCCGCGACTACTTTGAAGCGACTTGCGGCGTGAATACCGCCGAGATTACCAAGACGAGCAGGCTGCTCACGGCGATAACGGGCGTGAAAGTGCAGCCGAACAAGGCGATAGTGGGCGAAAACGCGTTCGCGCACGAGTCGGGCATACATCAGCACGGCGTGCTCGCGAACAAGCAAACCTATGAAATCATGACGCCCGAGTCCGTGGGACTTACCGAAAACAAGATGGTGCTCGGCAAGCACTCCGGCAAGCACGCGCTCGCCGACAGGCTGAAAACGCTGGGCATAACCGTTTCCGACGAGGCGCTCGGCGGCATATTCGACGAGTTCAAAAAGCTCGCCGACAGGCAAAAAAGCGTTTCCGACCGCGACATCGAAGCGCTGGCGCACAAGCAGAGCACGAGCGTTCCCGAGAGCTACAAGCTCGACCGTTTCGTGGTCAACGTCGGCAATACGATTACCACCACTTCGGCGGTGCGGCTCGTGTGCCCCGACGGCGAAAAGCGCGAGGCGGTAACTTCGTCCGTGTTCGGACCCATCGACGCGAGCTACAAGGCGATTAACGAGCTTGTGGGCGGCGACGAATTCGAGCTTGTCGACTTTCTGATAGACTCCGTGACGGGCGGTACCGACGCTCAGGGCGCGGTGACGGTCAAGATTCGCGCCGGGCAGAACGTTTTTAACGGTCATGCCGTCAGCCTCGACATAGTCGACGCCGCCGTCATGGCTTACGTTTCGGCAATAAACAATATGTTATATGAGAAAAAACTCGTTACGGGCGAAAATCAAGGAGCTAAATGAAAGAAAAAATACTGATATTCGATTCCACGCTTCGGGACGGAGCGCAGGGCGAGGGCATCTCGTTTTCCGTTCGCGACAAGATAGCGGTTTGCCGCGCTCTCTCTGAGCTCGGCGTTGATTTTATCGAGGCAGGCAACCCGGCTTCTAACCCCAAGGACGCGGAGTTTTTTCGCGAGATAGTCGGCGAGGACTTCGGAAAAACGCGGCTGACGGCGTTCGGCTCGACGCGCCGAAAGGGCGTTCGGGCGGAGGACGACGAGGGGCTGAGGGCGCTTCTCGAGGCGAACACGCCGGTGGTGGCGGTATTCGGCAAGAGCTGGGATTTTCACGCGACGGAAATTATACGCGTGGGGCTCGGCGAAAACCTTAACATGATTGCCGACACCGTGAAGTACCTTAAAGACAAAGGTAAGCAGGTCGTGTTCGACGCGGAGCATTTTTTCGACGGATACAAGCATAACCCCGACTACGCGATTAAATCGCTGGTCGCCGCGGCGGACTCGGGCGCGGACTATATCGCGCTGTGCGACACCAACGGCGGCTGTTTCCCGAGCGAGATTGCCGAAATGACGAGAGCCGCGATTGCCGCGGTGGACGTGCCGGTGATGATTCACGCGCACGACGACGGCGGCATGGCGGTGGCGAACTCCGTCACGGCGGTGGAATCCGGCGCACGCGGCGTTCAGGGCACGCTCAACGGTTTCGGCGAGCGTTGCGGAAACGCAAACCTCGCCACGATTATCGCCAATCTGCAATTAAAGCGCGGCTACGAGTGTCTGACTGCGGAGAAAATGTCGGAGCTTACGGGAACGAGCCGAAAAATCGCGGAGATAGCCAACGTTCGTCTGCCGGGCAACGCCCCCTACGTCGGCAAGTCCGCGTTCGCGCACAAAGCCGGCATGCACGCCGACGGAGTGAACAAGTCGTCCGTCAGTTTCGAGCACGTTTCGCCCGAAGCAGTGGGCAACAGCAGGCGGTTTCTCACCAGCGAGGTGGCAGGACGCGGCGCGATTCTGGAAAAGGTGCGGAAAATCGACGCTTCGGTCACAAAGGATAACCCCGTCACCGCGGATATAGTGAACAAAATCAAGGAAATGGAGTACCTCGGCTATCAGTTCGAGGGCGCGGAAGCGAGCTTCGAGCTGTTGGTACTAAAGTTGCTGGGCGCGTACAAGCCGTACTTCGCGCTGGAAAAGTTCAAGACGATAGGCGAGCAGGCTACGGGCAAGGACTTTTCGCCGGCAACCGCCGTGGTCAAGGTTCGCGTGGGCGACGAAACGGAAATCCGCGCCGCCGAGGGCAACGGTCCTGTCAACGCGCTCGACGTCGCGCTCAGAGCCGCGCTGGAGCGGTTTTATCCCGAGCTCGGAGGGTTTTCGCTCACCGACTACAAGGTGCGTATTATCGACAGCCGCGAAACAAGCTCGGCGAAAACGCGCGTGCTCATCGAGTCGGGCGACGGCCGCGACGTGTGGACGACTGTCGGCGTGTCGCGCGACATTATCGAGGCTTCGCTGATTGCGCTAAGGGACGCTATCGAATATAAGCTTGCTAAGGACAGGGGCGTAATTGCCCCCTAGCCCCGAATTATTAAAGGTTTTTTGGATTTTAATTAGTTGTGGTAGATAGGTTAGTTTTAATAGTGCGGCTGTGATTGTGTTCGTATGATTATAGTACTACTTTTTTCAGGCGACGAAAAAAGTAGCAAAAAAGTCATTGGGGGACACTATCGATTGTGTCCCCCTAAGGCAAAGCCCCCAGGTCGCAATCATAGATTGCTCCCCGCTTTGGCTAAAAACAATTCACTGAATTGTTTTTACGGTGCTACGCACCGCCGCGTCGCGCCCCCGCAACTCTTTATGGTCGAGAATGGGTATAGAATGGTTACCGCGTGACTAATGGTAGTGTAGGCAAAAACGTGTAGATTATAACGCGCACTCTCCGTTTATTAACGTCATTCAGAGGAGCGAACAAAGCCCACGGGGCGATGTTCGCGACGTGGAATCCCGGGCATGGAGCGAATACTAAGCCTTAACTCGCGTGACAGCGCGAATATCTCTTGCCGCAAGGCGAAAATCACACGGCGTAGCCGTATATCACTCGTGCGTAGCACGATTCTCACTCGCCATAAGGCGCGCGGAAGCGGTTATAACCGCGGAAAAGAAGAATAACAGCAAACAATCAAAAGGAGAAAATATTATGGCAATGACGATGACTCAGAAGATTCTCGCGGCGCACGCAGAGCTTAGCGAGGTGAAGCCGGGGCAGCTCATCGAGGCGAAGCTCGACCTCGTTCTCGGCAACGACATCACCAGCCCCGTGGCGATACGCGAGTTTAAGAAATTCGGCTGCGACTGCGTGTTCGATTGCGACAAGGTTGCGCTGGTGCCCGACCACTTCACGCCCAACAAGGACATCAAGGCGGCGGAGCAGTGCAAGACCGTGCGCGAATTTGCTAACAAAATGAACATAACCAACTATTTCGAGGTGGGCGAAGTGGGCATCGAGCACGCCTTGCTTCCCGAAAAAGGGCTTGTCGTTGCCGGCGACGCGGTAATCGGCGCGGACTCGCACACCTGCACCTACGGCGCGCTGGGCGCGTTCTCGACGGGCGTGGGCTCGACGGACATGGCGGCCGCCATGGCGACGGGCAAAGCCTGGTTCAAGGTGCCTGCCGCGCTCAAGTTCAATCTTTACGGCAAAAAGCAGGGCTACGTTTCGGGCAAGGACGTAATCCTGCACATAATCGGCATGATCGGAGTGGACGGCGCGCTTTATAAAAGCATGGAATTCACGGGCGAGGGCTTAGCCGACCTTACCATGGACGACCGCCTGTGCATGGCGAACATGGCTATCGAAGCCGGCGGCAAGAACGGCATTTTCGAGGTTGACGACAAGACCGTGGAGTATATAAAAGAGCACTCGACCAAGCCTTACAAGATTTACAAAGCCGACCCGGACGCCGAATACGAGGCGACTTACGACATCGACCTCAGCAAAATCCGCCCCACGGTGGCGTTTCCGCACCTGCCGTCCAACACTCGCACCATCGACGAAGTGGGCGACGTCGCCATCGACCAGGTGGTAATCGGCTCGTGCACCAACGGCAGAATAGAGGACTTGCGCGTCGCGGCTTCTATTCTCAAAAACCGCCACGTCAAAAAGGGCGTGCGCTGTATCGTCATTCCCGGCACGCAGAAAATCTACTTGCAGGCAATCCACGAGGGGCTTGTCGACATTTTCATAAATGCCGGCGCAATATTCTCGATGCCGACGTGCGGACCGTGCCTCGGCGGTCACATGGGAATACTCGCAAAGGGCGAGCGCGCGGTTTCCACCACCAACCGCAACTTTGTGGGAAGAATGGGTCACCCCGAGTCCGAGGTTTACCTCGCGTCGCCGGCTGTTGCGGCGGCAAGCGCGGTTACCGGCAAGATTCAGAACCCCGAAACGCTGTAAAAGGAGAAATGCTATGAACGCAAAAGGAATAGTTTTCAAGTACAAGGACAACATCGACACCGACGTCATAATACCGGCGCGCTACCTCAACACGTCCGACCCCGTCGAGCTCGCCCGTCACTGCATGGAGGACGCCGACGCGGAGTTCGTAAACAAGGTCAAGCCCGGCGACGTAATGGTAGCCGGTAAAAACTTCGGCTGCGGCTCGTCGCGCGAGCACGCGCCCATCGCAATCAAGACCGCAGGCATCAGCGTGGTCATCGCGGCAAGCTTCGCCAGGATTTTCTACCGCAACGCAATCAATATCGGCTTGCCTATCGTCGAGTGCCCCGAAGCCGCCGAAAAAATCAACGCCGGCGACACCGTGTCCGTCGACTTCAATACCGGCATAATCACCGACGAAACTACCGGCGAGAAATTTAAGGGCGAGCCGTATCCCGAGTTTATGCAACGGATAATTGCCGCAGGCGGCTTGGTCAACTATGTTAATAGTCAAAAGTAAAGGCGACTTTTCCGCGCTCTTTACGGGTTATCGATGTTAATAGCTCTTTACGGATAGTAAAGTGGGAAATAACTTTAAGTTTTTTTACAGACAGTAAAAATACACCTTAACAAGGAGAGAAATATAATGAAATTCAATATTGTCACCGTTCCCGGCGACGGAATAGGTCCGGACATTATTCGCGAGGCAATCGTGTCGCTTAACCGCGTGGGAGAGATTTACGGGCACGAATTCGCCTTCACCGAAAAGCCTGCCGGCGGTATCGCGATTGACACTTGCGGCTGTCCGCTTCCCGAGGACACCGTGGAGGCTTGCAAAAAGTCCGATTCCGTGCTGCTCGGCGCGGTGGGCGGACCCAAGTGGGACCACCTCGGCGGCAACGACAGACCGGAAAAAGCGCTGCTCGGGCTGCGCGGCGAGCTTAAACTGTTTGCCAACCTGCGCCCTGCGCTTCTTCACCGCCAGCTCAAGGACGCGTGTCCGTTAAAGCCGGAGATTATCGGCGACAGCCTCGACATTCTGATAGTGAGAGAACTGACGAGCGGAATTTACTTCGGCAAGCGCGGCAGAGTAGCCGAGGACAACTCCGCCTACGACACCATGTACTATTCCGTGCCCGAAATCGAGCGCGTGCTGAGAGTGGGCTTCGACGCGGCAATGAAGAGAAGCAAGAAGGTGTGCGTGGTCGACAAGGCGAACATTCTCGAAACTTCGAGGCTGTGGCGCGAAGTCACGGCGAGAGTGGCAAAGGACTATCCCGAGGTCGAGTATTCGCACCTGTACGTCGACAACTGCTCGATGCAGCTCGTGCGCAACCCCAAGCAGTTCGACGTAATTATTACCACCAACATGTTCGGCGACATTCTGTCCGACGAGGCGAGCATGCTCACGGGCTCAATCGGCATGCTGGCTTCGGCTTCGCTGGGCGAAACTTCGCTGGGCATGTACGAGCCTATCCACGGCTCCGCGCCCGACATCGCCGGCAAGGACATCGCTAACCCCATCGCCACGGTGCTGAGCGCCGCAATGATGCTTCGCTATTCGTTCGGGCTCGAAAAGGAAGCGCAGGCTATCGAAAAAGCCGTCGACAAAGTGCTCGACGAGGGCTACCGCACCGCCGACATTTACGAGGACGGCATGAAAAAGGTAGGCACGAGAAAAATGGGCGAGCTTATCGCCGCGGCAATCGAATAGAGGGTTTACGGGCGCGGCGGCGCGAACCCGTTACTCCGCATTAAAGGAGAGAATTTAACTATGCAATACGTTTATCTTAACGGAGAGTTTGTGGAAAGCGACAAGGCCGGCGTTTCGGTGTTCGACCACGGCGTGCTGTACGGCGACGGCGTGTTCGAGGGGATTCGCGCCTACGGCGGCAGGGTTTTCAGGCTGGGCGAGCACATAGACCGCATTTTCGCGGCGGCAAAGGCTATCGCGCTCGAAATCCCCATGACGAAAGCGGAGCTTGGCGCGGTCGTCGTGGCGACTTGCAAGAAGAACGGGCTTACCGACTGCTATATCCGTCTGGTAATCACGCGCGGCAAGGGGAACCTCGGTATTTCGCCGATTAACTGCGAAAAACCCACCGTGTTCTGTATCGCCGCCGGCATCAAGCTGTACACCGACGAGCAGTACGAAAAGGGCATGAGCGTGATTACGTCGGTGCAGCGCAGGAACAAGGCGACTATTGTCGACCCTCAAATCAAGTCGCTCAACTATCTTAACAATATCCTCGCGAAAATCGAGGCTAACCGCGCAGGCGCGGCGGAAGCGATTATGCTCAATCACGACGGCATAGTCACCGAAGCTACCGGCGACAATATCTTTATCGTCAAGAACGGCGAAATCCTTACGCCGCCCGTCTACGTCGGTATTCTGGACGGTATCACGCGCAGAACGGTCATCGAAGCCGCGAAAAAAGAGGGCATTCCCGTCCGCGAAACCGAGTTTACCTTGTTCAACGTCTACAACGCCGACGAGTGTTTTCTGACGGGCACCGCCGCCGAGGCAATCGCCGTCACCAGCGTGGACGGCAGGACGATAGGCTCCGGCGTTCAGGGAGAGGTGACAAAGCGGATTCTCGCGGCATTCCGCAGAGCCGCCCATGACCCGGCGCTCGGCACGGAAATCAAGTAAGGGGAGTAAGGTAAGGGGCACTGTTGCCCACTATTGTCCTACATTTTTGAAAGGACTGAAATTACTTTTATTTTTGGGTAGATAGGCTAGTTTTAATAGCGCGGCTGTAATTATAGCTGATAGGATATAGTACTACTTTTTTTCAAGCGAAGAAAAAAAGTAGCAAAAAAAGTCGTCGGGGACACTTGCGACTGTGTCCCCGAACCCCCGCAACGCTTTTAAGGTCGGAAACGGGGAATAGCTTGTGTATCGCGTGACTAACGCTAGGTTGGTTAGGTCGGGAACAGGGTACAGCAACTGCACCGCGTGACTGATGCGGTTCGTTAATTAAGAAGCAAAAAATAAGCATATAAAAACGGAGAAACAGGCATGAACAGCGATAAAATCAAGACAGGAACGGACAAGGCGGCGCATCGCTCGCTGATGAAGGCGCTCGGGTGGACGGACGACGAAATCCGCAAGCCGCTTGTGGGCGTGGTCTGCGCTCAGAGCGAGATTATTCCGGGGCACACGCACCTTGCGGAAGTAGCGCGTGCGGTCAAGGAGGGCGTAATCGCCGCCGGCGGTAACCCGGTGGTCGTGCCTGCCATCGGCGTTTGCGACGGCATAGCGATGGGGCACGAGGGCATGAAGTACTCGCTTGTCACGCGCGAGCTGATTGCCGACTCTGTGGAGTGCCTGGCGCGTGCTCACGCGTTCGACGCGATGGTGCTTGTGCCAAACTGCGACAAGATAGTGCCCGGCATGCTTATGGGCGCGCTTCGGGTGAATATCCCGTCGATTGCGGTAGCGGGCGGCGCGATGCTGAACGGCTACGCCTGCGGCAAAAAAATTTCGCTGTCGGACATGTTCGAGGCGGCAGGCGCGGTGACGTCGGGCAGAATGACCGAGGAGGAGCTTCATGAGTATGAAAACAACGCTTGCCCCACCTGCGGCTCGTGCTCGGGTATGTTCACCGCCAACAGCATGAACTGCATGACGGAAGCAATCGGCTTTGCGCTATGCGGCAACGGCAGCGTGCCGGCGGTGTTTTCCGAGAGAATACGGCTTGCGAAAGAAACGGGCAAGGCGGTTATGGAAGCGCTGCGGCGCAATATCCGTCCTCGCGATATTTTCACCGCCGCGGCGTTTAAGAACGTTATCGCCGCCGACATGGCGCTCGGGTGCAGCACCAACACCGCGCTTCACCTGCCTGCAATCGCGCACGAGGCAGGAGTGCCGCTCACGATTTTCGACTTCAACGAGGTGAGCGAGCGCGTGCCGAACCTCTGTAAGCTCGCGCCGGCAGGCAAGCATTTCATGGAGGACTTGTACTACGCCGGCGGCGTGTACGCCGTGATGAACGAGCTTCTGGAAGCAGGGCTTATAGACGGCGAGCTCGTCACCGTTACGGGCAAAACGATAGGCGAGAGCGTAAAGGGCGCGCGCGTCAAAAACGCGGAGGTCATTCGCCCCATAACCGACCCGTACTCGAAAACGGGCGGACTTGCGGTGCTTCGGGGCAATCTCGCGCCCGACGGCTGTGTGGTCAAGCGCAGCGCGGTTGCGCCGGAAATGCTGGTAAACCGCGGCACGGCAAAGGTTTTCGACGGCGAGGACGAGGCGATAGCGGCGATTACGGGCGGCAAAATCAAGCCCGGCGACGTGGTAGTCATTCGCTATGAGGGGCCGAAAGGCGGTCCGGGCATGCGCGAAATGCTGATGCCCACCGCGACGATTGCCGGCATGGGGCTGGACAAGACCGTCGCGCTCATCACCGACGGCAGGTTTTCGGGAGCGACGAGGGGCGCGAGCATAGGTCACGTTTCGCCCGAAGCCGCGGCAGGCGGTCCGATAGGGCTCGTCCGCGACGGCGATATAATCGCTATCGACATGAACGATTATTCGATTACGCTCGAGGTTTCGTCCGACGAGCTCGAGCGGCGCAGAAAGGACTTCAAACCCGTGGTTAAACCCGTTTCGGGGTACCTTGGGCGGTATGCAAAGCTCGTTTCGTCCGCCGACAAGGGCGCGATTTTCGAGGACTGACAAAAAAACAACCGAAACTTTTACCTACTTTGACTTTACAGGAGAACAGACTATGACCGGAGCGGAAATCATTATAAACTGTCTTATCGAGCAGGGCGTGGACGTCGTGTTCGGCTACCCCGGCGGAACGATTCTCAACGTTTACGACGCGCTGTTTAAGAGCGGCAAAATCAAGCACTACCTCACGGCTCACGAGCAGGGAGCGGCGCACGCCGCCGACGGTTACGCGCGCGCAACGGGAAAGACGGGCGTGTGCTTTGCCACCAGCGGACCGGGCGCTACCAACCTCGTCACGGGCATAGCGACGGCGTACATGGACTCGTCGCCGATGGTCGCAATCACCTGCAACGTCGCCTCGGGACTGCTCGGGCGCGACTCGTTTCAGGAAGTGGACATCACCGGCATCACCATGCCGATTACCAAGCATAACTACATCGTGCCGAGCGTGGAAAAACTAGCCGACATTATCCGCGAAGCGTTTTACATCGCAGGCAGCGGCAGAAAGGGACCAGTGCTTATCGATATTCCGAAGGACGTGACCGCAGCCGAGTGCGACTATGTGCCGCAGCCGCCGCGCGAGATAAGACCCGAGGCGGACTTTACCGAAGCGGACGTCAGGGCGGCGGCAAAGCTGATAAACTCGGCAAAACGCCCGTTTATCATTTCCGGCGGCGGCGTGATTGCCGCAGAAGCGGAAGAGGAGATAAAGCTGCTCGCGCAAACGCTCAACGCGCCCGTCGCATGCACGTTTATGGGCTTGGGCGGCTACGATACCGCCGCGCCCGAGTACACGGGCATGATCGGCATGCACGGCACCAAGGCTTCCAACGAGGGCGTCAACGCCTGCGATGTGCTGATTGCCGTGGGCACGCGCTTTTCCGACCGCGTGCTGTCGGACGCGAAAAAGTTTGCGGCGAACGCAAAAATCGTGCATATCGACATCGACCCTGCGGAAATCCGCAAGAACGTCGGCTGCGCGGTGTCGCTCACGGGCGACGCGAAGCTCGCGCTGAGCTCGCTCATTCCGCACCTTAAACAAAAGCGCAACGCCGAGTGGCTCGGGCTTATCGAGAGCTTTAAGAGCGAATTCCCGAAAATGGACGAGGACGGGCGCGGACTCAACCCCGAGTACGTCCTGAGGAAAATCGACGAAAGCACGGGCGGCGAGGCGATTATTGTCACCGAAGTCGGTCAGCACCAGATGTGGGCAGGGCAGTTTATGCGCCACGCGTTTCCGCGCTCGTTCCTCTCCAGCGGCGGCTTGGGTACGATGGGCTTCGGCACCGGCGCGGCTATGGGCGCAAAGGTGGGCGTGCCCTCTCGCCCCGTGATTTCGATTGCCGGCGACGGCTGCTTCCGCATGAACTGCAACGAGCTGTCGACGATTAGCTACTACGGGATTCCCGTGATAATCGTCGTCATGAACAACGGCACGCTGGGCATGGTGCGGCAGTGGCAAACGCTGTTCTACGGCGAACGCTATTCCGAAACCACGCTCGACCGCGGTCCCGACTTCAAAAAGCTCGCCGAAGCGTACTTCGTCGACGGCTATACCGCGTCTACCAAAGCGGAGTTCGACGAGGCTATCGCCGCCGCGCTCGCTAAAGGTGCGCCTGCCGTCATCGACGCACACATCGACATCGACGAGTTCGTCCTCCCCATGGTCAGCCCCGGCAAGCCTATTTCGGAAATCATCACCCAAAACGTTAAAAGAAAAGGGCGGTAATTCGCCCCATAATCCCCGAATTATTAAAAGGTTTTTGTTTTTTTGGGTTGTAGCAGATAGGTTAATTTTAATAAAGCAGCTGTAATTATAGCAGATAGAAAGAAGAAATCTACTTTTTTCAGGTGACGAAAAAAGTAGCAAAAAAGTCATTGGGGGACACTTGCGGCTGTGTCCCCCTAATCCCCCCGCAACGCTTTAAATGTCGCGACTGGATAACAGTAACTGCATCGCGTGACATACGCAAGTGTGAAAAAACCGAATGACCCTGCGTTTGTCACGCGGTACACTAGCTATACATTGTTCCCGACCTTAAGGGAGTTGCGGGGTCCGGGACACAGTCGATAGTGTCCCGGCGACTTTTTTCAAGCTCAACGATTATCATTACCGATTACCGCAATGGCGGATTTTTCGCGCTTTTACCCGTGTGCCTGCTAGACGTACACCCGGTACGCCGTCGCAGTCCCTCGGCTAAAATCATCGTAAAATCCGCTCTTTGCGGCGCGCGCGTTTTTACCTGACAAAAATCAATTAGTTCGAGGTAAACGACCGACGTTGTACGCCACCGTACTACTAGGGAGTTTACCGATGAAATCGTTGATTTTTGTCGGTAAAAATAATCGGTCACGATTATCGTTGAGCTAGCTTTTTTCTTCGCTTGAAAAAAAGTAGTACTCTATTTTACTAACACAATTACAGCCACGACATTAAAATTAAAAAAACTGCAACAACTAATATTAAAAAGAAAAATCTCTGATAAAAAAGTAGCGTTACCTACTTTAACGCAAAATAACGCTACTTTTTAATTCGGGCTTTGGGGGCAATTACGTCCCCGACTCCTAAAATTTCGGGTTATAGGGGCGAATTACCGCCCCTTATAGATTACTCTTCTTCTTCGTCCTCCGTCGGCGCAACTTCATAGGGATAATAGTTGTTGTAACGCTTCATGCCGGTACCTGCCGGAATGAGCTTGCCGATGATGACGTTCTCTTTAAGACCGATAAGCGGGTCGACCTTGTTCTTGATGGCAGCCTCGGTGAGCACGCGCGCGGTTTCCTGGAAGGAAGCTGCGGACAGGAAGCTGTCGGTGGCGAGCGCCGCTTTGGTAATGCCGAGCAGCGTGTGCTTTGCAGCCGCCGGACGAACGCCGGACATAACCGCGTTACGGTTGGCTTCGGCGAACGCGCCTGCGTCAATCATTTCGCCGGGCAGGAGCTCGGTGTCGCCGCTGTCCTCGACTCTGACTTTTTTCAGCATCTGGTGAACGATGACCTCGATGTGCTTGTCGGCGATTTCAACGCCCTGCGAACGGTAAACCGCCTGCACCTCGTTGACGATATATTCCTGAACTTCCTTATAACCCTTGATGCGCAGAATGTCGTGGGGGTCGATAGGACCTTCGGTAAGCGGATCGCCTGCCTTGACGTGCGCGCCGTTCTTGATGTTGGCTTTGAGCTTTGCGGAGAACGGAATCGGATAGGAAACGTCCTTGCCCTCGGAAGTGCGAATGATTACGTCGCGCTTGCCGTTGTCCTCGACGAGCGTAACGTCGCCCTCTTCCTGCGTGATAGTCGCGACGCCCTTAGGCTTGCGAGCCTCGAAAAGCTCCTCTACGCGCGGCAGACCTCTCGTGATGTCCTCAGCCGCAGCGACGCCGCCCGAGTGGAAGGTACGCATGGTAAGCTGGGTGCCGGGTTCGCCGATGGACTGAGCGGCGATAATGCCGACAGCCTCGCCCACCTTGACGGGAGTGCTGCCCGACATATCCTTGCCGTAGCACTTGGTGCACACGCCGTGCTTGGACTTGCAGGTAAGCACCGAGCGAATCTTGACGGGGATTTTGACGCCCTTTTCGTTGAGCTTCATGTCGTCCTCGTCGATTTTCTTCGCCACGTCCTCGGAAATCATTTCGTTGGCGCGGACGTAAATCTCGCCCGTTTCGGGATTGACGATGTCGATAGCGGCGTATCTGCCGGACAGTCTGTCCTTAAGGCTCTCCACCATGGAGTCGCCGTCGTAAATGCGCTCGATTTCGATGCCGGGGATAGCTCCGCCCTCGCCGCAGCAATCGTCCTCTCTTACGATGACGTCCTGGCTGACGTCGACGAGCCTACGGGTAAGGTAACCGGAGTTTGCGGTTTTAAGCGCGGTATCGGCAAGACCTTTTCTGCCGCCGTGAGAAGAAATAAAGTACTCGAGCGGCGAAAGTCCCTCGCGGAAGGACGAACGGACAGGGGTTTCCAGCGTTTTGCCCTGAGGGTTGGTCATAAGTCCGCGCATGCCGGACAGCTGTGCAATCTGCTTCATGCTGCCGCGCGCGCCGGACACTGCCATCATGTTAATCGGGTTGAATTCGTCGAGCGTCTTTTTCAGCGCTTCGGTTACGTCGTCGTTAGCCTTCGTCCAGGTTTCCACGACGTGACGGTATTTTTCGTCCTCGGTAAGGATACCGTCCTCGTACTCCTTTTCAAAGCCGATAACTTTCTTTTCGGCTTCCTCGAGGATGGCATGCTTTTCGACAGGAATGTGCATGTCGAACACGCTGGTCGTGATTGCGCCGATAGTCGAATACTTGAAGCCAAGCGCCTTGATGTTGTCCAGCACCTTGCAGGTTTCGGTCGAGCCGTGCTTTTTGAACGTGCGGTCGACGATGTCCTGAAGTTGCTTTTTGCCAACGCGGTACTCAACCTCGAGTCTCAGCTCCTCGCCGGGCTTGGTGCGGTCGACGATGCCGAGATCCTGCGGAATAGCCTCGTTGAAGATAATTCTGCCCACGGTGGTATCGACGATTTTGGAAACGGTTTCGCCGTTTACGACGCCCTGCATACGCACCTTGACGCGCGACTGCAGCTCGATTTCCTTGTTTGCGTAAGCCATTTTCGCTTCGTCGCAATCGCAGAAAATCATGCCCTCGCCTTTCGCGCCCGGCTTCTCCATCGTGAGATAGAAGCAGCCGATGACCATATCCTGAGTCGGCGAGCACACGGGCTTGCCGTCGGAAAGTTTGAGAATGTTGTTGGTTGCCAGCATCAGGAAGCGCGCTTCGGTCTGCGCCTCGATGGAAAGCGGAACGTGCACTGCCATCTGGTCGCCGTCGAAGTCCGCGTTGAACGCGCCGCAGGCAAGCGGATGAAGCTTGATTGCTCTGCCCTCGACGAGCACCGGCTCAAACGCCTGAATACCGAGGCGGTGAAGCGTAGGCGCGCGGTTAAGCAGCACCGGGTGCTCCTTGATTACGCTCTCGAGTACGCCCCACACCTCTTTGCTGCCGCGTTCCACGAAACGTTTTGCGCTCTTGATGTTGTGGGTTTTGCTCTGCGCCACGAGTTCGTGCATGACGAACGGCTTAAAGAGCTCGAGCGCCATTTCCTTCGGCAGACCGCACTGATACATTTTGAGCTCGGGTCCTACGACGATAACGCTTCGGCCGGAATAGTCTACGCGCTTGCCGAGCAGGTTCTGACGGAAGCGTCCCTGCTTGCCGCGGAGAAGTCCGGACAGCGATTTGAGCTCGCGGTTGCCAGCTCCCGAAACCGCTTTGCCGCGCCTGCCGTTGTCGATAAGCGCGTCGACGGCTTCCTGAAGCATGCGCTTTTCGTTGCGGACGATGATGTCCGGCGCGGAAAGCTCGATAAGCTTTTTAAGACGGTTGTTTCTCGCGATAACGCGCCTATATAGGTCGTTAAGGTCGCTGGTTGCGAATCTGCCGCCGTCGAGCTGCACCATAGGACGAAGCTCGGGGGGAAGCACCGGGAGAACGTCCAGCACCATCCAGGTGGGGTCGTTCTTGCTCTTGACGAAAGCGTCGATGATTTCGAGGCGTTTGATTGCCTTGACTTTCTTCTGACCGGTGGAATTATTGACGATGTTGCGGACTTCCTCAAGCTCCTTGTTAAGGTCGATGTTGCCGAGGAGTTCCTTTATCGCCTCCGCGCCCATGCCCACTCTGAACGAGTTGGCACCGTAAAGCTCCTGAGCCTCGCGGTACTGAGCGTCGGTAAGGATTTGCTTGTATTCGAGCGGCGAGTCCTTGGGGTCGACGACAATGAAGTTGACGAAATACACCACCTGCTCGAGAGCCTTGGGGCTCATGTCGAGGAGCAAGCCTATTCTGCTCGGCACGCCTCTGAAGTACCAGATATGCGTGACGGGAGCGGCGAGCTCGATGTGTCCCATGCGTTCGCGGCGAACCTTGGCGCGAGTGACCTCGACGCCGCACTTGTCGCACACAACGCCCTTGTATCTTATGCGCTTATACTTACCGCAGTGGCATTCCCAATCCTTGGTAGGTCCGAAAATTCTCTCGCAGAACAAGCCGTCGCGTTCGGGCTTCTGCGTGCGGTAGTTGATGGTTTCCGGCTTGGTAACCTCGCCGTGCGACCACTCGCGGATTTTTTCGGGTCCCGCGATAGCGATTTGCATAGAATCGAAATTGTTTAATTCAAACATTATTCGTTATCTCCTTCGTCGTCCATGGGTTCGTCGTCCAGAAGGTCATCGTCGTTGATGAGAGAATCGCCGAACGCGTCGTCGTCGAGTTCGAGCTCGTCGTCGCCGAACAGGTTGCCGAGTTTGTCGTCGCCATGCGCTTCGTCGTCGGGCTCGATGTCGTCGGCGAACACGTCGCTGCCGAGGTCGAAGTCGTCGTCAATCGGCGTATCGCCGCCGACGTAGTGCTTCTTCTTCTCGAACTCGTGCTCGTCCTCGCCGTCGTCCTCGATAAGCTCGCGGATGCCGATTTCCTGCTTGTCCTCGTTGAGCACCTTGACGTCCAGCGCAAGCGCCTGCAATTCCTTGATGAGCACCTTGAAGGACTCGGGAACGCCGGGTTCGCTGTTGTTGCCGCCCTTGACAATCGATTCGTAGGTCTTGACTCTTCCCACAACGTCGTCGGACTTGACGGTCATGATTTCCTGCAGGACGTTCGCCGCGCCGTAAGCGTACAGCGCCCAGACCTCCATCTCGCCGAAACGCTGTCCGCCGAACTGCGCCTTGCCGCCGAGCGGCTGCTGGGTGACCAGCGAGTACGGACCGGTCGAACGCGCATGAATCTTGTCGTCGACAAGGTGGATAAGCTTTATCATATACATATAGCCGACGGTCGAGCGGTTCTCGAACGGTTCGCCCGTTCTGCCGTCGTACATCTGAATCTTGCCGTCGACGATTCCGCCGGGA
>ERZ779876.643-NODE-643-length-37376-cov-47.068031_pt1 | contig 37376 bp, 35 predicted proteins | sample MGYA00511068_ERZ779876 | MGnify/ENA primary metagenome ERZ779876 (study PRJEB29588, sample SAMEA1970858) | human gut metagenome | biome: human gut; feature: human-associated habitat; material: faeces | place: Denmark | collected 2008/2010 ...
GTCGTTGAAACTTCTGGGCTTTTCGCGCTGATATCTTTTTTGGTGCAGCTTGATGTGTGAGCTGAACACTATGGATCAACAGACATTTCGTTGTGCCAAGACTGCTTTCCTGAAAATATGATACCGCCGTATGGCAAAAATTGCAATCAGTTCTCTGATGGATTTTCTTCCAGCCGCAAAATCCGATGGTCCTCCGTCAGTACACGCATTTGCTGAATGGCAATTGCGTTGAGCTTCGCCAGACGCTCCGCTTGCGAAAGACCGTCGTTAATAAATACAGCATTCAGGTTTTCCAGATTTGAAAGGCACACAAGCTGTGACACGTTTGCGTAGTCGCGGATGTTTCCTTTCAGCCCCGGATTCTCATCGCGCCACTGCTTTGCAGTCTTGCCGAACAGCGCCATATTCAGCACATCGGCTTCACTGGCATATACTAGCGACATCTGCCGCGCCGACAACTCCGGCGGGATAAGATTTTCTTTGATTGCATCCGTATGGATACGGTAATTGATTTTTGCAAGATTACGTTTGATGTCCCAGCCGAGGAGCTGCTGCTCCTGTTCTTTCAGCCGTTCAAATTCCTTGATCAGATAGATCTTGAATTCCGGGCTGATCCACATTCCAAATTCAAACGCGATGTCCTTATAGGCGTATGTACCGCCATATCGCCCGGCACGCGCCTTCAGGCCAATGGCATTGGTTTTTTCGACCCATTCTTTTACACTGAGCTTATAGCTGTTGAGTCCTGCCTGACTTCTAATTATGGCGAATTCGCCATAATTAAAATCCGGGTTGTGGATCTGCTCCCAAATGCCAAGAAATTCAACGGTATTCCGATTCCGAAGCCAATCAGAGATGAAGAAGTCGCCATCCTTTGCTTTCAGCATATCGGTCAGGGAAATAAAATCCTTATCATCAATCGTGGTCACAGAAATCTCCGCGCCATTGACAATGAGTTTGTTGTTCATTGACGTACCTCTCTAACATCGTGCATGAAGGCTTCTTCATTTTTGCCTACGGATAAAGCGAATCAGCACATCGTACAACGGAACTACAGGTATGTAAAATAGTGATTGAACCGATTGCTGCCGAGACACAATGGCAGTGGGCCTGTGCAGCGCGGAATCTTTTTTCTTTTTATCAGTATAGCAGCTATCCGGCGCTGCGTCGAGAGATTTTTCCAAATGTGCGGCAGATTCTATCATTTCCAGAAGCTCTGCCTTGGATGGACCGCCCGCGTTGGCTTTCCGGAGATACCAATGTCTTGCATCTCTTGTCAGCTCCGCTTCCATAATGACCACGTTCAGCGTCCAGCCGATTTTCATTGCCAGATGGAGGAGCGGTTCGTCATTTTCATAAGTCCTGTAAAAATCACGCATCCGGCGCACGTTGCGCGGGGAAAAGCCTGTGCGGTCATGGAAATATGCTTGCAAAAACTCTGCGGCCGCGACAGCGGCGCCCTTCTCCGGGCGCTGGCTGATAGTTTTGCCGATGGCGTAGATTTCGTCCATCTGCGGAAGATTTTGCACGAGAATTGCGGTCAATTCCCGGTACATCGTGCCGTAATCCACAGGTTTTCTGACGTTCATGACTTCTCCTTTCCGCGCTGCCGTGCATGGGATGTCCTGTTGTTTCATTATATAAATATTGTTTTTGTGCTTTAACTCGGTTTCCTTCACAAGGTTTGAACGGGATACGCGAAGCGTGCTTCGTGGAAGTGGACTTCATTTCGACATAAAATCTCCATAGTCAATTTAACTATGGAGGTTTTCCGAATGAAACCATACCCGGCGCTGCTCGCAGAGCTTCTCTCCAAGGAACTGTATTCCCTGCGGCAGCAGAAGTCGCTGACGCAGGAAGCCATGGCAGAGCAGCTTCGTATTTCCAGCCGCGCATACAGCGACTTGGAACGTGGGAAGTACGCCGCCTCCGCCCCGACCTTGCTGTTTCTCTTTTCTATGCTGGAGGCGGATGCGCAGAGCGTGCTGGTTCAGCAGTTTATGAAACAGGTTCAAGCATTGGAGGGGACAGATGCTGCATGAACGATATAACGGATATTGCCGAAGTATATGACCTATTATACCGACTTGGCTTCTCCGCAACCAACACTGCATTCTTTCATTTATCCTACGCGGTCTATCTCGCCGCGCTCAACCCGCATTGGCTGGTGAAGCCATCGCAGCGGCTATATCCCGAAGTGGCAGACCAATACAACACCAATCCGCTTCAGGTCGTCCGAAATATTGACGGGTTTGCCTGCACCACCTGGCACAAAAACGCTGCGTTTCTGCGCAGTCTTACCTGCTGCCCACTGATGACAGCTCCGACAGCTGCACAGTTTTTGCGGATGCTAGTGCATTATATCCGTAAAAGGTCTGTATAGCGTATGCTGTTGCGGAATGTACACCACTTTCAACCGATCTTTAACTTTAGCTGCCGCGCATCGCATATTTCGTCGTTTTGTGAATAGCCTACTGCAACATTTTGTGGTATGATCTTTTCGTTCGTTTGATTCTTACGAAGGGAGAGCAATCATGCAGTACACCGATAACGAAGCCACCCTGATCGGCGGCCTGATCTCGAACTATTTCTTTCAGCCTGCGGTGGACGCGTCCTTGAAGGATGCTTACAGGCGGGTGTTGGAGCATCTGCATCAGAATGCGCTCACAAGTTCGGATCTTCAGCAGATCCGAAAAGCGGTGAACTTCCGCATGCCTATGTGCCAGACCAGCCGGCAGACACAGCGGGAACTGATGGGCGTCAATATGAAAACAACGGCGCTCCTAAACACGGCGCGCTGACAGTTTTATCCGTTTCAGGGCAAAGAAAAACACGGCTTGCCGCCGCGCTTTTCTTTGCCCTGTTTGCAATCAATGGGTATGATCTTCGATGCGCTCTAATTGATCGATGCTATCCAGAAAGTTTTGCTCGACCGGAGACAGCAGCGACTCCTGTTGCTTTTTATACTTTTCATATTCAGCGTGCGCCTTTTGCAATGCCTGTTGATTTGACACATGACCGCTGGTCGTTAAAATCTCCCTGCGCGTCATTTTCAGGTAGTCATCTATGGTTTCCAGCCAGTCCTTCATGTACATCGGCTCGTGGTTTAAAGCCCGAACTTCTGCAATATCCAGATAGGCAGATACGATTTTGTTCAGCGCATCCAGCTCCTTCTGGCTGAGATAGTTTTTTGCCACCTCAACGTCCGTCCGGTGAATTTGCTCCCCCTGCCACGAGGTCAGTCCCATATGCTCCTTTTCCGCGTCCGCTCTTTGATAAATCACTTCTGCGGCTGTGTGCTGATGCGCTGCCCAGTGCATTTTATTCTGAACCTGCTTGAAAAACAGCACCGTGCTATCCGCTTTCGGATCGTAATCGATGCTGGTCGCATAAATCTCCAATACCTTTCGCCAGAACACCTTCTCGGAAGACCGGATGTCACGGATTCTGGCAAGCAGCTCGTCGAAGTAGTTTCCTCCGCCGAGATTTTTCAGCCGCTCATCGTCCAGGACAAAGCCTTTTTTCATGTATTCCTTCAGGATCCCCGCTGCCCACAGTCGAAACTGAACGCCGCGATGGGATTTTACACGGTATCCAACAGATATGATGACGTCCAGATTGTAATATTCGATCTGCCGCTCGACCTTCCGGTCGCCCTCCTGCTGAACTGTTGCAAATTTTGCAACAGTTGCCGCCCTGTTTAATTCTCCCTCTGTATAAATATTGCTGACATGGCGGGAAATCGTCGATTTATTTCTTTGAAACAGCTCTGCCATCTGGTCAAGTGAAAGCCACACCGTATCATGGTCAAACGTTGCCTCTATTTTTGTCAGGCCATCTTCTGTTGTATATAAAATCAGGTTGGAATTTGTTATTTGTTCCATTGTACAATTCCTCCATTCTGCTTTATCCATTATAAAGGCAGATATGCTGTTATGCAAGCAGAACACTTATAGCATCCGCACCATCTGCTCATAGAGAAGAACGTACTTTTCATCGATGATCCGGTTATCGTGGTAATGCCCGAACAGCCAGTAGTGGAACCGGCTGCGGGTACGGATTTCTTCGAGAAAGTCCGTCAGCTTGTCTGGCGTGAAGCTGAGGTTGAGCTTCTGCTGGATTCTGGTCGGTGCGCAGTGCGTGATGATGTAATCGACCTGCCAGTTCAGCCGCTCCAGCGTCTGCCTGGCTTGCTCATATTCCTCGCTGGACGGCAGTTCCTCCTGCCACCATGAAATGTGGTTGATGCGGAACTGCCCGCGATCATGCCGCAGCGCATCATAGCGCTCGTAAAAATCCGGGCTATCCATATCCAGAATCCCATCCGCAATATCGTGGCTCTGCGCACCGCCCATTGTGAAGAACGTTCTGCCTTGCAGCTCGAACGCCTGCCCGCGCATCAGATGGAGGACGTGCGGGCGTATTCGGTGAACCGTTCCTCCGTGCCACTGCTCAATGGGGTATTCGTTCAGGGCATCATAATTTTCATGGTTTCCGTCCACAAACAGGACGGTAAACGGCAGCGCTTCCAGTTTGCCTAGCTGCGCGTCATCACTTTTGTCGCCGTTCCAAACGAAGCCGAAATCTCCGCAGACGATCACGAAATCGTCCTTCGTCATTTCGGCTTGCTCCGGGAAGTACTCCGGCTGAAACCGAAGCGCGTTTCCGTGAAGATCGCCGGTTGCGTAGATCATCGTATCACTCCAATCTTTCGTGAATTTCTTTCCCGCCCTTGAGGGAAACCAGCACCTCGTCGGCAGACAGGACTGTCACGCGCTCGACGAGCTGGCGGACGGTGGGTTCGTTCCATTCCGTGACCGTGGGCGCGGCGTTCTCTAACGCCTGCTCTGCCTGCACCAGGCGGGCGCAGGTGCGCTCAGCGTCGGTACTGCTTTGCAGGATGTGTTCTTTCTGCCTTTTGAGTTCCGTCTGCTCGGCAAGGATCTCGGCAAATTTCGCGTTGCAGCGTTCCTTGTCCTCTGCGTCAATCGCTTCTGCCAGAAGTTGCTGGAACTGCGCATCGAGCTGCTCCAAGCGTCGGTCGATGTCAGCAAGACTCATCGTTTGCCCCTGTACTGGCAGCAGCTCCAGTGACATTGCACTTTTAATGCGGTCGAGCAGGACAGGCTTTTCGCTCATGGCTGCGTTGATGGCTGCCAGAATCGCGCTTTGCAGCGGGATCTCCCGCAGAGTCGGAGAATCGTGGCAATATCGTTTTCCGTAGTCCAAGCGGCTGATGCAGCGCCACTCGTGATAGATATTGCCCTTGATATTTCGGGTTTTCCGACGATAGAGCTTGCCGCATTCGCCGCACACCAGACGGTCGGAAAGCGCGTATTTGCTGGTGTAGCAGGAACGTCCTGTTGCTGCCTGTTTGGAGTCGCTTCTCAGGGCGCTGCGCCGCGCCAGTTCTGCCTGCACCGCTTGGAACAATTCTCGCGTCACAATGCCCTCATGGTGGTTCTGGATCAGATATTTTGGAAGCTGTCCGGTATTTTTGACCACCTTCTTGCTGATAACGTCCGTGCTGAACGTCTTTTGCAGCAGCACATCGCCGCAGTATTTTTCGTTTGTCAGGATACCCTTGACGGCGGTGATCGACCACGCTGTACCGCCTGCCACGGTAGGCTGCTTTCCATGCTCCAGCCAGTCTTTGAGTTCCCGAAGGCTTGCGCCAGCCAGATAGCGCGCGTAAAGCTCCTGCACGATCTCGGCCTGTGCCGGAATCGGCGCCGGCCTTCCGTCCGCACCCTTTTCATACGCATATAGATTCTTGTACGCGATGGAGACCTTCCCGGCCTCCATCGCACGTTTCTTGCCCCATTTGACGTTGCCGGATATAGACTCGCTCTCGGACTGCGCCATCGCGCCGTATATGGTGATCATAAACTCGCTGTCGGGCGGCAGAGAATTGATATTCTCTTTTTCAAACAGGACGCCAATGCCAAGCTGTCGAAGGATGCGTGTGTAATTGATGCAGTCAAGCGTATTTCTAGCAAAGCGTTGAATGGATTTTGTCAGGATCAGGTCAATTTTCTTCTGTCTGCACTGGCGGATCATGCGCAGGAACTCGGTGCGCTTTTTTGTGGAAGTTCCAGAAATTCCCTCGTCAGCAAATATCCCCGCCATCGTCCATTCTTTGTTGGACATGATCTTGTCTGTGTAATACTGGCACTGCGCCTCGTAGCTGCTGGCCTGTTCTTCTTCCTCGGTCGATACGCGGCAGTACGCCGCCACGCGGAGCTGCCGTTTGACGGCCGCTTTCTGCGCCAGCTCCGGCTTGGCAGGAATGATAATGACACGCGGCTTTTCGTCTGTCATACAAGGTCATCCTTTCCAATGATCTGTCCGTTCTTGAGCTGTAAGCGCACCGTCTGGCGCGTGACCAGCACGGCGGACACGGCGCTTTGCAGCAGCTCCGCGTTGCATTCTGCCGTACACTCGAAGGCTGCAAACAACCGACGCAGACGTTCAGTCTCATATTCTGCGTTGTCAATGGCGTCATACTGCTCCTGCGCCAGCTGGAAAATCAGGCTTCTGGCCGCTTCTTCGTCCAGCGGCTGGGTGTTCAGCACATCGTCCAGTTTGCGCTGTGTATCGGTCTGTATGGTCGCAGGTGCTGTTTGTGGCTGCGTGATGCGCTCCGGCTGCTCTGACAGCCTGCCGAGCAGATGCATGACCTGCTGCTCGATCTCCGGGGTAGGCGGCTTGGTGCAGATTCGCTTGAGCGCTTTCTGTGCGGGTGTCCGCTCCGGCAGGCGCTGCTTGGTTTGACGCTTTGCTGCGGCTGCTTCAAATAATTTTATGTCAACCAACTTAGGATAACTGTTCGCGCCGGTATATTTGCTGTTTTCCAGAATCCGCGCAACCATGTTTTTATTCCATGACTTTCCCTCGTCGTAGGTGGGGCCAGTCTTGCACATCTGCTCCGCGATTTCTTTCAGCGACGCGCCAAGCGTGTATTGCAGGAAGATGTCCTGCACAGCCTTCGCTTCCGATTCACTGCGGACGATCTTGCCCATGCGCATCTGATAGCCGAATGGCAGCTTCCGATTCCCCATTACCGTTTCGTCCTTTCAATCTGTTCTGCCAGTTCCAAGCCGTTTTTCAGGCGGAAGCGCAGGCGCTCGTTGCTGTCCACGATAGTTTTCTCCACAAGCGCATCGAACAGCTCCGCATCAAACCGGTCGAGGAAGTCCGGCCCATCCGCCAGTGCGTCCATGAGATCGCGGGTGCGATCTGCCAGATCGTCGCTGTCGGTGTCGAGAAGCCTTGCTTTTTCCTGTTTCAGTCTGCGAAGCTGTTCGCTGAGCTTGTTGTTGGAAGATATAAAAGTGTCAGGATCAACGCCGCCCGCCTGCTGGAGCTGGGTGAGGAATTGAACCTGACTGAGTATATCGGATATTTTCTTGTTGAGCGAAATGACGTCCTCGCTCCATAGCATCCGGCTGTAGCGGATATTCTGGAGATTGGAGAGCATCTGCGAGAAGATGGGACCGCCGTGATGCTTGAGTTTGTAGTACAGACGGCAGAAAGCCTGTTCTATATCCGACGTTTGATACGGCGGAGTAGGGCATGATGCAGCATTTTGAAAATGCGTATTACATACCCAATATTCTTTACCATTTGTAAACTTGCGCTTCAGTGAGCGTCCGCAATGGGAACAGTACAACTTTCTGCTAAACGGTTGGCTTGTTGGCTCATGGCAGCTACTCTTTCGCATATTTAAAAGTATCTGTGCTTTTTTAAATATTTCTCGTGAGACAATCTGCGGATTGCTGTCTGGTCGTAAATAAAATTCTCGTTCACCGCGATTTCTTACTTTCTTGTGCGGAAATGTAGTTGTTGAATAGCTTTTCCCGACCAAAGCATCGCCTGAGTAGCGTTCATTTTTTAGAATATAGTATATGGCGGAGTCTTTCCATACTCCCATCTCACGTCCGGGTGGAACACCCTGCTGCGACAACGCATCTGCAATTTCATATCCATTTAATCCGCTTAGATATAGCTGAAAAATCTGACGAATAACAGCAGCTTCATTTTCTTCGATGACCAGTTGCCTGTTTTTCAATCTGAAACCATACGGTGCTTTGCAAGTATTGAACTTGCCGCTCTCCATACGTTTCTGGTAGCTCCACTGAACATTTCCTGAAATTGATTCGCTGCCTTTCTGCGCCAGCGATGCCATGATCGCCGTGACCATCTCGCTGGACACTCTGGCGGTGTCGATGCCCTGTTCCTCGAACAGAACGCTCACACCAAGTTCCTTGAGTTCCCGGACGGCTGCGAGGCAGTCCTTTGTGTTCCGGGCGAAGCGGGAGATGGATTTGACCAGAATGCGGTCAATCTTTCCTTTCCGGCAATCCTGCATCATCCGCTGGAAATCCTCGCGCTTGTCAACAGAAGTGCCGGTAATGCCGGAATCCGCGTAGATGTCGACCATTTCCCAATCCGGGTTGCTGGAAATAAGCTCTGAATAATACTGATTCTGCGCACGGTAGGAGTTGAGCTGATCTTCGCTGGAGGAGCTGACGCGGGCGTAGGCCGCGACACGCAGCTTTCGTGCGGTGATCTCGTCCTGCGCCGGAATGATAATTACGCGGTTTTTCTGCTCCAAGGCAAGTGTGCCGTTCGTCTGGATTTCCTTTGCCACGTTTCTACCTCCTTGCAGCAACACACAGTATCACAACGTTTTCAAAATAGCTATGACCAAAACGGAGAAAAATCAAGGGTAAATGGTCAGATTTGCACCAAGCTCGGCGGCGATCCTGCGGGCGATTTTTCTGACTTCACCTTCCGTGAAGCCGATTGCACGCAGCGCTTTTAAGAGCTGACAGATGCCTAAAAAATCAATGTTTGGATTCATGACATTTTCCTTTCGCCATGGGGCAGCTCTGCAAAGCGCAGAGCTGCCCCTGCTTTTGAAATTCTGATCGTTTGCCCGTATTCGACACTACTTCCCAGGACAAGGGCAGCGGCTGAACGGCGGCTGGCGCCGCTCACGGGTCTTGCACCCCTCCGAGGATCTCTCCGAGCTGCCCCCATTACGTTCCGTTGTGGCTGGGCAGGAGTACCATTGTCTGCGGGCAAGGTCACGGCAAAACAGCTTGCCAAAGCTGCTTTTGGATGGATGAGTACCGCTCGTCACCTTATTGGGCCGTCTTTATACAGCAAAGCTGTACAGGTGGTCTTCGCGCATCCTCCGCATCGCTGTTCCTTTTCAGGCTTGTCCGCTTGATGTCATTCAGTCGCTGGATATGTACTTTTCAAGCTGCACGAGACGGACTGAAAAAGTCCCCTCAATGCATAGGCCACGAGAATCACTTTTTTAGACGCTTTTTTGAAAAAATCTTTTTAATTTTTTTGTACTGCCTGGAAATTGACTTTTGCGACCGTCCCCATTTTTCTGCAAGCTCTGTCTGACTATGATTTTCTAAAACAAGGAACGTTAACAACTCCAAATCATCACCACCAAGCTGATCGATTTTCTGAGTAAGACGACTATCTTCCAATGTATCTTTCCATGCATATCGACCCGGAAAACTGCTTTCGTCAAAGGTGATAGACAGCGCCCCACTTTTTCTAAATAGGGCAGAGCGCCGATCATCGTCCGGGCTGTCAATTTCCAGCGACGGCATTTGTGTTGCCCTGCGCTCATAAGCGCGATTCCGGCAGAAACAATACCAGTCGTAATCATAAATCTTCTGTATTGCTGCCTCACTCATACCGGCGTCCGCGTACTCTTTTCGAAGGCGTAACCATTCACGGTCAAATTTTGCTTTTTCCTGTGCGCAATTGAATCCCATTACGGATTCCTCCAATCTTTTGAAATTTTGAGAAAACCAAAATTTCAAAAGCGGAGGCGCGCGAGGCTGGTAAAAAACGGTCAATGGCGCAGTTCTGTTATCAAAAACAAACCTGCGCCATTGGCTGCTGTAAAAAATTATGAAGCAAACCATCTTGTCTTGAGAAAATAGCCGCATCTTGCTGCAGCACATTTTGTTTTACAATATGGTTAGCCGCTTACCTTTCATGTTAAGGAATCGAGTCTGTTAACTGCAAGTATATAATCTCGGGTAGGTGCCTACCTGTCTTTCTTTCATCCTTTGCTTTTTCTCAATGGCGCCTTGACTATAGCCATTCGCTGACGCTATCAGGAGAGTCCTCAAATGAGAAGATAAGTACAATAACTTGCGCAAATTAAAAAAGCATAAAAGAGGACATAGCTTGCAGACTCTGGTAGAATGAAGTCACGACACACCATTCTGAAAGGAGACAGCAAACTATGTCCGAGAAAATTGTACAGCTGAACAAGGAAGTAATCAAGGGACAAATCAAGGAATTGGTTCGCGGCAGCGTGGAGGAAACCCTGAACGAGCTGCTGGAAAAGGAGGCAGAGGTCCTGACGCAGGCAGCCCGTCCAGTTTGAAATCGGCAGACAGAACGGTCACGCGCTCTACGATCTGGCGGACGGCGGTTTGAGCCTTCCATATTTGTTTTTCGCGGAGGAAACTCCGCGCGTTTGGTATGCTCTTTTGGAAAATCATGCATCTGCAAAGCAGGCTTCGGAAGGAAATCCCAGAGCCTGCTTCTTCGGGGGATTATCTTTGAGATTAAGGCATAAGCCGGGGAACAGGAGATACTCGCTAAAGGTACGGAAGGGTTCGGAATAGAAGTAAGCCATGCTATACCTCTCTTATCTGAAGCAGTTTATTGCGCGGAACAGACCCATATCGTAGCGGCTGGTGTATTTGAGAAATGTCTTGGACCGATGTGCTCATAAAACGAAGGTTAATTACGCAGAGATTGACTTTATTTCCGGGTAATCCTGAAGCATTTTCAGAGCCTCTTTATGGGTGTACTCTGAACCCACCCTGACAGACAAATGACAAAGCAGATCATTGTCTTCTGAACGGGAAAACTTGCTTTCTACGATCTGAATGCCTTTTTCGGTTAAAAGTCTATTTATTGTGTTTGAAATGTCCGCCTCGTTTTTCCCGCTCAAAAGAATATCTCTCATAGCAAAAGCATCATCGCCAACACTGAATTTATGTAGCATAAATTGAAGACTCAGCACGAGCAACATAGTAAAAATGCCGAGAATATATAGCCCGGAGCCAATGGCTAAGCCTACAGCGGCGGTAGCCCAAATACCAGCAGCGGTTGTTAAACCGAGAGGGTTGCCGCGTTTTACGAAAATCACGCCGGTGCCAAGAAAACTTACACCACTAATTACCTGCGCCGCAATTCTGGAAGGATCTGCGCTGCGGATACTATCAGATAGTCCCCCGATGGACGGAGTTAGGTCTGCAAATGAATACTTGGACACAATCATTGACAGAACTGCCGTGATTGCGATGAGGCTGTGTGTTCGGATACCGGCAGCCTTCATTCGTTTGCTGCGCTCATACCCGATAATCGCGCCACAAAGGCACGAAATGATTATGCGAGCAAAGAGTTCTGGGTACACAGATAAAGGAAGATTCTTTGCGAACTCTTTCAAGAAAAGCATGAAAATACCCCCTTGCATAATGTATATCAACAAAGCATCTGGCAGACTAATCAACTATCAAATAGCCAGTATGGATCTGTACTTCCTTTTTAATAACCGACAGATGCCAATATGTGAAGTGGGAAAAGCCGATGAAGTTCAAAAGCGTTTGCTTGAATCAAGATCAACTACATAGCTTTATCAATTCTTGTTTTATGCTGTCGTTTGCAAATGAGCACTCAACTGCATTTTGAGTCAATGAAACGAAATCATCATGCATTAAACCGTAGTGCATGTGTAATAGACTGAATTCTTTCCATAATGTTGTATTGCTTACCGTGCGGTTATCGGTATTTATGGTGACTTGGAGTCTATTATTAATGAATTCCCAAATAGGATAGTCATCAAATGATTTCACCGCCGTAGTCTGGAAATTGCTGATGGGACACATCTCAACACCAATATGTCTGTCCCTACACAGTGTCTGGAGTTTTGTGTCACCTCGCATAGCAATACCATGGCCGATCCGTCTTGCGCCAAGTTCGATTGCCTCTCTGATGTTTTCAGAGTTTCCGCATTCCCCTGCATGTATAGTAAAAGGGATTTTTTCACATTTTGCAAAAGAGAACAAATCTCTAAAAAGGTACATCGGGAATTTTGCCTCATTACCTGCAAGATCTACTGCACATACGCCATGCCCCAGGTACTCCTTTGCCAGTTTGAATATTCTCATATTTTTTTCAGCGGGGTAATGCCGCATAGCACAAATAATAACATTACTTCGTATTGAATAATCTTGATATCCCCGCTCTAATCCGCTTATAACGCATTCAATGATATCTCTCGCGTGTAATTCCTCCGATTCCAAAAGTGCTGGCGAAAAACGCACCTCGACATATTTTACATTGTCTGGGACCAAACTCTTGATAAACATATAGGATGCTTCGCGAATATTGTCTGCGGTCATCAGGCAAGATATTGGCAAAACGAACTTTTTAAGGTATTCTGACAGATTATTACATTTTTTGTATTTCACTTGTGCTGCATCAATCAGTTCTTCGGAGGATAGCCCTGAAACGCTTCTTAAAAACTCCATATGTAATGAACCATCCAAATGGCAATGCAAGTCTACCTTGGGGAGTTTTTGAATCTGATCCATATTCACCTCACGCTACCCGAGTTTATGTGTGATTTCTAATCTAAGAGGATCTCCGGGCATTAAGACAGTTTTTGCAAAATCGCCTTTTGATGCAGAATTGTGAGGTGTAGGCATATTATCGTCCTTTCATTTTTTATACCACGGATACGACGCAAAAGCTTGGTTCCGCAGCCAAGTATAGCTTTTCCCCTTGCTATTCTAACGGCATGTCCCACCTATCAGCATCGTCCCAATGTCATAGCTCAGCGAGATTGCTTTCTCACAGACTGCAAGCGGCATTTTCCAAAGATAATGTTGCAATTCATATGTAAAATCTCCAGAATAATTGATTTCCCCCAATACATTGACAATGCTCCTCCAGTTTATTACGCCCATAAACGGAAGTATATGGATATTTGTCCTATCGGTATAATCTGATATATGCGTCGCCTTTAGATGTGCGCCTATTTCCATTATTGCGCTTTCTTGATCAATGTTTTCCACACCAGCGTGAACTGTATCCCAACATACGCCGACATTTTCGGCATTAACCGCCTTAACAAGATCCATCAGTTCTTCGGTTGAAGTAGCATATCGCTGAACGCCGCTTTTAGTTGTCCCCCACATGTTTTCTATTGCGATTCCGATATTATATTTGCCTGCGTAATCCGAAAGTCTTCTGAAGTACTCTATGTTTTTTAACCTGTTCTCTTCATACTTGGTGACATCGTCAACTGTAGATGGATGAACTGCTATCCATTTAACTGATAGGATTTTGGAAGCACATATGCATCTGCACATTAGTTCCCATTCAAATGCCTCAGTTGAGTTACAAAAATCATGCAAGTGTGCATGGCTTTGAGTGAAAACAATGTTTGAATTGTATGCAAGCTCCACAATTGATTCTACATATTTTTCCCAATCATCTGACAGGAATTGAGTCTTCCCGAACACTTCATCGACGAAGCAAAAATCCATATGTCTGTATCCTACTGACGAACACAGTTCTATGCTTTTTTGAACCGGCATTGTTTCTATCGGAATACGCTCATGCAATATATTTGTCGACGTTGAAAGAATCATTTTGTATCCCTCTGAATCAAGCAAAAATGTGTGATAGCTTCAATGACCCCGTTCGTTCTGGGCCTACTACATATAAAATCGGCATTTTGCTTCGCAGTGTCAGTTGCATTTGATACAGCTGCGCTAACTCCAGCAGTTTGAAACATCTCAATATCGTTTTCACTATCACCGATTGCAAGTATATTGTCAAGACAAACGCCCAAGATGGCAGACAGTTTCTTTAATCCCTCGCCTTTATTCATGCCTTTACTCGTTATTTCACACCCTGAATTCCCGTAACAACATACGGTATAATCCTCTGCAATTCGAGAGACCGGCAATTTGGAAGAAAACTCTGCGTTAAGGGAATCATTAATAATTGTAACCTTTTCCGCTTCCTGCGTCGCCCAAAACGACTTAGTCAAATCGGGTAAGGGATATGGTGTTCCGCGGTGTTGTCGCTCTCTTACCCAAGGGGTTTCTGATAGTGCATACTCAACACCATTATGATAAAATAGGACTGTGGAGTCCATTTGCATCGCTGTAAGCATGATGTTTCTTAAAGGTTCTAAGGGCATCGATTTTTGAAATATGCTATTTCCGCCATGGATTATTTCTGCGCCATTACATGTGACAATCGGCAGCGTTATATTTGCCCGCGTTTCAAATTTTTTCACTGCGGTGTATGGCCGTCCAGTAATAAAAGTAAAACCTATATTTTGTTTTTTTAGGTGATCGATAAGTCGAACAGCATCATCTGATATAAAGCGGCTTTCGTCTAATAGCGTCCCATCTAAATCAGAAACAACCATTTTTATTGGTTTTGCTTCACGCATCATATCATCCTCTTTTGCAACGATGGGGGCGTTTTAGTGCCCCCATCGCGTATTATACTAGTAATTAGCTGTTGGCTTCATGCCATTCATCAAGCAGTTTATTGCACTGACTGATAAGTTCACTGTACGCTTGATCCTTTGTGAGCGAGCCTTCGCAATACTGAACCATGATGTCGGTGATGGTGCCGTTGATTTCGTTATAGCAGAGATCCATCGGTTCCTGAGCCGTGGCGCTCGAAGTTTTAATCACTTCAAATGCTGTTGCATATTGCGGATTCGCACTATAGAACTCATTTAGGGCCGTAGTTCCCTCCGCAGATTTTACCGTCGGGATATAACCAGTAACAGCAGTAATACGGGTCTGAACAGCCGCAGTGCAAAGATACTGCACGAAATCCCAAGCAGCCTCGACACGCTTATCATCACCGCGGTTGAACATGACAAGGCAGCTTCCGCCGACTGCTGCCCCGCTGGTATCGGATTCATTAACGGAGGGGATCGGGGCAGTCCTCCACTCGAAAGAATCACCAACAAGTTCAAAAACAGATCCGCACTTGGAAGAGGACATCATTACCATTGCAGCCAGTCCGGTGGAGAAGTCCTCACTTACGTTATTCTCAAGGTACTGATATCCACCTGTCGCAATAACTTCGTCCCACTTGTCGAGGAAAGCTGCCAACGTGCCGTCCTCATCGCAAGTCAGCTTTGTAGGTGCGCCCACGCGCCCACCTTCCATATCGCAGAAGAAAGCTCTTTCATTTTGGCTTACAAGAAACTGCACAAGATGGTAACGCTTTACTTGGCATTCAAGACCATACTGCGTAATGTTTCCGTTAGCATCTTTCTTTGTCAATGCAACGATATCTTGAATCATTTGATCCATGGTTGCAGGAGGATTCTCAATGCCCGCCTCCTTCAACGCATCCACATTATAATATAGGAGCATGGTTGAGTTCAGGAACGGTATTGCAACCATTTCATCCATATACGTAACCGAACGTGCCATGGCCGGGTGAAAATCTTCAACCGAAATGCTGGAGTCGTACTTTTCCATCAGATCGGAAGCCTTAACAGTCCAGTCAAGATCAAGCATGCTGGGAATCGTAGAAGTGAGGCCAATGTTGATGTCACACGCGTTCTCAGTATCATTGGTCTGATAGGCCAGTATGACCTTATCTGTTCCTTGATAGCCCTGATAGACGGCATTAACCAGGATACCTTTTTCCGCGCCTTGTCCGGCATTGTATTCGTCAACGATTGCCTGGATCTCGTCACCGGCCGCGCCGCTCAAGCTATGCCAAAAAACCACTTCCTGAGGTGCCGGTACATCCTGTGTTCCAGTTGATTCCTTCTGTTTTTCCTGCTGTTGTTCTGGTTTTGCAAGGCCTGTTTTTGTGTTTCCACACGCTGCAAGAGCGAAAACCATTGCAAGAACGAGGAGTAGCGCTAATGTCTTTTTCATGTTTTGCCTCCTAATTATGTATTTTATTTTAAACTGATCCTTTTGATCAGTTTTATTCTTTAACGGCGCCTGCCATCATGCCCTCGGTAATTCTTCTCTGGAACACGGCAAATACAATTATTGACGGTATTAGTATCAATACAGCCGCTGCCATAACTTGGCCATATGCGGTATTGAGTTCCGATTTGTTAAGCATTGTTATAATGACCTGAACAGTACGCATCTCATTTTTGTTCGTAACAATAAGCGGCCAAAGGTATGTATTCCATGTTGTTACAAACGAAGAAATAAACACAGTTGCAAGAATGGGTTTCGAAATTGGCAGGAGGACTTGAGAAAAGAACCTCCAGTTGCCGCAACCGTCAACTAATGCCGCTTCTCGAACCCCCGCAGCAAAACCACGGAAGTTCTGCCGAATCAGAAAAATGTTTGCACATGAAACCATAAAGATTATTGACATGCCCATGTACGTGTTGATTAGGTTAAGCTCTGCTGTTGTGAAGTAGTTCTGAACCATCAGCATTTCAGCAGGAATTATCATACTCCCGACTACCATGGCAAACAGGATCTTTTTTCCCTTGAACTCAAAAAACGTAAAAGCATAAGCTGCCATACTCGCAGTAATAACTCTTGAAATGCTTGAAACGAGAGATACAACGAGGGAATTAAGCATAAACCTGAGTATCTTCGAACTTCTGATTACCGTAACGTAGTTTTCGATGCTCCATTTTTTCGGGAAAAATTGTAGTTCTTTTGAAATGATTTCCGTTTCCTGCATAAATGAGCACAACACGCAGTAGAGTAACGGGATCAACACTACAAGACCAATCACAAAACACAGGATCTGGAATAGAACATCTTTAATCGAAACTTGTTTCAATTATACTGCACCTTCTTCCGTTCAAGGATCTGGCTGAGACTTATTAAAACTCCAGAGATCACGAATCCTAGCATAGTCGCAGCAAATGCGTAATTGTAATTTGTACTCTCGATGGCCTTGGAATATATGTAGGTAATGATCGTCTGTGTACAGTTATTTGGTCCGCCTCCTGTCAGAATTAGAGTGTAACTGGATACAGTCATTCCATAAGCAATATCTTTCACCAGCAGGAAAAAAACCATAGGAGAAATCATTGGGAGAAATACTTTCCGATGAAGGATTAGCCCTGTTGCTCCATCTAATCTTGCGCCTTCAATGACAGAGGCATCCATGCCCCGCATTGCTGATAAAAGGAAGATAAAATTGTAGCCTATGTTATGCCAGATCTGGATAATCATCAGGCTTAGTAACGCATATTTGGAATCCGTCAACCAGCTAGTATTTAACCCAGCAATCTTATTGATAATTCCAAACGAAGGAGCATACATCAATTGAAAAATCATTGCTATAACTGCGTCTGAGACAGCCATCGGAATTGCAAACATTACTTCATATGCAAGAGAGCAAGTCCTCTTTTTTCGAGCGAGACTTGCCAAAATGTACGCAATAACGAGGGAAACAGGCACAGTCACAAGAACATATACAAAAGTATTGCGAATAGCTTCTATGAACTTTGGACCTTGCAAGACTTTTGCATAATTTGAAAGACCCGCAAATTGCTTGATCTCTCGAAATTTATTGACAGTGTTTAAGCTAAGCCAGATGTTTTTTCCAAAAGGGTAATAAATGAATACAATGATGAAAATAAACGCCGGAATCAGATACAAGTATGGCTCTACTCTTTTGCCGATTTTTTGCATTATTATCCCCCCAATCACAAATTAGATAGTTTTTCAAAAAGGTCTTCCAGGAGTTCGTCGCGCTTTATATAGTAAACATATCTCATCATGGGACGACGCGGGTCAAAACTATAATATCGGTCATACTCTATCATAGGGCGCTGCTCAAAACGATCAAGCATGAATCGGTGTCCACCCGTAAGCCAACCAATCGGGACTACATCCGTAAGCGGACGGCTCCACACTTTACCAGCATTACAAGTCTCAGCTTCTCGTATTACCTTCTGGACAATATAAGTACAAAAATCATTTTTCCCATCAAGCCAAAAGGAGAGCTCTGGGCCGGTGGTGAGAAGCCGATCAGCCATAGCCCGCCCAGGTGCAAGTACGATTGGTACATTTGCACCCAATAGCACACGGCTGGCCGCAACACTTTGGCCTCCGTTAAAGCACTGGCAATTTGGCCAGCCGAGACTGACCCCTCCGCTCCAGATTACGACGATTCTGTCACAAATCTCTGGCTTCATTAAAATTGCTGACGCAACATTTGTAGGAGCTGCTATGCACACAACATAAAGCGGGTTTTCGCGTGAATGCTCCATCGCTATTCTAATGAGTTCATGCACAGCATCAGATTCCAAAGGAGTATTTTCATCCGGTATATAGCATGTCGCCCCGTGAAATACACGTTTCGAATAATTATTGTAGCCTGATAACTGTAGTATTTTTTGAATCTCATCGAAACTCCGATACATGCCTTCTTCGGGGGACGGAGCATTGTGATTTTGAAATGGAGCTGCTAAAATTGCTTTTAAATGCAGTTTATCGGAGGAAGCCAACGCATATATAATTGCGAACTGATCATCAACTTCGTTGAAAGCATCGGTATCAATTACTATATCAACCGGCTTATCAGGATAGCGAAGGCGCAACACCATGTCTGCAAACAAGACATCGTCCTGAGCTTCAGGAAGAGAAAACTCATGTGTGAAATCCATACATCTACCTCTTAGCAATTACAATTTGTACTCCTTTTACGATTCTGTGTCAAAAGCATACCACAGTTATTTGGCTTTTACAAATATTTTTCTTGCTTTAGCCAAAATTTAGACAAATTGAACATCAGAGCAACCTGTTAATTGTTATATTGCACAAAAAAGCAGCGACTACCTTATCCGGTAATCGCTACTATCATCATTATTTTATAATCTACACCACAATACACTCAACCTGTGTGCGAATTGTTTTTATAACTGACTTAGGCAGTCCGCTATCTGTTATCAAACAATCAATTTGATCGAGTGGACAAACATGGAACAGCCCTTGCGCATGGTATTTGCGGCTATTCAGAACCACAATGCTCTGCTTTGCGGACTCTATAGCTTTCCTTTGAAAATACATATCTTCTTCATAATATGCCGTAATGTTCAAATCACCATCGAGAGCAGCCCCGCCTAAAAAGGCTTTATCTACCCGAAAAAGAGATAAGCTTTTTTCCGTATATGAACCCTTCGTCGCATTTTCTGTAGGAAGCATCCAACCGCCAAGGAAAAATAGGCCTTTGCAAAGAGCACCGTTCTCCAATACTTGAGAGACGTATAGGGAATTCGTAATAATTGTAAGTGTCTGGAGAATATCTGGATGCTGCAACATTTCTTGACAAAGCAAGACAGTAGTAGTACTGCTTTCTATTAGTAATGAATCGCCTTTATTGATAAGGGCGTATGCGGCGCCGGCAATCCTCGTCTTTTCCTCCCGATCTACGCCCTCTCGCATATAATACGGAAATGGGGCAATACGTTTTTGCGCCAGAGCCGCTCCCCCATGAATCTTTGTGATAACTCCTTGCTTTTCCAGCGTCCTGAGATCCTTTCGGATAGTCTCCATAGTGACATTCTGACAATTCGCCAACTCTGCTATTGTCACCATCGGAGCAGCTTTCAGCATTTCTACGATTCTATCTCTCCGTTGTTGAACTTTATCCATAGCTTTGCTCCATTTCATTTTTGTCCTGTAGAAGCAGGAACAAAATAAGATTATCCAACCGAGTCGCATTTGTCAAGGAAAACAATAGATTAAATATGCCTGATATATATTTTAGATTGTGCTTATCGGCTTAATGCAGCTGAGCACAAGATGCAGCGACGGCTCTTGCGAGGCGGCTGAAGATCTGATCTTCGGTTTTTCGGCGATTGAAGCGGAAGCAGAACTCATCCAGGTAGGACTGAAGCTGTGTGCAGCGGCCGTGGATATGTGCCGAGCAGAAACGCTTTCAGGTTGCTGATGGCTTTGTGCAGCCAATGCAGGTCGCCAGGTTCATACTTTTTTGCGTCCAGCTCCACGCCGGACAGGTTCCGATAGCTTCTGTAGCCGTCGCATTCGATTTTTGCACCCGCTGCAACAGCTTTTCCGACAACCTGCTGGAGCGTGCCGCCGGTGACAGCTTCAACAACCTGCATCCGCATGAACAAAGCCGCGCCATTTTCCGTTTTTGACAGCGCCACCACGATCTTCGCCTTGTCCGTCCCGCGACCACGCTTGCCGTTGTGCGTTGCTCCGCCCACGTAGCCGTCGTCCATCTCAACAATGCCAGAAAGTGCGTAGTTCTCGTCTCTTTGAGCCATCGCACGGCGAATTCTGTGCAAAAGATACCACGCCGACTCATAGCAGATGTTCAGCGTACGGCTCAGCTGAACGGCAGAAATGCCGCGTTTGTCCGTGGCACAGAGATAGATCGCCCAGAACCAGACTGTCAGCGGCAAATGCGTGCGGTGCATAACGGTCCCCGCGGTGACGGAGGTCTGGCGTCGGCAGGCACGGCACTGGAACGTGCTTCGCCCGCGAACCGGGTAGTATTCCGTACAGCCGCATTTCGGGCAGACGAAACCGTTCGGAAACCGAAGCCGGAATAATTCCGCCCGGCAGGCGTCCTCCGTGCTGAAACGGGCGCGAAATTCCTGAAATGTGATGCTCTCTGCTCGTGCCATGCCAATGACCTCCTGCCTTTTCTGAGATCATTGTAGCATTTTTAATGTCCTATATTTCGGACTTTTACAATATTTTGCGCCCAGCTGCGTTAAGCCGATAAGCACATATAATTATTATTAAGTCCTGATATACAAGATGAATCTGGGAAGGAAACCGTATCTTTTTCAGATTTCGTGGACGGAAATCTTACTATTGACAACCTGCTGTTATTCTGTTTTAATAAAAATAGTTAAGTAAACCATTTTCCTAGGAAACGGTGATTGTTTATGACGATAAAAGACATTGCGAGCCTGGCGGGTGTTTCGGTAGCTACCGTCTCCAAGGTAATAAATGACAAGGCCGAGAACATCAGCGATGAGACGAAAAACAGAATTAAAGAAATAATTGCGGAATATGACTACGTCCCTTATCAAAAAGTCGTGGAGCAGGTGAGCTGCCGGTCAAATTTAGTTGCGCTGATGATTTCCGACGCAAACGATATCTTCGCAGCCGAACTGCTGCGAGGTGTTGAGGATTATTTCTTCGAGAAGGAATACAACGTCATCGTATGCAGCACAGATGCCAGTGCAGAAAAAGAGCAGGCATACATTCGTATGCTGAAGCGTCAGAATGTCCATGGTCTTATCCGTTTTCCACTGCCTAATTTGAATGAGGAGTCCATTCAGAGTTTGGAACATGAGAACATTCACAGCGTTATTCTGGATGACGTCAAGCGTACACCCTACGCCATGAAGACTTTTTTTAACAATATGCAGGGAGGCTATCTTGCCACCAACCGGCTGATTAAGGCCGGTCATGAGCGCATCGGATATATATTCCCCAAAACAGAACTGCCCTATTTGCTGGATCGATACAACGGCTACCGCAGCGCACTGGAGGAAAATCACATTCCGTTTGATGAAAGCATCGTTTACAACGCCGCAGTCAAAAGCCGCAAGCAGTGCGGTTACGATGGGGCCAAATATCTCATGTCTCAGAAGGTAAGTGCAGTTTTCTGCTGCGATGACCATGTGGCGGTTGGAGCCTATCATGCGATTCAAGAAAGTGGACTTAGAATTCCTGAAGATGTCTCAGTGATAGGCTTTGATGATACTATTTTCTGCGAAACGCTGGAACCCAACCTTACCAGCGTAAAGCAATCAGCCTATGATATTGGGCAGAAGAGTGCTGAGCTTCTTTTTCAAAAAATGAGCGGAATGCCCATTGAGAACAAGAGCGTACAGATTCAGCCTCAGCTTGTGGAGCGAAACAGCATTTCCGCTCCTGGCGCAGCCAGAGTGTCCGGTAAACGCCGCTGCATGATAATCGGGGAACTCTGGGCCGACCTAGTGATGGAGGTGGAAGAAACCGCCGAGAGTGATGTCCAAAGGGCTCGCTCCCTGCGGATAAAGGCGGGTGGTACGGCGGTGGAGAAAGCCCGCACATTGCTCCTGCAAGACATGGAGGTTTATCTGGTGAGCTTTCTCGGAAACGATGCTTACGGACATAGGGTATACGAAGAATTGCGACGATTAGGCTGCAAGACAGATGGAATTCTTTTTGAGGAATCCCAACCAACAGGAACCGCCTTTGTCTCCTGTAGATCGGACGGTTCCAAAACCGCCGTTGTCAGCGAAGGAGTAAATACCTGTCTAGATTCCTATCCTTTGGAGGAGATTCAATGGATTTTTGAGAAGGTGGATTGGTGCATTTACAGCCCCACCTTGCCTCAGCGATTAAAAGACGGTATTGAAACTCTTTGCCGCAAAAGCAAAGTAACTGCCAAGGCGTGTTCTTGATCGGAGGTGAAAAGAAACAGATTATGCGAAACTTAATAATTGACTGCGACACAGGACATGATGACGCTCTCGCTATCTTGGTGGCTCTGGCACATTCGGAAGCAATCAACCTTCTGGCTGTGACCACCGTGTGTGGCAACAGCACATTAGAAAACGTCACTGACAACACAAGACAAGTCTTAGATTTGGCAGCCGCCAAAACAATATTGGCTATGGGAGCTACGCGGCCTTTAGTAGGAGGAGCAATTATTAGCGATGAATTCCACGGAAAGAGCGGAATGGACGGTCCCACGGCGTTGTCTCCGCCGTGTTATCCCGTTTCGTCCAAGCACGCTGTCAACGTCATGAGAGATCTGCTTCTGAAGCATGACAAAGTCACGATTGCGGCGCTGGCTCCACTCACTAATATTGCGTTACTGCTGCGGATGTATCCGGAGGTCGTTTCCCACATTGATATGATTTCTGTAATGGGCGGCGGATTCGTTCACGGAAACACCACTCCCCATGCTGAATTCAACATCTACGTCGACGCAGAAGCGGCTGAGATTATGTTTTCTTCTGGCATCCCCATCGTAATGAGCAGTCTGGACATCACAGAGCAGGTGCTACTATATCCTGAGGATTGGAGGAATTTTGAACAAAAAGGACCTGTGGGTAAGTTCTTTGCCGAATTGATGGCCTTTTATTTCAAAAGCGCCTCTAAATTCGGACTGTCAGGCTGCGCCATGCATGATCCCTGCGCCGTTGCTTATCTTTTGATGCCGGAGATGTTTGAGGGCGAGCATGCAGATGTAAGCGTCGTATTGAGCGGCGAACGAAGGGGGGCGACCGTCCGGCATAAAAATGCAGCCGGAGGCACCTTGATCCTGACAAAGGTGACGCCGGAAGCAATAGCGCATCTTATAGTCTCCTCGGTAGAGCGGCTCATAAAATGAAACCATATTTTTATTACTTAGGAGGAAAATAAAATGAAAAAACTACTTGCACTTGTTCTCGCAACACTAATGATGGCTGGTGTACTGAGCGGTTGCACCTCCCCTCCCCACGAGAAAAGCTCTGATGCCTCTAAGACTCAGGCAAGCTCCCCGTCTACTTCCGTAGATCATTCCGCGAATAGTACATCCCTGAAGGTTGTTCTCCTGATTTCCGGCAGTTTGGGCGACAAGTCCTTCTTCGACGCAGCCAACGCCGGGATGCAGCAGGCAAAAAACGAACTCGGCACTGAAATCAAGGTCATTGAGATGGGTACCGACAAGACCAAATATGAGCCAACCTTCCGCGATATCTGTGCTCAGGACTGGGATCTCATCATCAGCGGCGGCCCCGAAATGACGGATATATTTAGCCAGTGCTGCCAGGAGTTCCCCGACAAGCACTTCATGAACTATGATGTTTCCGACAGTACGGCGGTTCCCGGCGTCTACGGCGTGGCCTATTCTGCTAACGATCTTTGCTACTTGGCTGGTGCACTGGCAGCTTTGTGTACGACCTCCGGGATTCCCGAAATGAACCCGGATGCGAAAATTGGCTTTATCGGCGGTATGGACATCCCCGGTATCAACGACTTTCTTGTGGGCTATATCCAAGGCGCGAAAGACACAAACGCCGATATCAAAATAGCTATTTCTTATGCTCAGGATTTTGCTAACCCAGGCAAGGGAAAAGAACTGGCCATCAACCAATACAACTCCGGCGCAGATATCGTTTTTAGCGCAGCGGGCGGCACTGGCCTCGGGGTTCTTGATGCCGCCTCTGAAAAGGGTTTATATGCCATCGGCGTGGACTCTGACCAAGCAATGATGTTTAAGGACACCGATGCGAAGAAAGCAGCTCAAATCATCACTTCGGCAGTGAAGCGAGTTGATCAGGCGGTTTTTAATGCGATTAAGCAATACCAATCTGATGGGACGTTGCCTTTCGGTGAATTTAAGATGCTCGGAATCAAAGAGGGTGGCGTCGGCCTTGCGTATAACGAATACTATGAACAGATCGTTCCGGCCGAAATCAATGCAAAGATTGCTGAAATCGAGCAGAAGTTAGCCAATGGCGAAATTGAGGTTCCCACCGCTATCGGCATGGAGCAGAGCACTTTGGATACCCTGCGCAATTCCGTCAAACCGTAATAATTCCGGAGAAAAGCCGACAAAAGTAGGCGGCTTTTCTAAGAACCCTGAGGAGGTGCCGCATGTCAACGGAGAAATTGTTGGAGGCAAGAAGAATTACCAAGGTATACCCAAATGGAGTGCTGGCCAACAAGGACGTTAACTTTTCCCTACGTGTTGGAGAGATTCATGCACTGGCGGGGGAAAACGGTGCAGGGAAATCGACGCTCATGAAAATACTGTTTGGCATGGAGCAGCCCAGCGAGGGAGAGATCCTCCTGCGTGGTAAGCCTATCCGACTCTCCTCGCCTCAGGATGCCATTGCCCACGGCCTCGGCATGGTTCACCAGCACTTTATGTTAGTACCGTCCTTTACAGTGACCCAGAATATTGTATTGGGCGTGGAGCCTAAAAAGGGCTTGCGCATTAACTACGACGAGGCGGTAAAACGAGTCAATGAAATCTCCCAAAAGTATAATCTGATTGTGGATGCCGAGCAAAAGGTGGAGGATCTTAGCGTGGGGATGAAGCAGAAAGTAGAGATTTTAAAAGCCCTGTACCGTGGAGCGAAAATCCTCATTCTAGACGAGCCGACTGCGGTTCTTACACCTCAGGAAACAACCGAGTTTTTTGCACAGCTTAAGCGGCTCAAGGACGATGGCTTCACCATTGTGTTCATCTCCCATAAGCTCAAAGAGATAAAGGAGATTTGCGACCGGATCACCATCATGCGTGCTGGCAGGGATATGGGTGTCTACAATGTCGCTGATGTGACGGAGCAGGAAATATCTAGGCTTATGGTAGGACGAGATGTGCTGCTCAAATACGAGAAGCCGAACGTCCGTGCGGAACAGAGAGTCCTTGAAATCTCCCACCTCACCTGCGTAGGGGAAAGTGGCAAGGAAATTCTACGCGATATCACTCTATCTGTTCACTCGGGGGAGATTTTAGGCGTCGCAGGCGTGGACGGAAACGGTCAAAACCAGCTTGTGAGGGCCATCATGGGCGAACTCCGCCCGCAAAGCGGGCATATCAGCGTGAACAGAATCTCCACGTCCGGCATGAGTATTCGACATATCCGCGACTTAGGTGTTGCTTATATTCCGGAGGATCGAATCAAGCAAGGATCGGCGGGCGACGCCAGCATTGAGGACAACCTGATAGCCAACCGCTATGGCACAGAAGAAGTTGGAAATGGAAAGGTGCTTAATGGAGGAAGAATCCGTACCCTCGCCAAACGGCTGATAGGGGAGTATTCCATTCTCTGTAAAAATAGCGAACAACCTGTGGGGATGTTGTCCGGCGGAAACATGCAAAAGGTGGTGGTCGCACGGGAATGCTCCCTGTCGCCGACGCTACTGATTGCGGAACAACCCACCCGCGGCGTAGATGTGGGGGCTACACAGATTATCCATCAAAACCTGCTGCGGTTGCGTAAGCAGAACACCGCCATCTTACTTGTCTCCGCAGACCTGAACGAGGCGGTTAAACTAAGCGACCATTTGATTGTTATGTTTGAAGGTCAAATCGCAGCCTACTTTGAGCATCCCTCTGAGGTCAGCGAGGAGAGGTTGGGTCTTGCCATGTTAGGACTGGAAATCATGTCCCCGGGAGAGATTAGGAGGGCTTTTTATGCAAACGAGCAGGCTGTTTGACAGTGCGCGAGTCGCCGCCGCTATCACTATTTCTTTAATTATTGCAATCGGAATTATCTCTCTTGTCAGCAAGGAACCTTTGCTTGCTCTGACTTACTTTTTGCGTGGTCCAGTATATAGCCTCGCGCATATCGGCAATGTGATTGAAATGGCAATTCCACTGTCCTTTGCCGGGCTTTCCTGTGCCATACTTTTCAAGTCAAATCTGTTCAACTTAGGTGCGGAGGGCTTATTTTTCTCATCCGCGTTGCTCTCCGCCATGTTGGGCAGCCAGCTTCCGCTACCACACGTTGTAAGTCCGCTTTTTATCACGCTCTGCGGCGGCATCCTAGGCGGCCTACTGGGCTGCATTCCCTGTGTGCTTTACCTCAAGTGGCGCACAAATATGTTTGTTGTCTCGATTATGATGAACAATATTCTCTACGGCATCTGTATGTACATTCTCAATCAAAACCGTGACCTAACTGCCTATGCCATTGTGTCTCCACCACTTTTGCAGAGCGCTAAGTTGGCTAAACTGATTCCGGGAACGCGCATTCACTGGGGCCTCGTAATATTGGTTGTTTGCTGTGTGTTTTTGACGTGGTTCATCAGCAAGACCAAGTGGGGCTATGAGATACGCATGATGGGTATCAATCAGCATTTTGCACGTTATTCAGGCATGAGTATTGCAGGTGTGATGTTTCTGGTTCACGCTCTGGCTGGTTTTGTGGCGGGTGTCGGCGGCTCGGTAGAGATTTTGGGTATGTACAATAAATTTCAATGGACGGTACTGCCGGGCTATGGCTTGGACGGCGCGTTGGTAGCGCTGTTGGCAAGGTCAAACCCGGCGATGGTCCCGCTCGCGGCAGTCTTTCTGGCATACATCCGCATTGGGGCGGATATGATGTCCCGCATGAGCGATGTTTCCGCCGAGATGGTTTCCATCGTGCAATCCGTCATTATTCTTCTCATCTCCTCTCAGCTCCTTTTGCAGGGACTGAAAAACCGAGTGCTGCTTAAGGAGGCGAAGGCGAATGAATAATATCTTTGAGATGCTTCTGCATCCCAGCTTCTGGTTTTCCGTCATACGTGTCACCACGCCAATTCTTTTTCCCGCCATCGCCGTACTAATCACAGACCGGGCAGGGATCGTGAATATCAGCATGGAGGGGACTATGCTCTTTTCTGCCTTGACCGGAGTATTAGTCAGTGCATGGAGCGGTAGTGCGTGGATTGGCTTTTTGGGTGCTATGTGCGCAGGTCTGTTACTTGCCGCCGTGCTCGCTTATTTTACGCTGGAGTTGAAAACCGACGTAATTCTAGGCGGTATTGCTATCAATATTTTCGCGGACGGCGGTGCCATCTTCATCCTCTATATGCTCACAGGAGACAAAGGAACTTCTGTCTCCCTAGCCAGCAAGGTGTTGCCGAACATACACATTCCGTTTATAAAAGACATCCCTATTCTCGGCGAGATCATCTCGGGACATAATGTGCTCACTTATATTGCGATTATCGTTACCCTCGCAGTGTTCTTCCTTATCAATAGAATGCCGCTGGGTTTGCGTATTTGTTCCGTTGGCGAGAACCATGAGGCGGCCCAGTCGGTGGGTGTCAGCGTAAAGAAAATCCAGTACACCGCCGTTCTTTTAAGCGGCCTAATCGCAAGCATGGGCGGTGCGTATATGTCCATGGCGTATTTGCCAAACTTCTCTCGGAATATGACATCCGGACGCGGCTGGATTGCGTTGGCGGCGGAGGCCATGGGTCAAGGCAATGTTATCACCACTGCTTTGACCTCTCTGCTGTTTGGGTTTGCCGATGCTCTTTCCAACGCGCTCCAAATGTTCAATCTTCCCGCAGAGTTGGTGGGGATCATCCCCTACGTGGCCACAGTCATTGGCTTAGTCCTTTACGCTATACGCACAAACAGCAGGCTGGCCAAGCGTCAGAACCCCCCTGCCAGATAACCCCCATCTTCAGCCTGATCTGATTTCGCAAACAGTATACGCCTGCTGAGTGGAAATAGTGCCTTACGGCGGCCTGTCCTTCTTTGCTGGAGGAGGCAACCGCTTATGGATAATCTTAAACACGGATACAATGCGCGTTCCTTTGCTTTGCAAAACGCTACCACCAGCGGGCTGTTTCGTTCCGACCGCCACGGGTCGTCTTGGTATTGAGGCTGTACACATACACCATCATCGTGACCCCGCTGAGGACGCTGAACATGACAGTGCCCCTTAGATTTCTTCTTTCTGTATTGGTTCTCAGCTAGAGTTTGCCCTTCAGGCTGCGCCGTGATGTCGCGGTGCTTGTGACAGTAAGCGCGCGGACGTTCCCCTTGGTGGGGAGCGTCCGCGTTGCTAGTGCGCCCGGCAGTGAGAAGGATATCCCTGTCCTTGGGGCGACCTCGTTCATCAGCTGACCACCGATATCGCAAATCGTCTCACACGCAACTATTGTAATAGATTTTTTTCATCTTCCGCGATTGTTTTCCGAACTTGGAATGGCATAGCGTCAGAAAGGGCCGCTCCACCGTGAATCCGCATAATCTTCCCGCTATCACATAATTTGGGCAAATCTTTCCTTATGCTTTCCTTTGTAACCCCTGTTTCTGCTGAGAGCTGAGCTACTGACGCAGCGGACTTATATGCAAGTAAATTTAGTATTCTTTTTTGTCGATTTTTCATATCTCCAGTCCGAGCCAAGGTAGTACCTCTCTATGTCATTCTTTGTCTTCTATCAGACACAAAGAAAAGTATTGATATTTTTACCATTATGTTTTTGATAGCAAGTCACAATAATATTTTGCTGCAAGGTGATTTGATGGATCAAGTATTAACGCATTTTGAAAGTCCACTAATGCATCGCCAATTCGCCCCAAATTTGCGTCAATTATGCCTTTGCTCAGATATACATCTGCATTATCAGGGGCTAATATCATAGCCTTATCAATATCGCACGCTGCCGTCCTATACTTTCCAAGAAATGCATAGGCATGTGCTCGATTCAGGTATGCTATGATATAGTCATCTCTTAGTTCAATTGCACGGCTATAATCCTCAATTGCTTTTTGAATTTTACCGCTCTTAATGTAAACAAGGCCGCGGTTGCACCATGTTCCTGCATTCGAATCTCCCAATTTGATTGCCAAACTATAATCCTCTATTGCTTCTTCAAGTTTGCCTGTATTGCCAAACAAAAAAGCTCGTTCACATAGTGCAGGGATATAGTGTGGTCGCATCTCAATTGCTATATTGAGATGGAAAAGAGCTTCTTCAAATCTCTTTTCTTGTATTTCCACAAGGCCAAAGCAATAGTATAGTTCCGCTCTTTGAAACCCCTGTTCTTCTGCTATAGTCAAATAATTGATAGCTTCAAAGTAGTGTTTCCGAGTAATCAGAGATAGTGCAAAGCTGAACCACAACTCCTTTTGAATGGTATTCCGACCACAACATTTAGTTGCTCTTTCAATGCAACATACAATGCTTTCGGGTCTGTCATTGTCCAGGAAAATTCCTATGTTGAAAAAACTGTCTGTTGGGCTGTTCAAAAGCTGTAATGCTTTTTGATAAAAAGATTCTGCTTCGCCATTCCCTTGTAGAGTCAAAATAACAGCCTTGCTACTGTAGTAATCTGGATTTTGCGGAAAAGAATCAATTAGGTAATCTATGTGTTGAAGCGCTAAATTAAAGTCCTTTAATGCATATCCAATTTGTGCCAATGCTTCGTGAACAAAACGAGCCGTGCTCTTGTCAGCATTCTCCAAAATATCTTCGAATACTTTTTTTGCTCCCACATAGTCTTTTGTCTCAATCAGGCTTTTACCTTTTGAAATAAGCCCAGCCCCCTCATCATTTATCATTTTTTATCACCCCGTTCACCTAGATTTTCTTACTTGCAACAGTAAAATTCAATGTTTGCCTATGTTCCGAGCAGTTTCCAATGTGGTCTTTATCATCTCGCAAAGGGTGCAGTCCACTCCTAGTCATTCGGTCCCCTGTGAAGATGAGGTTAAAGATGGTTCAATCTGCTTACTCCGCCGCTGAGTGATTCAATAAAGATATCCTTCCCCTCATCTCCATGACTAGGATACCGAACAAGTGGTACGTCTCACCTCCTCGGGGATGTCTTTGTAGAACAGCCCAACGGCAATCACCTGCTTCCACATCCACTCGTTTCTCTGTCGCCGTCAAAGTATCTTCCGAAGTGCTGTAAGAGATTGTTGGGGAAGCAGTGTTGGTCGGCGAAGTGGAAGTTGACAGAAGCGTTCAGGGCGATTATCCCGCCATAAGCCTTCACATCATCCCCACCACCGCCGACAAAACCGTTCAGAAACGGCGATATCCTCACTGAAGAATTGATAATCTCGTGGATACAAATTCCAACCGAATTCTCTCCATGACGCTGCCGCATACCAACGCTTCTTTTGTCCTTGCAGATGCGATAACGGTCATTATATGCAGGTTGTGTTGAAGTGCACGAGGGCTTCCAGATAGCGCTCCACCACATGCCTGACCCGCAAAGAGGGCATCAGACATCAACACCGCCTTGGCATTATAACTACCTTCAAGTATTTCGGCATGTTGACAAAAGCTCGTTTCTAAAAAGCAGTTTTTTGAATTGTATCTGATCACGAGCAAATAAGATTCAAATCACTTTAACTTTACCATGGAAGTACAGTGCTTTTCTTATAGTTTCACTTTGTCAACATGCCTATTTGCCAATAGCGGGGGCATTTTTTGATATCATATCAGCAAAAAGTGCCCCCGGTCAACCGTACTGCGTATAATTATTGCACAAGAATATTAAACGATTTCGTGTCAATTGAAGCATTGTGGCTATCAAAAAATTCAACACTAACAGTATAGGTTGAACCCGCCGAATAATTTTGCTGGTTCAAGGAAAAAACATGCCTGAATTCAAGCACTGAGTTTTGTGCACTACCACTTTCAAATGTCCTTGCAAGTCCGCTAATCTGTTTAGTGAATGTATCAAGCGTTTGTCCGCTCGAATTCTTAAAGGTGTACACCGCCTTGCTAATCACATTATTAATGGTGTATGTGCGCTCAGAAGAGTCATAAACAATATCTGAAGAAACGTTTTGAATGGGAGCGCATACACCATAAACAGAAAATTGTCGGTCTTTTTTCACCGCAGCCGCAGAAGATGGAAGAATATTGTGAACTGCACTTGTGAGTGTCGCTGTATTCAGCACGTTATCGGCATCTGCCGCCCCTGATGTGCTTTGGTAGTCCACCCGTGTAATTGCGACTTTATCACTGCTCGGCATTGTAGCCAAAAGGCTAGACGTCGGAGTCATATTGGGAAGACTCGGCTCACCGTATTTGTAGTAAAGTCTGGTCATTGACTGAATTCTTTGCAAACTTTGTAATTTACCAATCTCAACATTATATGTCGCACTTGTTGGCGTTACATTATACATGAAGAAATGGGAAGTACTTGTGACATATTCTTGGGCATCAGCTGTCCGCCAGCGGGGTTTAATTTCTCCGAAAAAGTCTCCACCATTACTCCTAATTTCAGGCAGCAAAGATTTCGACCAATATCCCGGGAAGGGATCAAGCAAAATATGTACACCATTTTCATTCGCATACTGTGTCACTCTCTGATTATGCTCATCCGGAGAAAACCTTGAAAGGATGATTTTCGAAGAGTGTTGGACAGAAATTGTCTTAGACGCCATGTTATAGGAGTTTCCTGTCGAATCTAACAATGTAACGCGAACTGTATAGGTTCCGCTGGTTAATTCTGGGATTTGCGTTCCATCCTGCCGATTATTGTTTAAGTCCAACGTATTATCAGTACCACTTATAAAAAGTGCGGCAAAGAATTTATCAGTATAATAGCACTTTCTCCATGCGTCTTTAAAGCTAGGAGGAATCCCGTCCGGACCGAGGGTCTCACCAGCAATATAGACCAAGTCCGGCATTGCACATTGATTGTTAAACGAAGAAGAATACGTAGTAAGCTTCGGATAGTTCATCCAAAGTCCATTATAGTTGTCCTTGGATTCTGCGATGACCTCCTGTTGAACTTGATTGTTTTTTAGTAAAGTTACTTTAAGCTTACTACTTGATGGAATCGTGCTGCCATTCGAAATTGTTCCTATAACATAGAAGTCTCTTCCTGGAGAAATCGTCCCCTGCGTGGTACTTGGGTAGACAATAGAAAATGTTGCTTGAGGAGTTTCACGTTGAGAATCAATTGATGCTAGTTCGGTCGACTGAATGGCATATGCATCTTGAAATGCACCCTGATGTGCGCAGTCCTCCAGCGGTGGCTTAGTTGCAGCATAAACTGGAGATAACACGGAAATGAAGAAAACGAAAACCAGCGTTAAAAGAGCTATCCTTTTGCTATGTTTCATACTCTATCCCTCCTTGTCGTTCAAATAACATCCTTCTTTTCAAACTGCCTTGGTTTTAATACCAAACTGTTAATCCCACCTCCTCATTGCAATGAGATAAATTGCCAGACTGGTAGCCATTCTTTTGCATTAAGTTGTTTATTGCATGCTATTATATATTATTATAATACATTTTACAGCAAATTAAATCAACAATTAAATCTGCTTTCTCAATTTTTTAGAAGTTATTACAGCAATTATGTACAGATTTTGTGCAAAGGGATAAAAGGCAAGCACAATAATTAGCCTTCACATTACAGAACATGCAGAGCAAGTCAATCTCTTCAAACTGTTAGATCAGAGTGAAGTATGTTCTCATAGTGAGCATGAAGATGACGATGAAACGATGGGACGAGTGGCTGCGGCGGAGACTCCGAGTTTATATCTGGAAACAATGGAAGCTCCCGAAAGCGAGAATACGAAGCCTAATGAAGTTGGGCATACCGAAGTACTATGCCCACAAATGGGGTATATTAAAGTCTGCTGGAATGTGACCGGAAGTCCGGTGTTAACACGCTCAATAACAAACGAACGACTTGCACAGGCGGGATACTACAGTATCCTCGCCCGTCATGCGTCGTTGCACTTATGCGATTGAACTGCCGTGTACGGAATCGTACGCACGGTGGTGTGAGAGGAGTGGCTGCTCAGCACCTCCTACTCGATCCTGCCATCACTTAACAATGTATAAGTTCGACGTGCGGCTTCCGTTGTTCCGATAGCGTCTTTGGCGCTGGACGTATCCGGCGTGTTCCAGATCGTTCAGCGCCCTTTGCACTGTGCGCGGCGAAAGATGCAGGTCGTGGGCAATGGTTTTTACGCCCGGCCAGCAGCTCCCGCCGCCGGCTCGGTCACGGAGATACATATAGACCGTTCGCGCTCGGTGCGGCAGGTCGGGGTCGGCGTAAATTTCACCGAAGAAGCTCATTTCTCACCGTAGCTGCTCATATAGTCATCCACTTTCGGCGTTGAGGGCGGCCTATGTTGAGCGTATAGGCTCTTTTTAATATTCATCAGCAATTCCTCCTTTCCTGCATAGTAGACCTCGCGCTGGGCGCGCTCCGGCGTCTGATACGGTTCTTCAAACTTGATGCCCCATTTGAAGTATAATTGCAGCTTCGTGCGCATCGGATGCGTGCCGGTTTTCATGACAACAAATTCTCCCTTCGGGAGACTTTTCAGCTCATCCGGCGATAAAAGCGCACGCTCTGCCATCTGCAAGCTCTGGCTTGTATTGTCTTTCCCTTTGCTGACCGAACCGGTCAGGACTGTCCGGCTGCCGAGCGCTTTGGAGAGTGTTTCCGCCGTCTGGCTGTTCGGCGCGAAGCCTCCGAAGATGGTATCCTGACAGTTATCGGCTATGATCTCCGCGCCCTCCTTTCCGTAGTTCTTTTCAAGCTGCGCGAGACTCTGGATGATCGGCACAAGCGTCAGCTTGCGGCTTCTGCCTGCAGAAAACAGTGGCAGGACGTCAAAGGGCGGCATCGTACCAAATTCGTCGCAGTAAAATACCACGCGCTTTTTCAGCTTGCCATCATTTTCGTTCGCAATAGAAAACAGCTCCCTCGACAAGTTCTGGATCATGAGGCCTGCCATGAAGTGTTTCGTCGGATCTTCCTCCGGGATGATCAGGAAGATCGCACACTTCTCGGACGCAAAACGCTCCGCGTCGATCGGGCTGTCGTAGCAAAGCACCTGCTCCTGCTCGGAATCGATGAACGAATTTAGGCGGGAAAGCGCCGTGGACATGACGGAAGCCATGCCCTGTTCGGAGGAACTGGTTGCTGCGGTCGCCATCCAGCCTGCCTTATGCGTATCCGGCAGACTGTCCACCAGCACCTGAAAGCCAGTCTTCTTGCCCATGGGAGTCATCAGCTCCTTCACCAGCTTGAACACGGACATGATGTGCCGCTTGTCATGTCCCGCACTGTTCGGTGGAATGAATTCCGACAGTGTCATGATCACGGTTGCCAGTACGCCCTCTGCTGCGTCATAGAAGTACGAATTCTGTCCGCGATCCTGTTTGTCGCCGCCCGGATTGACGATGGTTTTAGCTAACACCTTTGCATACTTTTCCGCATTTGCCCGCGCCTTCAGGTTGTCTGGATGCTCACGCGCCACGTCCATGTAGCGGTTGACCAGCGTCATCAGGTTATTGCCGTCGGAGCGAATCGGGTTGCGAAGATCGACCACGGAGACGTTATAGCCGTAGTACTTCTGCGCGATTTTTCCGCAGTTGCGCGCGAGGTCGCCCTTCGTATCCAAAATCAGAAAGCTCATGCCGCAGGCGCAGGCAAGTTCGATGTTGGGATACAGAAAGAACGCAGTCTTGCCGACGCCCGATGCGCCGATCATGAGACAATGCACATCATCACAGTCCACCAGAGCATCCAGCCGCTTGCCGCGCTGCACACTGCCGAGAACCAGTCCCTGCACGGTCGGACGCTTCTTTCCGGCACGCCAAGCTGCAACGTCAAAGGGAATCGTGACGTAGGCTTTTCGGATCTCCTGATCCGTCGCCCAGCGCGCGGTCCCGTACTGACCGTCGCCAACCGTTTTGGACTTGATGTTGTTCAGCGAGTAATTGTTCGTTAGAAGTGAAAGCAGAAGAATGAATAACGCGCCTATCACGCCAACAGCAACCAACGGGGTCATAGACTCAGGCATGGAGTTAATTCCTCCTTCTGGGTATGGAGAAGATCTTCGTTCCAGTCTTTCAGTTCCGGCACAAGCCGCTCTGTCATGACGCCGCGTTCGCGTAATTGTTCTGTTATTCGTTCACTAGCTTTGTGTCCGGCGTCATCGTTGTCCAGACACAGATACACAATCTGCGTGTCCGGCTTCAGCATCTGCAAAACCGGCTGGGGTGACGTGCCGCAGCAGGCAACGTAGCTATGCTCCTGCCATTGGTGCGGGTTCATGGAGATATACGACAGCATATCAATGGGCGCTTCAAAAACATAAAGGCTCCCATCCGTGCCGGTATGATGAAAACTGTACCGCGGATCGCTGGACTCGACGTTCAGGCGAAAGGCTTTGCCGAAGCTGTTCGTGCTGCGCAGATGCGCGTGACGCGGGCAGCCGCCCTCGTCTGTACCGATGAACACAGCGTTGTGATGCGCTGCGTCCTCGTAGAGCAGTTTTCTGCGGGCGAAGTATGAAACTACATCGGCATCCAGCCCGCGCGTTTTGAGAAGATACGCAAACACACGGCGCATATTTGCGTTTGGAGCGGGCGGCAGAAAGGGCTTCTGCGGCGCGGCTTCCTGCTTTTTCGCCTGCGGATAAGCTGGTCCTGCGTTGCTGCCCAGCAGCATGGTTATGGCTTCGGCGTAGCTTTTTCCGTAGAATTTCTGCACGAAGCTGACCGCGCGGCCGCCCTCGTTGGACGCATGGTCAAACCACGCGCAGCCGTTTATTGTAACGCTGTGGTCGCTCGCCAGCCGCTTCTCCCGCCCGGATTTGATGAGCTTTTCGCCCTGCTGGAGGAGAAATTCTTCGAGGTCAACGGTCGCGGCGCGTTCTTTTTGTTCTGGCGTAAATTCTATGTACTGTGCCAAAATGCACCTCCTGTTATTGTAATGTCTGACCGTAATTTTGTTCGTGGTCATCCTGCTTATGACCCATTGCCAGCCGCTTCTGCATGAGCTTTTTACGGCGCTTGGAATCGATGCGGATGCCCATCGGATTGCTGGGCGGCGCGGCATTCTCGCGGAAGATCTGTCCAATCTGGTGGAACAATCTGATAGTTGAATTCAGAAGATATTCGGACGGAAGCCGCACAGAATAAGAAGTTGCGGACGAAGCACTCTCGCTTGCAAGCGTCGGATTTGCAGAAGCGTCGGTAGAAGTTTCTTCCGAAGACGGTTCTTCCTCTTGCGAAGGCTTCTGTTCTGATGCTGTCCGTGCCTGCTCCATCTGCTGCCGCAGACGCTCCGCTTCCTGAATGATCGCGTTCTTGATGGCTCGGAATTCTTTCTGCTGCGAGAGCGGATTATGCTGCCGGGGCCGGTTTTTGTAGTAGCCCTCCAGCGTGTCGCGCAGACCGTTCCAGACGGAATAATACGCCGCCACCTCCGGCAGCTTCTCCAGTTCATCCACGATGGAATCCACCATATCCTTGAGCGGCTTTTTAAGATAAGCGTATTGCTTTTTGCCGCCGGTCGTGCGCAGCTCCAGTGCCAGCTTCAACAACTTTTGTTGGATGGACGCGGGCTGGGCGGGGACGGATTCCATACGGTCAACAAGCTCATGCATAACTGCCCGTGCCGCTTCGGTCACATCCTTATACGCTATGTCTTTTCGAATATAGAGATTTTCCAACTCTGCCTGAAAGATGCTGTTGGTCATTGCAGAGCGCAATTTCACAACAGCATCTCGTTTCAAAACCGTCTCCTGATCTGTCCAGATCATCATGTGAATGTGCGGGTGCGTATCCGCGTCGTGGTAAGCTGCATACCAGTGCAGCGCCGACGCTGGAATATGAAATGCTTCCGAAAACTTATTCTGCTGACTGATGAGCAGTTTGCGCCATGCGGCAGCGTTGTTGTATCCCAAGCGTTCCGCGTCCTCGCGATGCAGAGAGTATATGATCGTCCAAACGTTTCCGTCGTGCGCGGTCAAGTCGTGCATCGCCGCAGTCAGATTCGTATTTTCCTGCCGCCCGAACAGGCCGTGCGCGCCATGCTTTTCCGCGCCGGGGCGCGTGGCAATGTACTTGAGATAGCCGTTTT
>ERZ779876.651-NODE-651-length-37008-cov-12.801559_pt1 | contig 37008 bp, 31 predicted proteins | sample MGYA00511068_ERZ779876 | MGnify/ENA primary metagenome ERZ779876 (study PRJEB29588, sample SAMEA1970858) | human gut metagenome | biome: human gut; feature: human-associated habitat; material: faeces | place: Denmark | collected 2008/2010 ...
ATGAAAATATTAATAAAATCTATACAATGATTGATTCATTGAGTGAGGAAGAATTATTTAAACCACATATGAGAAAATGGGCTGATGAAGCGACTAAAACAGCAGTATGGGAAGTATATAAGTTTATTCATGTGAATACTGTTGCACCTTTTGGAACTTTCAGAACAAAAATCAGAAAATGGAAAAAGATAGTACTATAAATTGTAGTTTTACACAGTCAAATTTCAGTTTTTGTGGGAGATTGGAAACACGTAAGAATTTGAATGTGAGGTGGAATTATGGCGTCAAGCAAAGAATATTTAGAGTTTATTTTGGAACAACTTTCTGAATTTGATGATATAACCTATCGACCAATGATGGGTGAGTATATTATTTATAATCATGGGAAAGTAGTTGGTGGAATATATGATGATCGTTTTCTTGTTAAATCTACCCCTTCAACAATCAAAATGATGTCAAACGCACAAATGGAATTGCCATATGAGGGCGCAAAGAAAATGATACTTGTTGATGAGGTTGAAAATAAAACTTTTTTAAAGAAATTACTTGAGGGAATCTATGAAGATTTTAAAAAGGAAAGATTTGGTGATTAGCTATACAAGATGAATCACTAAACTTTTGACTTTAAGATGATGAACTAGTTTTTTTTGATTAGTCTAAAATTATAATTGCTTAACAATTTGTTGCACCTCCTTGTTAATAATTTTGTCGTGCTTGGTAAGAACCCTGAAGTTTTTACAATTTATTCGTTCTTATAAAACAGCAAAGTGTCACTAACTATTTGCAACAGAATAAAGGTGTTGCAAGATTTTTCTTAAATGGTTAAACATAGGAATGACTTAAATGAATAGAGAGTATAGTTAAATTACAACATAATTAATTATGCTTATATAAAATATGTAGAAAGGAATATAATATAAACTCACGACCTATTATACGGTTATATTATACAAGATAGAATGAAAAAAATAACATCAGTCACTTATATTCACAAAATCTTATTATTAATGATTTTTTTATTAACATTAATGAGTTTTTTTCCCATAAAAAGTCCTACTAAGACTAGGGCAATAGCAGCAAAACGTGGAAGCGATTTTATTGAAAAATCCGACAATACAACAATAACTGAACAGATTGGTAGTGAAAAAACAGAACCTTTTTATTCATCAACAGAACAGATTATTACTCTAACAAAATTTGATCCTCGTGGAGAATTAACGCCAACAAAAGATCAAGGTAGCACTAATCTCTGTTGGGCGTATGCAGCAATTAGCGCTTCTGAATCATCAATATTGAAAAGTAAAATAGGTGATAAAAATACTTTAAGACTCAATCCACAAGCACTTGCTTACCGTAAATATGTTCGAAGTATAGACCCATTAGGCAATAATGCAAACTACGTAAGTAATGTGAGTAATCTAAAATTTTGATACCACTTCTATATGGGTGCAAATTTTAGAGTTATGGGTGCATTTTTCTACAATGGGTTGCACCTATTATTAATTCGATAAATTGGAATTTGTCAGTTATTTAACTGCCTTAACGGTGTATGTTGCTCCCCAATGGTTCAAAACCTCGACATTGGAAAAACCTGCTTCAAGTAATGCTTCAATCTCGTGTTTCACAGTGAGGGGTGTATCATAATGGTAAAACTCGTCATCGGTAATACCTTGTTCTGTTTTTAAGGCAATCAAGTTTTGACGATGCATCTCTTCTTCGTCATCTGACAAGGAGAAGTAATCCGTCAGTATAAAGTAACCGTTTTCTTTCAGTGCAGTATGAAGTTTAGCATATAGGGGAATTTTCTCCTCTTTTGTAAAATGATGCAGACTTTCAACAGACACAGCGGCATCAAACACATTTTCACCAAGCGGAACATCAAAATATGAGGCAAGAATCAAGGTTATATTCTTGCCAACGAATTTTCGTTGAAGCTCGGTTAGCATTCCTTGTGAAAGGTCTATTCCCGTAACCTTTGCCGAAGAATTAAGCTTATAATATTCTTGCAGTTCCAATCCTGTACCGCAACCCAAATCAAGTATATGGCAGTTTTCAGCGGTCGGTAATTGCTTTGCCGTAAAAGGATAGAACTCGCTTGCATATTCGATGTTAGTCATCATATGCTCATCATATCCGTCAAGTCTTGCCTCAAAGAAATCACTCATTTTTTCAAGCATACATAACCTCCGTTAAATTCTTATTTTCCTAACTGTTCGACTTATTGGAATTTTCGTTATAACTCAATATTGATTTCGTACTTATCTTCAATGAGTATATAGTTCACATTATACTTTTTTGCAAATTCTAACATCTGTGCATTTTCTGACAATATACTCTCCATTGTACACCATTCATCGTCCAAACGATTTTCAATAACGTTTGCATATTTCTTTATGTCAGAAAAGTGATTTCTGATATATTCCTCACTCATTACCAGACAGTAATATTTGATTTTTTCAAGATATTCGGAGTCAAAGTCTTTCTGCCAATCGAATGGAATATAGCAACCTTCGACAATTAAGTTCTGATTATTCTCAATAGCAGTTTTTATCATTTCACGAACAATCGGCCACAGATATTCGACTAATTCCGTATCGTCCATAGGAGTAAGTTCTGTATTACCGCTACGAATTAAACCCATTTTCAGATGGTCTATTGACAGGTATGGATATTTATATTTTTCGAGCAATTTTTGGGCAAGTGCAGTTTTGCCTGTATGCGATGCTCCTGTAATTAAAATAATCATTATCTCACCTACAAATTCTTATTTATCGGTGAGTTTATTATATCATATAATCCGACCAAAATCAAGAATTTATTAAACCGAATCATAAATTGAACGATACCCCATAAATTGAACGAAAGGGGGATAAAGTGAACGATTTGTATTTTACTGTGAAAAGCAAAAAAGGCTTGCGAGGACGAAACTATCCCGGCTAGCCTAATTTTTTGCTATAAAACCTATGAAAAAGGCAAAACACCCCTATTTTTGCAATAAAAAAGCCATAATACCGATATTTTTCGTATCAATATTATGGTTTCTTTATGATGCGGGGGAGTGGACACAAAAAGCTGGAAGTATTGAACAAACAGCCCCTTTATTTAGTATGTGGCAAGGACCAATAGGTGGAGATAAACCATCTGCAGACGTGTGGGAAAATTCCACATATCGGTTATAGAGTGCTAATTTAATATCGTCGGGGCAAAGCAATAAAGACAGAATAGTTGAACTAAAAAGTGCTATTGCTAAATATGGAGCGGTTACAGCATCGTGTTATTATGATGGTGGTACAAATAAATATTTCAATGATAACGCAGTTACTAATGGCATACCACATGCAATAACTTTAGTAGGGTGGGATGATATCATAGATAGTAGATTGTTTTCACCAGGTAAGGTTTCTACCAATGGTGGATGGCTTGTAAAAAATAGTTACGATGATAATGGTTATTTTTGGTTGACATATGAGAGCAAAATTTCCGAAACAACTTCTTGGACATTTACCTATGCAACAAAAGAAGAATACGATTTTAACTATTATTACGACAATAGTGAATTTGATTTTGGAATTATTAAGCAAAAAAAAGTTGCTAACGTTTATCAAGCCAAAAAGGGTACAAAAGATCAATCAGAATACCTCAAGGCTGTAAATGTTGCTTTTGTTGGTAATGATGTTAGTGTTACAATAAGGGTTTATACAAATCTTTATGGCAGTGGACAACTCCAAGTCGAAAGAGGAATTTTGTCAGCACAAAAAACTCAGATTTTTAAATATGGAGGTTATAACACGATAAAATTTGATAAACCGCTTAAGATTGATAAAGATTCATATTTTTCGATAGTTGTAGAAGTATCAAATCCTACAGGCAATGCCTATGTAAGAGTTGTTCAATCCGATTCAAAAAAGCCATCATATTACAATAATGAGTATTCTGGTTACGATTATATTTTTAATGGTGGTTGTGTTGCCAGAGTGAAAGCTTATACAAAGCTGGTTGATTCCGAGGAAAAACCAGATGATACAACGGTTTCTTCATATGGTTGGAATGAAAAAAGAGCGCCATTATTCTATGGTGCCACTCAGATTTTTATAGACAAGAATGTTTTTTTGGGGTCAAAAGAAGAGTTCGTAAAAGACAGCAGATTTAGAGTTTTTGCAAAAGACTTTGAGGATGGAGATATTACACACAAGATTAAAATAAAAGAAAACAATGTACAACCTAATATACCAGGACAGTATAATATTGTTTATGAAATTGCGGATTCACACAATAATGTAAAAACATTAAATGTACCTGTAACAATTAACGATAAAGTAGGCGGTGATTGCCGAATAATTCGTACAATCTATGCCGTTCCACAGATGAAAAATCTTGTTGATATGGAGATAGGAAGATGCGATAGCAACAATTCTCAAATATTAGGAATATATCTTCCTAAAGGAGGATGTGCAAAAGTCAAATTTATATCCAATCTTAGTAGCGAGGTAGATGATTTGTATGTAAATCCAACTATCACGTGTTATACAGACACTGGAAGAATAAGAACTTCAACGTATTTAAATGTAAAAGAGCAACAAGAGATTGAAGTAAAATGTGAAATTGATGATATGAGTTACGATGCTGTTCCATTAATAAATGCACCTAGACTCAAAGATGAAAAAGTTGATGTCACGTTTGAGATAGAATTGGTCTTCAATGCTTCGGACGCTAAACCGCTTACCTATTACCATTATAAAGATTCTACTGATGATGAATTTTATCAAAAATGGAATAATTCAAATGATACATATGCGGTAATAGATGGTAATTCCTCTATTATAGTGCTGCACATATATTATCGTAATTATTTGAATGGTGCTTGGAAATTTGACAATCCTATTGGTTCTCTTGATCAAGTATTAGAATACTACGATGAGGTCATATCTAGAATGGATAAGATGATAGGCTTAGAATTGAACGCCAAGGATACTTTAAATCAAAATTATCCTACAAAATTTACTATTGTCGAGGACGAAAAAACGGCAAGTGGTGCATATTATCTTAACTCATCTCTGATAAGTATAGGACAAAAAAGTATGCAAAGAGTCTTTTCTTATTGGTATGCAATTCTTCATGAAATAGGCCATGGTTATCAGGGAAGACTTGGCAACGGCGGTAATATGAAGTTAAAAGAAACAGGTAACAATGTTTTTGTATATTACATAATTAAAGATTCATCATTATTTAAAGGGAATCCTAAAGAAAACCATTTGGGTGGAACACTTGAAGAAACCGAAGAAAGATGGAACCAAAAAAGGATTGCAGGAGAAGAAATTTTTATAGAAAATGATTCTGGATGGAATCAGCAAACTCAGGGATATTATACTAATACCCAAGAAAAGCTTTTTGCTCTAGTAAATTTATTTGATGCTTTTGAGGGAGATAAAACCTATGGAAAACTTTTTACTTATTATCGAGAATTAATAAAAAAAGGACAAAATTATCAGTTATTAATTTCTGAAATATTTGCTACATTTTTTGCTGATGAATACAAAGCAGACATTATATCGTATTTTGAGAGTTGGAAAATAACTGTTTCTCCAGAAGTAAAAAAATATATAAAAGACCAAAATCTTAATGAATGGGTAATTTTTTCGGATATAATAGATAATGGAATTATCAACAAAATTATTGAAATAGAAAATCCTTCAAGAAAATATGGGCTTGTGAATATTACCAAATATGCTCAATATCATATACATGTATGGGGTGAGCCTACATACGTTTGGAGTTTCGACAATGCACAAGTTACAGCGAGCCAAGTATGCAAGTATGATAATACACACATTCAAACTGAAACTGTGTCAACAGTAGCAACTACGATCAAGCAACCTACCTGTATAGAAAAAGGCAAAATTAAATATGAAAGTGTCCAGTTTAAAAATTGTACTTTTGTAATTCAAGAAAAAATTATTGAAACAAATTATGATGAACACCAGTTAGGAAACTTAGTACCAGAAGTTTTTTCCACTTGTACTAAAAAGGGAATGAAGGCACATTATAAATGTTCAATTTGTGAAAATTATTTTGATATAAATAAAACTAAGATAACGCTTGAATCTTTAGAAATTCCTATTAATGAGAATAATCACGAATTTGGCATTTGGAAAGACGAGGTTCCCGCAACAACTACTGAAAATGGTGTAAAAGGACATAAAGATTGTATCGAATGTAAAAGGCATTTTGATATCGACGGAAATGAGCTAACCAATCTTACAATTGCTAAAATTGATACGTATAAAGTGACAATAAATGGTAAAAGCAAGTTTTATACAAACGGAGCAATTGTTAAAATAATTGCTGATGAACCAGAAAAAGGCATGATATTCAAAGGTTGGATAAATGATAATGGCGAAATTGTAAGTAAATACAGAGAATATAACTTTGTGGTAAATGGCGAAACAAATTTAACTGCTTTATATGAAAATGATTCATTGAGAGATGAAATTGGTACTAACACCAACAAGCACGGGTTATCTAATGACGTAATTGTTAGCATTGTAATAGGTATAGTCGTAATATTAGGATTTGGAGGCTTTGCTATATTATTTTGTACAATTAAGAAAAAATTTTTCAAAAATAAATAGATAATTAAAAACTTTTGGAAAAAAAGTATATGTTAGAAGATCATTCGTCCATAGTATTATATAAAGAACTGAAGAGATATAAGCAGAAAAATAATTTGTAAAGGTATATCGTGATTTGTGTGCTTCGAAAAATAGTTTTTTTGCTTTCCACTTTTAAAAAATAAGTTTAAATAGCTATATGCTTAAATACTTGGTACTTAATAGTACATATTTGTCACTAGTAATAAAAAACGAAATTATCAAGGAGTGTTAATATGATTTTTCTTCCATCGAAATATTATTTAGTCGTAAATGATCGATTTGAGTTATTTTTTAGAGGGGTTATTAAAAAACATAATCCCTATCAATATTATGTAAAAGCCGAATGTGAAAAAGGCTATACTTACAATCGATATTTTACCTTTACTCCAGAAAAAGAAGATATAGGCGAGTATAATTTAACAATCAAGGTAATTGACGATGATGGTTGTATCATTGAAAGCAAATCAACCCTCTTAGTAGTCAATGATGTTAGTGAACCAGTTAGAAAACTCAATGTATTATGTGTAGGCGATAGCGAAACAGTAAATGGTGTATGGCCTAAAGTAGGATATGAAAAATTTGAAAAAGTGTATCCCAATATGCTAAATTTTATTGGCAAAATGCACAACGAAAAAGTTGGCTATGAAGGATATGGTGGCTGGCAATGGAAAACATTTTGCGAATATGAAGTAGAAAGTAGAACTTCATCTGTTTGGGTTACGTTTGAAAATGATATGAGTAATATTCCACAACATAGTAAGTGGCTTAATAATAATTTAGAATGGATTGTTGAAACGGTTGATGGTGAAAGAATTAAATTCAAGAGAGGTAACAATAATTGTAGCATTGTTAATCCTAAACTTGATTCTATCTTTACCAATTATAATAAAAATAGTGAACAAATAAAAATGGTAAGTTACGAATATTCTGATGCTAATCCATTTTGGAATCCTGAAAAAAATGATATTGATTTTAAATATTATATTGAAAAGAATAATCTAGCAAAACCAGATTTGTTATTTACATTTTTAACAGGAAATGGTTTATATGTCCCATATTCTAATGAATTCATAACCCACGAAAAATATGCAACTAAATTCTTAGAACAGTTTCATAAAGATTTTCCCGATGCCTTAATAGGGGTAATGGGAATAGAATTACCATGTTGCAATGGCGGAGTTACCGCTTGTTATGGTGCTCAAGGATATTACCATGATTGGTATGGCGATACTGTGACAACTCTTAATTACGATAAATGGTTAGAAAATTTCACTAAATTAGAAGAACATGCCTCATATATGACATATTTTGATATAAAGAGTCAATTCGATAGCGAATACAGTTATCCTGTTGAATTAGTGAAAGTTAATAATCGCAGTGAAATATTAGAAAGAATTGGTACTAATGGTTTACACCCATCTATAGATGGTTATAAACAAATAGGCGATGCTTTTTATCGTTTCTTAGTTGAGATGGTTAAAAGAATTAAATAACAAAAAAAGGTTTGAGATTTTGTAAAATCTCAAGCCTTTTAACTATAGCTTAAACTGTCAAATCACCATCGGCAATTAAGTTCAATTTTCTAAACAATAAATCAATGAAGAAAACTAATATTCCAGGTGCTAATATTTGTAATCCAAAAATACCAACCCAAGTTTGCCAAGTATTTCCCATTGAGGCAAAAGTACCAATTTGACCAACTAGACCAGCTGTTCCCATACCAGCACTAGAACCCATACATACTAATTTCAATAGTGTTGTAGATATTGGCCCTAATATTGCGCTTGCTATAATTGTTGGTAACCAAATTATTGGCTTTTTCAAGATATTTTTAAATTGTAACATTGAAGTTCCAATTGCAATGGAAATTACCATTCCAATTTGATTGTCTTTTCTTGATTGTACCGCAAAACCAATCATTTGACATGAACAACCTACAACAGCAGCTCCTGATGCTAGAATCAATCCTGAATATTCTTGCATATGCATTGCTTCACTAAGTGGTACACCATTTAAGTGAAATACCATTGCAGCAATAGCAGCACTAGAAATTGGTGCCGTTAAAGCCATTCCCATTAATACCGCAACTATTGCTCCCATTATTAATGGTGCAGCATTAGTACCATAGTTGACTAACCATTGAATAGCATATGTAACATAAATCAAAGGGTATCTACATAGTAGAGATATGATAGTACTTACAATAACCCCAAGAAGAGGAATAATTAATATATCTACAGGTGTTTTTTTCTTGAAAATTAATTTAATTACTAATGCAGTACAAATACAAACAATATAGATTGTAAGGGGATCGCCGATTTTAATACCATTTGAAACTATTTGTTTAGTTACAAAATTTGTTGTTAGTGAAAAATAGGCACTTATCTCGCCTGCCCCCGCAAGCACAATGGTTTCAAGTGGTTTCATCTTTAACATTAAAGCGATACCAACCCCAATACCAGCGCCAGTCAAAACTTGAAAGACATAAGATGCTCCTGTTTTGCCATCGCCTAAGGCATTACCGACTAATTGACAAAAGGGATTATTGCCTTTTAAAAATAGCTGTCCAATAGTTGCAATTATAGTTCCGATTATTAAGGTTGAAAATAAACCATAGGCCATTCCATTTAAAGTGGTAATGAAGAAGTCTAATACTTTTTTCTTTTCTTCTTCAAGAATTTCTTCATCAGCAGTCTCTTCTTTAATATCAATGTTTTCTTCTGTCATAATAACACTTCCTATCATAATATTTGTTACATTATACCAAAAAAATTGAAAAATTACTAGTCTATTGATTATCATAATAAATGAATTGTGTTCGTGTACACAATCTAGTGTACACGAACACTTCTGACATAATTATTTATTAATTACTAGATTTATTTTCAAAATATTGGTATAATTATTAAAAATGTCATGTAAAAATTAGAATTAGCAATAAACATTTCGAAGAGGGGCATAAAATGGTTGAAAATAGTTATAATTGTCCATTGTGTGGAGCAAAAATGAAAATAAAGTATGCAAAAAAGGGTGTTCATATTGGAAAACCTTTTTTGCTTTGTACAAATTATCCAACATGTAAAGGATTAATAGATATTGAAAGTCAAAAAAAAGTAGAAGCATGTGATGACAATTATCAAAAAACTAATCAGGTTGCGGATAAACAAATTAAGTTTTTTAATAGCGGTAAATTAGAAGTAAAGTCGTGTGTAGAGGGATACCAAGCATATTGTTTTCAGTCACTTGCACTTCCTAAAAAAGTATTAAGTGCAGTATTACTTAAAAAAGAAAAATATTTGAGTTCATTGTTGTGTTCGAAATTTAGAGTAGATTATATAGCGCCAAATAAAAATGTTAATATAGAAGTAAAAACAATATTTTCATTATTATTGCGATTATTAAATCGTGGATTTTTAACGATGAATTCAGTGAGAGTAGAAAATAAACTTCAAAAATACTTTAATATTACTTCAGATAATGAGGAATATAATTTATTCAAGTTAGATAATTACATTATATATAATAATGTTGTGAATAACGTAGATAGTCATAATGAAACAAGTTTTATAAATAAATTTCTAAAACCAATTTTTGGTGATTGTTGGGCATCACATGTTATTACTCAAGTTTCACTTAATTCATTATCAAATATTACGAAATTAAAGGGTCAACGAGTAGATTTTTGCTATCGCAATATAATAACCACTACATTATTGAGCTCGATGGTAAAGAACATTGTGAGCATAACGAAAAAGATAATCAAAGAGATACATTATTAAATAGAAGTGGTTATAAGGTATTGCGCATTAAAAATGAAGAATTAAATGATGCAATATGTGGTGAAAAACTTAATGCTTGTGGATTTGTTCCAGATTATCAAACTTCTTTTAATACATATGAAAAATATTTGATAGCAAATAAAATGATACACCAAATTCAGATTGCCATTGTAAAAGGCTTGGAACAAGGATATGTAAATATAGAAGATAACATAAATCTATTTTTAGAAAGCAAAATATTTACAAATAAAGATCTTGATAATATATTAAAAATATGCTTGGAAGATTTAGAAGAATTAATTTCTAATTTTGGCACAATTTATGGATTAAATTTAAAAATAGATTTTTGCAATAAATTAAAATCACCAATTAACATTAGCTTTGCTAATATTATTGATTGTGAAAGACAATTGATCATAAGAGATATAAGTACAAAAGACAATATTATTTGCGATATAGAAGAATATGACTATGTAAAACCAGTAACTTGTGAAAATCATGTGCTTAAATATTTTTTAAATTATATATTTAGACATAATGACTTTTTAGAAGGTCAATTAGAGGCTATTAATAAAATAATTAATAAAGAAGATGCAATTGTTTTATTACCCACAGGTAGTGGTAAATCAGTGATTTATCAACTGGCATCTTTTCTTAACCCTGGTGTTACAATGGTAATATCACCTATCATTTCTTTGATTAATGACCAAATTGACAATTTATTAAAAAACGGAATTAGTAATGCAATTGGGATTAGTTCAAAAAGTAACATTGCTAGAAGCAACTTAAGTGAACAATTAAAGTATAATAACTATTCTTTAATATATTTGTCACCCGAAAGATTACAAACGGGAAGTTTTAGAAACATAGTAGGAAATCTTTTATTGAAAAACACAGTTTATTGTGTTGCTGTAGATGAAGCTCATTGTATATCGGAGTGGGGGCATGACTTTAGAACATCATATCTAAATATTGCCAAGAATTCGCGAACATTTTTTGCTAAAAATGGTAACTGCCCTAGTATTATAGCATTAACTGGAACGGCCTCATCAGCTGTTTTAAAAGATATAAAAAGAGAATTAAACATTGAAAAACTAAATTCAATAATAACGCCAAAGACATTTGATAGATCTGAATTACATTTCGGTATTTTCAGTAGCAAGAGCAGTGATAAAGAAATAACAACAGCCAATATAATAAATTATAACCTTCCTAGGGTGTTTCAAGTTTCTAAGGATGAATTTCAAAGTTTATCGTTTGAAAAAACATATTGTGGAATAGTTTTTTGTCCTAATGTTGATGGTCAATTTGGAGTAGCAAATTTAGCCACAAAATTAAAATTTTCTACAGGAATGAAAATAGGCATATACTCTGGTAAAATGCCTAAAGGAATTAGTGGCGAAAAAGAATGGGAAAATATTAAAAATGAAACAACAAAATTGTTTAAAAATAACAAATTAAATCTTCTAGTTGCCACTAAAGCTTATGGAATGGGTATAGATAAACCAAATGTAAGATTTGTTATTCATTATGGAATACCTAGTTCAATAGAATCATTTTATCAAGAAGCAGGAAGAGCTGGAAGAGATCATAAATTCGCGTTTTGTTCAATTGTATTTTCAAATGATAACGGCCCAACAAACGAATGGTTGCTAAATGCTAATACTCCGTTAGAAGAAGTTAGAAATATTATTGAGGGTATAAGTTATAGTTCAAATGATGATATTTCAAGAATGCTTTTTTACCATATTAATTCATTTAAGGGAATAAAAAACGAAAAAGAAATTGTTGATAAAATAATTGAAAAAATACAAAATGCAAAAACCGAAAGTATATTTATAACACCTAAAGAAGAACAGAATAATTTTGAAAAGGCATTACAGCGACTTGTAATACTTGGCGTAGTTAATAATTATTCAATTGATTATTCTTCAAATGAATATAATTTAATAATTTCTAATATAACAACTAATGAAATTATAAACAATTATGGTAATTACGTTAATGGATATAATAAAGGAAGAACATTAACAGAAAAAAATAAATTAAGAAAATACTCTACACTAAATAAGATGGAATTTATAAAAAAAGCAACGCATGTCTTAATAGAATTTGTTTATGACACAATTGAAAAGGGACGTAGAAGAGGATTACGAGAAATTTATGAACTTGCTAAGGAAGCTGTAAGTGCCGAAAACCAAGATTTAGTAATTAAAACCCGAATTAATCAATACATTGGTTCAAACTTTTCAACGTATTTGGATGAAATAATTGAGAAAGAAAAAATAAACTTAATGCAAATAGTTAATTTGTTTGAAGGTAAAGTGATTGAAAATGAGCAAGTTGATGGCATTAGATCAATTTCAGAGTTGAAACAGTTACGAGGTGAGGCAAGTAGATACCTAGAAACTACTCCAGACCATCCATCACTATTATTTATAAGATCACTGACTGAAGTATTTATGAATAATAATAATGATATTCTTAAAGAAGACTTTGAAAATGGAATATTATTTGCTATCAATAGATATCAGATAAATGAAAATGAATTATATAAATTTATTAGATATTATTTAACACAAATTTATGATAATAAATTTGATTTGTATGTTGACTTGTTAAATATAGCAATGAAGTCCGTAAATGATAAATATAAACTAACTAATTATTTGATAAATAGTGTAGATGATAATAACGAAGACATTATAAGCATTCAAGCAATGACTTATCTTGAAACATCTTTGGTAGATGTATTAGAAAATGTAAATAAAGAAGGTGAACAAAATGGATAAAAATATAGCAAGTGAAGTAGTTAACAAATTCGAAAAGGCCAAGCAAGCAATTGAAAAACTTGAACAAGAAATAGAAAATTATCGCAATGCGACAATTTATTTAAATAAATCAGCTGATAACTTGGAACTTATTTCAAAAGAAGTTAATAAACTTTTATTAAACACAGAACAAATTGAAAAAGAAGTATTGAGCATATTGACTGGAGATATGTTGAAAAAATTTAATACAGAAGTTTCTCAAGTAACAGTTCAAGTAGAAAAATTAGATAATAGAATAAATAGTTTATTAGAAAAAATAAATAATATAAGTGAATTAATTACTAATAATGACAAAAGATATGAGGAGTTGAATCGTACTATAAACGAAAATAAAAAGCGATTAAGATTAATATTTATTATTACATTAATTGCTAGTGTAATAACTCTAGCTCTATTAGTGATTAATATAATTAAATAATATGAATAACGATTTTATTAATATTACATCTGAAAATATTGAAAATGAACATCTATGTTGTATTATCAGGACTAAAACAAAACATGAAGGTGTTGAAAGTAAAAGAGCATGGATTAAGGACAGAATTAAAGAAGGACATGTGTTTAGAAAATTAGTCGAAAAAGCAACGGTTTTTATTGAATATGCTCCCTTAGAAAAAGCTTGGGTACCAATTGAAGGTGATAATTATTATTACATTTATTGCTTGTGGGTATTAGGCGAATATCGAGGTAAGGGTTATGCTAAATCACTAATGGAGTATTGTATTGATGATGCTAGGAAGAATGGTAAATAAGGCATTTGTATGTTAGCAGCTCAAAAGCAAAAGGCTTGGTTGTCTAGTCAAGATTTTGTTAAAAAATATGGATTTAAAACTGTTGATACGACTGATAATGGTTATGAATTATTAGCACTATCTTTTGATGGAAGTTATCCTAAGTTTTGTGAAAATGGTAAAAAAATGGAAATAGATTGCAAAGATTTAACAATATTTTATGATAATTAATGTCCTTATATTTATCAAACTGTCAATAACATAAGAAAATACTGTGATGAAAATAATGTTAAACTAAATTTAGCATTAATAAATTCATTAGAAGAAGCAAAAAAACTTCCTTGTGTATTTAATAATTTTGCGGTATTTTATAGAGGTAATTTTGTTACTGTAAATTTGCTGGATGTAAAAACAATTGAAAGAATAATTAAATAGAGTAGCTAAAAAGGAGTATTTGGTAAGTAAAATATTCCTTTTTATTTTGGTAAATTTTAACTTTTAATAAATCAAAGAAAAAGGACATAATACTATTATGAAGAAAAAAATCATTTTAAGTTTAATAATTATTATGCTTCTTTGTTTTACAAGTTGTAAAAAGAAAGAAAGTGAAAAGTTAGAGTTTTTAGAAAAACCTCTAGAATCGTATGTTGTTAATACTAGTACTAACCAAGCATTAGAAAACATTAAAATAAAAATAACAAATGGTAAAAAAAACATAATAAAGAAAGCAAGTGATGCTAGTATAAACGTTAATGGCTTTGATTTATCGATTATTGGCGAACATATTGCTAAATTTACATATGGTGATAAAGAACTGACTTGGAAATATTTTGTCCAAAATTCAGTTTGGAATAAAAATGAAAATACTCTTTGGTATAATGAAGAAAAAAGTGTCTTTAAAATCAATAATGCTGAAGAATTAGCTGGTCTTGCAAAATTAGTTAATAGTGGCAATGATTTTAAAAATAAAGTAATTCTTTTAAATAGTGATATTGATTTAGGGGGGCACGCATGGACTCCTATTGGAACATCAGGAAAAGGCGTTTCAAAAAATAATGAATATTATTTTTCAGGGGTGTTCAATGGTCAAGGACATCAAATAAATAACTTACATATAGTAGCTGAACATACAAAAATAGGTGAACACATTAGCAGCGAAGAATCTTATTATAATGCAGGGATATTTGGACAAACTCTTGACGCAACAATTAAAAATGTTAAAATTGATAATGTTACCATTGTAAATGGAATGATGAACGAAGGTGTAAGGTCTTTACAAGGAACAGGTGCATTAGTTGGCTATGCAAAAGGCAAAAGTATATTTACCAATATAACTATAACTGGTAAGATAAATATTGATGGCGAATATAAGGTTGGAGGAATTATTGGAAATATAAGTGGAAATTCGCCAGTAATCCAAGGGTTAAAAATCATAGGTACCGATGATAGCTATATTTATGGAACTGATCAAAAGTACAAAGATACTAATAATTTTGGTGGTATAATTGGCTTTGGTGATGTTACTAATGCCATAATTGATGATTGTTGTACGGATATAAAAATAACCGGGGTAACTAGTGGCGGTATAATTGGTTCGATCGTTGGAAGTAATATTACTATTTCAAATTGTGTAGTTTATAACGATGTCGAAGATTTGGAATTTACCATAACAGGAGGAATTATTGGAGCCAGATTTACCAATTTTACAATTAATAATTGTTATTTTCTAGGAAATGTGATAACTGGTGCTAATAATGATTATGGTGATGTAATTGTAGGTAAATATGGTAAAAATGTCATAATAGATAGTAATAATATTTTCTATGCTAATAAAAATGATAAAATATTTAATAGTTTAAATGCAATTAGACAAGATTATCAACAAATAATAGATATGCTATCAGACAACTTAAAAATAGATGAAAATGACTAACCAGTAGTTAGTTATTTTCTTTTGCTATCTAAATGACAAAATAAGATACTTCTAGTATAATATCTACTTAGAAAAAGGAGCATAATATGAATGCTGAAAAAGATTTAACAAAAGGGCCACTCTGGAAACAGATAATTTTATTTAGTTTACCATTAATGTTTTCCAACATCTTACAAGCGTTGTTCAATATGTCAGATATTGCGGTAGTTGGAAAATTTGCGGGAAACACAGCCTTAGGTGCAGTAGGATCAACAACAATTTTAGTATCACTATTTACAGGTTTTTTAATTGGACTTGGAAATGGCGTTAATGTAGTTGTTGCCCGTTTTATCGGCGAGAAAAATCACAAAAAAATCACTGAATCGGTTTTAGCAGCACTAGTTACATGTTCGACGATTGGTATTATTCTTTTATTTATTGGACTATTTTGTTCGAGATTCTTTTTAGAGTTAATTAATACCAAAGATGATTTAATTGATGGAGCTACACTATACTTAAAAATATATTTTTTTGGCATGCCAGCAATGGCAATCTACAATTACGGTAATGCTATTTTTAGTGCAAGTGGTAATACCAAAAAACCTATTGTGTATTTATTGATTGCGGGAATAATTAACGTATTATTAAATCTTTTCTTTGTTATTGTGTGTCATCTAGGTGTTGCAGGTGTTGCAATTGCCAGTGCTGCTTCACAATACGTTTCAGCAATTTTAATTGTTATATCTTTAACAAGACTTAAAACAAGTTGTAAATTATGCATAAAAGATAATAAATTTAATTTTGAATATTGTAAAATGGTTTTAAAACTTGGAATTCCATCAGGATTTCAAAACTGTATATTTGCCATAGCTAATCTATTCATCCAAAAAGGTGTCAATAGCTTTGATTCAATAATGGTAGAAGGTAATTCTGCCGCAACAAATTTTGATGCTTTAATATATGATGTAATGGCAGCCTGCTATATGGCATGTTCAAGTTTCATAGGTCAAAATTTTGGTGCACGCAATAAGAAACGTGTAATTAATAGCTATTTAATAGCAATGCTTTATGCTTTCTTGTTTGGAGCGTTATTTGGTGGCTTATTAGTAATATTTGATAGACAATTATTAAGTATCTTTACTTCATCAGAAGAAGTAATAGATGCGGGGGTTAAACGTATTCAAATAATGGGATATTCGTATGCGTTTAGCGCATTAATGGATAATACGATAGCAGCTTCAAGAGGTCTTGGAAAAACCATAGTTCCAACCATCATCGTTATTTCAGGATCTTGCATATTCCGTATTGCTTGGATATATACAATTTTTGCCCATTATCATACAATTAAATCATTATATTTATTATACTTTTTCTCTTGGATGATTACGGGTATCTTCGAATTAATATATTTTATATACGCATATAAAAAGACGTTTAAAAATAACCAGATTTTAGCAAATAATTAATATAAAACCCTATCTTATAGTTATAAGATAGGGTTTTTAATTACCATGTTGTATAACTCTTTGTCAATATCAGTGAGTCTTTTTATAAAAAATTTGAAAACATATTTTGGGTATGATATAATGATTTATAAGTTAATGAAGTAATTTGGGAAACAATTAAATTTGAAACTTATGGATTGAATCTTTAATAAGGTAGTTTGTTTTTAAAAGATAAAGAAGTAAAGAGGTAATTTCAATATGAATATAAGAGAAATAATTACAAAAATGGGTTTTGGTAATCAGGCGGTAATAACAGCGTTTAAACACGAAGATGATGATTCTGATTATGCGGTATGGAAAATAGAAGATGGCAATGTTACTCGTGTGCTCAAAAAGACAAGTAAGCAAGAACTAGATATTTATGATACTTTTTTATCTTTTGCCAAATTGGGAGTTCCACGTTTTTATAAAAGTATTGAGTATGATGGTGAATTGTTTATTCTTATGGAATACCTAGATGGAAATAACTTGCAAAAATGCGATAGGAAATCGTTGACAGCCGTTTTGGATGCATTAATTTATTTACAAAATATGTATTGGGAAAAGCGCGAACTTGAAGGTATTGGCCACGGCTTTGAAGCGAGTTTACCAGGAAGGCAAAAACGGGGGAAATATCTCAATGACGTAGAACTTGAACAAGCCTATGAAAAGTATTTGCAAGTTTATTCAAATATTTCTCGGACACTTTGTCACGATGATCTTCTTCCTTTTAATGTTATATGTACAAATGAACATGCGGTTATAATTGACTGGGAATATGCGGGTATTTTACCTTATCCTACATCGCTTGCCCGTCTACTTGCCCACTGCGAGGAAGACGAATCAGCCTTTTTCTATATGAGGCAAGAGGATAAAGAATATGCTATTGAATATTATTTTGAGCATTTATTAAAAGAAAAGGGTATAGATTACAGTGATTATCGCAAAACTTTAGATTATTTTTTACTATACGAGTATTGTGAATGGATTATGCTCGGCGTAGAATATAATGATACAGAAAATGAAAGATTCAAAAAATACTATGCAAAAGCAAAAGAGCATATCAAGAAATTAATATAGTTTCTAGATGTAAAGTTTATCTCTTGATATTTTGAAGCCAAAATCCTATGAGTTAAATTATAAACATCCGTTAAGATATTTCATAAACAGTAATAAAAACATTCTTTGATATTATTATAAAATAAACAATTGATTTATATATCATATAAATTTTTTTGACAAATAGCCTAAAAAGTTGTATAATATTTAGGCTTATGTATCAATCTTATTATGTTGGGAGAATTAAAAATGGAAAATATAATTGAAATAAACAATTTATACAAATCCTATAATGACGTGCATGCCGTAAATAATCTTTCATTTAGGGTTAAAAAAGGCGAATTATTTGCCTTCTTAGGTGTAAATGGAGCTGGTAAAAGTACAACCATTTCTATTATGTGTGGAACCCTTACTAAAGATAGTGGTGAAGTACTAATTAATGGTAAAAATATTGATCATCAATTAGTAGATATTACTAAAGAATTAGGAGTTGTATTTCAAAACTCAGTTTTAGATAATAATTTAACGGTAAAAGATAATCTTTATTCTAGAGCTAGTTTATATGGCATTTATGGTAATGCCGCTAAAAAAAGAATTGAAGAACTTGCGGAAATATTAGATTTTAAACAAATAATGAATAGAACAGTTGGCAAATTATCAGGCGGTCAAAAAAGAAAAATTGATGTTGCTAGAGCATTATTGCATAAACCTGAGATTTTAATACTTGATGAACCAACAACTGGGCTTGATCCACAAACTCGTAAAACTTTGTGGAGTGTAATTGAAAAATATCGTAGAGATGAAAAAATGACCGTATTTTTAACAACTCACTATATGGAAGAAGCAAGTGATGCCGATTATGTAGTAATCTTAGATGCTGGTAAAATATCTGCAGAGGGCACACCACTAGAATTAAAGAATAACTATACTGGTGACTACATAACTATTTATGGAGTAAGTGAAGAAGAAGTAAGAAAATTAAATCATAAATATGAAAAAATCCGTGATGCCTATCGTGTGTCTGTCGCAAATACTGAAGAAGCACGTGATTTAATAGTAAATAATCAAGAGTTATTCAAAGATTTTGAAATTACTAAAGGTAAGATGGATGATGTATTTTTATCAGTAACTGGTAAAAAATTAGTTGGAGGTAATTAATATGCAAACTTTTTTAGCTTTGACAAAAAGAAATATAAAGATGTTTTTTAAAGATAAAGGACTATTCTTTACATCATTAATTACACCAGTAATTTTGCTAGTTCTCTACGCAACATTTCTTGCTAGAGTATATCATGATAGTTTTGTAAGTAATATTCCTGATTATTTAAATGTTTCCGATAAATTAATTAATGGTACTGTAGGAGGAGAATTATTTTCATCACTACTTGCGGTATGTTGTGTTACTGTTGCTTTTTGTTCTAATACACTAATGGCACAAGATAAATTAACTGGTGCTCGCAAAGATTTTATGATTACTCCTGTAAAGAAATCAACTCTTGCAATATCTTATTATGTTGCTACCCTTTTAACAACCCTAATTGTTTCGTATATTGCAACTGGTGCATGTTTTATTTACATAGCAATTGAAGGATGGTTTTTATCAGTAGGTGATGTTTTCTTAATTCTTATTGATGTATTCTTATTAACTTTATTTGGTACTGCCATTTCTTCAATAATTAATTCGTTCTTATCTACTCAAGGGCAAATATCAGCTGTTGGTACAATTGTTTCAGCTGGCTATGGATTCATCTGTGGTGCCTATATGCCTATTTCACAGTTTTCACCTTTCTTACAAAAAGCAATTGCCTTTTTGCCAGGTACTTATGGTACATCACTTATAAGAAATCATGCATTAAATGGTGTTTATAAAGAAATGGCAAATCAATTTCCTGCTGAAGTTATTGAAGGAATAAAAGATAGCATAGATTGTAATATCTATTTCTTTGATAATAAAGTATCAATTCCTGCAATGTATATTATTTTAATCAGCTCAATTATCGTTTTAATTGGTGCATATGTATTAATAAATGCTTTGAAAAATCGTAAAGCACGTTAAATATGGAGAACTAGATGAATTACAAAATAATTGATATGGAAAAATATTACCGTAAGGGAGTATTTGAACATTTTTCAAAAGATTGTAAATGTCGAATTTCAATGACTGTCAAATTAGATGTAACAAAATTAGTTGAATATTCAAAAGAGACTAAAACAAAATTTTATTTAAATTTCTTATATCTTTTATGTAAGACTTTAAATAGCAAAGATGATTATAAAATGTATTATGAATATCACCTTAATGAATTAAGATGTTATGATACAATAAATCCCATTCAATATGTCTTTTTTGAAGAAAGTAAAACATGTAAGCCAGTATATTCTACCTATTATGAAGATTATAATACTTTCTACACCAATGCTTTAAAAGATCTTGAAGAAGCCAAGAAAGATCCTACTTATAAACTAGAAAGTAGTACTCATCCTAACTGGTTTGATGCTTCATTTATGCCATGGGTAAGTTATGATAGTTTTAGCGTAGAGTGTCCTGATGGCTATTTATACTTTCCACCTATTGTTAACTGGGGGAAATATTACTTAGAAAATAATAGAATTATGATGCCTGTTACATGTGGGTTAAACCATGCTATTGCGGACGGCTATTTAATGTCAAATATATTTGTTACATTAGCAAAAGAGATAGAGACATTTACTAAATAATGCTTTTAAGAGAACCAAGTTGATTGGTTCTTTTTTCTTGCAAAAATAATAAAACATATAATTTGCATTTTTTTGAATAATCACTATAATATAATAGTGTTTAGAATTACTAAACAATTTGTTTAAAATCTATAAACCAAATAAAAGGGGGAATGTAGGTGCAAATTGGCAAAAAAATTAAGAAATTAAGAAACCTTTGCAATTTAACTCAAGAAGAGCTAGCGAATAGAACTGAATTAACAAAAGGTTATATTTCTCAGCTTGAAAATGATTTAGTTGAACCATCAATTTCTACACTTGAAGATATCGTCAATGCTTTAGGAACCAATTTAGGTGATTTCTTTAAAGATGAAAAATTAGAACAGGTTGTTTTTACTACCTCTGATTATTTTGAAAAAGAATCAGCTGGATATCAAATTAAGTGGTTAGTTCCTAATGCTCAAAAAAATGAAATGGAACCAATCTTAATAACCATTTATCCTAATTCACAAACCGATTTAGATATACCTCATGAAGGTCAAGAGTTTGGATATGTTTTAGAAGGAGAAATTCTTCTTTGTATTGACAATAAAGTATTTAAGGTAAAAAAGGGAGAAACTTTTTATTATGATTCTAATAAAAACCATTATTTGAAGAATAATAAAGATAAGCAATGTCGCATCATTTGGGTAAGTAGCCCACCAAATTTTTAAAGAGGAGTTAAAAGTATGAACAAACAAGATATTATTTTGGAGTTAATTAATGTTAACAAAAAGTATGATGACAGTTATGCAGTAGAAAATTTCAATCTATATGTTAAAAAAGGTGAATTTATCACTTTCCTGGGACCTTCAGGATGTGGTAAAACAACAACCCTTAGAATGATAGCAGGATTTGAAATGCCAACAAGTGGCCAAATATTATTAAATGGAGAAGACATTGCTCAACTTCCTCCTCATAAGAGACCACTTAATACTGTTTTCCAACGTTATGCATTATTCTCTCATTTAGATGTATATGATAACATTGCATTTGGTTTAAAATTAAAAAAGGTTCCTTATGAGGTTACTGATAAAGCTGGTAATAAAGTAACAAAATATCGAAAATACCGTAGAGATGAAATAAATGAAAAAGTAAAAAAAGCTTTAAAAATCGTTGATCTAGAATCTTTTGAAACAAGAAATGTTTCAACTCTATCAGGAGGTCAACAACAAAGAGTTGCCATTGCTAGAGCAATTGTAAATGAACCAAAAATTCTATTATTAGATGAACCTCTTGGTGCATTAGATTTAAAAATGCGTAAAGAAATGCAACTAGAATTAAAAGAGATGCACCGTAAATTAGGCATTACTTTTATCTATGTTACTCATGACCAAGAAGAAGCTTTAACAATGTCTGATACTATCGTTGTTATGAAAGATGGTCAAATTCAACAAATTGGCACACCTATGGATATTTATAATGAGCCTAAAAATGCGTTTGTTGCGGACTTCATTGGTGAATCAAACATTTATGTAGGAACAATGATTGATACAAAAAAAGTGCGTTTCTTAGGTGCTACTTGGGATTGTATCGATGATTTTCCTAAAAATGAAAAGGTTGATGTTGTTGTAAGACCGGAAGACATTATTATTCATCCTAATGGTGAGGGAATGGTAAAAGCCCATATTGTTAACAAAATATTTAAGGGAATTCACTATCAGTTTACCGCAATGGTAGGTAATAATGAAGTATTAATACAATCTACGTTAGATCACAACATTGATCAAGATGTTTCGTTAACTATTGAACCAGATTTAATTCAAATAATGAAACGTGAATATGATGCAAACATTTATCAAGATGCTTATATAAATAATAAGAACAAAGTAGTTTTTGCGGGAGCAACTTGGGATTGCGATGTCACTCAATTGGTTGAAGGTTCTTCATTAGATGAAGAAGGATATTTCCATACTAAAGAAGGTAAAACATATGATTTAAACGATATTGACGTAGTAGCTACAGTAGGTATGGATGACGTTGAAATAAGTGATGATTTAGAAGATGGCAACATAACTGGTCAAATAATCCAAATGGTTTGGAAAGGCGACCATTACCAATTAATTGTTAGAACTGAAGATGAAGAAGATTTTGTAGTTGATACAGTCTGGACTTGGAACGAAATGGATACTGTAAGTATAAAGATTGATCCAAGTAAAATTAAATTAAAGTTAAAGGAAGACTTGTCAAAATATGAAATTTAAACGTAAACATCTATCAATACCTTATGTTTTATTTCTAGTATGTTTTGTTGTAATACCTGTCTTCTTCATAATTTATTATGCATTTACTAATAAGGGTGGAAGTTTTTCGTTTGATAATGTACGCAAATTCTTTTCTGATTCAACCAACGTAAATGTATTATTGATATCGTTTGTTTATGCAATTTTAAATACGATTATTTGTTTATTAATTGGCTATCCACTTGCAATGATACTTGCAAATCGTAAATATAATAAATCATCGGTTCTTGTAATGCTATTTGTAATGCCAATGTGGATTAACTTTATTATTAGAACTAGTGCTACTCGTGATGTATTAAACTGGATAGGCATATCAACTGGAGCTCATTCAAACTTAACAACGATGATTGGTCTAGTATATAACTATTTGCCATTTGTTGTTTTGCCACTTTATACAATAATGTTAAAAATGGACAAATCACAAATTGAGGCAAGTTATGATCTTGGTGCTAATGGCTTTTATACATTCTTTAAAGTTATTATCCCTATGACAATGCCAGGAATTGTTTCTGCCGCAACTATGGTTTTTATGCCAACGCTATCTTCATATGTAATTTCAGATATATTGTCTGAATACAACGTTGTTTTGTTTGGTAGTTATATTGATTTATATTTTAATCAAGCAGATTGGAATTTCGGCTCATTTATGGCATTAATTATGCTTTTACTAATTGGAATAAGTGTATTTATTAGTCGTAGATTTTCAAAAGATGAAACAGGAGGTAGATCGTCAATATGGTAGAAAAAAATACTAAAGATGAAATAATTAATGTTTCAAGTAATACCGAAAAAGCAATAAAAGCTAGAAATCGTAAAGAAACTACTAAAAAAATATTTGCTAAAGGATATATGTGGTTAATCTTACTACTTATGTATCTACCAATTTTAGTTCTTGTTATTTACTCATTCACTGAAAGCGATCAACTAGGAGTATGGACTGGCTTTTCATTTAATTTGTATCACAAATTATTTAAGAATCAATCTTTGATGACCGCAACGCGTAACACTTTAATTATTGCGATTGTTTCAGCTGTTTTATCAACTATTCTTGGAACAATGGGAGCAATCGGTGTCTTCTATTCTAAAAAACGCAGTAAAAAAATAGTTGAAACTTTTACACAACTACCAGTTGTTAATGCGGAAATCGTAATGGCTTTATCGCTAGCTATCTTATTTAAAGTATTACAAACAAGTTATTCATTTGCCACATTATTAGTTGGACATATGGTGCTAACTGTTGCATTCGTATATTTAAATGTTAAACCAAAATTAATGCAAATGGATCCTAATATTTATGAAGCCGCTCTAGATTTAGGTGCAACACCTTGGTATTCACTATTTAAAGTAGTGCTTCCAGAAATTTTACCAGGTATCTTTTCAGGCTTTCTAATTTCAATTACGTTATCACTAGATGATTTTGTAATTACTCAATATTTGAAAGAACCATCATTTGAAACAATATCTACGTACATTCAAAAAATTGTCGCAAAGCATCCAATACCTGCCGAAGTTAGAGCTTTAAGTACAATCTTATTTGTGGTTGTATCAGCAGTAGTACTTGGAATAACCATTTATAATAATAAAAAGGCTCAAAAAATTTTAAAATATCGAGGTAAAAAATAATGAAAAAAGTAATAATATTTCTAACCTCAGTATGTTTATTTTGTTCTTTAGCAGTTTCTACTAAAGTAGTAAAAGCTAATAGTAATGATTACTTTAAAGGACAAACCTTAACTATTTATAATGTTGAAGACTACATTTCTCAAGGTGAAGAAGGATATGTAGACATAATTGGTAACTTTGAAAAAGAATATGGTGTAAAAGTTAATTATTATACTTATGATACTAATGAAACAATGTATAATCAGTTTACTCTTCAAAAAGAAGGAACCTATGATTTAATTTGTACATCAGATTACATGATTCAAAAAATGATTAAAGAAGAATTAGTAGATCCAATTGATGTAAGTAAAATTCCTAATTATGAAAAGTATGCTGCCAAAACTTTAAGAGAAAAGTTAAAAGCTATGAATGTTCCTTATGAAGGTAGAACTGTAAATTTAGACGAATTTGCGGTAGGATACATGTGGGGAACTTTAGGAATTGTCTATGATCCTGAATGTAGTGATACTATAAGAGAAGATGTTAAATCATGGGATGTATTTTGGAATCCAACGTACAAAAATGTAATTTCTATAAAGAATTCCATCAGAGATGCCTTTGTTGCAGGATTAATGCACTCATATAGTAAAGACATTGAATTCCAAAAAGTTATGAATGCTTACCTAGATGATCCAAATGAAACCAACAAATTGAAATATAATGCTTTAGTACAAGATATTTTTGACTTTAAGTTAGATGGTTCACAAGCAAGTGATCTTGAAAATAAAGAAAAAATTGCTCGTGTAAAAGAAGAATTAATTTCAATGAAAAAGAATATTTTTGGTTTTGAAGTAGATTCAGGTAAAAATGATATAATAACTGGAAAAATAAAATTAAACTTAGCATATTCTGGAGATGCTGTGTACTCAATCAACACTGCTATGGAAGATGCTGATAAAGTTTTAGAATATTACGTTCCTGAAGATGGCAGCAACATTTGGTATGATGCTTGGACAATGCCAAAGGGTGCAAAGAATAAAGAACTTGCTTATGAATTCTTAAACTATTTGTCAGATCCAATCAATGCAGCTGATAATATGGATTATATTGGTTATACACCATATATTGTAGGCGATGAATTATTCACTCTTACCGCAAGTTGGTATGGTGCTGCTGATTATGATGTTAATTCATATTACAGTGAAGAAACTAAAGTTATTTATGATAATGTATTATATGAATGTATAAAAGAAAAAGAAAGTGAAAACGATGTTTTACCAACTAATGAAGAGTACTTTGAATCTTGTGAATATGATAGTGAAACAACATATGAAGAAGATGATATGATAAGCTTCAATGGTAAAATATACAATTGCCTTGCAAGTACAAACTTATCACCAACTGAAGATGTTGAAAGTTGGGAAGAAGTTGAAGGATATGATCTTGACTTCTTATTTGGTAATACCGGGTCGTTCAAAGAAGGACTTAGAAGAGCGGTTATATACCCTTTTGCGGGATCACAAAATCAACTAGAAACACAATATCCAAGTGAAAACATTATCGCAAGATGTGCAATAATGAATGACTTTGGAAGTTATAATGATCAAGTTGTAATTATGTGGGGTCAAGTTAAGGCATACACAAATATGTTACCAGTATACATTTTCCTAATAACGTTTGTTGTTATTTTAATTGCCATAACAGTATATGTTTTAATAAAACATCATATTGTTAAAAACTACAAAAAATCACTATAATAATTGTTTGTAACTCCCTATTACATCAGGGAGTTTTTAAAAGCTCTCTTAAGTTGTATTTTTAATGCAAAAAATAACTAATATACGTAAGCTATAGAAAATAATCATGCTACTTTTTGATTTTGCTTTTTGGTTTTAAAAGTAGGAAAGATGTGGTATAATATTAAAAAATGAGGTGCAAAAATGAAAAAACTAGAACAAGGATTATTTGTTGGTGAAAGAGCTTTATATAATTCAAGTAATCTCATAATTGAAGACTCTACTTTTGAAAATGGCGAATCACCACTAAAAGAAAGCAATAATATAAAGATTTATAATAGTATTTTTAAATGGAAATACCCTTTATGGTATTGCCACTATATATTTGTTAAAGATAGTACTTTATTAGATACAGCACGTTCAGGTATTTGGTATACTGACAATATTGAAATTATTGATTCAACAATTGAAGCACCTAAAACATTTAGAAGGGCTAAGAACATTAAGTTAAAAAATGTTTATTTACCAAATGCTGAAGAAACTTTGTGGACATGTGAAAATATAAGGATGGAACATGTTGTCGCAAAAGGTAATTATTTTGGAATGAATAGTAAAAATATTGCAATAAGCGACTTTAATTTAGATGGTAACTATGCATTTGATGGCGCAAGTAATATTGAAATACACAATGCTAAAATGTTGTCAAAAGATTCTTTTTGGAATTGTGACAATGTAACTGTTTATGATTCAACTATAATAGGTGAATATTTAGGATGGAATTCTAAAAATATAACTCTTATTAATTGTACAATTGACGCCTTACAAGGTATGTGTTATATGGAAAATTTAAAATTAGTAAATTGTAAATTACTAAATACTAATTTAGCATTTGAATATTCAACTGTTGATGCCAGTGTAAATTCTAAAATTGATTCAGTTAAAAACCCAATTAGTGGCAAAATTGTTGCAAAAGAAATTGGTGAAATCATTTTAGATGATACATTGATTGATTCAAGAAAAACACAAATTATAGAGGAGAATAAAAAAAGTGAATAACAATTTTGATAATATTCCTAATCGTAGAAACACTTTTTCATTAAAATGGGATGTTTCAGAAAATGAATTACCAATGTGGGTTGCGGACATGGATTTTGAAACTGCACAATGCATAAAAGAAGCTTTAATTGAAAGAGCAAAACATGGCGTTTTTGGTTACAGCATTATTCCTGATGAATTTTTTGAAAGTATTATTGGATGGTGGCAAAGAAGACATCATATAACTTTTGAAAAAGACTGGATGATTTTTTCAACGGGAGTTGTTCCTGCCATTTCATCAATAGTAAGAAAAATCACTACACCGGCAGAAAATGTTTTAATACAATCGCCTGTATATAATATTTTCTATAATTCTATTTTTAATAATGGCAGAAATATTTTATCAAGTGATTTAGTTTATGAAAATGGTGAGTATCATATTGATTTTGTTGATTTAGAAAATAAATTGAAAAATCCACAAACTACATTAATGATTCTTTGTAATCCCCATAATCCTATTGGAAAGATTTGGAGTAAAGAAGAACTTGCCAAAATTGGTGAGCTATGTCATAAATATAATGTAACAGTTATTTCTGATGAAATTCATTGCGACATCACTAATCCAGGAAAGGAATATATTCCATTTGCTAGCGTAAATGATGTTTGTCGTGACATATCAATAACTTGTATAGCCGGCTCAAAAGTTTTCAACTTAGGTGGATTACAATCAGCATGTGTAGTAGTCCCTAATAAGTTTTTAAAACATAAAGTAGAGCGTGGCCTAAATACTGACGAAGTAGCTGAACCTAATGCTTTTGCGATGAGTGCAAACATTGCGGGATTCAAATATGGTGATGAATGGGTTAGCAAATTAAATAACTACATATACGAAAATAAAAAAATATTTTATGATTATGTAAATAAAAATTTACCTAAACTTTACATTATACCATCAGAAGCAACTTATCTTTTGTGGGTTGATGTAAGAAAGTATACCGATGATGCAACAACTTTATGTGAATACCTTCGTAGTAAAACAGGATTATATGTTTGTGAAGGATCAGAATATGGAGTTAATGGTAAAACCTTTTTTAGAATAAATCTAGCAACTTCAAAATATAACGTATTAGATGCTTTAGAACGTTTGAAAGCCGGTTTAGAATTATTTGAAAGTGAGACAAAATAATGGAAGAATTTAAACGCTTTGAAATGCTAATTGGTAAAGAAAATTTAGAAAAGTTATCTAAAAAACATATTGCAATATTTGGCATTGGTGGTGTAGGTGGATACGTATGTGAAGCTCTTGCACGTTCAGGGATTGGCAATTTCACTCTCATAGATAATGATGTAGTTGATGTTTCTAACTTAAATCGTCAAATAATTGCAACAACTTCAACAATTGGTCTTCCTAAAGTAGAAGTGATGAAAGAAAGAATTTTAAGTATCAATAAAGAAGCTAAGATAAACACTTATCAATGCTTTTTTTTGCCAGAGAATGCAAGTATCTTTGATTTTTCAAAATTTGATTACATTGTTGATGCGATTGATACTGTTACCGCAAAACTTGCAATTATCGAATTAGCCAAGAAAAATAATGTTCCAGTAATTAGTGCAATGGGAACTGGCAATAAATTAAATCCATTAGATTTAATAATTACTGACATATCAAAAACCTCAATGTGTCCGCTTGCTAGAGTTATGCGCACAGAACTTAGAAAAAGAGGAATAACTAAATTAAAGGTTGTTTACTCACAAGAAATGCCAATTAAAACTGGCTTAATTAATCCTGAAACTGGTAAGAGTGTACCTGGTAGTAGTGCTTTTGTACCGGGGGTTGCGGGACTAGTAATTGCATCAGAAGTTGTAAAGGATTTAATTAATATATAATATAAGGAATAGGGAAATGAAGACATTAGTTGTTGAAAACATTACAAAGACTTTTAAAATTTCACGAAAACAACAAAGAATTGAAAAAACTATGGAAAGTTATAAAACAGCCGTAAATGGTCTTTCATTTGTTGCAAACGAAGGTGAAATATATGGTTTACTTGGACCTAATGGAGCAGGTAAAACAACAACCCTAAGAATAATTTCAACTTTAATAAAACAAGATAAAGGTGATGTTATTATAGAGGGTTTAAATACAAAAACTGATACGGAAAAAGTAAGAGCAAAGATTGGCTTTTTAACAAGTGAGTTAAAACTAGAAGATTTCTTTACTCCTAATTACTTATTCGATTACTTTGGTAAATTACACAATATACCAGATGATGTGTTAGAAAATCGCAAAAAAGAATTATTTGAAAAATTTGGCATTGAGAAGTTTGCGGAGGTAAAAATAGCCGATTTATCTACTGGTATGAAACAAAAAGTTTCAATTGTTATATCAATCGTTCATGATCCAGATGTAATAATATTTGATGAACCTACTAATGGTTTAGACGTTATTACCGCAAAAGTTGTAACTGACTTTCTTAAAGAATTAAAAAGCCAAAACAAAATAATAATTATTTCTACTCATATCTTTTCATTAGTAGAAAAGCTTTGTGACCGTGTTGGAATTATCATTAATGGTAAAATGATTAAAAGCGGTGAATTAGTTGAACTAACAAAAGAAAAAGATTTAGAAGAATTATTCTTTGAATTATATAAAGAAGAAGTTGGTGAAAAATAATGAAACAAATACTAACAATAATGAAAAAAGAACTATACCGTTTCTTTACTGATCGTAGAATGGTAATGTCTTTAATATTACCGGCTGCTTTGATTTATATAATTTATTCGGCAATAGGTTCCGCAACTCTTAAACATGTTGAAGATCAAGCAACATATCTTTATAAAATATGTATTGTTAATGAACCTAGTGAAAAAGAATTAGCCTTTTTAGATTCTGATTGTCCATATAAAATTGATAAAGTTGAAACAACTTCAAATATTGATGAAATCAAACAAAAAATAGCGAATAATGAAATTGATTTATACATTAAATATGAAGATGATTTCTATCAAAAAATGATGGCATATGATTCTACTACTGGTGCAGTACCACCTCAAATTGAAATATATTATAATTCTGGTAAAGAAGAATCAGAACTAATATATCAATATTATGTAAGTTGCTTAAATGATTATGAAGCTAAATTAACTAATAAATTTGATATAAATTCAGATGTTAATATTAACTATGATTTAGCATCAAAAGATGAAAAAGATACTCAATTTGTAACAATGTTACTTCCATTCTTAATTATTGTATTGTTATTTTCAAGTTGTTTATCAATAGCTTCAGAATCGATTGCGGGAGAAAAAGAAAGAGGTACAATTGCTACTTTATTAATTACACCTGTAAAGAGAAGCTCAATAGCACTTGGAAAAATCTTTGCAATTTCGGTTACAGCATTTGTTGGTGCAATTGCCAACTTTATTGGACTAGTTGCAGCCTTACCAAAATTAGTTGCCGGAGCAAATCTATCAATGAGTATGTATAATGTAGGTAGTTATGTTGGTTTATTATTTATAATAGTTAGCACAGTATTAATCTTTATTGCCATATTATCAATAATTTCTACTTTTGCAAAAAGTGTCAAAGAGGCTTCATCATACTCAATACCAGTTATGTTATTGGTCATGTTAATTGCCGCTACTTCATTAATTGGTAAATCTAATTCACAAACTATTACTTATTTTATACCAATCTATAATAGTGTTCAAGCAATGGGTGCCATTCTTAGTTTGAATTTTAACCCTATTAATTTTGTAATAACAATTGTTACTAATTTAGCTATATTTGCATTAGGTATCGTAATACTATCAAAAATGTTTAATTCAGAAAAAATTATGTTTAACGCATAGTTAAAATATTTCCTAAATTACTAGGGTAGAAGTACCTAGATAGTTTAGGTTTTTTTAAAAATACTTTATGAAAACGTTTGTATAAAAAATAAAAGTATGATATTATTACGCAAAAGGAGAATTGACATGCGAAAAAGAATAATTTTATTAATTGCACTATTAACAGTAGTTTTAGCATTTGCTTCTTGTAAAAATAAAACTAAATATACGGTTAGTGTTAAGTTAGCCGAAGGTGAACAATTAATAGGTAGTATTACTACTGAAGTTGGTAAAAAAGTATTGATAGGTGATGTAATAAATGAAACTAGTGTTCAAAAAGAAGGACATATTTTTAAAGGTTGGTCAATAGATGGCAGTTCTTTAGTTGATAAACAACTAGTTATTACTGAAGATATTTTACTCATTCCTCTCTTTGAAGTTAACTCTTATAAAATAAAATACACAATAGATGGTGAGGTATTTAGCGAAGAATTGCTAAAGTATGGAAGTAAAATAGAAGTTAAACAAGTACCTGAAAAAACTGGTTATACGTTTAAGGGTTGGGATAAAGAACTTCCAAACACTATGCCCGCAAATGATATTGAACTAATTGGCACATATGAAAAGAATAAATATACAATTACGTATATTATTGAAGGACAAGAAAATATAACAAGAACATATTATTATGGTGATACAATTGAAACAATTGAAAACCCTAAATTAGAAGGTTTAAATTTTGTTAAATGGAGTGAGATAATTCCTGATACTATGCCTGATCATAATATTGAAGTATATGCTGAATTTGACAAAAAAAGTTTTAATATCAATTATTATATCGATGGTGTGTTATATAAAACCGATAGTTACCAATATAACGACAATATTGATGCATTAGAAATGGCAGAAAAATCAGGTTATACTTTTAGTGGTTGGGATAAAGTACTACCTACAAATATGCCTGCTCAAGATATCGATGTTTATGGAACTTATAATATAAATACTTATCAAATTAACTATTATATTGATAACGAATTGTATAAAACGGTAAATTACAAATATAATGAATTAATCAATAATCTAGATGTTCCAGAAAAATCAGGTTATACTTTTAGTGGTTGGGATAAAGAATTACCTACTAATATGCCTGCTGAAAATTTAAATTTTTATGGAAGTTATGTTATTGCCACATATCAAATAACTTATGTTTATGAAGAAGGAAATCTTCCAACTCATACTTTAAATACTTTGGAAGAATTGTCACAAGTATTCTGGGATGAATTTTATGCTTGGAGTGGTTCAACTAAATCACTTGAAGAATTTAAAACTGAACATCTAACATCTTGGAAGACTGGTAATCATGGTACTTCTAAACTATACCTTGCAAATGGCGAAACCAAAATAGATGAAGGATACTTTATAAATGCTAGCGCAAACAATAAAAAATGGGTTAACTTTATTAATGTTTTAGATAAAATGGTAAATGAAATTAATCCATCGCAACATGCTTGGGATTCTACTTATGTTGGCTATTTGCGATTATATACATTCTTTATGCAGTCCGCAACATATTGGACTACAGAGCGTACTCAAAAAATGGTTGAATCTATTAAAATCGAAGATACATTAAAGAAGACTTATCAAAAAGGTGATGAATTCAAATTTTTAGAACTTTCAATTGAAGATGGTAGAGAATTCTTAGGTTGGTATCTAAATGAACAAAAATTAGAAGGCATTACTAAAGGAATGACAGGAGATATAACTATTGTGGCAAAATGGAGTAATCCAATTTTACCTGAAAGTATTAATATTCTTAATCCGGTTTCTACATTTGATAAAAATATTACCTATACGTTACAAATCGAATTAATGCCAACTAATATTACTCATCCTCAACTTGTGATGAAATCATCAGAACCAAAAGTTGCAACAATCAATAATGGTGTAATAAAAACAATTGGTTATGGTAAAACAACCATTACAATTTATTCAAAATATAATCCAAATGTAAAGGTTGAATTTGAACTAGAAGTGTTCCCTAAAATTTTAGATGATAATCCTATTATCTATTTACCATATGATGTAAATGAAAAAGCAGTTATCAACGTTGGCGTAGCATATGATTTATTGACGGGTGTAAAAGCCTATGATAAACAAGATGGTGACATCAGTGAATCAATTAAGGCAGATTTATCAAAATTAGATGATACAACCGCTGGAAAATATACTATAGTATATAGCGTAACCGACTTAGATGGTAACACTTCAACCTTTGAACGCATCGTGGTGGTAGTTGATAGAAGAAAATTAATCTTTATTGGCCATGCGGGATGCTACTCGGGAATTATGAATACAGAAGAAGCGTTTATTAATGCGGCAAAGATTAAAAAGTATGATGCAATTGAATGTGATGTGAAACAAACTAAAGATGGTGTCTTTGTTGTATGTCATGATAATGATTTTGCGGGAATAAGCATTGCTAACACAAATTGGGAAGATTTAAAAAATGTTACGAAAACTCTAACAAGAGGGGGTGTAGAATATACAGCTACTCTTTGTACATTTGAAAGATATTTAGAAATTTGTAAAGAATATGATTTATTTGCGGTAGTGGAATTAAAATCATCAGCCGGTATAACTAATAGTGATCAATCTCGTATGCCTGCTTTAATGGAAATAATTAATAAAAAAGGTATGTTAGATAAAACCATTTTCTTAGGTTCTCAATATAAATGTTTAGAATGGGTTAAGAGTAATGGTTATGAATATATCCCTTGTCAATATTTAGTTAACTCATGTGAAAGTGAAACAATATTTGAACGTTGTGTTACTTGGAACTTTGATGTAAGCTTTAATATTTCTTATAGTAATTCAGCTGAATGGATAGCACGTTATCATAAAGCCGGATTAAAAGTATCATGTTATACATTTAGTCAATATAGTGATGCTAAAACACTACAAGAATGGATAAATAAAGATGTTGACTTTGTAACATGTGATGTTCTTACTAGAGAAGATGTTGTTATTCCAAATAGAGGCGAAATTGAAGATAAGCCTACTTATACGGTAATTTTTAAAGATTATGATGGAACAATTTTGAAAGAAGCAACAGTAACTGAAGGCAAGAATGCCAATCCACCATTTAGCCCTAAACGAAAAGGTTACACATTTATTGGTTGGGATAAAACATTTAATAACGTTAATAGTAATTTTGAGGTTACAGCACAATATGAAATAACTACTTATACTATAACGTATCATGCTAATTTAAATAAAATTGAGGAATCTAGTTGGGCAAGTAAGCAAGAATTTGTTAATGAATTCTATACTGATTTATATAACTGGTTAGTTGATAATATTAATAACATTTCTGAGTTAACACTTGATAATGGTACTTATTCTTTAACTAAAAATGGTAGTACTGCTACTTTTAAGAATGTTGAAGAATTAATGGCAATTGATAAATCAATCTTTGAACTTACAATTAGTAATTATTTCTATAAACCACTTACTGAAAACTCAAAAGATTTGGAAATGCCAGAAGATGATAATTACTTCTTGAACTCTAAAAAATATCGTTTAAAATATAAAGCATTAAATGCTTGGTTCTTAAATTGTATTGAAAACACATCTAATTATGTAAACTATAATAAAACATGGACTCCAACAACAAACGGAAAAGTACAAATCATATTTAGATTCCACCAATGGCAACAAGGAACTAATATTGTGGCATTTAACAATTTACCTGCAAAATATAATGTTGTTGAAATAGACGGTACAAGTGTTGATTTACCACAAGAAGGATTGACGTTTACCATTAATGATAGTTTTGTACTTCCTGAAATTAGTATGGAAGGATATGAATTTGTTGGTTGGTTTATTGATTCAGTTGGTAGTGGTGAAAAAGTAACGGAAATATCACTTGGTACAACAGGCGATCTTCATTTATATGCAAAATGGCTTAAACTAGTATAATAAAATCCTAAAATAGTTTATAATAGGCGCTCTACTATAATAAGTAGAACGCCTATAAACATTTTTAATAAACAAAATATTACAAAATTTGCTAACAAAATGACTTTTTGTAAAAAAAATAGTATAATAATATAGTTGAATAAAAAAGGTGAGAAAAATGAATTATGTTAAAAAAATTATAGGAGTATTATTAGGTACAATGTTTTTAGGAATGGGGGTAGCATTTTACAAAATTTCACAATTTGGACAAGATGGTGTTTCTGCCATGGTCATGTCTTTTGTGTATTTGTTTAAATTAGGTGAAACCAATTATGGGTATACCGTTTGCTATTTAGCCATAAACTGCATTTTCTTAGTAATAATGATTTTAACGCTAAAAGATAAAATAAACGTTGGAAGTATTATAAATTTATTGTTAACTGGTGTATGCTCAAACCTATTTATTTATTTGTTTGAAGTATTATCATTTAATAATAACGCAATAGCACTACGAATCTTGTATAGTGTTTTAGGAATAATTACTGTAAGCTTTGGAATCGCTTTATATGGTAGTGCTAATTTAGGAGTTGCACCATATGATGCAATGCCAATGGTAATTAATAAGTATTGTCCAAAGATTGCTTATAAATATGCTAGAATAATATGTGATTTATCTTGCTTAGTTGTTGCGTTAATTATTGGTGTTATTATTTTAAGAAGAAGCGATATAATAAATGTTAATACTGTTATAACTTTTATTACAATTGGGCCATTAATTTCCTTTTTTAGTAAGATTGTAAATAAATATATTTATAAGAATGAAACAACAACGTTCAATTAGGAGCAGTATGAAAATTGTAATTGTTAGCGATTCACACGGTAATCGTGAAATACTAGAAAAGATTGTTTTGCAAAACCCAAGTGCTAATATCTTTTTGCATGCGGGGGACAGTGGATTGTGCAAATTAGAAATAAGTCCTTATGTTAGTGTTAAGGGTAATTGTGATTATGAATCAGATTTTCCTGATAAACTAATTATAAAAACCCCATATGGTAATTTATACATGACCCATGGCAATCGTTTGTATGAAATAAATAGTCATACATTAGAAAAAAATAATGCTAAAATATTTGTGTTTGGTCATACCCACCAACATTTAGTAGAAAAAATTGATGATTGCTATATCTTTAATCCAGGTTCAGTATCTTTACCGCGAGATGGAACTAATGGTACATATTTAGTATTAGATATAACTAGTGATGATGTTAGCTATGAGTTTATTTATGTCAATAACTTTGTAAAATGTCCCAAAAAGATTTAATTATAAGCGTAATCTTCAGTATGTTTATTACTAAGAAGATATGCTTGATATGATGCCATTTTCCAAGGGTGAGTCATTGGTGGAATATGACCAGTATATT